>Ga0224512_10000604_pt1 | contig 37225 bp, 34 predicted proteins | sample SF_May12_sed_USG_4_FD_169103 | JGI IMG/M metagenome (GOLD analysis project Ga0224512, IMG submission 169103) | Sediment microbial communities from San Francisco Bay, California, United States - SF_May12_sed_USGS_13 | ecosystem: Environmental > Aquatic > Marine > Sediment | place: USA... | reverse complement strand
AGGCGATGGTATCGACGTCGAGCCGCGTGTTGATGGCGTTCAGCACCGCGCCCGCCATCGGCACGCCGTAATGCGCCTCCAGCAGCGGCGGCGTGTTCGGCGCCATCACCGAGACCGTGTCGCCCGGGCCGATGCCGCGTTTTTCCAGGGCGCCGGCCAGGCGCCGGCAACGCGCGCCGAATTCGCGATAGGTGTAGCTGCGCTCACCGTGGATGACCGCGGTCTTGTCCGGATAGACCGATTCCGACCACGCCAGCAGCGAGAGCGGCGTCAGCGGCTGATAGTTGGCCGCGTTGCGATCGAGGTCGCGTTCGTAGATATTGTCCTGCCCGGCGCCCACTGTGGATCTCCCTGTTCCGCGCGACCCATTATTACTGCATAGCGGGCGGGCGCGGGGCAAGGCAAGCCCGATCACAGCGGCAGGACGAGCTCGGCCCTGAGGCCGCCCTCCTTCCTGTTGGAAAGCCGCACTTCGCCACCATGGGCCTGGGCCACCGACTGGACGATGCAGAGCCCGATCCCGGTACCGCCGGTCTCGCGGCTGCGCGAGCGCTCGAGCCGGTAGAACGGCTCGAAGACCTGGGCGAATTCGGACTCGGGAATGCCGGGGCCATCGTCGTCGATGCGAATGACGATGCGGCCGTCCTGCTTGACGAGGGCGATCCGCGCCCGGGCCCCGTAGGCGACCGCGTTCTCGGCGAGGTTGGTCAGCGCGCGGCGCAGCGCCAAAGGCCGGCAGACATAGGGAGTCGGCGGCGCCGCTTCGAAGACGCAGTCCCGGCCGGCATCGGCGAGGTCGTCGCAGACGCTCTGCGCCAGGGCCGCCAGGTCGACGGTTTCCCTCTCCTCGTCGTGCGCATCGTCACGGGCGAAGGCCAGCGTCGAGGCGATCATCTTCTCCATTTCCGAAAGGTCCGCCAACGTCTTCTCGCGCTGCTCGTCGTCGTCGATGAGTTCGGCGCGCAGCCGCATCCGCGTGATCGGTGTGCGCAGATCGTGCGAGATCGCCGCCAGCATCCGCATGCGCCCGTCGAGCAGGCCGCGCAGGCGGGTCTGCATCCGGTTGAAGGCATGGGCGGCGCGGCGCACTTCGCCGGCGCCCCGTTCGGGCAGCGGCGGGGCGTGCACATCGCGGCCCAGGCGGTCGGCCGCCACGGCGATCTCTTCCAGCGGCCCGGTCATCCGCCGCACCGCCCAGGCCGAGAGCAGCGCCACCGACGCCGCCATGACGATGAGCGACAGGACCAGCCGGCCGGACCAGAACGGCGGCGCCGGCGGCGCGAACGTGGCAAGATTCAGCCAGCTGCCATCCGACAGCCCGACCGATACGCGCAGGGTCGATCCCGCGGGGCCGTATTCGCTTTCCATCATCCGCATATGGTAGCGCATCATCGTGCCCATGCCCGGCGGCGGGGCGGCGGCTCGGCCGTGCGGCATTGCGGGTTCATCTGCACCACCGGGAAGGGCATCGATGAACGCCACCCGCACTTCCTCGCCACCGACATTGCTCAACGACAGGGCCAGCATTGCCGCCATGAAGCGTTCACGCAGCCCGCCCGCGGCGTCCGATGGCAAGGCCGATTTCGTATCCCATGAAAGACGGAACCCGGGCCGGCTGGCCGCGTGGACGAGCCAGGGGCGGCGCGCCGGCGGTGCTTCCTCGACGAGCCGGACCATGGTCGCGATGCGTTCGGCGACGGCGCCGCCGCCCACCATCGCCAGGGCCTCGTCGCGGTCGCTGTAATGAATCGCCGAGCTGGCGAAATGGGTCACGACGAGCCCGACGATGAGAACCGCGATGGTCCGCCCGAACAGGCTCTGCGGGATCAGCCGCCTCATGACCGCGCGACCGCCGGCGCGAACAGGTAGCCGCCGCTGCGCACCGTCTTGATCAGTTCGGGCGCGGCGGTGTCGGGCTCGATCTTGCGGCGCAGGCGGCTGACCTGGATATCGACGCTGCGGTCGAACGGGGCCGCAGAACGGCCCCGCGTGAAATCCAGGAGCTGGTCGCGGCTCAGCACCCGCTGCGGATGCTCGATGAAGGCAACCAGCAACTCGAACTCGCCTGCGGTCAGCGTGACCGCAACGCCATCCGGCGACTGCAGGTGGCGCCGCGCCAGATCCAGCGTCCAGCCCGCGAACCGGGCGGTCGGCCCGATGTCCGCCGGCGGCGCTTCGGCGCGCTCGTTTGCCCGGCGCAGGACGGCCTTGATGCGGGCCAGCAATTCCCTCGGGTTGAAGGGCTTCGGCACGTAATCGTCGGCGCCGACCTCGAGTCCGACGATGCGGTCGGTCTCCTCGCCCATCGCCGTCAGCATGATGATCGGAATCGCGGAGCGCGCCCGCAACTCCCTGCAGAGCGTGAGCCCGTCCTCGCCCGGCAGCATCAGGTCGAGCACGATGAGGTCGATGCTCCAGTCGTCCAGCGCGGCACGCATCGCCCGCCCGTCCGGCGCCGTGGTGACACGGCAGCCGTGTTTTTGCAGGAACCTGCCGAGCAGGTCCCGGATCTCGCGGTCGTCGTCGACGATCAGTATGTGCGGCGATGTATTCATAACGAACAAAGCATAACCGGGGTTGGCCCGTGCCGGTGCAATGATTTTGTAACGGCGTGTAACGGATCCGGCGCCTGTTACGCAGCGATACCAAACACCGGGTGTCCCGACATATGTGCGTTACAGGCAGGCGTGACAATGCCGCCACGATAACGGTTTGGAGGGGTTCCGCAGGAACCGCCGTGCCGGGGCCGGATTGATCCGGCGAACGAATAAACTCAAGGAGACCAACGATGAATACGCTTCGCAAGACCACAATCGCAACGCTCGCCGGGCTCGGCGCGCTCGCAGCCGCCGCCGGCACGCCGGCCCTGTCGCATGGCATGGGCGGCCAGGGCGGTCCGGGTTACGGGCCGGGCTACGGCATGATGGGCGGCATGATGGGCCCAGGCGCGGGATACGGCGGCATGATGGGCCCGGGCCACGGCCATGGCTTCGGCAATGGCGCCGGAGCCGGCTTCGGGCCATGCGGCCAGGCGGCGGCGGCCAGCGGTGAGGATATCGACGTCGACGGCGTCACCGCGCGGATGGAGCGCTGGCTCGCAGTCCAGGGCAATGACCGCCTGAAGCTCGGCAAGGTCGAGCAGCTGGACGACGACACCATCACCGTCGAGATCGTCACCGTCGACGGCTCGCTGGTGCAGAAGCTGGCGGTCGACCGCCACACCGGGCGGACGCAGCCCGCGAAATAGCACTGCCCGCGCGGCGCCAACCGACACGGCGCCGCAACCGGAACGGCCGGGTGCGCCCTGGGGCGGACCCGGCCGTCCTCCTGAACACCGAACATCATGGAGACGACAGATGTGGAATAACATGCCTTACGGCGACGGCGGTTACGGCCTGATGCATGGCGGCGGCTACTGGCTGGGAATGGGCCTGCACGGCGTGTTCTGGATCGTGCTGGTGGCCGTCATCGCGGTCATGGTGATCTGGGCCGTGCGGTCCGGACGCCGGCAATATGGCGGCGCCGCGGCGGGCGGCGGCCCGAACCCCCGTGAAATCCTCGACGCCCGCTATGCCCGCGGCGAGATCGAACAGGAAGAGTACCTGACCCGCAAAAAGACCCTGGAAAACTGAACGAACCGGGACGCGAGCCGGCAGCGGCGGGACCGGACCGACAGCAAGGAGGGCCGGCGACATGAAGGTTACCGACCCCATGTGCGGCAGCGAGATCGAGTTCGATGACTCGCTGCCGCGCACGGAACGCGGCGGCTGGGTCTATTTTTTCTGCTCGACGGAGTGCCGCCGCCGCTTTCTTGAAGACCCGGAGCGGCATGCGGTCTCGCCGATTTCTGCTGCGGACGCTGGCACGGGATGTAACGACTAGCGCTTTTGAAAGTTGGTCGGCGCAGGCATCGAGCGACCTCATACTTCGAGACGGGCCTTAGGCCCTCCTCAGCATGAGGCTTCAGCGCTTGTGCCCTCATGCTGAGGAGGCGCGAAGCGCCGTCTCGAAGTATGAGGTCGCGCCGCCGGCGCAGGCATCCCGCCGTCTTATTCGGCGGCCGGCGCCGGCGCGGCACCGCTGATCCGCCGGCCGCGCAGGACCTCGTTGCCGGGCTCGGGCGCGGCGGGCACGTTCATCGACAGCAGCAGCGAGACCACCGCCATCATCGCACCGGCCAGGAACACGGCGGCCGGCGAGACCAGCCAGACCAGCCCGAAGGCGGCCGGGATCACCACCGAGGCGATGTGGTTGATGGTGAAGCCGACGCCGGCGGTTGCGGCGATGTCGGCGGGATCGGCGATCTTCTGGAAATAGGTCTTGATGGCGATCGCCAGCGCGAAGAACAGGTGATCGATCACATAGAGCCCGGCGGCGAGCCACGGATGGCTGACGAAGGCATACATCGTGAACACCACGATCAGCCCGGCATACTCGAAGATCAGCGCCTTGCGCTCGCCGAAGCGGCCGATCAGGCGGCCGATGCGCGGCGCCGCGAACACGTTGATCACCGAGTTCAGGAGGAACAGCAGGGTGATCTCGCCGACCGTGTAGCCGAACTTCTCGACCATCAGGAAGCCGGCGAAGACGACGAAGATCTGCCGCCGCGCGCCCGACATGAAGATCAGCAGGTAATACAGCCAGTAGCGCCGGCGCAGCACCATGTGGCGGTGCTGGCGGACCTTCTCGGGGAATTTCGGAAAGGCGGCCCAGCACGCGGCCGCGATGCCGGCGGTGGCGCCGCCGCCGAGCAGATAGACCCAGTGGAAGTCCAGCCCCGCGACGTCGAAGGCAAGCCAGATCAAGACGAAGGTCGCGATCGAGGCGAACGAGCCGACGGCGATGATCCGGCCCAGCACCTCGGGCGTGCGCGCCTTGTCGATCCACTGCAGCGACAGCGAGACCTGCACCGTCTCGTAGTAGTGGTAGCCGAGCGACATCAGGACGGTGGTGAGGTAGAGGCCGATCACGTTCGGGAAATAGCCGGTCAGCGCGGTGCCGATCCCGGTCAGCAGCAGCGCGAGATAGGCCAGCGTTTGCTCGCGCCAGATCAGGATCAGCAGCACCACCGCGAACGACAGGAAGCCGGGAACCTCCCGCAGGCTCTGCAGCACGCCGATCTCGGCGCCGGTGAACGCGGCCCGTTCGACCGCGAAATTGTTCAGGAGCGCCATCCACACCGAAAAGCTCAGCGCCACCCCCGCCGCCATCAGCAGCAGCAGGATCTCGGGCCGGCGCCAGCCGGCGCCCGCAAGGGCGGGGGGATCATTCCGCATGGGCGGGAATATAGAGCGGCGAAACGCTCCCGTCAGCCCGGTCGTGTCCCGGTTTGAATTTGGAAGTGCTGCATGCACAAAGCAGACACTCGTGCCGGCTCAGCGGCCAAGACCGGCCATCGTTCCGGTGCGGCGATTGAGTCCGGAATCAGCCAAAAGGCAACATTCCGCACTACTCCGTTATATGTGTTGCCTCCTGGCCACCAAAGGTATCGGTTTATTTCCAGAGATTTCCCGAACATGAAGGCCGGTTTTGTTTTGTTACACTTCCGCGCTGGCGGTGAATATTGGCGAAATACTATTCCAGTAGCGTTGTGATTTGGGCGCGATCACCATGTGTTTGTTGATTGTCCGGGATATGCAATATTGATTCAGGCAAGACAGAAGCTTGATCGTGAGGAACGTGAAATGAATTCCCCTTCTGAAAATACCCATAACAGTGAAGGGAAAATGGCGCAGATTCGCGCCATCCGTTCCGCGCACCCCGGCAATCTGATGGCCCGGTATTTTAGCGAAGACTATTTCAACTCTCTCGATGAATCGAAGCGCGCCAGACTTTGGCGGATCATCAGGACCGGGATTGAGAACCCTGACAGCCAGATGGGCGCCTATGCCCGGAACAGCAGCGATTATGAAGATTTCGAACCTCTGCTTGGGCCAATGATCCGCGATTATCACAACATTCCGTGCGGGCAGGAAATCGGGCAGAAACATGACTGGAGCGCAACGACTTCCCGCTGCAATCTGGCGGACATCGATCCCGCCTTGAACGGCGTTTCCATGCGGGCACGGGTCGGGCGAAACCTTGCCGTCTTTCCCTTGCCGGGCGCCATGACGAAAGCGCAGAGACTGGAATTCGAAGCGCTCATGATCAAGGCTTTCACGACCCTGCAAGGGGATCCGCAATTTGGCGGGGACTATCTTTCCCTGACGCCGGGGTCGTCCCATGCGATCGATGAAGGCACGTATCGGCGCCGGGTGGAGGCGCATCAGATGTTCAAGGATATGGGCGGCGATCGATACCTGGCCGCCGCCGGGATTTCGTCCGACTGGCCGTTTGGCCGAGGCATGTATGTCTCAGGCTCGGAAGATTTTATCGTCTGGGTCGGGGAAGAAGATCATTTGCGGATCATGGCCATGCGGCAGGGCGGCGACCTCGCGGCCTTGTTCGGCAGGTTGCATGACGGGCTTGAGAAACTCGCCAGGTTGATCCCCGCATTCGCTCATTCCTCGCGGTACGGCTACGTTACCTCCTGCCCGACCAATCTGGGCACCGCCATGCGGGCCAGTCTGCATCTTCCGCTGCCCAGACTGACAGAGAGAGGACGTAATCTTGAGCCGGCAATAATAGCGGCGCTGGATTTTGGTCTTTCCGTGCGCGGTGCCGGTGGCGAGCATTCCGATGCAGGTCACGGCGGTCTCGTGGATATCTCGCCTAGCGCCCGTCTGGGTGTAACGGAAACCGAGATTATGCAGCGCCTATATCAGGGCACTGCTGCCCTCTGGTCTCTGGAAATTGAGAGCTAGTGTGATGGTTCCGAAGTTCGTCACATTTCATGCGTCGGACTTCGGAAGCTGAGTCACATTAGTACTGTTGGCCGGATTGCTTGTTCTTAAACGGTTAACGATTGGCCGGAAAACGGAAGGGCCATACCCCGAAATGAACCCTTTTCCGCGTACCCGCTAATGTCCGATTTGGGTGGGAGGCGGCCATGCCTGCGGCCGTGCGCCAAGATCTGCTGTCGGGCGGACAGCAGACGTGACCCGCTGAACTGCGGACGTTCCGGGCGTCGTTCCGGCAGGATTTCGAACCGTGACACTCGTGTCAGCCGCGCTCGTCGCGCCAGCGGAACCAGCGGAACATCGCCGCCTGTCCGAGCCGCCGGAACGCGGCGAGGGGCATGCGCGGCAGCACGGTGTCGAGCACCGGCAGCAGTGCCGCGCCGCCGCCGATGCGCTCGGCCAGGCGGCGGCCCATCTGGATCGCTGCCGACACGCCGGTGCCGCAATAGCCCATGCCGTAGAACAGCGACGGGTCGTCCTCGGCGGTCGTCACATGCGGCATGGAGTCCAGCGATACCGCGACCCAGCCGCCCCAGAAATAATCGGCGGTGATGGCGCGGAGCGCCGGGAACTTGCGGTGGATCGCCGCCAGCAACTCGTCGCGGTGCCGCGCCTGGGTCGCCGGCGCGTCGCGCAGCGGGCCGCGGTTGCCGAGCAGGATGCGGTCGTCCGGCAGAAGGCGGAAATAGTTCAAGAGAGTGCGGGTGTCGAACATCACGTCGCTGGTCACGAAGTTCGCGTCCTGCTTTTCCGCCGCCGTCATCGGGCGGGTCACCACGATGTTGGACAGCACGGGCAGCACCCGCCCCCGCGTCGCCCTGTGCAGCTCCGGCCCGTAGCCATTCACCGCCAGCACGACGATGCGGGCCCGCACGCGCCCGCCGGGCGTGGTCAGGACATGCATGCCGCCGTCCCGCGTCATGTCCGTCACCGGGCTGCCCTCATGCAGGACCGCGCCGGCTTCCTGCGCCATACGGGCGATGCCGTTGGCAAGCTTCAGCGGGTGCATCCCGAAGGAGCCTCCGGCGCGCAGCGCGCCCCAAGCTTCCTTGCCGCGGAAATGCCCCGCCGCGATCGCCTCGGGGTCGAGCAGCTCGGCCTTGAAGCCGAACAGGTCGTTGAGAACCTGCCGGTCGCGCTCCAGGTCGGCGACGCGGCTCTGGCGGTGGGCGATCTTGAGCCACCCGTCGGACTGCACGTCGCACTCGATGTTGCCGTCGCGGATCAGTCCCCGCACGGTGCCGACACCCGCCAGCGCCTCGGCGAACAGGGCGCGGGCGGCATCCACGCCCCAGTCTTCGACCCATTGATGATACTTGCGCCGCCCGATACCGGGCCGCACGAAGCTGCCGTTGCGCCCGCTGCAGCCCCATCCGGCCCGATTGGCCTCCAGAACCACCGGGCGGGCGCCGTAATTGCGGGCGAGGTGATAGGCGCAGGACAGCCCCGTATAACCGCCGCCGACGATCGCGATCTCGGCCTCGATATCGCCGGCCACCGCGCCGTCGCCGGACGGCACCGTCCCGGCGGTCGCCGCCCAGTACGATTCGGGATGCGCAAGCCCCTGGCCGGGGTGGGCGGATTTCAGAGGATCGAATTCCATGGCCTGGCCCCTTCCACGCCGTCATTTGCCCCGGCGGCGCGGAACAATGGACCGGGGTCGGGGGGGGCGCAAGCGGCGTCGTGGCCCCGCGCTAGCCCCAGCGCCGCAGGCCCATCGCCTTGCGCACGCGTTCGCCGGCCATTGCGACGGCGGCCGTGCGGGGCAGGATGTCGTTGCGTTTCGCGCGGTCCAGCACTTCGGCGGTGTTGGCGCGGATCTTCTCGTCGATGGTCTGGAAGGCCTGGGCCTCGGTGCCGCCGTGATACTCGACCGAGGCGCAGATCACCCCGCCGGCATTGGCGATGAAATCGGGCACGCAGATCACCCCGCGTTCGGCGAGCATCGCCTCGGCCTCTTCGGACACGCCGATATTGGCGCCCTGGACAATCAGCTTCGCCTTCACAGCGCCTGCGTTGTCGGCGCGGATCACGTCGGGGCGCGCCGCCGGGATCCAGATGTCGCAGTCGACACCGACGATAGCGTCGCCAACCAGCTTCTCGCCTTGCGGCAGATCGGCGACGTGGTCGCCATGCTCCTTGACGATGGACAGCGCCTCGACGTCCAGCCCGGCGGGATCGTGCACGGTGCCGCGTGAATCCGACGCGGCGACGAGTATGGCGCCCTTCTCGGCGAAAAACCGGGCCGCATGCCTGCCGACGGAACCGAAACCCTGCACCGCGACGCGCGCGCCCTTGAGGTCGAGTCCGGCGTAGTCGCTCGCAACTTCCGCCGCCGCGACGACGCCGAAGCCGGTGGCGCCGATCTCGTCCAGCGGGATGCCGCCGACCTCGCGCGGCAGGCCGACCGAACGGCCGATCTCGTCCTTGACCCAGGCCATGGCAGTTTCGTCGGTGCCCATGTCGGGTCCCGCGATATAGTCGCCGATGGGGCCGATAGCGCAGGCGAACGCGCGGACCAGTGCTTCCTTCTGCGCGCGGTCCATGGCGGGGTCGGCGAAAATCACCGACTTGCCGCCGCCGTGCGGCAGGCCGGCCGCCGCGTTCTTGAAGGTCATCGCGCGGGCGAGGCGGAAACATTCCTCCAGCGTGACGTCCGGCGCCATGCGGACACCGCCGATCGCCGGGCCGGCGGCGACATTGTCGACCACGAGGATCGCCTTCAGCCCGATCGACGGCCGGTGGCAATGCAGGATCGTCTTCGGGCCCAAATCGTCACAGAAACGGAATCCCGGTTCGCTCATCGCTCGATCCTCTTCACTCCGGTTGCTCGAGATCCTCGATCACGGCGTTGAGGAACCGCGCCGCCTCGACGCCGGTGACGACGCGATGGTCGAAGCTGAGCGACAGCGGCAGCAGGCGGTGTGCGACCGCGGCCCCATCGACCGCCACGATATGCATCTCGGCCCGGCCGGCACCGAGGATCGCGACCTGCGGCGGCACCACGACGAGGTCGGCGAAGCGGCCGCCGAACATGCCGAAATTCGAGAGCGTGATGGTCTGGCCGACCAGCTGCTCGTGCGGGATCGAACGGGCCGAAATATCCTTCTTCATCGCCTCGACGCCACGCCGCAAATTGTCGGCATCGCGGTTGCCGATATCGCGCATGGCCGGCGCGAACAGCCCGTCCTCGGTTTCCACGGCGATGCCAAGGTCGATCCGCTCGTGGACGCGGCGGGTCATGGTCTCGGCATCGAGCCAGGCATTGAGCGCGGGCGAGACCTTGCAGGCCGCGGCAATGGCGCGGATCAGCCGAATCGTCACGTCGGTCTTGTCCGGCCAGGATTCGATGTCCGCCTCGTCGGTCACCGTGGCCGGCACGACCTCGCTGCCCGCGCGGGTCATATTGAGGAACATCGCCCGGCGCACGCCGCGGATCGGCTCGGCGGCCGCGACCTCGCCGGCCGCGCGCTCCACGTCGGCCTTGGTCACCGTGCCGCCCGGGCCGGTCGCCTTGACCGCCGCCAGTTCGACACCCAGTTGTGCGGCAAGCCGCCGGACGGCCGGCGCGGCCCTGGCCTTTTCCGGCGGCGCGCCCTCGTCTTCCGCCGCCGCCACCTTGCCGACGATCGCACCCTTGTCTGCAGCGGCGCCGGCGGCGAACTCGACCAGCGGCGCCCCGACGGCGATTACGTCGCCGGACGCGCCATGCAGCGCCGCGATGCGGCCGGAATGGGGGGACGGCACCTCGACCACCGCCTTGTCGGTCTCGACCGAAACGAGCGGCTGGTCGGTGACCACATGGTCGCCGACGCCGACATGCCATGCGACGATCTCGGCGTCCTGCAAGCCTTCACCCAGATCCGGCAGTTTGAAGATTTCAGCCATGGCAGACCTCACGCATATTCCAGCACGCGCCGGGCGGCCGCGACGATGCGCTCCGGCGAGGGCATGTAGCGGCCTTCGAGGCGTAACAGCGGCATGACGGTGTCCCAGCCGGCCACGCGCTCGACCGGCGCCACCAGGTGCATCAGCCCTTCGCCGGCCAGTCGCGCGGCGATTTCGGCCCCGAAACCGCCGGTCAGCGGCGCCTCGTGAACGATGACGCAGCGCCCGGTCTTGCTGATCGAGGCGAGGATCGTATCCATGTCCAGCGGCTTGAGCGTCGCAACGTCGATCACCTCGGCATCGACGCCGTCGCCGGCCAGGACCTCCGCCGCGTCCAGCGTTTCCTTCAGCATCGCGCCCCAGCTGACAAGGGTGACATCGGCCCCCTTCAGTACCGTGAAGCAACGGTCCAGCGGCAGCGCGCCGCCATTGTCGGCGACAGCCTCGCGGGTGGCGCGGTAGATGCGTTTGGGCTCAAGGAAGATCACCGGATCCGGGTCGCGAATTGCCGCCAGCAGCAGCCCGTAGGCCCGGGCCGGCGAGGACGGGATCACCACCCGCAGGCCCGGGATATGGGCGAACATCGCCTCCATGCTTTCCGAGTGATGCTCCGGCGCATGGATGCCGCCGCCATAGGGCGCGCGCAGGACCATCGGGCAGGTCAGCCGTCCGCGGGTGCGCGTGCGCAGCCGCGCGGCATGGTTCACGATCTGGTCGATCACCGGATAGATGAAGCCCATGAACTGGATCTCGGCGACCGGCCGGAAGCCCATCGCGGCAAGACCCACGGGCAGGCCGCCGATTATCGCCTCGGACAGTGGCGTATCGCGCACACGATCGGCGCCGAAGCGGGCAATCAGGCCGTCGGTTGCGCGGAACACGCCGCCGTCGACGCCGATATCCTCGCCCAGCAGGATAACGGTCTCGTCCTCCTGCATGGCGCGGGCCATCGCCAGCCCGACGGCGTCGACCAAGGTAAGCTCGGTGGCCGCGGCCGAGGTTTCGGTCTCCTTGCGCGCCTTGGCCATCCGTTCACTCCTGTTCCAGCATGGCGGCGCGCTGTCGCACAATCTCCGCCGGCAGCTCTTCATACAGCCAGTCGAACATGGCCTCGGGGGGTTCCGGCGGCATCGCGAGATAGGACTCCACCGCACTCTCTACCTCCGCGGCGCAGGCCGCGATCAGCGCCTCCTCATCGGCCTTGCGCCAGCCGTGGGCCGCGGTCAGGTGACTGCGCAGGCGCGCCACCGGCTCTTCCTTCCAGTGCCGGCCGACCTCTTCATCGTCGCGGTATCGCGAGGCGTCGTCGGCCGTGGTGTGGTCGCCCAGCCGATAGGTCAGCGCCTCGATCAGCGTCGGTCCGTTGCCGGCCCGCGCCTTGTCGAGGGCCTCGGCCGTCGCCTGGCGGACCGCAATGATATCGTTGCCGTCGACCTGCAGCCCATCGAAACCGGCGGCGATCGCCTTCTGCGCCAGGGTTTCGGCTGCCGTCTGTGTGCTGCGGGGCACCGAAATGGCCCACTGGTTGTTGTTGGCGATGAAGACCACCGGCAGCGTCCAGGCGCCGGCCACGTTCATCGCCTCGTAGACGTCACCGCGGGAGGTGGCGCCGTCGCCGAAGATGCAGACCGCGACACGGGGCTCGTCGCGCAGCTTGAAGGCCAGCGCCGCGCCGGCGGCATGCGGCGCATGGGTGCCGACCGGAATGCAGACGGGGAAGTCCTGGCGCGGGCCGGCGAAATCGCTGCCGCGCTCGTCGCCGCCCCAGTACACCAGCACCTCCTGCATGGTCACCCCGCGGACCAGCTGCGCCCCGTGTTCCCGGAAGCTCGGCAGCAGAACGTCCTCGGGCGCCATGGCATCGGCGACGCCGATGTTCACCGCCTCCTGGCCGATGGAGGACGCGAAGGTGCCGAGCCGGCCGGTGCGCTGCAGGGCCACCGCCTTGGCATCGAAGGCCCGGGTCAGCACCATCCAGCGATAGAGTGCCACCAGTGCATCCCGGTCGCGCGCGAAGGGCGGCAGCTCTCCGTCCACCTTGCCGTCGGGATCGAGGGTGCGGCGATAGTGAATTTCGAACGCTGCCACGGCGCTCATGCCGGTTCCTTCTCGCCAAGCCCGAGTTCCTCGGCCATACGCTGCCGCATCACGAACTTCTGCACCTTGCCAGTCACTGTCATCGGGAATTCGTCCACGAACTTGATGTAGCGCGGGATCTTGAAGTGGGCGAGTCTGCCGTCGCAGAAATTCCGGATCTCCTCGGAGGTCGCCGCCTGCCCCTCGTGCAGCCTGATCCAGGCGGCCAGTTCCTCACCGTATTTCCGGTCGGGGACGCCGAACACCTCAACCTCATCGATCTTCGGGTTGGTGTAAAGAAATTCCTCGATTTCCCGCGGGTAGATGTTCTCGCCGCCGCGGATTACCATGTCCTTGATGCGGCCGACGATCCGGACATAGCCGTCATCGTTCAAGGTCGCGATGTCGCCGCTCCTGATCCAGTGCGCCGCGTCGATCTCCTTCGCCGTACGCTCCGGGTCGGCCCAGTAGCCGCGCATCACACAGTAACCGCGGGTGCAAAGTTCGCCGGGTGCCCCCGGCGGCAGGATCCGGCCTTCCGCGTCGACGATCTTCACCTCGGTATGCGGCAACACCCGTCCGACCGTGGCCACGCGCATCGCGACCGGGTCATCGACCGCGGTCTGGGTCGACAGCGGCCCGGTCTCTGTCATGCCGTAGCCGATGGTGATCTCGGGCAGGTGCATGTCGTTCATGACCCGATGCATCAGCTCCACCGGGCAGGGCGCACCGGCCATGATTCCGGTGCGCAGGCTGGTCATGTCGCGGTCCGCAAAGCCGGGTGCGTCGAGCGCGGCGATGAACATGGTCGGCACGCCGTGCAGCGCGGTGCAGCGTTCGGCCTCGATGGCGTCCAGCACGGCGACGGCATCGAATCCGGCGGACGGGAACACCATGGTCGCACCATGCGTGGCACAGAGCAGACTGCCGAGCACCATCCCGAAGCAGTGGTACATCGGAACCGGGATGCACAGGCGGTCGCGCCCGGTGAAGTTCATGATCCGCGCCGACAGGTTCGCGTTGTTGACGATATTGTGGTGGGTCAGGGTCGCCGCCTTCGGCGTGCCCGTCGTGCCGCTGGTGAACTGGATGTTGATCGGATCGTCGAAGTCGAGGCCGGCGGCGACGTCGTCCAGCCGGCTATGCTGTTCGTCTGTCCCCAGGCCGCAGACATCCCGGTAATTGATGAATCCGGGCGTCCTGCGGTCGCCCAGCCGGATCACGTGGCGCAGGTCCGGCAGCCGCGCGGCGGCAAGCTCCCCGGGCGCCGCGGTATCGATCTCCGGCACGAGGTCCCGCAACATGGCGATGTAATCGCTGGTCTTGAAGCGGTCCGCCGTGATCAGGGCCCGGCAGCCGACCTTGTTGAGCGCAAATTCGAGCTCCGGCAGGCGATACGCCGGGTTGACGTTGACCAGGATCAGCCCCGCATAGGCGGTACCGAACTGAACCGCCACCCATTCCGACAGGTTCGGCGCCAGGATACCGATGCGCTCCCCCGGCCGCAGCCCCAGCGCGACAAGGCCGGCCGCCAAGGCCCTCGCCTCACGTTGCAGATCCTGCCAGGTCCAGCGGATGTCCTGATGCGGTACGACGAGCGCCTCGCGGTCGGGCCAGCGGCGCGCCGCTTCGTCCAGGACGTCACCGACTGTCAGTCCCAGCAACGGATTGGGGAGCCCGCCTTGCACATAGCTCCGAGAAAGCCCCGATTTTTCCATGACGGGATGATCTTAGGCGCGCGGCGCGAATAAATATTTGATTCGGGTCAATCGGCGGCGGCAGCGACCATTTCGGCGCCTTTTTCAAATTTTCCTGAAATCCGCTATAATGGTGTCGAGATACAGGGAGAGAGATATGAGCGTCGAAAGAATCCTGAAGAGAAAAGGCAGGAAGGTTTTCACCGTCCCACAAGCGATACCGGTGCCGGATGCGGTCGACCGAATGAAACGCGAAAGGGTCGGCGCACTGGTGGTCAGCGACGACGGACGCACGATCCAGGGCATCATATCGGAACGCGATATTCTTCACGCTCTCGCATCGTACGGCGCGGGGCTTATGGAAATGTCCGTACGAGACATCATGACAAAGCGGGTCGAGGCGTGCCAACTGGAAGACAGCCTGAAGCAGATCATGTCGACCATGACCAACCGGCGCTTCCGTCATATGCCGGTGGTCGATGACGGCGGCCTCTGCGGCATGGTCAGTATCGGCGATGTCGTGGTGCAACGGCTGGAAGACGCCGAACTGGAAACCAATGTGGCCCGTGAGGCACTGATCCTCTCCCGATAAGGGTCCCCGACCTGCCCGCCGGCAATCCTGCGCCGGCACTTTTCCCGCCCGTATCCGCGGCTGCGGCCGGATTATGGCGCATTCCGCGTATCCGGATCCAAGAATGCCTCGGATTTTCCATAACCGGGCCGATTTTGCGCCCGGTTCCCCCTTGAGACTGCGATCCGGGTCAGTCGGCGATATGGCGTCGACGGACCTGGTGAATGGAGGGCCCCATGGCGATCAAAGCACTTCTCAAGCAAGACGGACGGGGGGTCATAACCATCGAGGGCAACGCGACGGTCGGCGAGGCGCTCTGGATACTGCAGCAGGCGGGCGCCGGCGCCCTGGTCGTCAGCGACAATGGCCGCGACATACGCGGGTTGGTCAGCGGTCATGATCTGATCCGCGCATTCAAATCGCACGGCGTCGACCCACTGATGCCAATGACCGTGGCCGGCATCATGCGGCGCGACATCGTGATCTGCCGTCCCGACGAAAGCCTGCGCCGCGTGATGGCGCGGATGACGGCCCGCGGCCTCGGCCATGTCGCGGTTGTCGACGAGACCGGACCCTGCGGCGTCCTCAGCCTCGCCGATATTCTTAAAGGACGCCTGCAATGGGCCCGAGCTGAAGTGGACGCGCTGTGCAATGGCATGGTCCTGCCCGCATGAACGCCGTGTCCGGTCACGCATCGTCACGAACCGGTTCGCAGGCATGGAAATTGCTTCTTCCGTGCAGTCAGCTGGTGGGATATCGATTGTAGTATTGGCTGTTCGTAGGAAACTGTACCGTGGTTATTGGATAAGGAATTATGCAGCAAAAGCGATTTGAACAAGCGAAACTGGCCATGGCGCTGGTCGACAGCCTGGGATTGGAAGGCGCTATTTCCGCCTGCCGCGCCAATGGATGGGACGGCGTCCTGGAAGTCCTTCGCGGCACGGAAATCAAGGAATTGCCCGACGCCGGGCCAACCGCCTATCGCGTCTGATTCACGCCGCCAGGATCGCCCGCCGCTTTAGTCGCGATCCGGCATTGACTGCATCAGGTCGCGCCGCACGGCGCGCAGGTGATCGCGCATCAGACCGGCCGCGAGTTCGGTATCGCGATGCTCGATGGCGTCGACCAGCGCGTCATGTTCGGCGAAGCTGTGATGGACGCGGCCGGAACCGAGCCCGTACGACCGCAGCCGTCCCCATGTCACGGCGCGGCGGATGCCGTTCAGCATATCGAACAGCGCGAGCATGCAGCCATTGCCGCCGGCCCTGGCGATCGCCCTGTGCAGGCGGTTGTCCCACATCTCGTAGGCCCGCCATTCCTTCGCGGATTTGGTCCGGCCGATGCAGCGCCGCATCTCTTCGACGTCGACCGAGGTGGCATTGAGCGCGGCGAGCCGGGCCAGTTCCGGCTCGAGCATCAGGCGTGCCTGCATGACCTCCGCCGGGTTGGTCCGGCCGGTAATCGCCGACAGGTCCTGCAGCGCGCCCACAGGCGGGCTGCCGACGAAGGTGCCCTTGCCAACATGCCGCCAGATATGCCCTTCGACCTCGAGCTTCGCCAGCGCCTTGCGCAGGGCGGCCCGGGTTACGCCCATATCTTCGCACAACGTGCGTTCCGGCGGCAGGCGGCTGTTCAGGGGATAGTCCCCCGCCTCGATCATCGCCTGCATGCGCGAGAGGGCGCGCTGTTCCTGATGCTCGGCCATATGGGATCAATCGTCAAATTGGTTGCATATAATTCCTTGATAACGAAAGAAGAATGCGCTGTAAACCTTGACTCGCCGGAAACCAATCTCATAGGCTGGTCACAATTGGTTGATCGACAATAAAGCCAGCAACTTCACGGGAGGACTACCAACATGAAGAGAATCATCCAGGCCTGCACCATGACGGCGGCGGCGGCGGTGATGGCGAGCACGCTTCTCGTCGCGGCGACGACGGCGCAGGCAGAGAAGATCCGGATTGCGCTCGCCGAGCCGCCGTCGGACGAAGTCGCCCACATCTTCGTGGCGCTGGACAGGGCGAAGAAGATGGGCCTCGAGTACGAATGGACCGCGTTTGCCGACGAGGAACTGGCGATCCAGGCGATCCTGAGCGGCCAGATGGATATCGGCTTCGGCACGCCCTATTCGGTGATGCAGCGCTCCAAGGCGCCGGTGCGGATCATCTTTCAGCTTTCCAAGCTGAAGTTCTTCCCGGTGTCCTCGAAGAAATACTCGAAGCTCGAGGATCTCAACGGTGAGCCGATCATGCTCCACTCGCGCGGCGGCGGCACCGACTCGATCGCCAACGTGATCGAGGACCGGGTTGGCATCAAGTTCGGCAAGCGTTCCTACGTGCCGGGCTCGTCGAACCGTGTCGCCGCGCTGATCGCGGGGCAGGCTGACGCGACCATCATCGATCTTTCCAACAAGAACAAGCTGATGAAGCTGCAGGGCGACAAGTTCAACGTCCTGCCGATGTTCGAGGTCGACGCCAGCGACGAGGCCCTGTTCGCCAACCTCGACTGGATGAAGAAGAACAGCGAGGCAGTGGGTATCTTCGTCAAGGCGCTGGTCGGCGTGTATCGCGACATGCACAAGGATCCGACGATCATCAAGCGCGAGACGGACCCGAACGGTCCGATCGGCCAGCTTCCGAAAGAGGTGCTGGACGGGCTCGACGGCTTCTTCCAGGAGGCGGTCGAGGGCGGACTCTACGATCCGAACGGCGGCGGCATGAAGGCCGCCAAGGCGGATCTGGATTGGTACTCGAAGGCCGGGCAACTGCAGGGCGACCCGGCGAGTCTCAACCCCAGTGACTTCTGGTACTTCGAGCCGCTGAACAAGGCCACGCAATAAGACCACTCAGCAGAGCCGGCGGGGCGGGTTTCCGCTCCGCCGGCTTTACATTCCGATTAGTTGGAAATCCGGATGCTCACCCGTCATCGCGCCGTCATACTGAAACTATGCTCCGCGCTTCTCGTATTCGGCGCCTGGGAGATCGCGGGGCGCATTCCGGTCAGCTTCGCCTTTCCGACCTTTATCGAGTCGCTGGCCGCTTTCTGGGCGCTGATCGTCGACGGTACGATGTTCACGGCCTACGTGGAAACGCTGAAGCCGCTGGTGGTCGGCGTCCTGATCTCCGCGTTCCTCGGGATCGGCATCGGCCTGTGGATCGGCCTGAGCCGCGCTTTCGACTGGCTGGTCTCGCCGATCTTCGTGGTCATGCAGACGGCGCCGCTGGCCGCGCTGATCCCCTTGCTGATCATGGTGTACGGCATCGGGCTGACTTCCAAGGTGTTCGTCGTCTGCATCATGGCGATGCCGGTCATCGTCCTGAACACCGCCGGCGCGGTACGGAACACGTCGGCCTCTCTCATCGAAATGGGACGGGCGTTCCTCGGCACGCGGCGCGACATTATTTTGAAGATCATCCTGCCGTCGGCTTCGCCCATAATATTCGCAGGGCTTCGCCTCGGCATCTCGGCTGGCTTCATCGGCGCGGTGCTCGCCGAGCTGAAGATCACGCCGACCGGCGTTGGCGACATCATCAGTTACAGCCGTTCGATTGCCGACTATCCGAGCATGTATGCGGCGATCGCTTCGATCATCGTGCTCGCCGTCATGTTCCTCAACCTGCTCGAACGGCTCGAGAAATATCTGTTCAAGGGCACCTACAAAACGCTGGTTTCGGACTGAACGGCCCGGCCGTCCCAAGAGACAAGAAAATGAATGCAATGAACACCGAGAACGCCGTTACGGTCCGCAACGTCTACAAGAACTACAAAGACGTCGAAGCCTTGCGCGATCTCTCTATCGACTTTCCCAAGGGGCAGTTGACATCCCTGCTGGGGCCGTCCGGCTGCGGCAAGACGACCCTGCTCAAGATCATCGGCGGGCTGATTCCTGCGACGAGCGGCGAGGTTCTGGTTAACGGGAAGCCGATTACCGGCCCCGGACCCGACCGGGCGTTCGTGTTCCAGGATTTTGCGCTGTTGCCCTGGGCGAGTGCCATCCGCAACGTCGCCTTCGGGCTCGAACTGAAGGGCGTCGCGAAATCCGAACGCGAGGCCGTCGCCGAGAAATACATCGCCGCGGTCGGACTGAAGGGCTTCGAGAACAGCTATCCGCACGAGCTTTCCGGTGGCATGCGCCAGCGCGTCGGGCTTGCCCGCGCGCTTTCCGTCAATGCCGATGTGCTGCTGATGGACGAGCCCTTCTCGGCCGTCGACGAGCAAACGCGACGCAAGTTCCAGGAGGACCTGCTGGGGCTGGTGCAGAACGAGAACAAGACCTTCCTGTTCGTCACCCACTCGATCGAGGAGGCAGTCTATGTCTCGAACCAGGTTGCCATCCTGCTGCCGCGGCCGAGCCGCGTATCGGAGATCATTCGCCCGCACAGCTTCCGGGACAAGGACGTCGACAGCATCCGGCGCGACCCCGAATATCTCGACCTGGTCGACCGGATCTGGACCTCGCTCAGGTCCTATGTGGAGTAGGGGGGCGCCGTCATGACCATCTTCGGCTACCGGCTGCCGAACATGTCATCGCTGCTCTTATGGGGCCTGCTGTGGGAATTCGTCGGCCAGATCGAGCTGACCTTCTTCCTGCCGCCGCTCTCGGCGATCTTCGCGACCCTGTGGGAAATCGGCGGCACGCCCGCCTTTCTGAAGGCGCTGCGGGAAACAGCACAGGCCTTCGCGATTGGCACCACATCGGCCATCGTCATCGGCGTGCCGGTTGGCATCCTCATGGGCATGAGTCGGCTAATCGACGAGCTTTTGCTACCCTGGGTGAACGTTTTCCTGAGCGCGCCGCTGACAGCATTGGTGCCGGTGCTGATGGTACTGTTCGGCTTCGGCCTCAAGGCGATCGTCATCACGACCGCCCTGTTCGCGGTCTGGATCATCGTGCTCAACACGCGCGCCGGCGTCATGCAGATCAACCGCTCGCTGGTCGAGATGGCGCGCTCCTTCGGTGCCTCCCGGTTCGACGCCTTCACCAAGATCTATTTTTGGGCGGCGCTGCCGGAAATCCTCGGCGGCGTACGCATCGGGTTCATACGCGGCGTCAAGGGCGTGATCATCGGCCAGTTGCTGATCTCGATCGTCGGCTTCGGCGCCCTGTTCGAGATTTACGCCTCCAACTTTCTGATGAAGCATTTCTGGGCGGTGCTGCTCGTCCTATTCGCGTTGTCCTTCCTGATCGCCGAGTTCCTTGCCTGGCTCGAGCGCAAGGTCGAGTACTACGCCTCATCCCGAAATTGAAATTCGACACAGAACAGAGAGAGACAAAATGAACTACGTCATCGATCCGCCGGTCCAGGCAGCGCTCGCCGTCCAGGGCCAGGAGTCGAAGTTCCCCGTCCGCCGTATTTACTGCGTCGGCCGGAACTATGCCGAACATGCGCGGGAAATGGGCCACGATCCTGATCGCGAGCCGCCGTTCTTCTTCTGCAAGCCGGCCGATGCCATCGTGCCCAGCGGCGCCGAGATCGCCTACCCGCTGGCCACGCAGAACCTGCATTTCGAGATTGAGCTGGTCGTCGCCATCGGCAAGGGTGGCACGCATATCAAGGCCGCCGACGCGCTGGGCCACGTTTACGGCTATGCTGTCGGTATCGACCTGACGCGCCGCGACCTGCAGGGGGAAGCGAAGAAGATGGGCAGGCCCTGGGATTCCGGCAAGGGGTTCGACGACGCCGCCCCCTGCACGGCGATCCGGCCGGTGTCGGACATCGGCCACCCGTCCTCGGCGCGCATCTGGCTGGCGGTCGACGGGAAGATCCGGCAGGATTCAACCGTCGACAAGCTGATCTGGTCGATCCCCGAGACCATCGAGCACCTGTCCGGCCTGTGGGCGCTGCAGCCGGGCGATCTGATCTACAGCGGCACGCCGGAGGGCGTCGGCCCGGTCGAGAAGGGCGAGACGATGACCGGCGGGGTCGACGGAGTCGGCGAGATCGAGATCAGGATTACGTAGGGGCAGCGGCGCGACCTCATACTTCGAGACGGGCCTCCGGCCCTCCTCAGCATGAGGATACAAGCGTTGAATCCTTATGCTGAGGAGCCCCTTAAGGGGCATCTCGAAGTATGAGGTCGCTCTGACGCCCGGGGGCCGCCGGGTGCAACACCGTGGCCCAATCAATCCAGATAGGTGACGTTCCGGTCGATATGATCGGCGAGGTTCAGCGCGTGCTCCCGCACGAGCCGCTCCGCCAGCTCCGTATCGCGGGCCTCGATCGCCTCGATGATCTGCATATGATCGATCACCGACCGGGCCGCCCGGTCTGCCTCGCCGATCGTCTGGGCACGGATACCCCGGACATGCAGGAACAGCTTGTCGGCTGTTTCCAGGAGCAGGTCGCAACCGCTCATCTTGAGTATCGCCTGGTGGAATTCGATATTGCGCTCGGAGTATTCGTCGATCCTTGCGCCGGCGGCGCCGTCTTCGAAACCCGCAAACATGCTGCGCAGCGAACCGACGTCTTCGGCGGACGCGTTCTGGGTTGCAAGCCGTGCCGCCATGCTTTCGAGCGCTGCCCAGACGACGATGAGTTCGACGATTTCCTTTTTCGTCTTGCGGACGATCAGGACGCCGCGCCGCGGGATGATATTGACCATGCCCTCCTGCTCGAGGCGGGCGAGGGCCTCACGCAGCGGCGTGCGGCTGATGCCCAGCTGCAGCGACAATTGCCGCTCGTCGAGCCTGAGCCGCGCATCCGGCGCGTAGATATTCATCCGGCAAATTGCATCCTTGAGGGCGAGGTAAGTCCTGTCCTTCAGACTTGCGCTCGCCTCCAGCGGCGGAATCGAGAACTCTGGCGAATCCATAACGGCGATCTTCCTCCCCCGCGAAATATCCGGCGCGACGCGGCTCCACTGGCCATTATTCACTGAAAACAGCCAAAGACAAACTCTTCAGCTGTTGCTGCCAAGAGAGCGGGCGGCTCGCAGCCTCAGTGGGCCATGATCAGCGGCAGTTCCGCGTTCTCGACGACGTGCTGGGTCACGCCTCCCAGCACAAGTTCACGGCGTTTTTCCGCGCCGAATGCCCCCATGACCAGCATATCGGCGCCGTCTTTCTGCACAGCCTCCAGCAGCGGGCCGCCGATATCCCGGCGCCCAATCTTGAACGTCCGGCTTTCCGGCTGGATGCCGTGCAGACACAGATAGCGGCGCAGACCTTCGTCCGTCCCCGCGGAATTGTTTTCGTCCGGAGCCATGAGAACCGTCACCTTTTCCGCCTGCAATAGCAACGGTAGTGCCCAGGTCACGGCTCGCGCAGCCTCGCCGCTGCCGTTCCAGGCGATCGCGATACGGTTGCCCGCCATCTCCGGCACCTGCGGCGGTGCGACCGCAGTGAGTTTGCGAACGTCAAACAGGGCGCACATCAGCGAGTTCATGCCAAGCTCGGTGTCCTCATCGGGCCGCGCGACGACGATCAAATCCGCCAGCGTGCCGAGGTCACGGATAACCGAAACCTGCTTGCCGGCTTCCTCGCGCCAGGAAATAGTCAGGCGGTCCGGCGGACAATCCGTCGCGTCGGCCGACATCATTTGGGCGTTATGCCGTGCGCAATAGTCGTCGAATATGGCTCGCAGCCGCGCTTCTTCCTGATGCGCAATGTTTCCGGCGGCATCCATGATCGTCTGGCGAAACATCCGGGGCACCGGCACGCCGAAGGGAATCATGTCTTCCGGCTTGGCATGGACGTGGAGCACGTCGATATGGGAATTGAATTTCCTGCCGATGGCCAGCGCCAGCCCCAGGACGCTCTCTCCTTTGCCATCGCCGCGGACCGGCGCGATGATCGACTTGATCGACATGGGTTCCCGCCCCTCTTGCCGTATTGCCGCAGTGCCGCCGGCCTCAGAACAGGCCTTTGATCTGTCCCTCGGCATTCAGGTGAATGGCATTCGCCGCCGGAACGCGCGGCAAACCCGGCATTGTCATGATTTCACCGCAGATCGCAATGATAAACCCGGCCCCGGCGGAGAGCCGGACTTCACGGATCGGGACCACATGGCCCGACGGCGCGCCCTTGAGCGTCGGATCGGTGGAAAAGGAATACTGGGTCTTCGCCATGCAGACCGGGAAATCGCCGTAGGACTTCTGGAGTTCGGCGATCTGGTCGCGAATCTTCTTGTCCGCGATGATGTCATCCGCACCGTAAAGGCTGGTGGCGACAGTGCGGATCTTGTCCCACAGGGGCATATCGTCCTCATAGAGCGGCTTGAAACTGGCTTCCCCGCCGTCGACGATTTCCACGACATGCCGCGCGAGTTCCTCGGTCCCCGCGCCGCCATTCGACCAGTGGCTGCAGAGAATGGCCCTGGCGCCCATCGATTCCGCGGTTTCGCGCACCGCTTCCAGTTCCCCATCGGTGTCGGTGACGAACTGGTTGATTGCGACCACCGGCGGCACCCCGAACTTTTTTACATTCGCGATGTGCCGCTCCAGATTGGAGCAGCCGTCGCGGACCGCCTGGACGTTCTCTTCGCCCAACTTGTCACGGGCAACGCCGCCATGCATCTTCAGCGCCCGCACCGTCGCCACGATGACCGCGGCGCGCGGCTGGAGACCGGCCTTGCGGCACTTGATGTCGAAGAATTTCTCGGCCCCGAGATCGGCACCAAAGCCTGCTTCCGTAACGACGTAGTCGGCCAGCTTCAGGGCAGCCCGCGTGGCAATCACCGAGTTGCAGCCATGGGCGATGTTCGCGAAGGGCCCACCGTGTATGAAGGCAGGGTTGTTTTCCAGCGTCTGCACGAGGTTCGGCGCGATCGCGTCCTTCAGTAGCACCGACATCGGGCCGGCGGCCTTGAGTTCGCGCGCGTACACCGGCTTCCTGTCCCGGGTCTGTGCGACGACGATATTGCCGAGCCGTTCGGTCAGATCCTGCAGGTCGCTGGCAAGGCAGAAAACCGCCATGACCTCCGAAGCCACGGTGATGTCGAATCCGTCTTCCCGCGGGAACCCGTTGGCGACACCGCCGAGCGAATTGACGATCGAGCGCAGCGCCCGGTCGTTCATGTCGACAACGCGCCGCCAGCCGACCCGGCGCGGATCGATCGCAAGATCATTGCCCCAGTAGACGTGATTGTCGATAAGGGCCGAGAGCAGGTTATGCGCGGTTCCAATGGCATGGAAATCGCCGGTGAAGTGAAGGTTGATGTCCTCCATCGGCACGACCTGCGCGTAACCGCCGCCGGCGGCCCCGCCCTTCATGCCGAAGCAGGGGCCGAGCGAAGGCTCGCGCAGACAGACCATGGCTTTCTTGCCGATCCGGTTCAGACCGTCGGTGAGGCCGACCGAGGTGGTCGTCTTGCCCTCGCCGGCGGGCGTCGGCGTGATCGCTGTAACCAGGATCAGCTTGCCGTCCGGGCGGTCCTTGAGCGCATCGATATGATCGAAGGACAGCTTGGCCTTGTGGGGACCGTACTGGAGCAGGGCGTCGGCCGGTATGTCCAGCTTCGCGCCAATTTCGGTAACGGTTTGCAGGGTCGCCTCACGGGCGATTTCGATGTCGCTCTTGCTCATGTCTCCCGACCTTTCAGAATTCGTGGCGTCGAGGTTGCGGAGTCTGACCGGACGCACGGGTCCACCCTTGCGTCCCGGTCGCGATTAATGTTGGTCAGGTGCCGAGGCGCGTCCCTGCGGCAAGGCCATGTGCCGATGCGAACTCCGCGGCGGCGGTCTTGTCGCCGCCGTCGTAACGCACCCGCTTGACCAGAATGCCGCCGCCATCCGCCGCCACGGTGATACCTGCATCGGAGATTTCGGTGACGGTACCGGGCTCGCCGGACGCATCGGCCGGCGCGCTGTCGAACACCTGCAGCGTCTTGCCGCCCATCGTCGTCCAGGCACCGGGCTGCGGGTTGGTCCCGCGGATCAGATTGTAGACGTCGGCCGCGGATTTCGACCAGTCGATCTCGGCATCCGCCTTGCGGCACCAGCTCTCGTAGGTGGCCTTGCTGTCGTCCTGCTTGATGCGCGGCGCCTTGCCGTCACGAATCAGGTCCACCGCCTCCAGCACCGCAGCGACGCCCAGCGGGAAGATCTTCTGGAAATAGACGGTGCCGAGGGTATCGTCGGGGCCGACGTCCACCTCTTTCTGAAGCAGGATGTCGCCCTCGTCGAGACCATCGTCGGGATAGAAGATGGTCAGGCCGGTCTTCGTTGCGCCGCCGATGATCGGCCAGTTGATCGAGCTGGGGCCGCGATGGAGCGGTAGCAGCGAGGGATGAAAGCAGATCGACCCGTGCGTCGGGATATCCCGCGCCTCCTCGGGCACGAAGATGATGACATAGGCCATCACGCAAAGATCGGGCTTCAGCGCCCGTATCTGTTCCAGCGTCCCGGGGTCCTTGTAGGATTGCGGCTGGTAGACCGGCAGTCCCTTCTCCAGGGCGAATTCCTTGATCGGGTCGACCGGCCGTCCGTCCTTGTCCGGGGCGCAGAATACGGCGACGACATCGTCTCCGCGTTCCAGCATGGCTTCGAGGCAGGCTTTTCCGAAAGCCTGCTGTCCGTTGACGATGATCCGCATATTGCCTTCTTTCCTTCTGTCCTATACGGCCCCTTCGGCCTTCGCCGCTTCGATTTCCGCGGCCGACATGCCGCAGACCTCGCTCAGGATTTCGTCGGTATGTTCGCCGAGCAGCGGCGATCGGTCGACCTCGGCCGGCGATTCCGACAACTTGATGGGATTGCCGACCGTCAGATACTTGCCGCGCTCCGGATGGTCAACCTCTACGACGGTTCCGGTCGCCCGCAGGCTTGGTTCCTCGGCCAGTTCCTTCATGCTGAGGATCGGCCCGCAGGGAACGTCCAGCGGGTTGAGGATCTCCATGACCTCGAACTTGTTCTTGGTCATGGTCCACTTTTCGATCTCATCGAAGACCTGGTCAAGATGCGGCAGGCGGCCTTCCGGGGTCGCCCATTCATGGCCCTCATCGAGCCATTCCTCACGTCCCATCGCCTTGGCGAGACCGGTGAAGGCGGCTGCCTGGGTGATGACGTAGATATAGGCATCGGGATCCTGCTCCCAGCCCTTGCAACGGACGATCCAGCCGGGCTGACCGCCGCCCGAGGCGTTGCCGGCACGCGGCACCGCCACGCCGAACTTGCCGTTCGGGTATTGCGGGTATTCCTTCAGCGGACCGTGCGCCAGACGTTGCTGGTCGCGCAGTTTGACGCGGCACAGATTGAGCACGCCGTCCTGCATGGCGCAGGTCACCCGCTGGCCGCGGCCGGTGGTCTCGCGTTGATACAGTGCCGTCACGATACCCAATGCAAGGTTGAGACCGGTTCCCGAATCGCCGATCTGCGACCCGGTCACCATCGGGAATCCGTCGATCTCGCCGGACGTCGACGCCGAACCGCCGGTACACTGGGCAACGTTTTCATAGACCTTGCAGTCCTCATACGGGCCTGGTCCGAACCCCTTGACCGAAGCATAGATCATACGCGGGTTGATCTCCTGGATCTTCTCCCAGGGGAATCCCATGCGGTCGATCGCGCCGGGAGCGAAATTTTCGACCATCACGTCGCATTCCTCGATCAGCTTCGTAAAGATGGCCTTGCCCTTTTCCGTCTTGGGATTGAGCGTCACGCTGCGTTTGTTGTGGTTCAGCATCGTGAAATACAGGCTGTCCACACCGGGAATGTCGCGAAGCTGGCCGCGCGTCGCATCGCCGACCCCGGGCCGCTCGACCTTGAGGACGTCGGCGCCGAACCACGCCAGCAGTTGCGTGCAGGTCGGACCCGACTGAACATGCGTCATGTCGAGGATTCGGACGCCTTCCAGTGCCTTGCTCATGAACTCTGTCCTTTTACGTTTCTTCTGTTGTCGCTGCGCGGTGCCGGCGGCCGCTACTTGTACATCGTCTGGGCCTTGGTGCCCGGCGCATATTCGTTGGGGTCCACCCAGACATTGATGACGGCGGACTTGCCCCTCGAGCGGACCTGCTCACGGGCCCGCAGCAAGGCCGGTCCGATCTCGTTCGGGTCGCGGACCTCTTCGCCGTAACCGCCGAGCATCTCGGCAAAGGTGCCGAACGGCACGTCACCCAGCTTGTTGCCGACATTGCCGCGCTGCTCGCCGTATTTGGCGATCTGGCCGTAGCGGATCTGGTTCATGTGCGAGTTGTTGCCGACGATGGCGATATACGGCGCCCCGAACCGGTTGGCCGTCTCCATGTCGAACGCGGTCATGCCGAAGCTGCCGTCGCCATACAGGCAGATCACCTCCTTGTCGGGATGCGCCAGTCCGGCCGCCATCGCAAATCCGGTGCCCACGCCCAGCGACCCCAGCGCGCCCGGATCCATCCAGTGCCCCGGCGTGCGCGGCTGCACGGCCTGCGCCGAGATGGTGACGATGTCGCCGCCATCGCCGATATAGATGGTGTCCTCGGTCAGGAACTCGTTGATCTCCCAAGCCAGACGGTAGGGATGGATGGGGTCCTGCTCCGACATGAACAGCGGCATCAGTTTATCGGTCCGCGCCACCTCCTCGGCCCGAAGTTCGTCCAGCCACGCCTTGCGGCCCTTGGCGCCGTTGTCGGAACGGCCGGTGGTCGCATCGTGCACCGCTTTCAGGATCGAACCGGGATCGCCGGCCAGGCCTAGCGAAATGTCGCGGTTCTTGCCGACCGTGCGGTAGTCCTGGTCGATCTGCACCAGCGTCGCTTCCTTGCTGATGCGCTTGCCGTAGCCCATGCGGAAGTCGAAGGGCGTACCGACGATGACGATCACGTCGGCCTTGCTGAAGGCCGCGCTGCGTGTGCGGTTGAAGTAATGCGGATCGCCCGGCGGCAGGATGCCGCGGCTGGCGCCGTTCATGTAGAGCGGAACGTTGAGCGCGCGCGCGAGATCGATTGCCGCCTGGTGCCCACGCGACATGTAGACCTGCGAGCCCACCAGCATCGCCGGCCGCTTGGCCTTGACCAAGAGATCGGCCAGCTTCTCGATATCGACCGGATCGCCGATCGACTTCACCGAAGCGCGGTAATGGCCCGGCTGCGGGATGACCGCTTTTTCCGCCGGTATCTCGCGGTCCAGGATATCCCGCGGGATCTCCAGATAGCTCGGCCCGTAGGCCCCGGCGAAACATTCCCGCGCCGCCATGGAAATCATATCCGCGACCCGCTCGGTCGACATCACGCCGGCGGCGAATTTGGTGATCGGCGTCATAATCTCGACATGCGGCAGGTCCTGCAGGGATCCCATCTTGTGCTGACTGAGCGAACTCTGGCCGCCGATGTGCAGGATCGGGCTCTCCGACCGGAAGGCCGTCGCGATCCCGGTCATCGCATTGGTGCAGCCTGGTCCCGCCGTCGTCACCACGCAGCCCAGCTTGCCGGTCTGGCGGGCGTATCCGTCGGCGGCGTGCGCCGCCGTCTGTTCGTGGCGGACATCGACGATCCGGATTCCCTCGTCGAGACAGCCGTCATAGATGTCGATGATGTGTCCGCCGCACAGCGTGAAGATCGTATCCACGCCTTCGTTCTTGAGCGCCCTGGCGGCAAGGTGCCCGCCGGACACCACTTCGCCGGACCGGTCCTTCTTGACCAGGGTATCGGTTGCCGTATCGGACATCATGATTCTCCTTTACATAAGTCGCGCGGCCATTTATCGCGCACAAAACGAACGATTGGCATCCGCGTGACCGCCTGGACGGCGCCTCGCGTTGCCATGCCATAACTGATGCGTTCAGACGCTCTCGACCGCATCCCTGCATTTCCCAACAGTGGACCGGCCGGAAGAAAAACATCAAAGCTAACGTTATTGCCCCGGTAAACTCACCTTTTTGGCTTCCGCGGAACCCCCGTCCCGGCTTCCGAAATCGAAAATCTTCTGTGTCTGGTATATGGTACACCAGAGATTCCCCGCGCGCAATACATCTCTGTTTTTGCGCCCGCTTCCGACGACGTCAAGACCGGGCAATGCAGCGGACAAAGTGTTCAGGCGGGCTTCCTGATTGTCCTCCAAATCAGCTGTAAGAGCGGCAGAAGCAAGAGAATGATCGCTACGGCAGTGATCGGCCCGGCGATCGGCCGCGTGAAGAAGATCGTTAAATCCCCGCCAGAGATGAGTAGAGACTGCCGCATTTTCGGCTCCGCAATCGGCCCGAGGACGATCGCCAGAACGGCCGGCGCCATGGGGTAATCGAGTTTGCGCAGGAGATAGGCGCCAACGCCGAATATCAGCATCAGCCAGACGTCGTGCATGTTTTCGTCCGGTGCGTAGCCACCGATCAGGCTGAGCACGAATATCGTCGGGGCGAGGATTGTAAACGGCATCTTCAGCATCCAAAGGAATGCCGGCACGAAACCGATATTGATGAGGAAGGCAAACAGGTTCGCGGCGTACAGGCTGGCGATCAGACCCCAGACAAACTCCGTTTGTTCGACGAACAGCATCGGTCCTGGTATGAGGCCCCAGATCACCATTCCGCCAAGCAGAATGGCGGTCGTCGGCGAACCGGGAATGCCGAGGGTCAGCATCGGCAACATCGAGCCCGTGGAGGCCGCGTTGTTTGCCGATTCGGGGGCAGCGACGCCGGCCGGCTCGCCCTTGCCATAATGGCGCGGGTTCTTCGCCGTCATCTTGGTAATGCCGTATGCCATCAGCGATCCGGGTGTCGCGCCTGCAGCGGGCAGGATACCGACGAAGAACCCGAGAAACGATCCGATCGTCCAGCTCCGCCACATTTTCAGCGTGCCCAGGAGGTGGGCGAAGATCCCCCGAAGGGTGATTGTCGCCTTCGACATCTGGGTCTCGCCGCGGCTGATCTCGATGGTCCACAGCATCTCGCCAATACCGTACACGCCAATGGCCAGCACCAGGAAGTTGATCCCGTGCATAAATCCGGTGATGTCCAGGAATATAAGCCTCGGTTCGCCGCTCATGATATCCAGGCCGACCGCACTGAATACCAGGCCGATGCATATGGAGAAGATCGTCTTTGGAATGTCGTCACCGCTCAGTCCCACGAAGGTGGCGAACGCCAGCAGCATCAGGGCGAAAATCTCCGGGTCACCAAAATCCAGGGCGACATGCGCGAGTAGCGGCGCAAATCCGGTGAACAGAGCGATCGAGATCGTACCGCCGATGAAGGATGCGCCGGCGGCCACGATCAGGGCCTTGTCTGCCTGTCCCTTCAGAGCGAGCGGGCGGCCGTCGAAGGTTGTCGCGACAGCGGTGGACGCCCCCGGAATGCCGAGCATGATCGAACTGATGGCGCCGCCATACATCGCGCCGTAGTAGATGGCGGCCAGGAATATCATCGCCGACGTCGGGGGCACGAGGAACGTCATGGGAAGCAGGATGGCAACGCCATTGACCGATCCCAGACCGGGCATGGCGCCGATAAACAGCCCGACTGTCACACCCAGAACAACAAGCCCAAGGTTGAGCGGATCGAAAACAACCAGGAACCCGCCGGCAAGGTGACTAAGGATTTCCATCGTATTGTGTGCCCTCAGAATCGCGGTGGCCGGCGCCGCAATCGGCCCGGGCCGTGATGAGACAGAACGGAATCAGAGGAATATGCGGTACAAGGGAATGAACAGCGGCTCGAGATATCCCTTGGGCAGGACGACTCTCAGGGCCACATCGAAGAAAAAAAACGCCGCAACCGGCGCCCCGACTGCGATTGGAATCGTCGTCTTCCAGCTGTGCCGACCAAGAAATCGAACGTAATAAACAAGAAACAACGCAACTGCGCCGTACATTCCGACGATATGGACGAGTGCGATCATGGCGAAAACGCCGCCGCCAACGAGAAAGAACATCCGGCGGGCGTAGTCATCCATAAACGGCTCGTCGGACTGCGATGGCGGGGTCTTGCGCAGGTACCAGTTCACCATGATCCACACGCAACAGACCAGCATGATCGCGGCCAGCCAGAACGGAAACGCCCCCCCGCCCGGGCCCTCACCGGGAACCCAGCCAAACGGAAGCTCGGCACTTTTCCACATGAGGTAGCCTGAGAAGGCGGCCATGAGTACGGCAGCAACTAGTTCAGCACGTCTCATGGCCAAGCCCCCCAAGCCACGTCGATAGGTGTTCTCGAATTACGCCGGTTCGGACCGAACTAGCCCTTGATAGCGCCCATCTTGATCAGCATCTGGCGATGACGCTCGTTGTTTTCCTGCCAGTATGTCTTCATGGCGTCGCCGCTGATGAGATCGCCGCGCAAGCTCTTGTCGGTGCGGTATTTCTGCCATTCCGCCGACTCGAAGACCTTTTTGAACAGGTCCTGATAGTAAGCCAGGGCTTCCGCCGACATCTTCGGCGCGCCGACGACGCTGCGCTGCATGTAATATTCGAAGTCCTTGCCAAGCTCCTTGAAAGTCGGAGCCTCGGGGAACATCGGCAGGCGTTCGTCGGTAAAGGCTGCCAAGGCCAAAACAGTACCGGCCTTGTAGAAGCCTTCGGCCTCCGACGGGTTGTTGACGGTGGAGTTTGCGTGCTGGCCGGCGAGCTGCTTGGCAACGTCGCCGCCGCCCTTGTACGGCACATACTTGATGTTCAACCCGTAGGCCGCATTCAGGAAGTCGGTCAGCAGATTGTCTTCCGACGCCTTACCGGTGCCGGCCATGATCCATCCGTTACCCTTGGCTTTCGCGGCGGCAACGAACTCGTCCACATTCGTGATGCCTGAGTCCTTGTGCACCCAAAGCAGGAAGGTGTCTTCGGCCATCCGGGCAATCGGCGCGAACGTCAGCGAATCCACACCGAGCCCCGGTTGACGCAGGGGCGTGGTGTAAAAGCTGTTGAGCGTGACCATGATAGTATGGTTGGCATCGGCACCGCTCTTGCCGTTCAGGTGAACGAGCGCTTCGGCGCCGGAGCCGCCCGGCTTGTTCACCGGCAGCAGCGGCATCGCCGACATCTTGTGCTTCTCGACGATGGACTGCATCAGGCGTGCCATCTTGTCGGCGCCGCCACCCTTGCCCGCCATGATGACGAACTCGATCGGTTTGTTGGGCTCCCACCCCGCATAGGCGTCACTGGTTACCGCGGACGCCGTCATAAACGCAACGCCGATCACGCCCGCTGCACAACATGCGAATAACTTGCTTGTCAGAGTTCTCACTATTTCCTCCCGTTTTACCCAGCACGCGCCAATCTCGATTGTTGGTCTTGCCCGCGCGACACTGGTTGTTTCCAATTTGCCGTCCCGACCCTCAGACGTGCCGGAACGGTATTATTAGCCCCTTCCTTAACTATGCCAACAAGACGCTCAGGTCGAATTCCGGTCCGTGGTATGCCAGATAATTGCCGTAGCGTCCAGTCCGCTTCAGTGGAACCCAGGACATGGCGTATTCTGCCCTTTTCGTTGCGTTGCGGTCAACTAGTCAACATCATGATACACTTAGGTATTCCCGCATGCCGGGTAACCACACTTTTTCTATGGGTTCCCTGACGGCGAGAAATCGCTCATAATCCGGCACCTCAGCCGTTGCCCCACAAGACAATCAGGTATATGGTATACCACAGATCCCGCAAACGGATTATCAGTTTGGGTGATCCAACCACATCACGAAACTGGACAACCATCGCGTACCGCTTAATCTCGCCCACCACGCGCTGTCTGGAAGCGCCGGGAGGATAATCAGGTGAATTTGCACGAATACCAGGCCAAGACACTACTGCGCGATTTTGGCATTCCCCTGCCGCCGGGCGCGGTGGCGGCCACACCGGATGAGGCGCAAGCCCGGGCCGGCGAACTGGCCGGCAACGCATGGGTGCTTAAGGCACAGGTCCACGCCGGCGAGCGGCAGGCCGCCGGCGGCGTCCGGATGGTCAAGACGCCGAAAGAAGTGGCGAAGGCGGCGGCCGACCTGCTGGGCACCAAGATCGTGACCGGGCAGACGGGCCGCGACGGGCTGTTGGTCAAGAAGGTCTATGTGGAACAGGCTTGCGATGTGGAGCGCGAAATCTATGCCGCGCTCCTGGTTAACCGCGCGCAGGCGCGAATTGACGTGGTGGCCAGCCGCGAGGGCGGCGCCGACGTCGAGAGGGCGCTGGCCAGACGCGAGTCTCTGATCGATCTGCCTATCGGTGAAACCGGCCTAGAGGAGTCGGACGTCGCCCGCCTTGCCGAAGGTTTAGGCCTCTCCGCCGAACAGGGGACCGCGGTAGCCGGCGTCCTGGCCAAGGCACGGCGCGCGTTCGTGGAAACGGACGCGAGCCTGATCGAGTTCAATCCGCTGGCGATCACCAAAACGGGGGAAATCGTGGCGCTGGACGTCAAGATGGTGCTGGACGACAACGCGCTGGGCCGTCATCCGGAACTTGCGGAACTGCGCGACGAGGACGAAATCGACCCGCAGGAGCGCGAAGCCGACCGCTACGAGCATAACTACGCCCGGTTGGACGGCAATATCGGCCTGATGACAACCGGCGCAGGCCTTGGTCTTGCGGCGATCGACCTGATCAACGAGGAAGGCGGCGAGCCGGCGAATTTCATGGACACAAGGCCGATGGCCTCGCGCGAGCAGATTGCCGAGGGTATCCTGCTGCTGCTTCGCGACAAGCGGGTGCGGGTCGTACTGGTGATGGCGATCGGCGGCGGAATTCTGCACTGCGATACGATCGCCGAAGGCATCGCGGCCGCCTTCCGCCAAACCGGGGCAAAAGTGCCCGTCGTCTATCACGCGGCGGGAACAGGCAAGGAGATCAGCGAATTGACGTTGCGCAACCAGGGTATCCCGGCAATCTTCGCCGACAGCATGGAAGAGGCGGCGCACGAAGCGGTGCGCATCGCCGGTTCGGGAGCCGGGTGATGGCGATCCTGGTCGACAATACGACGAAGGTTATGTTCCAGGGCCTGACCGGCACCACCGCGACGCGCGCCGCCGAGCGCGCCATTGCCGGCGGCACCGACGTGGTGGCCGGCGTGCGGCCTGGCAAGGGCGGTGGCCAGCACCTGAACATTCCGCTGTTCGACGGCGTCGCCGAGGCGGCCCGCGAGACGGGCGCCGATGCGACCGCCGTGTTCGTTCCACCGCTGCAGGCTGCGGACGCGATGATCGAGGCGATCGAAGCGGAAATGCCGCTGATCGTCTGCGTGACCGAGCGGATACCCGTGCTCGACATGATCCGCGTGAAGGAGGCCCTGTCGGGTTCGAAATCCCGGCTCATCGGCCCGAATTCCTTCGGAATCATATCGCCGGGTCAGTGCCGCATCGGGGTCATGCCCGACCGGCCGCACAAACCCGGCCGCATCGGCATCGCGTCACGCACCGCGACGCTGACGTACTCGGCAGTCGAACAGACGTCGCGGGTGGGCCTCGGGCAGTCGACCTCGGTCGGTGTCGGTGGCGACCCGGTGCATGGAATCGGGTTCGCCGAATGCCTGGAGTTGTTCCTCGCGGACGATGCGACCCATGGCATCGTCCTGATCGGCGAGATCGGCGGTACGGAGGAAGAGGAGGCCGCGGAGCTGCTGCAACGGGTCAAGCCGAAGAAGCCCGTGGTCGCCTGTATCGTGGGGATCCACACTCCGCCGGGCCGCCGAATGGGACATGCCGGAACGGTCGATCCGCTGGGCGGCGGCAGCGCGCGCGACAAGATCGACGCCCTGCGTGAAGCCGGCGTTATCATCGCCGAGAGTCCCGGCCTCATCGGGCATGCGATGCGCGAAGCGCTGCGGCACCTGTAGCCGGCGGATTCATGGGCGACATTCCGCAGTCAATGCAGGTCGTCGAAGCCGGCGGCCCTGGCGGTCCGGACGTGCTGAAGGCGGCAACCAGGGCGGTTCCCGCGCCGGCTGCGGGCGAGGTCCTGGTCAGGGTTGCCTATGCCGGCGTCAACGGGCCGGACCTCATGCAACGCCGCGGCCTCTACCCGCCGCCGAAGGGCGCCCCGGACCTGCTTGGGCTGGAGATCGCGGGCGACATCGTGGCCGTTGGCGACGGCGTATCGCGCTGGCGGCCGGGCGATCGCGTCTGTGCGCTGGCCAATGGCGGCGGATATGCGGAATACTGCACCGTCCTGGCAGATCACTGTCTGCCCGTCCCCGGAGGCCTCGACCTGCGCGAGGCCGCCTCGCTGCCGGAGACGTGCTTCACGATCTGGAGCAACATCTTCATGACGGCGCGCCTGTCGGCGGGCGAGACCTTCCTTGTCCATGGTGGCGCAGGCGGTATCGGCGCCACGGCGATCCAGCTCGGAAAAGCCTTCGGCGCCACTGTCGTCGCCACCGATAGCCCGGCCGAGCGCTGCGATTTCTGCCGCGCTCTCGGCGCCGACCGGGTCGTCGACTACGAGAGCGAGGATTTCGTTGCCGTCGTGCGCGATTCGTTTGGCGGGGCCGACGTCATCCTCGATATCGTCGGCGGACCCTACGTGGCGCGCAACATCAAGGCGGCCAAGCCCGACGGGCGCATCGTCCAGCTTGCCTTCGCGCAGGGCGCGGAGGTTACGGTGAACCTGATGCCGGTCATGCTCAAGCGCCTGATCTATACCGGCTCGACCCTGCGCAGCCGCCCCGACGTCTTCAAGGCGCAGGTCGCGCGGGAGCTGGAGGAAAAGGTCTGGCCGCTCTTTGCGCAAGGCCGCTTCAAGACCGTGGTCGACCAGGTCCTGCCGCTGGCCGAAGCGGCCGAGGCCCACCGCTTGATGGAAAGCGCCACCCACAAAGGAAAGATCTTGTTGGCCTGTTGAATCCCGCCCGTGGCGAGGATCAGGCGGCCTCGGTCAACCTCACGCCGGCCCGTCCCGTGATCCTGAACTTGTTGCGCAGCAGAACCAGCCCGCGGACCGCCTTGACCACGGACGCCGGGATCCCGGTGACACCGCCGATCCGAGAACCGCGCCGATCAGGGCCTCGGTCTCAAACGATCGCCCGGCATCCATAAAGATATGGCCGGAACGGTTTGCCGTCCCGGCCAAAAAATTGTCGCTTGTTTACGCAGTACTTGCGGTCAGAAGCCCATGTCGCCCATGCCGCCCATGCCGCCCATGCCGGGAGCACCCGCCGGCATAGCGGACTTCGGCTCGGGTTTCTCGGCGACCATCGCCTCGGTGGTGATCAGCAGGCCGGCGACCGAGGCCGCGTCCTGCAGAGCCGTTCGCACGACCTTCGTCGGGTCGATGATGCCCGCCTTTACGAGGTCCTTGAACACACCTTCCTGGGCATCGTAACCGAAGTTGAGGTCCTTGGACTCCATGAGCTTGCCGGCGACCACCGACCCGTCGGCGCCGGCATTCTCGGCGATCTGGCGGACCGGGGTCTGCAGGGCCCGGCGAATGATATCGACGCCGACCTGCTGGTCGTGGTTCTCCGGCTTGAAGTTCGCGAGCGCGCGGATGGCGTAGAGCAGGGCCGCGCCGCCACCGGCGACGATGCCTTCCTCGACTGCGGCGCGTGTCGCATGCATGGCATCGTCGACACGATCCTTGCGCTCCTTCACCTCGACTTCCGTAGCACCGCCGACCCGGATCACCGCGACACCGCCGGCCAGCTTGGCGAGGCGTTCCTGCAGTTTCTCCTTGTCGTAGTCGGAGGTGGTGTCCTCGATCTGCTGACGGATCTGCGTGCAGCGCGCGGCAATTCCCTTCTTGTCTCCGGCGCCGCTGACAACAGTGGTGTTGTCCTTGTCGATGGAGATCTTCTTGGCGGTCCCCAGCATGTCGAGGCTCACGTTCTCGAGCTTGATTCCGAGATCCTCGGAGATCACCTGGCCACCGGTCAGGATCGCGATATCCTCAAGCATCGCCTTGCGGCGGTCGCCGAAGCCGGGCGCCTTGACCGCCGCGACCTTGAGGCCGCCGCGCAGCTTGTTGACGACCAGGGTCGCCAGGGCCTCGCCCTCGACGTCCTCGGCGACGATCAGCAGCGGACGGCTCGACTGGACCACCGCTTCCAGGACCGGCAGCATCGCCTGCAGGTTCGAAAGCTTCTTCTCGTGCAGCAGGATGTACGGATCCTCCAGCTCGACCAGCATCTTCTCGGCGTTGGTCACGAAATACGGCGAGAGATAGCCGCGGTCGAACTGCATACCCTCGACGACGTCGAGCTCGGTGTGCAGCGACTTGGCCTCCTCGACCGTGATCACGCCCTCGTTGCCGACCTTCTCCATGGCCTGGGCGATGAAGTCGCCGATCTCGCGCTCACCGTTGGCGGCAATCGCGCCGACCTGCGCGACCTCTTCGGA
>Ga0224512_10000603_pt1 | contig 37294 bp, 30 predicted proteins | sample SF_May12_sed_USG_4_FD_169103 | JGI IMG/M metagenome (GOLD analysis project Ga0224512, IMG submission 169103) | Sediment microbial communities from San Francisco Bay, California, United States - SF_May12_sed_USGS_13 | ecosystem: Environmental > Aquatic > Marine > Sediment | place: USA... | reverse complement strand
AAGATCGTCAAGCCCGATCCGAAGGATGTCGAACTGACCGATGACCAGTACCGCATCCGCCGCAAGATCGAAGCCGGCCAGGAGGCCAAGGTGACGGTGCAGCTGACGATGCCGCGGGTCCAGACGATTGCGCTCACCGGCCAGGGGAAGGATTTCTATCTGGCCTACGCCGGGAACGGCGAGCTGAGCGAGCGGCTGCGGCAGGCCCTGAGGCAGATGGCGCAGTTGCGCGACGTTGTCGACACGCATCAGCGGCGCTTGCAGGAGCTGGAGGGCGAGCGCAACCGGATCCACCAGGAGCAGCAGCGGATCCGCGAAAATCTGGCCCGCATTCCCCGCGATAGCGACCTGCACAAGCGATATCTGAAAAAGCTGAACGTGCAGGAGGACAATCTCGAGACCATCCTCGCAGAGACCGAGGAATCCCGCGATGCGTTCAACGCCGCCACCACAGCGCTGGGCGACTACATCCGCGGGCTTGAGATCTGAGCCGGCGCGTGGCCGCAGTCTGCGCGGGGCCGCCGATGCGGCCTCGCGCGGCCCTCCGGTTCCCCCTTCCTTTGCCGGCCACGTCTGCCCCCAAGCTTGCCGCGGAGTTGTTTACCGATATCGTTACACTGCCGAACCTATCGTGGCCGCATGCCGCGCAAAGGCAAGGACAGGTCTTCCGGGTTGCCGGCAGATCAAGCCACGGCGCTGCCATTCAGGAGTTTGCATGAGAGTACTGGTCACCGGCGGCGCGGGATTCATAGGCACGCATCTCGTCCGTATGCTTTTGCGACAGGGTCACGAGGTCGCCGTCCTCGATGATCTTTCGACGGGCCGCGCCGAGAACATCGAGGCATTTCGGTCCGACCCTCGGTTCTCCCATGTTGTCGGCGACGTCGGTAACGTGCCGCTGGTCACCGAACTGGTGGAGCGCGCCGACCTCGTCTATCACCTTGCGGCTGCCGTGGGCGTCCGCCTGGTTCTCGACAACCCGGTGAAGACCATCGAGACCAACGTCTTGGGCACGGAGGCCGTGCTGAAAGCCGCGGCCCGTGATCGCTCACCGGTCTTCCTCGCCTCTTCCAGCGAAGTCTATGGAAGATCGCCCGACGTGCCGTTCCGCGAGGACTGCGATCTTATGCTCGGTGCAACCGGAAACATGCGCTGGTCCTATGCCTGTTCCAAGGCCGTCGGCGAGTCGCTGGCGCTGGCCTACCATCGCGAACGGGGTCTTCCCGTCATCGTCGGGCGGCTGTTCAATACGACCGGTCCTGGCCAGACCGGCCAATACGGCATGGTGCTTCCCACATTCGCGCGTCAGGCGGTTGAAGGACGGCCCATCACCGTATACGGCGACGGTACCCAGACACGCTGCTTCTGCCATGTGACCGATACCGTACGTGCGCTCGTCGGGCTGATGCAAGGGTCGGGCTCATTCGGCCAGGTGTTCAATATCGGTTCCACGCAGGAAATCTCCATTCATGCCCTTGCCCGGCTCGTGCGCGATATCGCGCGTTCGAACAGCGCCATCGAGCTCGTGCCGTACCACGAGGCGTATGCGGAGGGCTTCGAGGATATGATGCGCCGCGTGCCTGATACCGGCAGGATCGCGCAGCGCATCGGCTGGCGGCCAGAGATATCGTTGGAACGGCTGGTGCGGGAGGTTGTCGACCGCGCGCGGGCCGAAACATCATCACGCGCTGTCGACGTTTCGGGCTCGCCCCACCTCGTGCAGGATCCGGCCGGACCCCCACCTGACGCGAAACCAGCGGCCGCGCCAGTAGACGAACGGAAAGATCAGTGTCATTGAAAGAACGAGAAGATACATAATATCGGCGGGCAGACGGGCCAGGCACCAGGCGCCAAGGCCCACACCCTGTGGGCGCAGGAGGGCGCGGTCGATGGCGAAGGCAGTCGCGGTGCGCGCTGCGGCGCTGCCGGCAAAGACGCCCCATGCGGCGGTGGCCCAGTGCGACCCTGCTATCGACAGGACGCCGGCCGCAACGATCGTGGGGGCGATCGGATTGAGCAGCAGAACCTGACACCAGAAATACAATGGTACTTCGGTGCGGATGCTTGTCAGCCAGCGGTGGTGCCGCGCGAGCACACTCCACGCCGATTCCGGTCCTGAATGGTGCACCAGGACCGCATCGGCCACACGGATCCTGTAGCCTGCCCGGTCCAGCAGTTCGCCCGCCCGCAGGTCGTCGGCCAGCGCGTCGCCCAGCGCCGCCGGCCCGCCCACCGCATCGAGACTGCTGCGCCGGAATATCATCAGTCCCCCGAGTATCGCCGATCCGAAATTCGTGTAGCTTGCGGTACGCACGAGCGTGGCGTTGTCGATCGTCATGATGAGCATGCTCAGTCGCCCGAACAGCCCGTCTGCCACATACTGTATTGGCAGGCTCGCGCCGCTCACCAGCGGCTCCGAGAATTCCTCCATGCAGGCCGCGAGATGTTCGCGTCCGAGCAGGATATCCGAATCGCAGAACCCGACCAGCGGTGTCCGCGCCGCTTCCCATCCGGCGATCATGTTCCGGACCTTGGCCGAGAGAATATGGGGGGCCGGCTCTGACACGAGCAGCTGTGCCCGGTCCGGGTAGCGCTCGAGGATTGGGCGCACACCCTCGACCGCCGAATCGTCAAACGACTCCGCGACGAACAGTACGGCGGCGGGTTTGTACAGACCCTCGAAGAGGCTCGCGTGACAGGCCTCCGCATTCTCTTCCAGGCCGCGAAGCGGCCGCACGATTGTCAGCGCCGGAAGGCCATCCAGGTTCCGGCGCCGGCGTGACGGTTTCTGGCGGCGCTTTATTCCGATCACCAGAAGGGCGACGACAAACATCCCGTTCGCGAACACGGCCGCGGTCGCGGACCAGATCAGCAGCGCGAGATCGATCATCCGAGGCCGTTGTTGCAGGCGGCGGTTCGCGGCCGCAGGGGCGCCAGACAGGCGTCGCGTGGCAGCTCCGCCAGCCAGTGCCGCAAGGCCGGGATCGTGCTCTCGGCCCGTGGGTTGCCGTCGTGGAGGAGGACAATATCGCCCCCCTTTGCACGCCGGGACCGTTTCAGGACGCGCGCGGCGCTGGCGCCGGTCCAGTCGAGGCTGTCGAGCGACCACAGCGCCGGCGTCAGCCCGAGCCGACTGGCGATGCGGTAGAAGCGAAAATCGCGGCTGCCGTAAGGGGGGCGGACGATACGGGGCGCCTGCTGCGTGATCCCCGCGATCACCTCCTGGCAGCGCAGGAGTTCGGTCTCGATGCGCCCGGCGGACAGTTTCGGCATCCAGGGATGGGACCAGGAGTGATTGCCGATTTCGTGGCCTTCCCGGGCGATCCGGCGGACGATTTCCGGATGCTCGGCCGCCCGCTCTCCGACCAGAAAGAAGGTCGCCTTCGCATCCGCCCCGGCAAGCAGATCCAGTATCGCCGGCGTGCGCTCCGGGTGCGGCCCGTCGTCGAAGGTCAACGCAATCGCGCCGGCGTCCGTGCGAAAACGGGTCCCGCGCACGATCCAGTCGTGGAGGCCGCGGACGGGCAGCAGGGTGGAGGCTGCATAAGCGGCGGCGCCAGCCGCAGTGAATGCCGTGAGCCACATCGGGCTGAGTCTAACATCGAAGCCCGAATGCGCAAGGCACACGGGGGGATTCGATTTACAATGTGTTTATCCCCGGTGGAGCAGTATGCCGGGTCCAACAACGACGGGAAGGGAGGCACGATGATCACGGCCCTGAGGCGGTTGCTGGACTTGCGCAGGCGCGCGGCCCTCGGCGAGGAGTTGCCGGGTTACGGGCATCTGCGTTGCCTCCTGACGCCGCTCATCGCGCTCGCCTTTTTCACCCTGCAGCCCCGGCAATGGTGGCTGGCACTCGCCTTCGTGGCGGCGACTTTCCTGATCGATTTGAACGCCGAACACAGCCCGTGGGAGAAACGGCAGCCTCCGGTCGACAGGGACGGGAAGCTCTTCGATGCATTGCTTTACCTGCTCTTCGTCATTTACTGGGTGAATTTTGCTCTGGCCCTGCGGATGGTTGCCGACGTGGGATGGGTGAGCATTCAGGCGCCGGCCGCGCTGGTGCTTGTCGTGCTTTCGTCGAGCCTCATGGCGATTGCCGCGCACGAACTGATCCACCGCCGCGGTGCCCGCGAGCAGTGGATGGGGCGGCTCCTCCTGTGCAGCTTCTTTTTCGAGCATTTCTCGACGGAGCATCTTCGAACGCACCATGCCCGCGTCGCCACCGCGGACGACCCGGCCACGGCCCGTTTCGGCGAGGCATTCTGGCCCTATCTGCTGCGAAACCTGCCGGCCCAGTTCGTCAGCGCCTGGCGGCTCGGCAGCGCGCGTTGCAAGGACCGGGGTCCGTCGATGCTGCGGCCCACAGGAAATCCGGTGCTCCAGGGACTGCTCGTGGAGGCGGCCCTCCTCGGAACCGTTTCGGCCCTGTTTGGCTGGAGGGGACTCGCGTTGTTGCTGCTGAACGCTGCAGCCGTCGTGGTTATCGTCCACGCCGTGAGTTACTTTCAGCATTGGGGTCTCGAACGCGACGGCGCGCCGCCCGGCGTCCACTCGTGGGATACGGCCAATCGCAGTAACCTCTTCAGCATGTTCGGGATGGCGCGGCACGCCGACCATCACCTGCATCCCAACCGCCCGTATCACCTGCTGCGCTATGTCGAAGGCAGTCCGAAGCTGCCCCGGGCCTATGGCGGGATGATCTGGCTCGCGGTCGTGAACAACGCCGAATTCCAGCAGCGGATGGAGGCGGCGCTGCGCGCGCTGAATACGCCGCTCAGAACTTCTGCAGAAAGCGAACGATCTTCCTGGTCCGCTCGTTGAACAGCTTCGGGATATACCAGGTGCCGGCGGCGCGCTTGCCGACTTCCGACAGCGTCGGGTAGGGGGCGATAACACCTGCCATGCGACCGATCTTCTGCTTGCCCGAAACCGCAAACACCCAGGGCAGGATCAGCTCACCGGCATGCAGCCCGACGATGGTGGCGCCGACAACGCGGCCCTTTCTGTCGGTCACGATCTTCGCGAAACCGTCGGGTCTGCGTTCCGCCCGGGCGCGGTCGTTCTCGGCCAGCGGCCAGCGCAGCACGTTGATGCCCTCGCCCAATTTTTCCTTTGCCTGGAGGTCCGTCAGCCCGACCTGCGCCAGTTCCGGGTCGGTGTAGGTGACCCAGGGCACGGCATCGTGGTTCGTCCTGGCCGGCAGATGGAACAGCGCGTTGCGCAGCACGATGCCGGCGTGATAGCTGGCGACATGGGTGAACTGGTAGCCGCCGGCGACGTCTCCGATGGCGAAGACGCGCCTGTTGCTGCTGCGGAGGCGCGCGTCGACGGTTATTCCTTTCGCCGTGTAGGCGATCCCGGCCTCGTCCAGCCCCAGCCCGTCGACATTCGCCTTGCGGCCTGCGGCGACGAGAAGGTGCGAGCCGTCCACGGTCTCGGTGGCGCCGTCGCGCTCGATGGCCACCGTCACACTGCCGGCCGCCCCCGAAAGCTCCTGTATCTTGATCCCCTCGTGGATCGCGATGCCGTCGGCCTGCATGCGCCGGCGCACCACGTCGGCCGCCTCCGGATCGTCGCGCCCCAACAAGCTGAACATCTCCAGCACCGTCACGCGGCTGCCCAGCTGCCGGTGCGCCTGCGCCATTTCGGCACCGATCGGCCCGCCGCCGATCACGATCAAATGCTCGGGCCGCGTATCGAGGTCGAAGATTGTCTCGTTGGTCAGGACCGGCACGTCGCCGATACCGGGGACCGGCGGGATCGCAGCGGTCGACCCGGTCGCCACCACGAAGCGCCGCGCGCGAATGCGCTGCCCGCCCGCCGCCACTTCGCGCGGGCCGGTAAAGCGCCCGGCGGCACGGATCACATTCACGCCCATGCCTTCGAAACGTTCCTGCGAATCCATCGGCGCGATGCCGTCGATGACGCCCCGGACGTGGGCGTGAACGGCGGCGAAATCGATCTCGGGCTCGACGGCGCTGATGCCGAAGCGTCCGGCTTCGCGCATCGCTTGTGCGGCATGCCCGGCGGCCAACAGCGCTTTCGAGGGGACGCAGCCGTAATTCAGGCAGTCGCCGCCCATCTTGCCCTTCTCGACAAGTACGACCCTGGCGCCCATCTGTGCGCCGCCGGCGGCAACCGTCAGGCCGCCCGATCCGGCGCCGATGACGCAGAGATCGGCCTCGATGGTGTCGGTCATTTCAGGGATATTCCCGGTGATTGTTGGTTCCCGTGGGGAAACACTTTAGGCAAGCGCCCGCCGCGTCAAACCAAAATTATCGTGATCGGGCTCCAACGACGACCCAAGCGCCCGGCCGATCGTCTACGATCGGGATGTTTCCATAACGCACCGGCGGGTAACCGGTTACGCGACCTGGCTGTCCTGGGCGGCCTTCTGTTCTGGACGGTTCGCCCAGTCCAGCATCCAGTCCAGGGCGCGCCACACCGCATAGAAGGGCGCGCCGGCCTCAAGCTGGATCACTATGGTCTCCCCGGACCTGAGCGTGACGGTCAATTCATGAAACTGGCGCTTGTCGAGATGTCCACGCTGCAGGGCGGCACCCATATCGTGGGTAAAACGATTGACATCGAAGACGCTGATACTGTGGACGCCATCCGCATCCAGCCAGACCAGGCCGCGGTCGGTCACAAGGCACCAGCTGGTATCGCCGCCAAGATAGGCGATGACCGGCCTCTCGCCGGGGGCGAGACTGGCATTGTCCAGCAGAAGCTGCTGCTCGGCCTGCGGCAGGTCATGGAACAGTCTGGTCTTTCGGGCATTGCCCATCCTGCGGCGGAAGATGGCAGCGATAATGTCGCTGTTTGCGGACCTGTTCATCAGGAGCTCCCCTCGTGACAGATCTGTTCGCCTCCATGCACTGCTATGCGTGATGGCCGGAACGGAAGGACGAAACATCCATCGCCAGTATCACCCAAAATGGCTTCCGAACGGTTAAATGGGGGATTTTGCGAAAATTGCGATTTTCGCCTGTTTTCCATGGTTTTCAAGTTCTTGAACCGAGCCGGATTGAGCCCGCACGGCGGCAAGCGCAAGCCCCGGCTGTCAAGCGGGGAACGCAAGGCTTGCGGCCAGACCCGGCGCGTTGTCGGCCAGCGTGAACGTTGCCCCGTGCAGCCGGGCGACGGCGGCGACGAGGCTGAGGCCAAGACCGCTGCCGGGAGCGTTTCGACTGCCATCCAGCCGCACGAAGCGCTGCAGCACGCTCTTGCGGTGCTCCGCCGGGATGCCGGGGCCGTTGTCGGTTACGCGCAGGACCGGTCCGCCGCTGCTCGTGTCAAGCGAGATGACGATCCGCCCGCCGCGTGGCGTGAACTTGCCGGCATTGTCCAGCAGATTTGCGACGGCTTGCCCCAGCATTTGCCGATGACCGGTCACAGTTATGCCCGGGGCGATCTCCGGAACCAACTCCAGGCCCGCATCCTCGGCGATCGGCTGGTACATCTCGAACAGATCGCGCATCAGGTCGGACAAGTCCAGGTCGGTCATCGTCAGGCGGGTTACGCCCGCCTCGGCCTCGGCGATATTGATCAGCGCTTCGAAGGTGCGCAGGATCGTGTCCAGCTCCGTGTTGGTCTGCTCCAGCGCCTGCCGGTAAACCCCGGCATCCGCCTCCCGGCGGAGGGCGAATTCAATGCTGCCCTTGGCCCTGGTAAGGGGGCTGCGCAGGTCGTGGGCCAGGCTATCGGTCACCGCACGCATGCCGGTCATCAGCATATCGATCTGGTCCAGCATCTCGTTGATCGTCCGTGCGAGGCGATCGAACTCGTCGCCGCTGCCCGAAAGCGGCACCCGGCGCGCGAGATCGCCCTTGACGATCTCCCGGCTGGCTGCCGCGACGGCGTCGACCCGTCGCAACGCATAGCGGCCGACCACGATGCCGCCGCCCAATCCCAGCAGCAGGACCGGGATCAGGGCCCAGGCAAATCCTTCCTCCATGATCCGGCGGAAATTGCCGCGCGCTTGCGTATCGCGCCCGACCAGCAAGTGGAAGCCGCCCGGCAGGTCGAACAAGCGAGCGCGGAATCTTCGTTCGATGCGTTCCGGGTCGGCCGTCCGGTGCAGCCGAATCTCGGTCCAGCTTTCGCCAATCTCGGCTCGCTGCGGCCAGTTTTCCAGATTACCGGCCAGCGGCCGGTAAAGCGGGTCGGTCAGCAGGTAGACATTTTGCAGATCGTCGTTCCGGCTGCTGCGGTCGCGGACCACTTCGATGAGCCTGGCCAGTCCCTCGTCATGATACTGCTCCGACAGACCCCTGATCTCGGCTTGTATGGTCTCGTTCATCTGCCGGTCGATCAAGTCGCTGGTGGCCCAGTAGATGAAGCCCAGTACGCCCACAAGGGTTGTGCCAAACAGCACCAGATAGAGTATGGCGATCTGGAACGTAGAGGTGCGGAACAGCCTAGTCGCCGGCACCGATCGAATACCCGCCGCCACGGTGCGTATGTATGAGAGGTCTGGTGAAGCCTTTGTCTATCTTCTGGCGCAGCCGGCTGATATGGACGTCGACGACATTGGTCTGCGGGTCGAAATGGAAGTCCCAGACTCCCTCGAACAGCATCGTCCGCGTCACCACCTCCCCGGCGTGGCGCATGAGATATTCCAGCAGCTTGTATTCCCGGGGGCGCAGGTCGATCGGATGTCCGGCCCGCGTGACTTTCCGGGACAGCAGGTCCAGTGTCAGGTCGTCAACCCGGAGTTCCGTTGTCCGGACGATCGCCTGTGGCCGGCGCATCAGCGCCTCCAGCCGCGCATGGAGTTCGGAGAAGGCGAAAGGTTTGGTCAGGTAATCGTCGCCTCCGGCGCGCAGCCCCTTCACCCGCTCATCCACATGGGCGAGGGCGCTGAGGATCAGCACCGGCACGGTCTTCTCCGCCGCGCGCAACGCGCGCACCACCGACAGCCCATCCAGGCCGGGCAGCATGCGGTCCAGGATCAGCGCATCATAGTCGCTGGTCGTCGCCAGATGCAGGCCGTCCGGACCGTTTTCCGCGCGATCGGCGACGAATCCACATTCCGCGAGGCCTTTGGTAATATAGTCCGCCGTCTTGTTGTCGTCTTCGATTACCAGTACGCGCATGCTTGTACCGCCGTTGTAGGCCGGCCAGTCTTCCGGTGTGCCAGAACAGCCATCATATGGGGTGTGCGACATCATCATGACAAGCTTTCGAATCGTATGGGGCCGGCCTGCATTCCACCGGCCGGCCCCTTCATAATCTGATTCCTGTCCCGGTCTGGCTTACGCGATCCCGGGCTTGAGGCCAAGGAACAGGTTACGGCCATGCCGGTTGACCAGGAGCAGGACTGCCTGCTTCCCGCCCGAGGTGGCATCGCGGACGAGCCTGTCGACCTGAGCCGGGCTGGTGACCTTTTCGTGCGCGACCTGCCTGATCAGATCGCCCGCGCGGAGCCCCTGATCGAAGACGGGGCCAGGGTCGATGTCGGTGACCACGACGCCGTCCACGCTCTCCGGAAGCTGCAGTTCTGCGCGCAGCTCGGGCGTGACGGCCGCGAGATCGGCGCCCAGCGTCTCGGAGCGGAACACGCCGTTCGACTGCATTCCGGAATCGGCTGCCGCGAGCCGCTGGCGGGCGGGCATTTCGCCCGTAACCACCTTGACCGACAGGCTGTTCCCCTCACGCCACAACTCGAGCTCTACGGCGCTGCCGGCCGGCTGCCTGGCGATCAGGCGCGCGAGGTCACGTGGGCCGTCGACGGTCTCGCCGTTGACCTTGCGGATGACATCTCCCTGCTTCAGTCCGGCCTTGGTGGCTGGACTATCGGGAATCACTTCGCTGACCAAGGCGCCGTCCGTACCTTCCACGCCGATGGCGCCGGCGATATCCCGGGTCAATTCCTGGATTTGGACACCCAGCCAGCCGCGCTCTACTTGGCCGGTTTCCTGGATCTGTGCGATCACCGGCGCGACCAGGTTGGACGGGATCGCGAAGCCGATCCCTACGCTTCCGCCATTGGGAGAGAAGATCGCCGTGTTCACGCCGATGACCCCGCCTTCCAGATTGAACAGCGGCCCGCCGGAATTGCCCTTGTTGATCGAGGCGTCGACCTGCAGGAAGTCGTCATAGGGGCCGGCATCGATATTGCGGCCACGGGCCGAGATTATGCCGGCGGTGACGGTGCCGCCAAGCCCGAACGGATTGCCCACGGCCATTACCCAGTCGCCGACCTCGGCCTTGTCCGAATCGCCGAAGGACACCGCAGGCAGTTTCCGGCCGGCCTCGATCTTCAAGAGGGCGAGGTCGGTAAGCGGGTCTGTGCCGATCACTATCGCCTTGTATTCGCTGTCGTCGTCCAGCTTGACCTGCACCGAAGCGGCGTTATCGATGACGTGGTTGTTGGTGACGATATAACCCGCCGGATCGATGATGAAGCCGGATCCCAAGGCCTGCGAGGGCTTGGGTTGCGTATTGTGATCGCCGGGTCCGCGGAAGCGGCGGAAGAATTCCTCGAAAGGCGAACCCTCGGGAAACTTGAACGGCATTTCCATCGACGTGTCCTGTTGCGTCTGTTCGTGGGTACTGGCGATCCAGACCACCGCAGGTGAAACCTTCTTGGCGAGGCCGGAAAAACTGTCCGGCGCAAGCGCCGCCTGCGCGAGGCCGCTCCACAGGAGGAGCAGCCCGAATGTCAGCGCCGCCCCGGTCCTGCGCAGCGGCGTGTGCCTGGGCGCCAGGGGATTGATTGTCGTCATGCGTCTTCTCCTTCATCGTTGTTTCGGGCGGGTCCCGCCCGGCGGGTGGCTGCGCATCGTTGCACGCCTGCAGATCCGCCCCGCCTGTGTTGCGTGAAATGGCCGGCCCGGAGGCAGGATGGGGTTATGTGCCGCCGGGCCGGTGAAGTTGGAGGCGCAGGTGGGGTTCGGGGGGTAACCGCGCCTCTGCCGGCAACCAGCCGGTTTTTCCGGTCCCCGTGCCGACAGAAATCCAGGATCGACGGGGCCGGTCTAAAGCCCGATCCCGGATATCCCGTGCATGCCGAAATCCGGGACCGAATCTACAGTCGGCACTATGGCGGACGCCACCTGACAGCGACGTTTCGCCCTGATTAATTCCTGTTCATGTATTCGTTGTGGCGAACAGTCTGCGCGGCGCCTATCATCCCCTGTCCGGAAGAGGGAGCACAGCAGGCCACCGATGAAACTCTATGATTTCCCGCTTTCCCCCAGCCCGCGACGGGCGCGGATGTTTGCCGCCGAAAAGGGCATCGCGCTCGAGCTCGAGACGGTGAATATCCGCGAGAAGGAGCAGTTCGACGGCGCCTTCCGCACTATCAGCCCGAATTGCACCGTGCCGGTGTTGGAACTGGACGACGGAACCACGATCTGCGACAGCCTGGCGATCTGGCGCTACTTCGAGGAGATCAAGCCGGAACCGCCATTGATGGGCACGACGCCGCTGGAGAAGGCGATGGTGGAGTTGTGGCTGCGCCGCATCGAGCTGGAGGGTTATCAGGCGGTGGTGGACGTCCTGCGCAACGGCGCCGAGCGGTTCAAGGACAGGGCGGTGCCGAGCGCAGAGGATTTCGCGCAGATCCCGGCGCTGGCCGAGCGCGGGAAACGGCGCCTCGCCCTGTTCTTCGAGATGCTGGACGAACGGCTGCAGGAGAGCGCTTTCGTGGCCGGGCCGGATTTCACGGCCGCCGACATTCACGCGCTGATTACCATCGATTTCGCCGAACGCGCGGTGGAGATCGCGCCGCCCGACAGGCTGGCCGGATTGAAGTCCTGGCGCCAAAAGGTCTCGGCGCGGGACAGTGCGAAAGTATAGAGAGCGGCGGGGCGGGACATGCCGGTGCGCGCCGCCACGCAAGACGACTGTGCGGCCATCGCCCGCCTGAATGGCATCGTTCAGGATATTCACGCCGCGGCTTTGCCGGATTTGTTCAAGCCCGTGCCTGCCGGCGCCTGTCCGTCGGCGGCCATACTGGAAATGATGCGAGAGGACGGGGCGTTCATGGGCCTTGCCGAGGTCGACGGGACGTGCGCCGGATACGTCTACGCCCGGATCGTCAGACGCCCCGAAACGGCTTTTCGGTATGCGGTCGTGATGGTGTATGTCCACCATATCTCGGTGCAGCCGGCGTTTCGCGGGCAAGGTATAGGCCGCGAGCTGGTCGCGTTCGTCATCTCCCGCGCCAGGCGGGAGAACATCCGCACCGTCGCTGCCGATGTGTGGTCGTTCAACCACGCGGCCAAATCCTTCTTCGAGCGCTGCGGCCTGTCAGTATTCAATGAACGAATGTCCGCTGGCGTGTGACGCCAGTGAATTGAAAGCGCGTCGCCGCAGGTGGCCGCGCCCGGGGAATACTGGGCCGTATTGATGAATTGGCTGGAAGGTCGCGAGAAACGCGACGATGACCTCTGCCCGCCGCCTGGAAATCCGCTTTATCCGATCCCTCCTGCCATCGATTTTACTTTGCCGCGTTCATCTCCTGTTCAAGTTCAACTGGTAATATCCGGTGCACTGGCCGTTTGGTGCAGCATGCCGATCGCCGAGATCGCCGCGCCGATTTGCAGGGCCAGGGCATTTATCCAGGGGCGGAGGCCGGCATTATTGGCCGTGGAGCATTCCGCCGGCGCGACATTGGAGATCCGATCATGGAACGACGGAAATTTGTTCGACTGATGGCGGGCACAGCGGCCATCGCGTTGCTGCCGGGCATAACGGGTTGTGCCGATCATACCCACACGCGAACGGCGGTTGTTTACGCGCCGACACCCCACCCGCCAGCCTACTACGAGTACTATTACTACCCGGATGTGATGGTCTATTACCACATCCATACCGGGTTTTATTATTACTACTTCAACGGGGACTGGCGGCGGACGCGGCAACGCCCGGGGTTCCTCTACCTGGACGACCGGCGCCGGCAGGTCATCGTCATCCGCGAAGAGCAGCCATATGCGCGGCATGAGGTCCACCGGCGGCAATACCCGCCGCGTCCCGTTCCGCCCGGCCAGGCGCGGGGCCAGGGCCAGGTGCCGGTCCAGCCCCAGAATCGCGGGGTCGGGCACGGCCCGGCGCAGCCGCAGCTTCCGGCGCAGAGCCAGGGCGTCGGGCGCGGCCAGGCCCAGCCGGGGGCGCAGCCGCAGCTTCCGGCGCAGAGCCAGGGCGTCGGGCGCGGCCAGGCCCAGCCCGGGACACAGCCGCAGCTTCCGCCTCAGAGCCAGGGCGTCGGGCGCGGTCTGTCCCAGCCGGGGGCGCAGCCGCAGCTTCCGCGGCAGAGCCAGGGCTTGGGGCAGGGTCAGGCGCAACCGGGGAATCAGGGTGTCGGGAACGGGCGCAGCCAGCCTCAACCGAAGATCCAGCCGCAACCGCAGCCTCAGCCTGTGATGCAGACGCAACCGCAGCCTCAACCCGTGATGCAGCCGCAACGCCAGCCTCAATCCCAAGCGCAGCCTGTGATGCAGCCCCAACCCCAAGCTCAGCCTCGGGGCAACGGTCAGGGCAAGGGCAAACCTGTGCCGCCTTGCAACACGGGTGCGCAGAACGGCAAGGGCAAGGGCGGCGGCGCCTGCTGACCGCGGGCCGTTCCCGCTTGCCCCCGGTCGCCGGCACAGGGACAATGGCTTTCTGACCCGCTGTCCGGGACGGGAAGCGAACCCATGCTCGACCGCGCCATGCGCCCCCTCATCGACCCGCCGCTGAACGCCGCCGGGCGGCAACTGGCGGCGCTCGGCGTCCCGGCCAACGCGGTGACCCTGGCCGGGTTCGCGGTCGGGCTCGCGGCCCTGCCCGCCATCGGCCTCGGCCATTACGGCTGGGGGCTGGCTCTGATTCTGGCGAGCCGCATCTTCGACGGGCTGGACGGCGCGGTGGCGCGCGCGGGCGGCGTGACCGACGTCGGCGGTTATCTCGACATCGTCTGCGACTTCATTCTCTATAGTGCCTGGGTCTTCGGTTTCGCCGTGGCGGCGCCGGATCACGCGGTCGTTGCCGCTTTTCTGATGCTCAGCTTCGTCGGCACCGGCTCATCGTTCCTCGCCTACGCCGTGTTCGCCGCCAAGCGCGGCGTTGACACGGAAATCCACGGCTCGAAGTCGCTCCATTACCTGGGCGGGTTGACCGAGGGCACCGAAACCATCCTCGCCTTCATTGCCTTCTGCCTGGCCCCGCAGCATTTCGTGCCGCTGGCGCTGTTCTTCGCCGCCGCCTGCTGGATCACCACGGTCTCGCGCATCCTGGCCGCGGTGAGGACGTTCCGGGATTAAGGACAAAGAAAGTGGGGCGCCGCTCCGGCTGGAGGGCGCCCCGATCTTCTCCGGTCAGTCGCGCGTCAGGACCCCTTGCCCCCCTTGGTCGCGGTGACGATGACGCTGTCCGAAGCGGTTGCGCCGTGGTCATCGGTGACCGTCAGGGTGAAGAGGTGGACGCCTGCGGGCACCCTTAACTGAAGCGCCGCGCCGGTTCCGACGGTCTGTCCGTCCTTGGCCCAGACATAGGACAGTGTCCCGCCTTCGGGATCGGTCGATGCCGAACCGTCAAGCGTCACCAGCGTGGTCCTGCGCCTGATACTGACAGTCTGGTCCGGCCCGGCGTCGGCGACCGGCGCTTCGTTGACCACGGTGACGACCATGTTATCGGTGGCGGTCGCGCCGTGATCGTCGGTGACGGTCAGCGTGACGGTATGGATGCCAACCGCGAACGGCCCGATGACGGGGCTTGCCCCGGTGGCGGCCTGCACGCCATCGACGCTCCAGGTATAGGTCAGTGCGCCGCCCTCCGGATCGGAGGAGCCCGAGCCGTCGAGCGTCACGGTCTGGGCGTGGTTGACCGTCTGGTCCGGCCCGGCATTGGCGAGGGGCGGGGCGTTGGTGACGGTCACGGACACGCTGTCGGTGGCGGTCGCGCCGTGATCGTCGGTGACGGTCAGCGTAAGGGTATGGACGCCGACCGCGAACGGCCCGATGACGGGGCTTGCCCCGGTGGCGGCCTGCACGCCATCGACGCTCCAGGTATAGGTCAGCGCGCCGCCCTCCGGATCGGAGGAGCCCGAGCCGTCGAGCGTCACGGTCTGGGCGTGGTTGACCGTCTGGTCCGGCCCGGCATTGGCGAGGGGCGGGGCGTTGGTGACGGTCACGGACATGCTGTCGGTGGCGGTCGCGCCGTGATCGTCCGTTACCGTAAGCGTCAGCGTATGGACGCCGATCTCGAACGGTCCCACGGTGGGATTGGCTACCGCAGCGATCGGTAAGCCGTTCAGCGTCCAGGCGTAGCTGAGCGCGCTGCCCTCCGGATCGGAGCCCGAGCCGGCGAGCGTCACCGTCTGGGCGTGGTTCGCCGTCCGGTCCGGCCCGGCATCGGCGACCGGTGCGCGGTTCAGCACCGTCAGGACCATCTGGTCGGTCGCCTCGCCGCCGCCGCCGTCACTGACGGTCAGGGTAATCGTGTAGACACCGGCGTCGAACGGGCCGACGACTGGTGTTGGCCCGCTGGCGTTGAGCAACGTGCCGTCGATGCTCCAGGTATAGAACTTGATATCGTTCTCCGGGTCGGAAGAGCCCGAACCGTTCAGCGTGACGGAATCGAGGGTCTGCACCGTCTGGTCGAGCCCGGCATCGGCGACCGGCGGATCGTTGGTCACCGTAAGGATCATCTCGTCCGTGGCGCTGGCGCCGTGACTATCGGTCACGGTGAGTGTGACGGTGTGAGCGCCGACCACGAACGGGCCGTCGGTCGGGGTCGGCCCGGTCGCGAAATCGGGACAGTTGGGAAATATCCCGGGGGCCGTCTCGGTGGGCGCAGGTCCGCCCGGGCCGGCGCCGGAGGCGGCAAGGCAGTAGTCGACACTCCAGACATAGGTCAGGGCGTCGCCCTCCGGGTCGGTTGTGCCGGTGCCATCGAAGGTTACCAGCTGTGTGTAGTCCACCGTCCGGTCGGGTCCGGCGTTGACCACCGGCGGCAGGTTGGCGAAGACGGTCAGGATCATGTCGTCCGAAACGCTGGCGCCGTTCCGGTCGGTCACCGTCAGGGTGACCGTATGGACGCCGACGGCAAGCGGGCCGACAACCGCGGTCGGTTCCGACGCGATCTGCACGCCGCCGATGCTCCAGACGAAGGACAGAATCGTTCCGTCGGGATCGTGGGATGCTGTGCCGTTGAGCACGGCCGTATTGTTTTCCACTATCGCCTGATCCGGCCCGGCGTTGGCGACGGGCAGTTGGTTCGGCGAGGTGGAGATCGGCGAGCCAAGGAGTACGGCCTGCGTCCCGTCCGTGAAGGTCGAAGCGAACACCAACTGGCCGGCCCCGTTGAAAGCGTTGAACCACGAATAGCTGCCTAGGCCACCGTAAACAGGCATGATCGTCCCAACTGTCCGATAGTCCCCGCTCTTCACCGCCACGGTTTCGCCCACGCGTGCGATCAGCGAAAGGCTCCCGTCCGCTGCGGCGGCCCATAAGCCATAGGTTCCGCTTTCGCGAAGCTTCGCGAAGAACGCGATTTCGCCCGAATCGTTCAGGGACGGCCCCATGACGAGGCTGTCGAAGGTTTCTCCCGCCGTTCCCGGCGCCGGATCGCCCTCGCGGACGACGAGGTTGAGACTCCCCGGCAGGCCAACCCAGATTCCGTGATCCCTGCCGGAATCGGCTATATCCAGCGAGGCGTCGAACGCGACCTGCCCCGCGGCGTTGAGGTTGATATGGTTGAAATAGAGAAACGGCTCTGCGGCGGTGCCGGGAGCGACATCGTCGGTCAGGGCGACAAGGCTCAGGCCGGTGGCATCCCGGATCCACAACCCGGCGTCGCTGTATATCTCGGCCTGGTCAAGCGGATCGATATAGGCTGTGAAGACGACATCGCCGGTCTGGTTCACCACGAAAGCATCGAAGCGGTAGGGGTCAAGGTAGTCGTCCTGGTATATCGGCGCGGGGGTCAGGCCATACCCCTGGAAAGCTCGAAAGACGCGCCCGCCAGCTCCCGGCGCCTGATCGCCGAGACGGGCCACGAGGTCGATTCCGGCGGGACCGGCGTTCCAGATTCCCTCAGCGAGGCTGGGATCGGGATCGGTCGTGGTGGCCCAGAATGCCGTAAAATCCGAATTGGTGGAGGTGTGGTTGATCCGGTCAAAATACAGGCCAGCGGCGCCTGGCGCCGGATCGCCGCTGAGCACGACGGTTTCCAGAAGGCCTGGCGTTCCCCGCCATATTCCCGTGAGCGAGTTGGGAGTATCGCCGGCATAAGCCGTAAAAGTGGCGACGCCAAGGTCGTTGAAACCGATGAGTCCTACGGACGTAAATGAAAGCCCTGCGGTGCCGGGGGCGGGATCGCCCGACATCGTCAAGAGGCTCAATATTCCCGCCGACCTGATCCAGATGCCTTTATCGGGACCGAAACTGGTACTATATGTATCGAGCCGCGCCTGGATCGCCAGATCTCCGGAAACGTTTACGAACGCCCCTTCGAGTGCAGTGAATGTCTGCGCCGTGCCGCCCGGCGCCGGGTCTCCCATGCGCGCGGCCAGCGCCAGGCTACCCGGCGTTCCGGCCCAAATGCCATGATCGTCGTTCGGGTTTAAGCCATAGGGATCGCACAAGACAGTCGAGGCCACGAAAGCGACAACGCCCGAATCGCCCAGATCGGTGTACAACCAGTCGAAACAACTGAAATTCAGTCCCCCGGTTCCCGGGGCGGGCTCGCCGGTCATGGCGACCGGATCGACCCTGTACGCCAGGTCCTGTGCCAGAGCCGGAGCCGTCGCGCCAACGAAGGCGGCGGCAATTGCGAAAAGGACGGTGGATACACTGAATACCCGACGATATCGTGCCATTGTACGATCCTTCTTGCCGTTTATTGGAGTTCCCTGACGTATATTATTCAGTAGTGCGAGTTCACAGATCGCTAATTTTCAAATGATAATCCAAGATTGCATAACAAATAAATGGATAACGGAAAAGTAAGAATGAGTCATATTTTATGAATGTTTTAAATTGATTTCATGCAGGAACGTCCATGAGCGCTGATATCTCTGTATATCTTTCCCGCGACCGACGGGGTCGATTATTCCGGGCTGGCGTATCGCCGACGCTTCGGCCGGCCGCGGGCCGTGACGTCCGAATTCACCACTGCCCCCGGCCGCGTTTTGCCGTATCATGGAACCGATGATCGTCGCCCGGCACACGCCATCCGATAGGGAACGATGACCGAAAAAGGGTTGCAGGGGACTGGCATATTCGGGACGGCCACCGCAGCCTTGGTGCATAGCAGAAGGCGCGGCCTACCGTGAGCGGGACAGCGCCGAACGCACCCGCAGTCCAATTCATCAGGGTGATTGCCTTCGCGGTCGTTTTCATGCAGCCGGCTGGTCCCGCAAGATCGATCGAGGACGCCCCGATACTTGAGGACGCCCCGATACTCGAGGACGCCCCGATACTTGAGGACGCCCCGACATTCGAGGAGGCCCCGATATTCGAAGATACCCCGACACCCGAAGACGCGGAGACACCCGAAGAGGCTCCAACCGGCATTGTCGATGCCGGGCATGCATATGCCTCGGCAGGCGTGCGTGGCCTAGGCGCCTGGATCGACGGCTTCTTCGCCGACAAGCGATACGAGGCGGAACTCAACGAGTCCTACGCGCGGCTCAGGGTTGACACTTTTGCGGAGCAGTTCGAGGGGACGGAGGTGGACGCGAAGGCCCGGCTTCACCTCAAGCTGCCCGCCATGAACGAGCGGCTGCGGATCGAGGTGCTGAGTGCCGGCGAGGCCGAGGAGGATACCGCATCGAGCGACGATCCCGCAGGCCCCTCGCCATCGGACCTGGGCCTGGACAGTATCACCGCCGCCCTCTCCTACTTTTTCCGCAACGACGAGGAACGTTCGATCAGCGCCCGCGTCGGCCTCGACTTCGACGGCTACGACCCCAACCCGTTTGTCGGCCTGCGCTACCGCGAGCAGGTCGAGCTGCACGAAGATTGGAATTTCCGCTTCGTCCAGCGGCTCCGCTACTATTCGCTGGACGGGCTGGAGTCGCTCACGGTGCTCGGACTCGACCACGCCCTGCCCGACGACAGGCTGTTCCGCTGGGAAATCGACGGCACCTGGCTGGAGGAGCAACCGGATTATTTCTACGGCGTCAGTTTTGCCCTGTTCCAGCCGCTGGATGCAAAGTCCGCGGTCGAATACCAGGTTCTCAACTCCTTCCGCACCCAACCGCACCGGCTCGATCAGGTCACATTGCGGTTCCGCTACCGCCGGCAGGTCTGGCGCGATTGGCTGACCCTCGAGGCCGCCCCGCAGCTCGCCATGCCCAGGACAGGCGAGTTCGACCCGGTGCCAGGCTTCCTGTTCCGCATCGAGGTGACCTTTGGCGGCTAGGATTTTATCCGCTGGCTTGGTGCTGCCGCCGGGCGCGGGAGCCGGCCGGGAAATCCCAAGAATCCCTAACCCAGCGTCTTCTTTACGATTTCATAGACGTCGCGGCTCAGCCCTTCGCGCGCGAGGATGCGCTGAAGCTGCGTGCGGATCTTTTTTTGCCGGGCCTTGTCGAACCGGCGCCAGCGGCCCAGCGGTGTAAGCAACCGTGCGGCGATTTGCGGATTGGCCGGGTCCAGTTCCAGCACGCGGTCGGAAAGGAACCGGTATCCGGCGCCGTCGGCGGCATGGAACCGCACAGCGTTGGCGCTGGCGAAGGCGCCGATGAGGGCGCGGACCTTGTTCGGATTGCGCATCGAAAACGCGGAATCGCGCATCAATTCGCGCACCCGCTTCAGGGTATCGGTGCGCGGCGCCGTGGCCTGCACCATGAACCACTTGTCGAGCACCAGCCTGTCGTCGGCCCAGCGCTGCCGGAACTCCGCCAGCGCCCGCCGGCGATGCGGCGAATCGCCGTGCGCCAAAAGCGACAGCGCGGCGATCGCATCGCTCATGGTCTGCGAGGCCTCGAACTGCGTGTGGCAGAGATTGTCCATCTCCACTTCGCCGGTCGCCACCAGATAGCCAAGGGCCCGGTTCTTCAGCGCCCGGTGGCCAGCCGCTTCCGGCGCGGGCGCGGGCGGCGCATTTCCGGCATGGCGGTGGTAGGCGGTCAACAGTTTGTCCCTAAGAACTTGTGCGATCGCCCGACGCAGGCCTTCGCGCGCCTGGTGGACGGCGTCGACGTCGATCACTTCCATGCGGTCGGCGATCACCTCCTCGTCCGGCAGGGCCAGCATCTCGGCCGCGAAGGCCGGGTCCAGCGCTTCGTCCTCGAGCGTTCGCCCCAGCGCGGCGACGAAGGCCTCGTCGGCCGGCACCGCGTCGCCCCGCTGGATCGCCCGGACGCTGCTCAGCAGCAGCTGCAGAGCGATATCCTGACCGGCCTGCCAGCGGTTGAACGGATCGCTGTCATGCGCCATCAGGTGCAGCCGCTGATCCTCCGTCAGGTTCTGCTCGATGATGACCGGCGCCGAGAAATTCCTCAGCACAGACGGCGTCGGCGGCACGGCGATATCCATGAAGCGGAAGGTCTGGACCGGTTCGCGCAGCTCCAGGATCTTCGTGCCGCCGTTTGCCGCGTCCTCACCGTCGAGGCGCAGCGGCATGTCCCTTCCCGCCGCATCGATGAGTCCCACGGCGACGGGTATATGCAGTGATTCCTTTGTATCCTGGCCGGGCGTCACCGGCGTCGACTGGTGGAACGTCATCTCGTAAAGCCGGTTCGCCGGGTCGTAGCGGCCCTCGACCTTGAGCTTCGGGGTGCCGGCCTGGGCATACCAGTGCCGGAACCGCGAGAGGTCCGTACCGGTGGCATCCTCCATCGCAGCGACGAAATCGCCGCAGGTCACCGCCTGCCCGTCGTGGCGTTCGAAATACAGATCGATACCCCGGCGGAACCCGTCCGGCCCCAGCAGGGTGTGGATCATGCGCACCACCTCGGCGCCCTTCTCGTAGACCGTGGCGGTATAGAAGTTGTTGATCTCGATATACGAGTCCGGGCGCACCGGATGTGCGAGCGGCCCCGCATCCTCGGGGAACTGGCGGGCGCGAAGGGTACGCACGTCGCCGATCCGCTTGACCGCGGCGCTGCGCATGTCGGCGGAGAACTGCTGGTCCCGGAACACCGTCAAGCCCTCCTTCAGCGACAGCTGGAACCAGTCGCGGCAGGTTACCCGGTTGCCGGTCCAGTTGTGAAAATACTCGTGGGCGATGACGCTCTCGATGAAGGCATAATCGCTGTCGGTTGCGGTTTCGGGCCTGGCCAGCACGTACTTTGAATTGAAAACGTTGAGTCCCTTGTTTTCCATGGCGCCCATGTTGAAGTCGCCGACCGCGACAATCATGTAGACGTCCAGGTCGTACTCCAGGCCGTAGACCGCCTCGTCCCAGCGCATCGCGTTCTTCAGCGACTGCATGGCCCAGTCGCACCGGTCCTCGTTGCCGGGCTCGACGCAGATGCGCAGGGTCACGGCGCGCCCGGAACCGGTCGTGTAGGTGTCCTCAACGCAGGCAAGGTCGCCGGCCACCAGCGCGAAAAGATATGACGGCTTGGGAAACGGATCCTCCCAGGCCGCACGGCGGCGCCCATCGGGAAGCTCCTCGCTTTCCACGAGATTGCCATTCGACAACAGCACCGGATAGCGGGTCCGGTCGGCGATGATGGTTGTGCGATAGGTCGCCATCACGTCCGGCCGGTCGATGAAGAAGGTGATCCGGCGGAATCCTTCGGCCTCGCACTGGGTGCAGAATGTGCCGCTGGATTTGAAGAGTCCTTCCAGTGCGGTGTTGTCCTGCGGCCGGATCTCCACCACCGTTTCCAGGCTAAACGACTGCGGCGGTTTCGCGATAGTGAGGTGTTCGCGGCCCAGTTCGTAGTCCTCGTCGCCCAGCGGCACGCCGTCGATCGCAACGGACAGCAGTTTGAGATCCTGGCCGTCCAGCGTGAGCGGCCCCGCCCCGCCCTCCGGACTGCGCCGGACGGCAAGACGCGCTGAGACCCGCGTCGCGTCCTCGCCGAGATCGAATGTCAGATCGACGGTTTCAATACGCCAGTCCGGCGGCCGGTAATCCTTAAGCCAGACGGTTTGCGGGAATTTGCTGTCGGTTCGGGCCTCTGCGCTCATGCACCGAATGTCGGGTGAAGGCGCCCCTACGTCAAGCCGACCATTTGCATACCGCGTCCCGAGCGGGACCTGGTATTACCATTCGATCCGCCCGCTCCGCGATTCGAACTGCACCCGGAATGCCGTCGTGGCCCGATCCAGAAGGATCGAGTCGCCGTCATCCAGTCGCGCCGGCTCGTCTTCTGGCAATACCTCCCAATCCTTGCCGTTCAGGAGTGGGCGCAGTTCCAGTACCAGCCTGAAGCGTTCGTCGACCACAATATCCGCGCCGCGCCTCTTAGACTGGACGATATAGGCGTTGGCGAGCTCCGATGCACTGACCGGGATGTTCGTGCTCGAGTGTTTCTCACTGAGGCCTACCGTATAGCTGCTGCCCAACAGCGGTTCTGTTCCGTCTTGCGAGAGGATCTTCCATTCGAGTTGATAATCGCCCTTCCGTTTGCCCCTGAACGCGAGATCGATGCGCCCGGCCTCGCCGCCGCCCGGCCATTCGATGCCGTATGTGGGAATCCGGTGAAGCGTCTCGGCAAACACCAGGAGCCGGGCGGCGGCGTCCTTCTGCGACTGTACGTAACGCACCACCGCATGTTGCCGATCGTCGATCGTCAGCACGGTCACGGCACCGACGCAGATGCCCACGACAAGCATTGCCCAAGGCACCGACTTTGCATGTTTGAGAGTCGTGTCCGTCGCGTCGTCATAGCGGCGCCCGGCGGCGGCGCCCAACTGATAGCACGAAAACAGAACCGTGAGGCCGATGGCGGCGCCGAACGGGACGATCACCCAGTCCGCCCACGCCCCTTCTTCGTACTGGTACAGCCAGCCGACGTCGCCCATCATGCGCGCGGCGTACAGGCCGGCGTCCGGCCCCAGTACCAGGCCCCAGATAAGGCCCGCGACCGCGTATAGCGTCTGAACTCTCATGACCTGCGAATTGATTCCGTCACGACGGCTGGGCGAGGGCCGGACCAGATCATTCCCATGACAACCTGTCCCCATAGAGAAAGAACCGTACGGTGAATTCCACGCTCGACCGGTGAAGCAGGGGCGACCAGCCAATGGCGAGGTTGTGCACCTCATTGGCCGGCATCTGGGCCGTTTCGTGCTCGCTCGGTATCGGTGCCAGTTGCACTTCGAGGACGAAGGGCTCATCGACCATGATGTTCGCGTCCTGTCGGCTCAGCAGCAGCCTGTAGCCGTCCACGACCCCCTGCGCGGGCAAGTCGATTTCCAGCACCCTTGTGCCGGCCGTCAGTTGCAGCGTTTCCCCGCCCTTCAGCAAGGGTTTTTCATACAACGCGTCGCGGACCTGCCAGTCGAGCCGGTAAGCGCCCTCGCGCAGGCCGTCCAGAGTCACAGCCGCGCTTCCGTCCCGGCCGCCGCCCGGCCAGTCGACGGCGATGCCGGCGATCCGGTGCGTCTGGGAAAGCAGGACCGGGAAATACCTGTCCGCCGCGGCGGTCTGTTCGCGCGCCTTCTGTATATCTTCCTGCCGTCCATATCCCTGCCAGGCAACGCCGCCGGCGACCGCGAGGCCAAGCAGCAAAAGAACCCAGGCAAGCACGCTGCCGTCCTTCTTGTTGGCCACCTCGCTTCCGGCCACATCGTAACGATTGGCAACGATACGGGTCACGATCATCGAGGCGGCGAACGTTGTCAGTCCAACGACCGCACCGACGCCGGGAATCGCCCAGCTGGTCCAGTCTGGCCAGGTCGAGTCGCCGAACAGGTAAATCCAGGCCGCGCCGGCAGCGATGGCGGCGGCCGCAAGTCCCGCCCCGGCACCGAGCAGCGTGGCCCACAGGAAGCCCACTGCCAGATAGAAGCCCCTTCTGCTCATGATGATGTTCGCACTGCCATCGGCGCCCTCTCAATCGATCTCTTCGCGCAGGCTGTCCGCTATGTAGCGCAGCAAGGTCGCCGTCTCGCTCAGCTGGTCCACGATCGGCTCTTCGCCTTCTTCAAGGAGAAAGCGGATGCAGTCCCAGTCGTCATGCAGCGATCGCACGTCCAGATCGCGGGGCTGGTCGTCGATCCCGTAGCGCTCTTCTTCCGGCACGTCCCAGTAAAAGGTCTGGTTGAGAACGATCGACCGCCTTCCGCTGCCCTCGATATGGTCGAGCAGGCGATTTACGATGCGGCGCAGATCCGCTATTTCGACGGCTGGTGTGTGCATCACGCGGCGCTCCTTCTACTGGCCTGCGAAATCGTGGCGCATAATAGGCGCAGAAATATTACCGCAGCGTTTCGAAATCGGATTTACTAACAACTGACAGTTACGCGAAAGATCACAACCTCATGGCTTACGGCCTGGCCGATTTCGGCGCCATTCGCAGCGCCTTCGGCAACCGGAATTTTGCGATCTACACTGCCGGCAGCGCCGTTACGCTGGTCGGGTTGTGGGTGCAGCGGCTCGGTGTGGGCTGGCTGACGTGGGAGCTGACCTATTCCGGCTTCTGGCTGGGTGTCGTCGCGTTTGCTGACCTGTTCCCGGCGGTCGTTGTGGGGCCGTTCGCCGGCGTTCTGGCGGACCGTCTCGATCGGCTGCGCCTGGCCCTGATCTGTCAGGGTCTGTCGCTGCTGCAGACTGTGTTGTTGTTCGTCCTGACCTGGTCGGGGCTGATCGAGATTGCATCTCTGGTGGTTCTCACGGCGTTTCTGGGCGCCGTGCGGGCGGTCTATATGCCGGTGCGGCTGTCGCTCGTGCCGTCACTGGTCAAGGCCGACGACGTGCCGGCGGCTGTCGCCATATCCTCGCTGATCTTCAACCTGGCGCGGTTCTTGGGTCCGGCGCTGGCCGGGCTCCTCATAACAGTTTGGGGCGTGGCGCCCACCTTCGCGGTATACGCGGTTACGGTCGTCGCGCTGTTATTCGCGCTGACGCAGCTGCGAATCGAACGCGGGGCTGCCGCCACGGGTCGAAGGGGCGGCATGCTGGCCGAGATTGCAGAGGGCGTGCGCTACACCGCCCGCCATCCGGCGATCGGCCCGCTGCTGCTGCTGATGCTGGCAATTTCGGTGCTGGCCCGTCCGGTCGGCGAACTGCTGCCCGGATTCGCAGATGCCGTCTTCGCTCGCGGCGCGGGTGGCCTGGCGTGGCTGACCTCGGCGGTCGGTCTGGGCGCCGTGGCCGGCGGCATCTGGCTGGCCAAGCGGGGCAGTGCGGCGGGTCTGCTGATGATCGCGCTGTTTGGCGGCGGCGGCTGTGCGATCTCGCTTCTGCTGTTCACCGGGACCACGCTGTTCTGGGTCGCTGTGCCGGCGGCCGCCATTTTCGGTGGCGCCATGGTTTCCAGCGCGATCGCCACCCAGACGCTGATCCTCGGGGCCGTCGACGACGCCGTGCGGGGACGAGTGCTCAGTCTTTACGGCGTGATCTTCCGGGGTGGCCCCGCGATCGGCTCGCTGGTCATGGGGGCGCTGTCAGGTCCTTTCGGGCTGCGCTGGCCGCTTGCCGTCGGCGGACTGCTCTGCCTCGCCGCCACGGCCCTGCTTTGGCCGCGCCGGCGGCGGTTGATCGTACTGCTGGAACGGGCCGGACCGCGGCGCATCCAGGCCGGTTAGGTTTGGCCATTTGCGCACGCCGCGGACCCGGCTATAAAGAGGTCCTGGGCGGCGAATTCATGAACTGTCCGAAACAAGAAACCAAGGAACGGGAGAGCAATCCCATGAGCAGGAAAGTACCAATCGCCTTGGCCGTCGCCGCCGCAGCCGGGATTTTCTCGGCGCCGGCTCTGGCCGAAGGCGTCAAGATCGGCATGATTACGACCCTTTCGGGCGGCGGCAGCAGCCTTGGCATCGATATCCGCGACGGTTTCGAGCTGGCGCTCAAGCAGGGCGGCGGCACGCTGGGCGGCGTGCCGATTGACCTCATCGTCTCGGACGATAGCCGCAAGCCCGAAACGGCCAAGCAGATCGCCGACCGCATGGTGAAATCGGACAAGGTCGACATCATGACCGGGATCGTCTGGTCGAATCTGGCGATGGCGGTCGTTCCGGGCGTAACCAGGGGCGGCACCTTCTATATCAGCCCGAATGCCGGGCCGTCGGCGCTGGCCGGCAAGATGTGCAACGAGAATTACTTCAACGTGGCCTGGCAGAACGACAATCTGCACGAGGCGATGGGCCAGCACGTTTCCGACAAGGGCTACAGGAACGTCTACATCATGGCCCCGAACTATCCGGCCGGGAAGGACGCCCTGGCCGGCTTCAAGCGCTTTTACACCGGCAAGATCGCCGGCGAGGTTTACACCAAGCTGGGCCAGAAAGACTATGCGGCGGAAATCTCAGCCCTGCGCGCGGCCAAGCCCGACGCGGTGTTCTTCTTCCTGCCGGGTGGCATGGGCATAAACTTCCTCAAGCAGTATGCCCAAGCGGGCCTGAAGGACCAGATTCCCCTGTTCGGGCCGGCCTTCTCGTTTGATGAGACGATCCTGAAGCCGGTCGGCGACGCGGCTGTCGGCGTGTTCAACTCGTCGCAGTGGAACGCCGATATCGAGAACGCCGCAAACCGCGCCTTTGTTGCCGATTTCGTCGCCGAATACGGTCGCCGGCCTTCCCTTTACGCCAGTCAGGGATACGATGCGGCGCGGCTGATCGGCTCGGCGCTGGCGGCTGTCAAGGGTGACATGTCGGACAGGAGCGCCTTCCGGATGGCGCTGACAAAAGCGGATTTCGAGTCCGTACGCGGCAATTTCCGCTTCGGGGCGAATCACCACCCGATCCAGGACATCTACGTCCGGCAGGTCTACCGGGACGAAACGGGTGAACTGACCAACAAGATCGTCGGCAAGGTGTTCAGCGACCACCAGGACGCTTACGCCAAGGACTGCATTATGTAGGAAAGGCTCCGGGTCGCGACTGCGACCGGGCGCCTCCGCATATCGGCCCCAGACCCGTCTTATGGAGCCGCGATGGGCGCCAGGGCAGGGCAAGATGCCGCGAAGCGGCGTTTCGGTCTGTTGCCGTGGGGGACGACGGGCGGCGTAACCCCGTATTCGAACGGAACACCCCGATGAACGCGCTGCTGGTTCTCGAACAGGTATTGAACGGCCTGCAGCTGGGGGTCATGCTGTTCCTGCTGGCGGCCGGGTTGACGCTGGTTTTCGGCATCATGGACCTGATCAACCTGGCGCACGGCTCGCTTTATATGGTCGGGGCCTTCGCCGCGGCGACGGTGACCCAGTGGACTGGCTCGTTCGTGCTGGGCCTGCTGGCCGCGCTGCCGGCGGCGGCGCTGACCGGTATGGCGGTGGAGGTCATCGCGCTGCGTTCCCTCTATGAACGCAGCCATCTGGACCAGGTGCTGGCGACGTTCGGGCTGATCCTGTTCCTGAATGAGATGGTCCGAATCGTCTGGGGTCCGCGGGCGATCTTCATGGACGTGCCGCAAGCGCTTTCGGGCACGGTCGAGATCGTGCCGGGCGCGCCCTATCCGATGTACCGGCTGGCAATCATCCTCGTTGGGATCGCGGTCGCAATGTTCCTGTATGTGCTGATCACCCGCACGCGTGTCGGCATGCTGATCCGTGCCGGCGCCAGCGACCGCGAAACGATCGGCGCGCTGGGCGTGAACGTGCGGCTTCTCTACACGCTGGTGTTCGGGCTGGGCGCGGCGCTGGCGGGGCTGGCCGGTGCGATGGCCGGGCCGATCTTTGCCGTCGAGGTCGGCATGGGCGAGGGGATCCTGATTCTCACCTTCGTCGTCATCGTGATCGGCGGTATCGGGTCGATCCGCGGCGCGCTGGTCGGGGCCTTGCTCGTCGGGCTGGTGGATACGCTGGGCCGCGCGTTCCTGCCCGTACTGTTCCGTTTCGTACTCGATCCCGCATCGGCCGACGGAGTCGGGGCCTCGCTGGCGTCAATGTCGATCTATATCCTGATGGCCGGCATCCTGGTCTGGCGGCCCAGCGGCCTGTTCCCGGCCCATGGCTGACGTGCCGCTCATCGCTGGGCTCACCCGGCGCCAGTCGGTGCATCTCGGCACTCTGCTGGCTCTGCTGCTGCTGCCGCCCATGGCACTGGCGCTGGATGAGCCGTTTTATATCAGCCTCGCCAGCCGGATCCTGATTTACGGTCTCGCCGCGGCCAGTCTCGACCTGATCCTCGGTTTCGGCGGGATGGCCAGTTTCGGCCACGCGGCGTTCTTCGGCACCGGCGGCTATGTCGTCGGCATTCTGTTCGTCCACGGCTTCGAGGGGTCGGATTTTCTTGGCTTGGTTCCGGGCACCGACAGCGCGCTCGTCGCCTGGCCCTTGGCCACGCTGGTCGCCGGCCTGCTGGCGCTAGTCATCGGCGCGGTCAGCCTGCGCACGGGCGGCGTCTATTTCATCATGATCACGCTCGCCTTCGCGCAGATGCTGTATTTCTTTTTCGTGTCGCTGGAGACCTATGGCGGCGACGACGGGCTCAGCATGTATGGCCGCAGCCGGATTCCGGGCGTCGACCTGTCGGCCGATGCGACGTTCTATTATGTGTGCCTCGCGGTGTTGCTGTTGTTCCTGGGGCTCGGGCAACGGCTGGTCGGATCCCGCTTCGGGATGGTGATTCTCGGCGTGCGCGAAAACGAGCGCCGCATGGCGGCTCTCGGATTTCCCACTTACCGCTACAAGCTGGCCTGTTTTTCGATCTCCGGCGCGGCGGCCGGCCTCGCCGGTGCGCTGATCGCCAACCAGACGGAATTCGTCAGCCCGGCGCTGATGCACTGGACCCGTTCCGGCGAGATCATGGTGATGGTGATCCTGGGCGGCATGGGCACCCTGCTCGGGCCGGTCTTCGGCGCGGCGGCATTTCTGCTGCTCGAAGAGGTTCTGTCGACCTGGACCGAACACTGGATGGTCGTGCTTGGCCCTGTGCTTATTTTCGTCGTCCTGTTCGCCCGGCGCGGCATCTACGGCTGGCTCGTCGGCCGGGGGGCCGAGCCATGACCGGCGCGTTGCTCGAGGCAGGGCGGCTGGTCAAGCGCTTTGGCGCGGTCACGGCTGTGGACGATCTTTCGCTGGAGGTCCGGCCGGGCGAGATCCACGCAATGATCGGGCCGAACGGCGCCGGCAAGACGACGGCGATCGCGCAGCTTGCCGGCGAGATGAAACCGGACGCGGGATCGGTGTGGTTCGACGGACGTGACGTCACGGGCCTCGGCGCGGACGCAAGGGCCCGACTGGGGCTGGCACGGTCGTTCCAGATCACCAGCCTGTTCCGCGGCTTTACCGCCGAGGACAATGTCGCGATGGCGATTCAGGCGCACGCGGGCCACAGCTTCCGCCTCTGGCGCGACGCGAAACGCGACCCGGCGCTGCGCACCCCGGCGCGGGCGATGCTCGACTCGGTGGGCCTTGCCGGCCGGGCCGGTATGACGGCGGCAAATCTGGCCCATGGCGAACAACGTCAACTCGAACTGGCGATGGCGCTCGCCACCGAGCCTAAGGTGCTGCTGCTCGATGAACCGATGGCCGGCATGGGACAGGAAGAATCGGTGCGCATGATCGCGCTGCTGTCCGGATTGAAAGGCACGGTGTCGATCCTGCTGGTGGAGCATGACATGGACGCGGTCTTCGCGCTCGCCGACCGGATCAGCGTACTGGTCTATGGCCGAGTCATCGCCAGCGGCGCGCCCGAGGCGATTCGCGCCGATGCGGCGGTTCGCGAGGCCTATCTCGGCAGCGCCGCGTGATGCTCGAGGTCCGGGACATCGAGACATTCTACGATGCAAGCCAGATCCTGTTCGGCGTCAGCCTGCGGGTTGACGTCGGCGAGGTGGTCACCCTGATGGGCCGCAACGGCATGGGCAAGACGACCACCGTGCGCTCGATTATGGGGTTGGCGACGCCGCGCAGCGGTTCGATCCGCTTCGAGAACGCCGAGATCGCCGGGCGCCCATCCTATGTCGTGGCGCGCGCCGGGGTCGGCCTCGTCCCCGAAGGCCGACATGTCTTTGCCAACCTGACCGTGCGCGAGAATCTGGTCGCTACTGCGGCGAACCGGTCCGGCAGCGCGACGCCGTGGGAATATGGCTCGATCTGCAAGTTGTTCCCGCGCCTTGCCGAGCGGGCCGGCAATATGGGCGACACGTTGTCCGGCGGCGAGCAGCAGATGCTGGCGATCGCGCGGGCCCTGATGACCAATCCGAAGCTGCTGATTCTGGACGAGGCGACCGAGGGACTGTCGCCGCTGATCCGGCAGGAGATCTGGCACGTTCTGGCGAGGCTCCGCGAGGTGGGGCAGGCGATCTTGGTGATCGACAAGGATATAGCGGCCCTCTCGCGCATCGCCGACCGCCACTATATCCTGGAAAAGGGCCGGGTCGTCTGGTCCGGAAGTTCCGACCGCCTCGCCGGGGATCCCGACCTCGCGCACCGTTATCTCGGAGTGTAGGGACCGGCGGATGACGGAGTTGTCGATCAATCCCCGTTCCGGGGCGAAACAGGAAGGCTGGCATGATCGATCCTGAAATGGAACAGCAATACAACAACCGGGCCAACGTTCCGGAGCATCCCGGGCTGCTGGCTGAATGGGCTGCGAAGAGCGCCGCCTGGGAGGCCGAGGCGCCGCGCAAGGCGCTGGACATTGTCTACGGCGACAGCGGGGCGGAAATGCTGGACCTGTTTTTCGCCGACGCTGCCGATGCTCCCGTGCACATGTACATCCACGGCGGCTACTGGCAGTCCAATACCAGGAAATCGTCCAGTTTCGTCGCCCGTCCGCTGGTCGATGCCGGCGTGCACGTCGCAGTGGTCGACTACGCGCTCTGCCCTGCGGTTACCATCGACGAAATCGGCCGGCAGATCCGCGCCGCGCTGGCCTGGCTGTGGCGCGAGGCGGAGCGGTTCGGCGGCGACCCCGACAGGATCACCGTCTCCGGCCATTCCTGCGGCGGCCAGCTTGTCGGCACGGCGATGGCAACCGACTGGGGGATTTTCGCGGAGGGGCTGCCGCACGATCTCGTCAAGGGCGGCGTATCGATCAGCGGTGTGTTTGACCTCGCACCGCTCGTCGATACCTCGATCAATGACAAGGTCGGCATGGATCCGCAGACCGCCCGGCGCAACAGTCCGCTCTTCATGAAACCCGCAACACAGGCGCCGCTTGCGCTGTATTGGGGCGGCGACGAGACCGACGCCTTCCGGTGGCAGTCGGAGAGCATGGCCGAATCGTGGGGCGGGAAAGGCGCAATAACGGTCGCCGAGGCGGTACCCGGCACCAACCACTTTACGGTGTTGACCGGCATGGACAACCCGACACACCCGGCGACCCGCGGAATCCTGCGGCAGATAGGACGAGGCTGACGATCAGCTTTCGGCGGTTTCCTCTTTCCCCCGCGGGCGGCGCAGCATGCCGGCGACCAGCTCCCTGGCGCCAATGGTGCCGATCAGCCGGCCGTCTTCGTTGAGCACCGGCATCGGCATGCCGTTCGCGTGCAGCGCCTCGATGGCGGCGCGCATCGGCGTCGACGCGGTGCCGGAGATCATCGCGCCAACGCCGTCGCCGGCCGGGTCGAGAGCCGGCGTCCATGCGATGCAGGGGATTTCGGTATCCCCGTCGAGATACGCCGCCGGTCGCCGTGTCTTGTCGAGCCGGCAGCGGTAGCGTCCGGTCGGCTCCAGAAACACCAACTCCGGCGAGCTGGCGTCGCGGTCCAGCGCTGGCGTCGGACTCATCAGGCTTTCGCCGCGCAGCACGTTGAGGGGATTGACGTTGGCGACGAAGGCGCGGACGTATTCGGTCGCCGGGCGGCCGACGATCTCCTCCGGTGTGCCGTACTGGATGATCCGGCCATCCTGCATGATGGCGATATGGGTGCCGAGTTTCAGTGCCTCGTCGAGGTCGTGGCTGACGAAGACGATGGTCTTCCGGAGCGACCGCTGCAGTTCCAGAAGCTCGTCCTGAAGATGTTCGCGGATCAGCGGATCGAGGGCCGAAAACGGCTCGTCCATCAGCAATATGTCGGCGTCGGTGGCAAAGGCGCGGGCGAGGCCGACGCGTTGCTGCATACCGCCGGACAGTTCGTGCGCGTATTTACCGGCCCACTGGTCGAGATGCACCAGTTTCAACTTCTCCGTGACGATCCGGTCGCGCTCGGCGCGTCCCGTGCCGCGCAGCTCCAGCCCCAGCCCGACATTCTCCGCCACGGTGCGCCAGGGCAGCAGGGCGAATTGCTGGAACACCATGGCGATGCGGTTCGTCCGCAGATGCCGCAGCGTGGCCGCGTCGCAGGACGCGACATCGACCTGGCCGCCCGCTTCGGCAACCAGCACCTCGCCGCGCGTCACCTTGTTCAATCCGTTGACGCAGCGCAGCAGAGACGACTTGCCCGAACCGGACAGCCCCATCAGCACGCAAATCTCGCCTTCCTCGACGGCGAGCGTCGCGTCATGCACGCCGAGCACCGACCCGGTCGCCTCCAGGATCGCCGCGCGGTCCTCGCCGCGGTCGAGCATGTCCAACGCCGCCTTCGGATCATGGCCAAAGATGACGTCGACCTGCCTGAATTCGACTGCCGTCACCGCTCAGCGCTCCCCGCCCGGCGCACCGCGCTGCTTGAACAGGCGGTCGAGCAGGATGGCGACGATCACGATCGCCAGGCCGGCCTCGAATCCCTGCGCGATATTGACCGTGTTGAGGGCGCGGACCACCGGCTTGCCGAGCCCGTCGGCGCCGACCAGGGCGGCGATCACCACCATCGACAGCGACAGCATGATGCATTGGGTCAGCCCGGCCATGATCGTCGGCATGGCGTGCGGCAATTCGATTTTCCACAGCAGTTGGCTCCGCGTCGCGCCGAATGCCTCGCCGGCCTCGATCAGTGGCTTGGGCACGCCGACGACGCCGAGATAGGTCAGGCGGATCGGCGCCGGGATCGCGAAAATGACGGTGGAGATCAACCCCGGCACCACGCCCAGCCCGAACAGGATCAGCGTCGGGATCAGATAGACGAAGGTCGGGACCGTCTGCATCAAATCGAGGATCGGCCGGATCGCGGTATAGAGCCAGGGGCGGTGCGCCGCGGCGATACCGGTTGGCACGCCGACGAGCATGCAGACCAGCGTCGCGATCAGAACCAGCGCCAGCGTCTGCATCGTCGGCTCCCAATAACCTAGATTGAGGATCAGCAGCAGGGCGCCAACGATCAGTGCCGACATCCGCCATGACCGGTGCAGCCACCAGGCCAGCCCCGCCAGCAGCGCGATCAGCACCAGTGGATGCACCCAGACGAGGATGTCGATGAAGCCGTTGATAATGAAACCGAGGACATCCGAGATGAAATCGAACAGCCAGGCGACATTCTCGTTGAGAAAATCGACAAACGCGTTGATCCAGCGGCCCAGCGGTATCTTGTTGTCGGTAAGCCATTCGAGCATGCGCAACGCTCCCGGGTTACATTGCCGTTGTCAAGCGAACGGCAGGGGGCCGGGTCTCGCAGACCCGGCCCGCGTCGTCGATCAATCGTGACGCTTAAAGGCCCAGCGACTTCTTTACGGCAGCCAGCCCGTTGCCGCCATCGACCGTCTCCACGCCCTTGAGCCAGCCGTCCAGCACGCCGGCGTTCTTCTTCAGCCACGCGGCTGCCGCCTTGTTCGGCTCGACCCCGTCATCCAGAATCGCGCCCATGATTTCGTTCTCCATGGCCAGCGTGAATTTCTGGTTCATCAGGAGTTTCCCGACATTCGGGCATTCCTTGGCAAAGCCTGCGCGGGTGTTGGTATAGACCGTGGCGCCGCCGTAATTCGGGCCGAACCAGTCATCGCCGCCGGACAGGTAGGCGAGATCGAAATTGCTGTTCATCGGATGCGGCGCCCAGCCGAGGAATACAACCCACTGCTTGCGCGACGACGCGCGCTTGACCTGCGCCAGCATGCCCTGCTCGCTCGATTCGACGAGCTCGAACCCCTTCAGGCTGAAGGCATCCTTGGCGATCATGTCGAGGATCAGCCGGTTGCCGTCATTGCCCGGCTCGATGCCATAGATCTTGCCGTCGAGCTTGTCCTTGAACTTGGCGATATCGGCGAAGTCCTTGAGACCCTCATCGGCAACGTATTTCGGCACTGCGAAGGTGTATTTGGCGCCTTCCAGATTGACCCCCAGCACGTCGACCGAGCCGTCCTCGCGGAACGGCTTGATATCGCCTTCCATGGTCGGCATCCAGTTGCCGAGGAAGACGTCGATATCCTTGTTCTTCATGCTGGCATAGGTCACCGGCACCGACAGGAGCTGCACCTTCGGCGTGTAGCCCAGCCCTTCGAGCACGACTGACGTCGCCGCCGTGGTCGCGGTGATGTCGGTCCAGCCGACGTCGGAAAAGCGGACCGTCTTGCATGAAGCGGGATCGCTGGCGGCCTGCGCCGCCGTTGCGGCGAACGCGAGAACGCCTGCCAGCGCGGTACCGCGCACGATTGTCTTGAGCATATGAGTCTCCCTGTCAGAGTAGGTTTCTTGGTTTCTGCCGGGACGGGCCGATATTGGGTCGGCGCCGCGCAATACGTTCTGCGGCAGGATAACGCATTGAAGCGTAATCTTTTCCAATTGACCGTTCAATATAAGAAAACCATGCTGCGCGGGTGGATCGGGCCGCTATCGATCGTACTCACGATCGATCGCGTGAATCCGCCCCACGCCATCAGGTCGCAATGGCTGTTCCATTATGTCAGGAGTATCAAATCGTGCCAAGAGTCGGGACATGACCGCACCGCGCCAAGCCGACTATATCATCGTCGGCGCCGGCTCGGCGGGCTGCGCGATGGCGTACCGGCTGTCCGAGGACGGGCGGCACTCGGTGCTGGTGCTGGAATACGGCGGCAGCGATTTCGGCCCGCTGATTCAGATGCCGGCGGCGCTGTCCTATCCGATGAACATGAGCCATTACGACTGGGGCTACCGGTCGGAACCCGAGCCCCATCTCGGCGGTCGCCGGATGGCCTGTCCGCGCGGCAAGGTGATCGGCGGCTCGTCCTCGATCAACGGCATGGTCTATGTGCGCGGACACGCCTGCGACTACGACCACTGGGAAGAACTGGGTGCGACAGGCTGGGCCTATAGGAATGTGCTGCCCTATTTCCGGCGCATGGAGGATGCCCATGGCGGGCAAGAGGGCTGGCGCGGCACGGACGGGCCGCTGCACGTGACCCGCGGGGTGCGGAAGAACCCGCTGTTCCACGCCTTCGTCGAGGCCGGCCGCCAGGCCGGGTACCAGGTCACCGACGATTACAACGGCGAAAAACAGGAAGGCTTCGGCGCGATGGAGATGACGGTGTGGCGCGGCAATCGCTGGTCCGCTGCCAGCGCCTATCTGAAGCCGGCCCTGAAGCGCCCAAACGTGTCGCTGCAGAGAGGCCTGGTCCGCCGCGTGCTGTTCGCGGGACGGCGGGCGGTCGGCGTCGAGTACGAGATTGGCGGCCGGAACGAGACGGTGCGGGCGCGGCGCGAGGTCATCCTTGCGTCGTCGTCGCTCAATTCCCCGAAGATCCTCAAATTGTCGGGCATCGGCGCGGCGTCGGAGTTGCGCGGTCACGGCATCGACGTCATCGCGGACCGGCCCGGCGTGGGTGAGAATCTGCACGACCATCTGGAAATCTATCTCCAGATGGAGTGCTTGCAGCCGATCACCCTCTATCGGCACCTGAATCTCTTCTCGAAGGCATGGATCGGCGCGCAGTGGCTGTTTTTCCGTACCGGCCACGGCGCCACCAACCATTTCGAAAGTGCAGCATTCGTGCGCTCGCAGGCCGGTGTGCGGTACCCGGACATCCAGTATCATTTCCTGCCTGTCGCGATCCGTTACGACGGCAAGGCGCCCGCGAAGACCCATGGCTTCCAGGCCCATGTCGGGCCGATGCGCTCTCCGTCGCGCGGACATGTCCGTCTGCGTTCGGCCGATCCGCGGGCCGACCCCGTCATCCGGTTCAATTACATGTCGCATGAAAAGGACTGGGAGGATTTCCGCACCTGCATTCGGCTGACCCGGGAGATCTTCACCCAGGATGCCTTCAAACCCTATGCGGGGCGCGAAATCGCGCCGGGCGAGACGGTGGCGAGCGACGAAGCACTGAACGATTTCATCCGTGACGCGGTGGAAAGCGCATATCACCCCTGCGGTACCTGCAGAATGGGCGCGGCCGACGATGCGATGGCGGTCGTCGACCCGGAGTGCCGCGTCATCGGGGTCGAAGGATTGCGGGTCGCCGATAGCTCGATCTTCCCCCGCATTACCAACGGCAACCTCAACGCTCCATCCATCATGACCGGCGAAAAGGCGAGCGACCATATCCTCGGTCGCGACCCGCTGCCGCCGTCAAACCAGGAACCCTGGGTCCATCCCGGCTGGCAAACCGCACAACGCTAAAGTACCGGGCCGCGGTCGAAAGTTCCTGCCGCAGGTTAAGTTGCGGCGTGCACACCATTAATTAATCCTTTGTTCTATATACATAACCGGTGCGGTGGAGCGCCCCGGGGACCGAAATGCGACGTCTTCTACGACACCTTCTGCTGAATACGCGGATGAAGACCGCGGGGACATGGATGTCGGTCGTGTTTGCCGTCGTGGCGCTGTTCATCGTCGCCTTATCGGGACGGGTATTTATCGACTCCCAGCAGCTGGGCAAGACATGGGAGGCTTTCGAGAAGGGCCCCGGAAGCAAATCCGATACGCTGGGTGACTTGCGCGGCTCGCTTGGCTATGGCGGCTTGATTCACGAGTTCAAGAATTTCGTCCTGCGCGGCGAAACGGCCCGGATTTCCAAGGTGGGTCGCAAAGTGGACGACGCCTACCGTGCGATCAACACCTATCTGGAGCTGGGCGTGAATGATCGTGAGCGCGGCGCGCTCGAGGATTTGCGCGGCATGGTCGGAAACTATGCCGCGGCGCTTCAGACGGTCTCGCAGATGCTTGGACGCGATATGTCGGCAAGGGACATTGACGCGGCGCTGCAGATTGACGACACCCTTGCGCTGGCGGCGCTGGACGTTCTGGCCGAAGAACTCAACCTCGCGCGGCGGTCGGCTGCCAGGCAGGTTTACGGCAAGGTCAGGAGCCTGAACAAATACGCACTCATCGCCGCCCTGATATTGGGGTTGACGCAGGCCTTGGTTATTTTTGGATTCCTGTGGGCCAACCGAAAATGGCTGGTCGCACCGATGGAAGCGCTTTCGGCGTCGATGCACGCGCTGGCCGGCGGGAACTCGGCAACCGACATCCCGGGCACCGATCGCGGCGACGAGCTGGG
>Ga0224512_10000602_pt1 | contig 37314 bp, 32 predicted proteins | sample SF_May12_sed_USG_4_FD_169103 | JGI IMG/M metagenome (GOLD analysis project Ga0224512, IMG submission 169103) | Sediment microbial communities from San Francisco Bay, California, United States - SF_May12_sed_USGS_13 | ecosystem: Environmental > Aquatic > Marine > Sediment | place: USA... | reverse complement strand
GACCTCGCGGATCTCGGCCCCCATCTGCGCCGCCGTCTCCCGAAAGGCGTCGCTTCTCTTCACGGTGTCCTGGATCGCGCCTATTCCCTTCGCTGTGAAGTCGATCAGGGCGATGAATCGCGGCATGTCGGCACCTCCATCGGAACGGTTGATCTGACCGGCTGGTCCCAGTGTAGCCGAGCGACCCGCGAGCCGATGGCGGAGCCCCTGCTCACCCCCTCTCTTCGCCCGAGCAGAGAGTCCGATCTCGAGGGCAGGCCGGCGACGCCTCGACCGGGTCTAGTACAGTGCCGTGGGAGGGTTGTGACCGTCATGCGACGCCTCATCGTGCTCGGCCATTGTCTTCTGACCGCCGCGGCAGGGGCGCAGACCCCGGTCGGAGATCCGTTTCCGATCAACGAGCTCACGCCTGGAGCGCAGATCGGCGCCGACGCCGCTCGGCAGCCGAACCGGTCGTTCGTCGTCGTCTGGCAGAGTGATGCCGCCGACGGCGACGGGACGGCCGTACGGGCGCGTCTCTTCTCCGCCAGGGGCAACCCGATCTCCAGCGAGTTCACCGTCAACGAGACCACGGTGGGCAACCAGTGGCGTCCGCGGGTCGCGACGGACGCGCTGGGTAACTTCGTGGTGGTCTGGATCGGCCCGGATCAGCAAGATCACGCGGTGTTCGCACGGCTCTTTGCCGCCGATGGCGCGCCTCTCGGTCGAGAGTTCCAGGTCAACTCTCAGACCCCTCTCGTGCAGCCATGGGTCGCGGTAGGTCGCAACGGGAGCGGTGACTTCCTGGTCTCGTGGGCCGCTCGGCTCTCCTCCGAGGACGTCAAGGCAGCCGCTTTCGATGCTTCGGGCGCCGTCGCACTCCCGGAGTTCGTCGTCAACACCTCGGGCAACTACCCCTCCGGCGGGGGCGTCGCCAGCGGCATGCGCTCGGACGGCGGGTTCGTCGTAGCGTGGGTGGGCGAGCACGATGCGGGTGGTCCCGGGCCCACCACGGACGTCTTCCAGAGGCGCTTCGCCGCGGACGGATCTCCCCTGAGCGGCGAGTTTCAGCTGTCGGACCCCGGGGAGGGCGGGGCCTACTACAGCATTCGCCCCGACGTCGGCGTCGACGAGAGCGACAACTTCCTCGTCGTCTGGCACACCCAGCTCAATCTCGCCTGGGGTGGGGTCTACGGCCGCCGGACGGACGCCGGTGGCGCTACCGGTCCGATCAAGGAACTGGCAATCGAAAGTGAAGACCACACGTTCTCGATGGCGCCCACCGGTGACTTCGTGGTCGTGTGGCACGACTACTACCCGTACGGCGGGGAGCCCCGCGGTGACCGCTTCGATCCGTTGGGCAACCACGTCGCGACGTTCGCGGTCCCGGACACCGAAGACTTCTCCACGCTGGTTCACTCGAGCGACAATCCCTCCGATTTCGTCCTCGTCCGCCTCGTCGGGCCGGACTGGGATCTCGTCGGCCAGCGGTTCGGCGACGTCGTGTTCGCCGACGGCTTCGAGTCCGGCGACACCTCGGCCTGGTCGGGCTCCACGGGGGAGCTCGCCGTCAGCCTGACGGTCGCCAGCCCGCTCGGCTCGGACACGGCAGGATCCAGCGTGCCGGCTCCTCACCCGTCCGGCCCCTTTTGCCCCTGGAGGCGAGAGGCTCCATGGTAGGCGCGCTTGGCGCGGTCCGTCTCGACGCACGCGGCGGCCACGTTGCTGCGCGCGCACCCGGCACGGCCGGCGCGACGCCGCGCGGCCCGATTGCCGGCGACCTCGTCGAGGAGAGCGGGTAGCCCGAGGGGCCTCCACATCGGCGCCCGATTCTGCGAAGATGCGGCACCCGCCGGCCTGCCGGCGCGGCCCGACCGATCTCCGACGCCCGCGGGCGCTCCCGACGAGGACAGAACCCATGGAAAAGCACAAGGCCCGTCTCGTGAGCGGCGGCCACCGAGGAGCCGAGGCCGAGTTCGGCCGTGCCGCCGCGCTCTGGAACATTCCCGAGACCACGTTCACCTTCGAGGGCCACGTGATGGAGCACTCGGGCGAAGTCGAGACGTTGAGCGAGGCGGACCTAGCCCGCGGCGACGTCAGCATGGACTTCGTCTTTGCCAACCTCCGCCGCGAGTTCCACCGCGGCAAGGGGATCCGGCGGGTCATCCAGTCGATGTTCCACGTCGTGACGCGGGGCGACGAGCTCTTCGCGGTCGGCTGGATCCTCCCCGACGACCACGTCAAGGGGGGCACCGGCTGGGGGGTCGAGCTGGCCAAGTTCTTCCACCGCAAGGTGAGCGTCTTCGACCAGGACAAGAGGCGGTGGTACACCTGGATCGGCGGCAGCTGGCAGGAGAGCGACCCGGTCATCCCCAACGGTCCCTTCGCCGCCACCGGCACGCGCAACCTCACGGACGACGGCCGGACGGCGATCCACGAGCTCTTCGAGCGCTCCTTCGGTCCCGCCGCGGCGTCGCCGCGACGGTCATGAGCCCCGCCCCGAGCCGCTTCCCGATCGCCGCCGCCTGCCTCGCCACCGCCTGCCTCGCCACCGGGTTGGGCGCCGCGGCCGCGGGCGGGCAGCAGTTCGTCGACGAGACGGCGACGCGGTTTCCGACCCCGGCCGCCACCGACTACAGCAACCAGGCGACGGTCGGGGACCTCGACGGTGACGGCGATCTCGATCTCGTCTTCGCCAACGGCGGCAACTTCGCAAGCCCCGGGAGCCCGCAGGTCCAGAGGGTCTACGTCAACGACGGCACGGGCGTCTTCACGGACGAGTCGGCGGCGCGCCTCGGCTTCTCGGCCCTTGCGCGCGGCGCCGAGCTCGGAGACGTCGACGGCGACGGCGACCTCGATCTCGTCTTCGCCCAGGACTTCGACCGCCAGCCGGCTCTCTTCGTCAACGACGGCAACGGGTTCTTCACCGACGTCACCGCAGAGCAGCTGCCGGCGCTTCCGCTCTCGAGCTCGCGCGCGCAGTTCGGCGACATCGACAACGACGGCGACCTCGATCTCTATCTCACGAACGGCGTCGGCAGCCGCTTCGGCTGCGGCCAGTACCAGGTCTGGGTCAACGACGGGCTGGGCACGTTCGTGGACGAGACCGCCGCGCGGCATCCGATCGAGAACGTCTGCGAAAACATGGACTGCATCTTCGGCGACGTCGACAACGACTTCGATCTCGACGTGCGTACCGGCAGCACCGGGGCCGCCAACAGCCGGCTCTACGTCAACGACGGAGCCGGCGTCTTCGCCCTGTCGACGAGCATCCCGGCGGATAACAACGCCTATTCCTACGATTTCGGCGACATCGACGGCGACGGCGACCTGGATCTGCTGGGCGCCAACGCCAACCCCTCCTCGCTGGGCGAGCTCCTGCTGCTCAACGACGGCACCGGGAGCTTCACCGACGTCAGCAACCGGCTCGACCCGAACCCGTCGGAGGACGACAACGACTCCAAGTTCTTCGACTACGACGACGACGGCGACCTCGACCTCGTCATCGCGCGGCTCGGCGGCACGAGCGAGAAGGTCTACGAGAACGATGGTGACGGCAACTTCGTGCTGGTGCCCGGCGTCATCCAGGCGGTGTCGGACTCCTCGCTCGACCTCGTCGTCGCCGACTTCGACGGCGATGGTCGCCTCGACGTCGTCACCGCCCAGGGAGAGTCGGGCAGCTTCGTCAACCGGATCTACGTCAACGGCGGCCCCGCGGACGACCGCGCGCCGCGCATCGTCGCCACCGAGGTGCCGGCCGACCCGCAGCCCGGGGAGCCCTTCTACGTCGTGCGCGCGCTCGTGCTCGACGACATGACGTCCGACCGCAACTTCTTCGACCGCGGGGTGACGCTCCACTACAGCGTCGACGGCGGGGCCGAGCTCGAGGCCGCGATGAGGTACAGCGGCGGCCAGGTCTACCGCGGCCTCGTGCCGGGCCAGGAAAGCGGCGCGCTCGTCGAGTACTTCGTCACGGCCCGCGACTGGGCGGACAACCTCGGGACGGGCGCCGCGCAATCGTTCCACGTGGGCGGGATCTTCGCCGACGGCTTCGAGAGCGGCGACACCTCGGCCTGGAGCCTCACGGTGCCGTAGACTGTCCTGGGGACCACCCGTTCGGGTGTTGCACGGCCGGCGCGCCGTCCAGTCCACTGGAGCGAGGCACGAGCGGCTGACAGGGGTGGGTGTACGTCCCGACACCGTACGTTCCGGAAGGATGCCATGCAGCAGACCGTTCCGCAGTCCGCCCAGACGACCCGCGCCGCCGGCGACCCGCTGCCGCTCGAAGGGCGCGGCTATCGCCCCGAGAGCATCGCGACCATCCGCGCCGAACGGCTGCTGCCGGACGGCCTGGTGAGCCGGCTCGAGCGGCTCTACCCACAGCACGCTCGGTTGCGGCCCACGTCGCCACCGCTGTTTGCCGGCCAGGAGACCTACTCCGGCCTCGAGGGGTTCCGCGAGGTCTGCGCGATCCTGCGCGAGCACGGCGTCGAGATCGGCTTCCAGGAGGAGCGCGAGCTCTTCATCGACGTCTATCGCTTCCTCGCTACCCGACACACGCTCAACAGCATCGACTGGGAGGAGTTCACGGCCGACTCGATCTTCCAGATGGTCTTCCCGCAGCCGGGGATGATCCGTCGCCAGGTCGTGGAGGCCTACTGTCGGGCAGACAGCCGCGAAGAGCGCGAGCGGATCGCCGCCGACTACATGCACGAGACGAATCCGCACGACTGCCACCAGCTGCTGAACAAGCCCTGGTTCACCAGCGAGACGGGCGAAGTGGAGGTGCTGCACGGCAGCCAGCACAAGTACCCGCAGTGCCAGCTCATATTCGACCGCCAGACCCAGCACTGCTTCTCGTTCTGCACCTACTGCTTCCGGCACGCCCAGGTGCGCGGCGACGAGGACATGTTCGTGCAGGAGGACGTCGACCAGGTGCACGACTACCTGCGGGCCCACGAGGAGGTCAACGACCTGCTGATCACCGGGGGCGACGCCGGGTATCTCACAGCCGAGCGCTTTGCGCGCTACGTCGCGCCGCTGCTCGAGGACCCCACCCTGATCCACGTCAAGACGGTGCGGCTGGGCAGCCGGGCGCTCACCTACCAGCCCGAGATCGTGCTCTCCCCCAAGTACGAGGGCATGCTCGAGCTCTTTGAGCGGCTCTATGACCACGGCATCCAGGTGGCCTGGATGGCTCACTTCTCGACGCCGCGCGAGGTGCTCAATCCGCTGACGATCGCCGCGATCCGCCGGCTGCAGGCGCGCCACGCCGTGCTGCGCAGCCAGAGCCCGATGATGAAGCACATCAGCCTCTTCGCCGACGAGACGGGCGCCATCGACGTCGCCCGCTCGGCGAAGAACTGGATCGATCTCGCCAATATTCTCGGTATGCTCAACGTCGGTTTCCACTCGATCTACTGCGCGCGGCCGACGGGCGAGCACCACTACTTCACCGCGCCCCTGGCGGACATTCACAAGGTGTACGACACGATCTATCGCTCCCTGCCCTCGATCAACCGGCCGTCGCGCCACATCTCGATGACTACCTCGGCCGGCAAGATCTCGATCCTGGGCACGGCCGAGGTGCACGGGGAAACCCTCTTCGCGCTCAAGTTCTCCGAGGGCCGCGACATGAGGTGGCTCGACAAGGTGTTCCTGGCGAAGTACGACGAGGAGGCCAACAACGTCGCTCTCCTCGAGCCCTACGACACGGAGGCGTTCTTCTTCGAGGCCGAGCTCGCGGCGATCGAGGAGGAGCTGGAGGCGCGGCTGGTCGAGCTCACGGCCCGCTGATCGCGCTGGATCGCCACTCGGGAGGACGGATGATCGACAAGACGGTCGGCTCCCCGGCGGAAGCGGTGGCGTGCATCGGCGACGGCGCGGTGGTGATGATCGGCGGCTTCGGCGAGGCCGGCAGCCCCATCGAGCTGATCCACGCCCTGATCGACCGGGGAGCTCGCGACCTGACCGCGATCAACAACAACACCGGCAACGGCGAGGTCGGGCTGGCGGCGCTGATCGGCAACGGGCAGGTGCGCAAGATGATCTGCTCCTACCCGCGCTCGAGCCACTCGAAGCTCTTTCCCGAGCTCTATCGGGCCGGACGGATCGAGCTCGAGCTGGTGCCCCAGGGCACGCTCGCCGAGCGCATCCGCGCCGCCGGCGCGGGCATCCCGGCCTTTTACACGCCGGCTGCCGTCGGCACGCCGCTCGCCGAGGGCAAAGAGGTGCGCGAGCTCGACGGCCGGCCCTATCTGCTCGAGCGCTGGCTCAAGGCGGACTTCGCGCTGGTGCGCTGCGAGGTCGCCGATCGCCTGGGCAATCTCGTGTACAACAAGACGGCGAGGAACTTCGGGCCGATCATGTGTATGGCGGCCGAGACCACGATCGTCCAGGCGCGCCGGGTCGTCGAGCCGGGGGCGATCGACCCGGAGCACGTCGTCACGCCCGGCATCTTCGTCGATCGCGTGGTTGAGGTCCCCGAGCCGCTCCACGAATCGGAGCTGATCGCCGCGGGGGCGCGCTACCCGTGAGCCGCGAGAAGAAGGGCTGGAGCCGCGAGGGAATCGCCGCGCGGGCGGCGCTCGACATCCCGGACGGCGCGTACGTCAACCTGGGCATCGGCATCCCGGAGCTGGTGGCGCGCTACGTCCCCGAGGGGCGGGTGTTCATCTACCACACGGAGAACGGACTTCTCGGCATGGGACCGCCGCCGCCGCCGGGCCGCGAGGACCCGGAGCTCATCAACGCCGGCAAGAGGCCGGTGACTGCGCTGCCCGGCGCCTCCTTCTTTCACCACGCGGACAGCTTCGCCATGATCCGCGGCGGCCACATCGACGTCTGCGTCCTCGGGGCCATGCAGGTGTCTGCGGCCGGCGATCTCGCGAACTGGTCGACCGGAGCGCCCGACGCGATTCCCGCGGTCGGCGGCGCGATGGACCTGGTCGCGGGCGTGGGTGCGATCTTCGTTCTGACCAGCCACGTCACCAAGGACGCCGAGCCCAAGATCATCGCGGAGTGCAGCTACCCGCTCACCGGCCGCGGCGTGGTCTCGTCGATCTACACCGACCTCGCGGTGATCGACGTGACGCTCGACGGCCTCGAGCTGCGGGAGCTCGCGCCGGGCGTCGAGCTGGAAGAGGTGATCGAAAAGACCGCCGCCCCGCTGCGAGCAGCGCGCGAAGGGGGACGTCGATGAGCGAGCGCAGCGCCGAGCTCTTCCGGCAGGCGCAGGAGGTCCTGGCCGGCGGCGTCAGCCGCAACACGCTGCTGCGCCGCCCCTACCCGCTCTACGTGAGCGAAGGACGTGGCTGCCGGGTCGTCGACGTCGACGGCGTCGAGCGCCTCGATTTCGCCAACAACATGGCGGCGCTGATCCACGGACATGCCCATCCGGCGATCGTGGCGGCGGTGAGCGAGCAGGTGAGGCGGGGCACGGCGTTCACCCTGGCGACGGAGATCGAGATCCAATACGCGCGCCACCTGTGCGGACGCTCGCCGTCGTCGTTCCACAAGATGCGCTTCGTCAACTCCGGCACCGAGGCCGTCATGGCCGCGCTCAAGGCGGCGCGAGCGTTCACCGGCCGCAGTCGGATAGCCAAGGTCGAGGGTAGCTACCACGGCGGCTACGACTACGCCGAGGTCAGCCAGGCGCCGCCGCCCCACCTGTGGGGCCCTCCCGGCCGACCGTCCTCGGTGGCGCTGGCCGCGGGCACGCCGCCCGCGGTGCCGCAGGACGTCGTGGTCCTGCCGTTCAACGACCTCGGGGCCGCGGTCGACGTCTTGGACGAGCACCGCGACGAGATCGGCTGCGTGCTGCTCGACCCGATGCCCCACCGCCTCGGGCTGGTGCCCGCCGAGCGTTCGTTCGTCGAGGCGCTGCGCGACTGGACGGCGAGCCACGGCGTCCTGCTGGTCTTCGACGAGGTCATAACGCTCCGCATCGAGGTGGGCGGCATGCAGGAGCGCTACGGGGTGACGCCGGACCTGACCGCCATGGGCAAGATCATCGGCGGCGGACTGCCCGTGGGCGCGGTGGCCGGGCGGGACGAGGTGATGTCGGTGTTCTCGTCGCAAAGCGGCGCGCCGCCGCGGCTGCCGCATTCGGGGACCTTCTCGGCCAACCCGCTGACGCTGGCCGCGGGCCAGGCGGCGATGCGGCTCTTCGACGCCGAGGCGGTGGCGCGGCTGAACCGCCTCGGTCGTCTCGCGCGCGCGCGCCTCGAGGAAGCGATCGCCGCGTCCGGCGTGCCGGCCAGCGTCACCGGCGCCGGCTCGCTCTTCCGCATCCACCTGCGCGCCGTCGCGCCACGCGACTACCGGTCCTCGGTACTCACCGCGACGGAGTCGAAGGCCCTCGAGCTCTTCGTCAACGGCCTTTACGACGAAGGGATCGTGCTCATCCACACCGGCACCGGAACCCTCTCGACCCCCATGGGCGAGGCCGAGATCGACCGCCTCGCCGACGCCGTCCTCGCGAGCCTGCGCCGGGTGAGGGAGCGCGTGCCGGCGTAGGCTAGCCCCACAGGCGGCGGGCATCGCGCGCGAGCCTCGAGTGGCTCTTCACCGACCGGGCCGGCGACGCGGCCTGGCCGAGAGCGCTGCCGTAGAGTCACCCCCGGCGAGAGCCGGCGCGACGCATGGTCGGACGCCGTTACCCTCCGCCGGACGGATCCACCATGTGCTGCACGCTCTGGCCGGAGACGACCTTGACCTCGATCGTGCGACGCTCGCCGCGGATCTCCTGGACGGTAACTCGGTAGTCGCCCGGCAGGAGGATGAAGGTCTTGGGGTTCGAGCTCGCGCTCGTGTAGGTGCGCCCTTGGGCCGCGGCCTCGCCGGTGGCGATGCTGACGATGCCGAGGGTGGCATCCACCAGCTCGCCGCCGCGGGCCGCGCCGATCTCGAGCGTGCCGGACTGCCAGTCGTGATCCACCGCGGCGCTGCCGCCGGGCTGGATGGTGACCTCGCCCAGCGACGCCGACGGCCGGCCGGAGATCTCGACCGAGTGGACCGCGACCTCGTAGGTGCCGCTCGTCAGGCGAACCGTTGACGCGGCGTCCTGGAGCTCGCCGTCGGCGACGGCGCGAACGGACAGCCGGCCGGCCGGCACGGCCGGCGCCAGCGCCACGGCCCGGTCGAGGGCGCCCGCCAGCTCGGCGGCGTTCTCGGCGCTCAGGAAGAGGCCGTCGCCGGCCTGCGCGGCGCATTCGAGCTGCGACACGTCCTCGCCGGCGACGTCGAAGCCGATGACGTGGAGCCGGAAGTCGATGCCGCGCTCCTTGGCGGCGCGCACGGCGGCGCAGGGGTCGCCGCCGCAGGTCTCGAGGCCGTCGCAAACGAGGATGACGGTGGCTCCGCCCGGCCGTGCGGCGAGCGAGTCGAAGGCGGTCTCGACCGATCTCGTGATCGGCGTCTTGCCCTTCGGCTCGAGGCCGCTCACCGTCGACTTGACGGCCGCCTTGTCGAGCGGCCCCATCGTCACCACGGTCTCGATGTCGTCGCAGTCGCCCTCGCGCCGGTGGCCGTAGGCGATGACCCCGACCTCCGCGCCGTCGTCGAGTCCGTCGACCAGCCCGGCGAGCACCCGCCGCGCGATGACGATCTTGTTCTCGCCCTCGATCTGCCCCCACATCGAGCCCGAGGCATCGAGGATCAGGAGCAGCGGCGCCGGCGCCGCCGCCGCGAGCTCCGCGGCGCGCGGGCCGGCGGCGGCGAGCGCGAGCGCGAAGGACATGAGAACGAGAAACGATCGCTGGTGGAGCATCTGCTGCCCTCCTCGGCCGGGGAGATCTCGAGACCTGCTGGTGGCGGAACGGCGGGGATTCTAGCATCGGACAATCGCCCGATCGTCGACGCCCGGCGGCGGAAGCGGGTATCCTGTCACCGGATTCCGAGAGGGTGCGGTGGACCAGCAGCTCGAGAAGGTGAGGGGACAGCTCGGCGTCCTCGACGTGTCGCTCTTCGACGTCGGCGGCGCGACGGTGACGCTGGTCGCGTTGCTGACCTTCGCGCTCATCGTGGCCTTGACCTTCGTCGTCGCCGGCTGGGTGCGCCGCGGGGTCGCCCGGGCCTTCGCGGCGAGGGGGCAGAGCGACGAGGGCACCGCCGCCGTGGCCTCGCGCCTGGCGCGCTACCTGGTGCTCCTGATCGGCCTCGGGATCGCGACCCACAACGTGGGAATCGATCTCACGGCGCTCTTCGCCGCCGGGGCGGTCTTCGCGGTCGCCATCGGCTTCGCCATGCAGAACATCTCGCAGAACTTCGTCTCCGGGGTGATCCTCCTGCTCGAGCGGGTCATCAAGCCGGGCGACGTCCTCGAGGTCGAAGGCAGCATGGTGCAGGTGCGCGACATGGGGATTCGCGCCACGGTCGCCCGCACTCTCGACGAGGAGGACATCATCATCCCGAACTCGCTCCTGGTCTCGACGACGGTGAAGAACTTCACGTTCGAGGACTCGCTCTACCGGCTGCGGGCCGTGGTCGGAGTCGTCTACGGCGCCGACCTCCGGCTCGTACGGCAGGTCCTCGAGGGCGCGGCGAAGGACCTGGCGTGGCGCGAGGCGGAGCCGGCGCCGCGGGTGCTGCTCAAGGAGTTCGGCGACTCGGCCGTCGTCTTCGAGACCTCCGTCTGGATCTGCGATCCGTGGCGGATGCAGTCCTACCGCAACGAGCTGCACGAGGCCGTCTGGTGGGCGCTCAAGGAGGCCGGAGTGACGATCGCCTTCCCGCAGCTCGATCTCCACCTCGACCCGCCGGTGGTCGCGGCGCTGGGCGCGGGCGCGAGGCCCGGCGAGGACTGACCCCGCCGCGGCCGGCCCTTACGCCCTTGACTTCCCAGGGGGCAGCCAACACAATACATAAAATCAGATCGACCGCCGAGGCCGGTCGAGGAAGACGAGCCATGAGACAGGTCACCGCCACGGAGCTGGCCCGCAACCTGCGGGAGGTGCTGGACCGGGTCGAGTTCCAGAGAGAGGAGCATCTGGTGTGGCGCAATCAGCACCAGATCGCCCGCATCGTTCCCGGCCCGGCACATCAGACGGCGGAGGAGGCCATGGGCGATCTGTACCGGGTGCTTTCCGAGGACGCCGGCGCCGACTGGGTTCGGGACTCTCGCGACCGGGAAGGGTTGCGGTTGGACGAGCTGCGAAATCCGTGGGATTCCTGATCGACACGTCGATCTGGGTCGACGTGGAACGTGGGCGGCTGACGCCGGCGGAGGTGGCAGCGGTAACCGGCTCCGAGCCGGTTTTCCTCTCTCCCGTGACCATCGCCGAGCTCGAGTTCGGTGCTCAACGAGCCGCTGCCCCGGGCCTCAAACAGAAGCGGCTCGTAGGTCTCGGCCGACTGCGGCGGAGCCCCGTCCTCCTCATCGACGACACGACGGGAGAGATCTTCGGCCGATTGGCGGCGGAGCTGGCGGCGATGGGTCGCGGGCATGAGTTCCGTGTCCATGATCTGTGGATGGCCAGTCAAGCGGTCCAGCACGGACTGTCCTTGCTGACTCGGAATCGGAAGGACTTCGAGGACATCCCGGGTCTCGACCTGGTGCTCCTCGCCGGCAGCGGTCTCTGAGGCGGAAGAGGCGCCGCCCGGCCCCGGAAGGGCATCGCCTCGGCGGCGGCCCGGAGCGCCGCCGCCACGTCGCCGCCGCCGGCCCTCTGGAATGGCGCGACGGGTGTATGCGAACATCGCGGGCCGTGGGACCAGATCCATCGCAGAACGCACCGGGCCTCATCGGCGACGCCGACCCCCCGTCGACGCTCGCCGCCGAGGGCGGCTCGGCCGAGAGCGAGGCGCGGGCGCTCCGGCTCCAGCACCGCCAGCGGGTGGAGACGCTCGGCCGGATGGCCGGCGGGATCGCCCACCACTTCAACAACATCCTGCTGACGATCGTCGGCTACACGGAGCTCGCCAAGAGCGGCCTGGAGGGCGACTCGAGCGCGGCGGAGCACCTGGACCAGGTGCTCGAGGCGGCCCGCCGGGCCGCCGTCCTGGTCTCGGGCCTCTCGTCGTTCGGCCGCGACCGGGCGCCGGAGAGCGCGCCGTTCGACCTGCGGCAGGCCGTGGCGGAGGCCGGCGCTTTCCTGCGCGCCTCCCTGCCGGCGTCGACGCGGCTCGAGCTCGACCTCGGCGAGTCGGCCGTCGCCGTTCGCGGCGACGCCAACCAGCTCTACCAGCTGGTCGTCGGCCTCGGTCTGGACGCCGCCCATGCCGTCCCGCGCGGCGGCAGCGTGCGCATCGAGCTGCGCGGCTCCGGAGCGCACGACGGGGTCCCGGCGGGCCACGCCAGGCTGGCGGTCGCCCACGACGGCGGGGACGCGGCCGAGGAGATCCGCGAAGGCGGCTACGACCGCTACGACCCTCCTGCGGAGCCCGACCTCCAGGCTCTGGCGCGCGCGTTCGCCGAAGGCGTGGCCGGGGCGCACGGCGGGACGATCGAGCGCCGGGCGGACGCGGCGGCGGGCGCCCGCTGCACCCTCTTCCTTCCCGAGTACCCGGGGCCGGCGGTGTCGCACGGCGAGCCGCCCCGGGCCTGATTCTTGACGCCGCGGCGCGTACGTGGGAGCATGAAGGGGCTAGAAGTAAACCGATTTAGTGGATGCTCCGCGCTCCCCCCGGCCGCGGACGTCAGCGAGTGAGGCACGAGACCGATGCGAATAGGATTGATGGGAATCGGCAGGATCGGCAGGAACCTCTTCCGGATCCTCTACAAGAACCGCGACATCGAGATCGTCGCCATCGACGAGATCGCGGACCACGCGACGATCGAGTACCTGATCCGCTTCGACACCATCCTCGGCCCGTTCCCCGACGAGCTCAGCATCCGCGACGGCCATCTCTATGTCGCCGGCCGCCGGATCCCGATGACCTCCTTCGGCGCGCCGAGCAACGCCCCCTGGGCCGACCTGGGCGTCGACCTGGTCGTCGAGGCGGCGGGCCGGGAGCGCACCCGCGAGGAGCTCGAGCAGCATCTGGAGCGCGGCGCGAGGCGGGTGATCCTCTGCGCGCCGCCCAAGGACCCGCCCGATCTCACCGTGGTGATGGGCGTCAACGACGACCAGCTCGGTCCCCAGCACCGGATCATCTCCAACGCCTCCTGCACGGCGCACTGCGCGGCGCCGATCGTCAAGATCCTGAGCGACGCGTTCGGGATCGAGCGCGCTTTCCTGAGCACCGTCCACGCCTACACCAACCAGCAGCGGCTGGCGGACGTGCCCTCCGAAGACCCGCGGCGCGGCCGCGCCGCCGCCGAGAACATCATTCCCCAGGCGACGAACGCGGCGCACGTCGTCGAGGAGCTTCTCCCCGAGCTCGCCGGACGGATCTCCGGCGGCGCCATCAACGTGCCCGTGGCCAACGGCTCGGTGGTCGATCTGGTCTGCTGGCACGAGCAGCCGGTGACGCAGTTCGCCGTCAACGAGGTGGTGCGCACGGCCGCGTCGAGCGACTGGCAGGGCATCCTCCACTACGAGGACGATCCCATCGTCTCGAGCGACATCGTGCGCAGCAGCTACTCGAGCACCTTCGACTCCCAGGCGACGATGATCCTGGGCGACCGCGTGTCGAAGACCCTTTCCTGGTACGACAACGGCTGGGGCTACGCGCACCGGGTGGTCGATCTGATCCGCCGGTTCATCGCCATCGAAGAGCGGGAGGCCGCGTGATGGGCGCGCGGGTCGGGATCAACGGGTTCGGCCGCATCGGGCGCAGCGTCTTCCGGATTCTCAGCGACCGGGAGGACCTCGAGGTCGTCGCGGTCAACGACCTCTTCGACAACGAGCAGCTCGCGTACCTGCTGCGCTACGACACGGTGATGGGGCGCTTCGACAAGGAAGTGAGGATCGACGGCGACGTCATGCACGTCGGCGGCGACCGGGTCGCCATGACCGACGAGCGCGACCCCGCGCGCCTGCCGTGGAAGGAGCTCGGGGTCGACGTCGTCGTCGAGTCGACGGGCGTCTTCCGGACCCGGGAGCCGCTCGAGAAGCACCTGGCGGCCGGCGCCCGGCGGGTCGTCCTCACGGTGCCGCCGAAAGACGAGGTGGACTTCATGGCCGTCCTGGGGGTCAACGACCACGAGCTCGAGCCCGCCCACCGGATCGTCTCCAACGCCTCCTGCACCACCAACTGCCTGGCGCCGCTCGCCAAGATCCTCGACGACGCCTTCGGCATCCAGGAGGGGTTCCTGACCACGGTGCACGCCTACACCAACGATCAGCGCCTGGCGGACGTGCCGCACAAGTCGATCCGGCGCAGCCGGGCGGCGGCCGACAACATCATCCCGACGTCGACCGGCGCGGCCCGCGCCGTGGGCAAGGTCCTGCCGCGGCTCGCCGGGCGGCTCGACGGGATGGCCATGCGGGTGCCCGTCCCCGACGGCTCGATCGTCGACTTCGTCTGCCGGCTCGAGAAGAAGCCGACGGCCGCGGAGATCAACGACGCGGTGCGGCGAGCCGCGGAGGGGCCCATGCAGGCGGTCGTCGAGTACTCGCAGGATCCCCTGGTGTCGAGCGACATCATCGGCAATCCCCACTCCTCGATCTTCGATTCCCTCTCGACGGCGTCGCGCGGCGACGGCTTCGCGCGGGTCGTCTCGTGGTACGACAACGAGTGGGGCTACTCGAACCGGGTCGTCGACCTGATCGGTCGGCTGGCCGCCTTCGGCGCTTAGCAGGGCGATGGCGGAGGTCGGCAAGACCCGCGGCGTCATCGGCATCTTGACCGGTGGCGGCGACGTGCCGGGGCTCAACCCGGCCATCCGGGCGGTGACCATCGAGGCCCTGGCCGAGGGCTACCGGGTGCTCGGCATCCGCCGCGGCTGGGCCGGCCTCGTCGAGCTGGTGCGGGACCCGGAGGCCGACAACTCGGACTGCCTGCAGGTGCTTACCGAAGAGGCCGTGAACCGGGCGGGTCGCACCGGCGGCACCTTTCTGCACTCGTCGCGCACCCACCCCGGCAAGGTGCGGCGGGCCGAGGTCCCCGCCCACCTCGAGGATCGCTACCGCGAGGAGACGAACGACCTGACCGCCGAGGTGCTCGCCAACCTCGACTTCCTGGGCATCGACTACCTGATTCCGATCGGCGGCGACGACACCTTGAGCTACGGCGTGCGGCTCCACCGGGAGGGGGTGAAGGTGGTCGCCATTCCCAAGACGATGGACAACGACGTCCCGGGCACCGACTACTGCATCGGGTTTTCCACCTGCGTCACCCGGACCATCGAGATGACGAACCGGCTGCGCACGTCGGCGGGCTCGCACGAGCGCTTCCTCGTGCTCGAGGTGTTCGGCCGCTACGCGGGCTTCACGGCCATGCTGCCCACCATGGCGGGAGCCGCCAACCGCTGCGTCATCCCCGAGCACGTCTTCACGCTCGAGCGGCTCGCCGAGCTGCTCGTCGCGGATCGCTGGCGCAATCCCAGCCGCTACTCGGTGCTGCTCGTCTCCGAGGGCGCCAGGTTCGAGGGCGGCGAGATGGTCTTCGCGGACGAGGCGCGAGACGCCTACGGCCACGCCAAGCTGGGGGGCATCGGCGAGCAGGTCTCGGAGCGGCTGAAGGCTCTGGCTCCGGCCTACAACAAGGGCAAGAAGATCGACACCGTGACCCAGAAGCTCGGGTACCTGGTGCGCTCGGGCGACCCGGACGCGCTCGATTCGATCGTGCCCATGGCCTACGGCAACCTCGCCCTCGATCTCCTGATGGACGGCAAGTACGGCCGGCTGGTGGTGCTGCGCAACGGGCGCTACGACAACATGCCCATCGACGTCGTGACCTCGACCAAGAAGGTGGTGGACGTCGCGAAGCACTACAACGTCGACCGGCTGCGCCCCCACTACCGCAGCTTCGAGAAGCGCCCCCTGTTCCTCATGACCAGCGAGGGCTGAAGCGGCGGCCGGCGCCGGAGCCCGGGCTTTCCTTCCCGGTCGGCGAGCTCGAGCGCAACGTCCTGTCGAGCCTCGCTGGCCGGCGGGGGTCCAGGGCCCGAGGGGAAACGGGAAGCCCCCGCCCCGGCCTCGCTGGTGAGCGGGAGGGGCGGGGGCGCCGTGGCCTCGAGCCGTGAGCTCAAGCCTTGGTGAAGGCGATGTGATCGTGCTGGTTGACGGGAATCGAGTCGCCGGTGGTGAGCAGCACCTGAACGCTCAGGTGCACCACGTAGGCACAGGGCGCCAGGTCGGCCACCACGAAGTTCGGGTTGGCGACCCCGAAGCGCTCTCCGGGCACGGCCGCCGGCTCGGTGAAGCTGTAGGGTCCACCGGGCCCGGTCATCCACACCGTGACATTCCCCAGGGTCGGGTGTGCGGCGGTGAAGACCACATCCAGGTCGTTGCCGATCTGGGAGCAGCCGTTGACCTGCAACTGCTGGATGTCGACCATGTTGACGGTCAGCTCGTTGTTCGCTACGTCGGGCATCCAGGAAGGGTGCCGCACGTAGCCGTCATAGCGCGTGTTGTTGATCGCGATGTGCTGGCAGGTGCCCGCCGGAATGCCTGGCCCGATCGTGCCGACCTCTCGCACCCGCATGCGAATGGAGAAGTGGCGGTTCTGGACCAGCGGCACGCCCGTCGACGTGGAGCTGTTGCCCGCGACCAGGCCCGCGAGATTCACCCCGGCGTCGGGTGCGAGGCTCGTCGAGATCAAGTTGATCATGTTCCCGTTGGGCTGGAAGTACCCCTGAGGCGCGAACACGTCGCTCTCCTGGGGCACCCGAATCCAGCCACCGACCACGGCGGCTTCCTTTTCACCCGGGTCGCCGTTGACCGTGTAGGCCTGGGCCTTGATCGGGTTCGGGTCGCCGGGGAAGGCCGGAGCGTAGTGCAGGAGGTCGCCGATGCGGGTGCGGGCGACCTGCGCCAGTCCGACGGTGGCCCAGGCGGTGATCGGCGTCCCGTCGGCCTGGATCTCCCGGGTGTCGAACTGATACTCCATCGGGTTGCCGTTGAGCTTCTTGGGCAGCACGCCGTTGAGCCGATTGTTCGAGTAGAAGGCCCGTCCGCTGCCGGTGGTCAAGCCGGTGCCGGCCGGGGCGCTGTCGATCTGCGTGGCGTAGTCGTAGCCTCCGACCCGCAGGAAGACCGGCGGCGGCTCGTCCTGCGGCTGATCGGGCATCTCCTCGATGCAGAGCTCGACGCAGAAGCAGGGACCGACGTTCTCGCGGTCGGCGTCGCGCCCTCGCGAGGGCGGTTCGATGAGGAGCGGCACGCCGCTGGCGGTCTCGACCCGAAAGTAGAGGTCGGGGCCGCCGAAGAGCTCGACGTCGAGGAACGTGCCGGGCTCGAAATCGGCCTTCGTGTAGTCGATGCGAAAGTGGCCGCTGCCGTCGGTCATGGCCTCGCCGAGGGCGTCGTCCTGGAGCCAGTCGCGATCGAAGGCCTTGACTCGCACGCCGCCCAGCGGAGCGCCGGTGTCGCAGATCTCGACCTTGCCGCAGATCACCCAGGCGCCGAGCAGGCCGCGGATGAAGCACCAGAGGCGGTGGGGAAGGCAGTAGTCCCAACCCCAGACCAGGCCCTTCTCGGTCTGGCGCCACTGGGGCTGCAACGTCGTGAGCGTGAACTGCAGCGGCTTGGCCGCCGGCTCTTCCTGGCCGGGCGCACGCTCGAAGACCAGGTCGACCTCGAAAGCGCCGCCGTCGTAGTCGTCGCGATCGAGCTCGAAGCAGTACGCTCCGTTCTGGTCCGTCCTGGCCTCGGCCAGGAGCGACGACTGCTTCTTCTTCACCTCCGCCGGCTTGAGCTGGCCGAAGGTCTGCTTGGTCTGCGCCGTGGCCAGTCGCGTGGCGTCCTGGTCCTCGCGCAGTCGGTAGAGGCGGACCGTGACGTCCGCCAGATCCTCGGGGCAGTCCCGGCAGATGCGTCCACAAAGCCGCCCTCTGAAAAGGTACATGATGTCTCCTTCAATTCGTTAGCTGCGGCGGGGTGCAGGGCCGGAGAGGCACCTTCGCCGCGGTCGTTGGCCCACTCTCCACAGGCGCAAGGAGCGACCCCTTGTTACGGCCGGCCCGACGGGGCGCCGGCCGAACCCACCCGCGCGCCGTGCTTCAGTCCGTCAGCAGGGCTCGCCGGGCGAAGTCGCGCCAGCCGTCGCCGGCCAGCTCGCGGGCCAGGCCGGCCACCGGCATGCCGCCGTCCTGGAGGACGGTGCCCAGCTCGGGGCTCATGGCGGTCGAGAGAGCCCGCGACTCGTCGTCCATCCAGGCCCGTGCGAGGTTTCCGGGGAGGAGGTTCTTCAGGACCCCGGGGGCCGAAGGCACTCGGACCTTGAGCAGCCAGCCGCCCGTGTAGGGATCGCCGCGTCCGGACCCGAAGATGTCGGCGGCGTCGGCGTTGACCTCGGCCACCTCGCCCGAGACGGGGGCCAGAATCGGCAGCTCGTCGCCATTGAGCCGCACCTTCCAGCCGTTCTCTCCGGCCGTGATCCGGCTGCCCGGCGCGGGCAGGTCGAGGCCGTCCACCGGGCCGAGCAGGACGTGGGCGAAGTCGTCCATGCCGACGCGGACGAGGTCAGGCGTTTCTTCCCGGGCCCAGGTGTGGCCGCGGTGGAAGTGGAAGCCGTCGGGGACGGCGAACCACGGGCGGTCCTGAGCCCGGGCCACGGCGCGGGCGGGCTGCGGCGCGGGGCCGCGCGATCCCGTCAGGAAGCGCCAGAAGGGCACGAGAAGAACGAGGTAGGCGATCGCCAGCAGGTACTCGAGACCCTTTGTCTGCAGGAAGTCCATGTCCTTCTCCCTTGAATCAGGCCGCCTCGTGGCGTGTCTCGACGCTCGCGCCGTGGCGGCCGGGTTCTTCGGCCCAGGCGGGCCGACGACCCAGCACCGGCAGCCGACCCACGACCCAGCGGAACACCCAGATCTCGGCGGAGAGGATGCCCGCCGTGACGACGAGCTCCATCCACGTCGGCACGTAGTGGAGCGGCTCGTCCCAGCGGAAGGCGATGACCGAGATGTTGAGCCGGTTGAGGATCACGCCGGCGAGCGCGAGGGCCGCCCCGGCGCGCACGGCCGGCAGCTTGCCGCGGACTCCGCCGTAGAGCAGCAGCACCATGGGAAAGGCCACGAGGCCGAGGACCTCGAGCAGGTACCAGGCGCCCCAGCCTTCCCGGATCTCGCGCCACAGCTGGCCGTGCAGGATCTTCATCGCCTCGAGGAACAGGTACACGAACATCGTGCCGCCGGCGATCCGGGCAAGGCCGAGCAGGATGTCGTCGTGCGAGCGGCGCAGGCGGGAGCCCACCCGGTCCTCGAAGATCCGGCGGGTCAGGCTGCCCTCGACGATCACCATGGAAAGGCCGGCGAAGATGCTCGAGACGAAGAACAGCAGCGGGATGAGCTCGGAGTACCACAGCGGGTGGATCTTCGGCTTGGCCATGAGGTAGAGGGCCCCGAGCCCGGACTGGTGGAGCGTCGACAGCGTGATGCCGAAGACCACGGCGCCGACGGTCATCCCCACGAGGATCCGATGGAGCCGACGCCAGCCCAGCCACTCGGCGATCGCGGGCGAGAACTCGACCAGCTCGGCCGTCATGTAGAGCAGGAAGTGCCAGGCGACGAGGAACAGCACCGAGGTGAGGCCGAAGGAGTTGCCGATGATGGGATTGACGACGTTCCACGGCCGGCCCAGGTCGAGCACGAGGGCGCCGGCGTAGAAGACGTAGGCCAGGAAGCCGTTGAGGACCGTGACCCGCACGATCGGCCGGTACTGCTCCTGCCTCAGGATGTAGACGAGGAAGGTGACGACGTAGGCGCCGCCGGCCAGGGCGACGCCGGCCACGACGTCGAATCCGATCCACAGCCCCCAGGGGAACCGCTGGTCGAGGTTCGTCACCGCTCCCAGGCCAAAGGCGAAGCGGAAGACCAGGATCACCGCGGTCGTCGCCATGATGAGCGCCGAGACGACGTTGAACGGGGTCAGGAGCCGTCCCTTGGGCCGCAGGTCGCGGCGCAGGACGGCGAGCGCTCCGCGCGGGGATTCGAAGTCCAGGACGGCCATGGTCACTCCTCCCTCGCCGGGCTGCCGGCGGTTTCGTCGTCACCCACGTTGGCCCGCCGCAGGGCCAGCAGGAAGGCCGGCCAGACGGTGAGGACCACCGGCACGGCGGTCAGGAAGTCGCGGGTGAGCTCGGGGTACGACGTCGTGCCGAGGTTCGTGGGAAAGCCCAGCTCCGCGAAGGGAACCGGGGACAGATAGAGCCAGCTGGTGCCGCCCGCTTCGTGCTCGCCGTAGATGTGGGGCACGTAGTCGCCCGGATTGCCGTAGATGCGCTGGCGCGCCAGCTCCAGGAGCTCCGAGCGCTTGCCGAACACGAGGGCCTCCATCGGGCAGTCCTCCACGCACGCCGGTCGCTCCCCGGCGCGCAGGCGCTCCCAGCACATCTGGCACTTCTGGATCCTGGGCACGGGGCTGTGGTACTCGAACTTGGGCCCGTCGAAGGGGCACGAGATCATGCAGTACCGGCAGCCCATGCACTTGTCGGCGCGCCAGACCACGGGTCCCTCGTCGGTCTTGACGAGGGCCTTGGTGAGGCACCCGGCGGCGCACGCGGGCTCGAGGCAGTGCATGCACTGGCGCCGGGCGTAGACCTCTCCGGCGCTGGTCTCGAAGCGGTTGACGACCTGCCACTGCCTCTCGGAAGGCTCGCGCCGGACCTGGTCGACCGTCTTCTCGTCGTAGTCGGGCTCCGGCAGCCCGTTGGCCTCCGCGCAGGCGAACTCGCACATGCGGCAGCCGGCGCACTGGGTGAGGTCGACGAGGACCGCGTAGTCCTCGCCGGCGTCCTCGGCGCTACGGGGGGCGCTGGCGCAGCCGGCCAGGGACGTGGCCCCGGCGGCGGCCGTCAACTTGAGGAAGGTGCGACGCTCCATGGCATCCTCCAGGTGGTCGCGGCGCTCGGGCTACTCGCTGGCCCGGGTCGCCGAAAGGGCTTCTTCCTCCCGGCCGGCGGCGAAGAACTGGCGGCGCAGCCGCTGCCAGGTCGGGAAGTCGATCGCTCGATGGAGATCGGCGACGACCGCGCCGCCGTCGGCGAGGGAGGTGATCGCGGACGAGTCGCTGCCCAGCGTGCCCACGAGCCGATCCACCTCGTGGCGGAAGAACTCCTGGGCGCGCAGGCCGCGCAGCAGCCGGCGGCGCTGGGCGCGCGGGTTGTCGGTGCGGAGCCGGGCGACCCAGCCCAGGCCGAAGGGGTCGCGGTTGACGCGCTGCGGGTCGCTCACCAGCGCCTCGTTGCGGGCGCTCACCGTGCCGCTGACCGGAGACGGTACCGGCAGGTCGCGACCGGCGCGGCTGAGCGTGAACAGGGCCTCGCCGCGCTCCACCCGCCGCCCCGTCGCGGGCAGCTCGACCCGCTCGACCGGCCCCAGACAGGCCGCGGCGAGATCGTCGACGCCGACGAAGGCGCCGTCCGGGTCGACGAGCGCCCAGGAGTGGGCGGGGTCGAGGGCGACGTCGGTGGAGAGGTGCAGCCCCTTGTAGTCGTAGCGGGGCCCGATCGCGGCCAGGAAGCGGCGGCGGAAGCGCCGGCTCGCCGCGAACGCCACCACGCCGGCCGTCAGCGCCGCCACGGCGAGCGCCACGAGGACGAAGCGGAGGACGAACAGACCCACCCCCAGCAGGGGCAGGGCGGCGATCAGGACGAGAACCACGGCGGCGGCGGCGAGACATTCTCTGAGGCGAATCTTCTGGGGTTCCATCGCGTCCTCCGGTCTGGGGCTCGGGTCGCCCCGCCCCCTTGCTGTGCAAGGCGCGGACCACGGCGCACCGCCGCGTCACGTAGCGCTAAGCATCTTGTGTGCAGCGAGTTACGCGCCGAGAGGTCGAGCGCCGCCGGCGTTCCGGCTGTTGCCGAGCTCAACAGCGAGCGTTGAGATTTTCAGCGCCTCGCGGTAGCATCGAGACGAGACGGGCACCACGCCCGCGGCAGGGGAGGCCATTCATGGCGAGTCGCTTCCGGTCGCTCCTGGGGTCCTTCGGCATTCGCCTGCTGGTGCCGCTCTTCCTCACGGTGGCGGTCGTCCTCGCGCTCCACACCTTCCTGAACTTCCGGTCGGCCCAGGATCAGCTGACCTCGCTGATCAGCTCCGGGGTCAAGCGCAACAGCGGTCTCGTGCGGCGCGCCACCCACGACGGCATGCTGCTCAACCAGCTCGACGAGGTGCAGGCGCTGCTCGAGCGGATGGCCGAGGGGCCCGAGATCCTGGCCATCCGCGTCTACGACAAGGAGGGCCGGATCGTGCTGTCGGCGTCGCCGGACGAGATCGGCCTGGCGGCACAGCTCGAGGACACGCCCTGCCTGAGCTGTCACGGCCCCGGCGCGCCGGCGAGCGCCGCGGCGGCCGAAGCCTCGGCCGCCATGCGCACGGCGAGCGGCGTGCGGGCCGTCCGCTACCTCTCGGTGATCGAGAACGAGACGGTGTGCGCCACGGCGGGCTGCCACGCCCACCCGCCCGAGCGGGCGGTCCTCGGGGTGCTCGACCTCGAGATGTCGCTCGCTCCCGTCGAGGCGGCCGAGCGCTCGGTGCGCCGCCAGCTCCTCGTCACGACGGCGCTCCTGCTTCTCGTCACCGCCACGGTCGTCTGGGTCCTGGTCCGGCGCCTGGTGCAGCAGCCGGTGTCGCGATTGCGCGAGGGGGCCCGGCGAGTGGCGGCCGGCGAGCTCGGCACCCGGATCGACGTCGGCGGCGAGCACGAGCTGGCGCGGCTCGCTCACGCCTTCAACAGCATGACCGAGGACCTGGCGCAGGCCCGCGGCGAGCTCGAAGGGTGGTCCCGGCGCCTGGAGGAGACCGTGGCGGAAAAGACGAGCGAGCTGCAACGGACCCAGCGCCAGGTTCTCCACATGGAGAAGATGGCGTCGCTCGGCAAGCTCGCGGCCACCGTGGCCCACGAGCTCAACAACCCCCTGAGCGGGATCCTCACCTACGCCCGTCTCGTGGAGCGGGAGCTGGACCGCCAGCCGCTGGCCGCGACGGTGGCGGAGGAGCTGCGCCACCACCTGCGGGTGATCGAGTCGGAGTGCAGCCGCTGCGGCGGCGTGGTGCGCAATCTGCTCCTCTTCGCCCGCCACGGCGCGGGAGAGAAGGCGCAGGTCGACCTCGACGGCGTCCTGGAGAGGAGCCTGGCCCTCGTGCGCCATCACCTGGAGATGCACGGCGTGCGCCTGCGCACCGAGCGCGAGCTCGCCGACGCGACGATCTGGGGCGACGCCGGCCAGCTCGAGCAGGCTCTCGTGGCCCTCTGCGTCAACGCCGTCGAGGCGATGGTCGAGGCCGGGGACGGAGAGGGCGAGCTCACCGTGCGGATGCTCGAAGGGGAGGCGGACGAGATCGTGGTCGAAGTGGCGGACACCGGGGTCGGCATCCCGGCGGAGATCCAGACCCGGATCTTCGAGCCGTTCTTCACCACCAAGAGCGAGCCGAGCGGGGTGGGGCTGGGCCTGGCGGTGGTCTACGGGATCGTCCGCGGCCACGGCGGCCAGATCGAGGTCGAATCGTCGCCCGGGCGCGGGGCGACCTTCCGCCTGCGGCTGCCGCGCGGCGGGCCAGAGGCGGCGGCAGACGCCCCGCCGGACCAGGAGGCAAGAGAATGAGCCGAGCGCAAGGGACGATTCTGGTCGTCGACGACGAGCTTTCGGTCCGCGATTCGCTCGGCCACTGGTTCCGGCAGGACGGCTACGAGGTCCACGAGGCGGAGAACGCGACGGAGGCCCTGCAGGCGCTCGAGCGGCAGAGCTTCGACGTCGCTCTCGTCGACATCAAGATGCCGGGCATGGACGGCCTCGAGCTCCAGGAGCGGCTCCACGCCATCGACCCGGAGCTCGCCGTCATCATGATCACGGCCTTCGCCTCGGTGGAGACCGCGGTGCGGGCCTTGAAGCAGGGGGCCTTCGACTACGTCACCAAGCCCGTCGACCCGGACGAGCTGAGCCATCTCGTGCGCCGCTCCCTCGAGCAGCGCCGCCTGAGGGAGGAGAACGCCAAGCTGCGCGAGACCATCGACGACCTCGTGGGGGGCGACGCGATCGTCGGCGAGAGCCCGCCGATGCTCGAGGTCCTCGAGCTGATCCGCCACGTGGCGCAGACCGAGGCGACCGTGCTGATCCGCGGCGAGAGCGGCACCGGCAAGGAGCTGATCGCCCGCGCCATCCACGCCGGGAGCCGCCGGCGCTACTTCCCGCTCGTCCCGATCAACTGCGGCGCGCTGCCGGGAGAGCTGCTCGAAAGCGAGCTCTTCGGCCACGAGCGCGGCGCCTTCACGGGCGCCCAGTACCGGCGCAAGGGCAAGATCGAAGCGGCGGACCACGGCACCCTCTTCCTCGACGAGGTGGGCGCGGTGCCGCCCAGGATGCAGGTGGATCTGCTGCGGGTGCTCGAGACCAAGGAGCTCACGCGGCTGGGGGCCAATCGCCCCGTCAAGGTGGACTTCCGGGTCATCTGCGCCACCAACGAGGATCTGGAGAGGGCGGTCAAGGAAAACCGGTTTCGCGAGGATCTCTACTATCGGCTCAACGTGTTCGCGATCGAGGCGCCGCCGCTGCGCGCCCGGCCCTCCGACGTGCCGCTCCTGGCCGAGCATTTCCGGCAGCGCTTCGCGCGGCAGATGGACAAGCGGATCACCGGCATCAGTCCCGAGGCCATGGCGGTGCTCGCCGCCTACGATTGGCCCGGCAACGTGCGCGAGCTCTCGAACGCGATCGAGCGCGCCATGGTCGTGGGCCGGCCGCCCGCGATCCGCCCGGCGGACCTGCCGCTGCGCCCCCTCGAGGCGGGCGAGCGCGGCGACTCGCTGTCGGCGGTCGAGAAGCGGCACATCGGTGAGATCCTCGAGCGCACGGGATGGAACATCACCCGGGCGGCCGAGACCCTGGGCATCGACCGGGTGACCGTCTACAACAAGATCAAGAAATACGGGCTGCGGCGGTAGGCGGAGGACGGGGGTGCCGCCTGCCGGTCGAGATCCGGGCTTGCCCCGAGCGCCGGGCCCTGCCGCGGCGGCCGGCCCGGCGGCTGAAGCGCGGCCGGGCGTTCTCGCCCTGGTTCCCTTCTACTGCGGCGAGCGCAGCGCGCTCCTGGAGCCGCTCGCCGGCGAGCTCCGGGCCACGTTCGGGCTCGAGGTCGAGCGGCAGGCGCCGAACTTCGATCCCGAGACGGCCTTCGACGGCTCCCGCGGCCAGTACAACTCCCGGCTGCTGCTGGCGCTGCTGCTCCGCCACCATCCGGGAACGGCAAAGGTCCTGGGGGTCACGGACGCAGATCTGTTCATCCCCGTTCTCACGTTCGTCTTCGGAGAGGCCCAGCTCGACGGCCGGGCCGCCCTGGTGTCGAGTCACCGCCTGGCCCCGGAGCGCTACGGCCTGCCGGCCGACCGCGCGCTGCTCCAGGCCCGCCTCGTCAAGGAGGCGATCCACGAGCTCGGCCACGCCTGCGGCCTGGTCCACTGCTCCGACGGCCGCTGCGTCATGGCGAGCTCTCCCGAGGTGGTGGGAATCGACCTCAAGACCGCCGCCTTCTGCTACCGCTGCACCGCCGCCCTGGACCGGCGCGAGAGGGCGTGACCCGGCGGCGCGACCGGTCGCCGCGACCGGGCCTCCGGCAGCCGGTTGAGATGGCGCGCCAGCGTCTCCAGGCTCTCGAGGTTGTGCACCGGTAGGAAGTCGTCGACGAGCGGCAGGGCGGCTCGCATGCCCCGCGTCAGGGGCTCGTAGCCGGGCGCCCCGAGCAGCGGATTGAGCCAGACGAGGCGATGGCACGAGCGCTGCAGCCGGGCCATCTCCCGCGCCAGGAGCTCGGGATCGCCGCGGTCCCAGCCGTCGGAGATCAGCAGCACGACCGCGCCGTGGCCGAGGATCCGGCGCGCCCAGTCGCGCGCGAACGAGCCGAGCGCCTCCCCGATCCGCGTCCCCCCGGACCAGTCGTGCACCCGCTCGCTCAGCGCGGGCAGAACGTCGTTGATCCGCCCCCGCCGCAGCTCGGGCGTCACGCGAGTGAGGCGGGTCGAGAAGACGAACGACTCGACGCCCTCGAGACCGCCGGTCAGCGAGTGGCAGAAGTGGAGCAGCATGCGGGTGTAGCGCTCCATCGAGCCGCTGACGTCGCAGATCAGGACGAGGGGACGGCGGCGGACCTTGCGCCGCCGTCGAGGCAGCACCGGGTCGTCCTGCCCGTGGCGCGCGGCGCTGCGCAGAAGCCGGCGCAGGTCCAGGCCGGGGCCGGCGCCGGCGAGCCAGCGCCGGGTGCGGCGCGAGCCGACCTCCCAGTCGAGCCGCGCCATCATCGTCTCCGCGGCGGCGATCTCGGCGGCGGAGTAAAGGGCGAAGTCCTTCCGCCGCAGAGCTTCCCGGGCGCTGTGGGTGGCCAGCTCGAGGTGCCGGGGCTCGGCGAGCGGCCCCCCGGAGCTCGGATCGTCCCCCGCTTCCGCCGCCAGAGACGGGGGATCGACCTCCGGCTCGCCGAAGCGGATCTCCTCGCCCATGGCGCGCGGACGGTTCCTCACCCGCCGCCCGGGAGGGCGGCGCCAGAAGGCACGGAACGCGGCGTCGAAGGGCGGCAGGTCGGCGGCGCGACGGACGAGCACGCAGCGCAGCGCGTGGTAGAAGTCGCCGCGCCGGCCGATATCGACGTGCTCGAGCGCGCGGGCCGCCGTCAGCATGCTCCCCGCCGGCACCTCGAGCCCGAGGGCGCGGAGCAGCCGTCCGAAGCGCAGCAGGTTGGGGAGGAGCGATCCCATCCTCTACGCGCCGGCGGCGCCGGGGTGGGCCACGCGGTCGAGGATCGCCCGGACGCGCTCGCCGCGCACGGCGCGAATGTCCTCCTGGTTCTTGAGCACGATCCCCAGCGTCTCGTCCACCGTTCGCGCGTCGAGCTCCGAGCGGTCGAGGGCGGTCAGCGCGGCGATCCAGTCGAGCGTCTCGGAGACGCCCGCCACCTTGTAGAGCGCGGTCAGCCGCAGCTCCTGGACGAAGCCCGTGACCTGCTCGGCCAGCCGCCGCGACGCCGCGGGGACCTTGGCGGTGACGATGCTCAGCTCCTTTTCGTAGTCGGGGTAGTCGATCCAGAAGTAGAGGCAGCGGCGCTTGAGCGCGTCGTGGAGCTCGCGCGTCCGGTTGGAGGTGATGATGACGATCGGCGGTGCTTCGGCGCGGATCGTCCCGAGCTCCGGAATCGTCACCTGGAAGTCGGAGAGGATCTCCAGGAGGAAGCCCTCGAACTCCTCGTCGGCACGGTCGAGCTCGTCGATCAGGAGGACGGGAGGCCGGCCCCCGTGCTGGAGGGCGCGCAGCACCGGACGCCGCACGAGGAACTCCTCGCTGAAGAGCTCGGCGGCGGCCGCCTCGCGGTCGAGGGTGCCGCTCGCCTCCATCAGCCGGATCTCGAGCAGCTGCCGGGCGTAGTTCCACTCGTAGACCGCGTGGTTGACGTCGAGGCCCTCGTAGCATTGCAGGCGGATGAGCTCCGTGCCGAGCCCGCCCGCCAGGACCTTGGCGACCTCGGTCTTGCCGACCCCGGCCTCGCCCTCCAGCAGGAGCGGCCGCCCCAGCTGGAGGGCGAGGTAGATCGACGTCGCCAGCCCGCGATCGGCGATGTAGAGCTCGCCGGCCAGCAGCTCGCAGAGCTCATCGATCGAGCGCGGGGCTCGGTCTCGCGCCATGAGGTCGCGCCGGGCCGCGGGCTACGCGGCTTGCGCCGCCGCCTCGAGCGCGCGCCGCACCCAGACCGCGGCCACGGCCCTGCGGTACTCGGCCGAGGCGAAGACGTCGCCGATGAGATCGTCGCCGAGGTCGGCCGCGACCCGGTCCGCCGCCGCCGCGAGGGCGTCCGCCGCCACGGGACCGCCGGCCAGCGCCCCCTCGACCGAAGGCGCCCGCAGCGGCACGGGCACGAGTCCGCCGACGGCGACGGCAGCCGCCGTGCACGCGCCGTCGCTCACGGTGAGCGCCGCGGCGACGCCGATGACGGCGTAGCGCGACGCCGGATGCGCGAACTTGACGTAGGCCTGGCCCTGACCCGGCGGCCGGGCCGGCAGGACCACGGCCGTCAGCAGATCGCCGTCGCCCAGCGCCGTCGCCATCATCCCCTGGAAGAACTCCGCCGCCGGCACCGTGCGCTCGCCGCCCGCGCCGGCGATCTCGAAGGCCGCTCCCAGCGCCACCAGCACGGTGGGCAGGTCCGACGCGGGGTCGGCGTGGGCCACGTTGCCGCCGATCGTGCCGCGGTTGCGCACCGCCGGGTCGCCGATCACGGACGCGGCCTGCGCCAGGGCCGGCGCGTGCCGCTGCAGCTCGGGTGAAGCCGCGAGCTCGGCGTGGGTCGTCAGGGCGCCGAGGCGCAGGGAGCCGCCGTCGACGGCGATGCCCCGGAGCTCGGCCAGGCGCCCGATGTCGATGAGCGCCGGCGGCGCCGCCAGCCGCAGCTTGAGGACCGGGATGAGGCTGTGGCCGCCCGCCAGCAGCTTGGCCCCCGGGTTGCTGCGCAGGAGCTCACCGGCCTCTGCGACCGAGCTCGCGCGGTGGTAGCCGAATTGCGGTGCGAACATGGCTCAGCCTCCTTGAGCTTCCTGAATTGCGCGCCAGACGCGCTCCGGGGTGAGGGGCATCGTGACGGCGCCGACCCGGAACGGCCGCAGCGCGTCCATGACCGCGTTGTAGACCGTCACCGTCGAGGCGATCGTGCCGGCTTCGCCGACGCCCTTGACGCCGATCGGGTGATGGGGCGAGGGCGTCACGGTCGACAGGACCTCGATCTCGGGCAGGCGGTCGGCGCGCGGCAGGGCGTAGTCGAGCATCGTGCCGCTGACGAGCTGGCCGCTCTCGTCGTACACCGCCTCTTCCCACAGGGCCTGGCCGATGCCCTGCACGACGCCGCCGTGGACCTGGCCGGCGACGATGACCGGGTTGATCTGCGGCCCGCAGTCGTCGAGGGCGACGTAGCGCAGGAGATCCACCTGGCCGGTCTCGGGATGCACCTCGACGACGGCCAGGTGGGCGCCGAAGGGGAACGTGAAGTTCGGAGGGTCGTAGAAGGTGCTCGCCTCGAGCCCCGACTCGACCCCCTCCGGCATGTTCCAGGAGACGTTGGCCATGAGGGCGATGTCCTGGATCGTCTTGCCGCGGTCGGGCGACCCCTTGACGAAGAAGTTGCCGTCCTCGTAGTCCATGTCCTCGACCGCGGCCTCGAGCAGGTGGGCGGCGACAATCTTGGCCTTCTCCTTGATCTTGCGCGCCGTCAGGGCCAGGGCCGCGCCGCCCACCGCCGTCGTGCGGCTGCCGTAGGTGCCCCAGCCCATGGGCGTGTTGTCGGTGTCGCCGTGGAAGACCTTGACGTCGTCGGGCGACACCCCGACCTCGCTGGCGACGATCTGGGCGAAGGTCGTCTCCTCGCCCTGGCCGTGCGGCGAGGCGCCGATGAAGACGTGCACCTTGCCGCTGGGGTGGAAGCGCACGATAGCGCTCTCCCACAGGCCGCCCTGGAAGCCGATCGCGCCGGCGACCTGCGACGGTCCGAGGCCGCAGATCTCGACGTAGGTCGCCAGCCCGATCCCGAGATGGCGGCCGCGCTCGCGGGCCGCCGCCTGCTCCGCGCGCAGCCGGTCGTACCCGGCGTGGGCGAGGAGCTTCTCGAGGGCCGCCGGGTAGTCGCCGCTGTCGTAGGTGAGGCCGGTGACGACGGGGTGGCCGTCCTCGAACCGCGGGATCAGGTTGCGGCGCCGCACCTCGGCCGGGTCGAGGCCGAGCTCGCCGGCCAGGCGGTCGACGAGGCGCTCGAGCATGAAGGTCGCCTCGGGGCGCCCCGCGCCGCGGTAGGCCTCCACCGGGGTGGCGTTGGTGTAGATGCCGTAGACGTCCTCCTTCACGGCCGGGATGTCGTAGACGCCCGAGAGCATGAGCCCGTGCAGGATGGTGGGAATGCCGGGCGCGGCCGTCGACAGGTAGGCGCCGAGGCCGGCCCACACGGAGCAGCGCAGGCCCGTGATGCGGCCGTCGCGGGTCGCCGCCAGCTCGACCTGCTGGACGTGATCGCGGCCGTGGGTCGTCGCCTGGTAGTTCTCGCTGCGGGTCTCCGTCCATTTCACGGGCCGCCCCAGCCGCATCGCGCAGAAGACGGTCACGAAGTCGGCGGGGTAGACGGCGATCTTGCTGCCGAAGCCGCCGCCGACCTCGGGGGCGATCACCCGCAGCCGGTCCTCGGGGACGCCCGTGACGGCGGAGCAGATGAACCGCGCGATGTGCGGGTTCTGGGTCGTGTTCCACAGGGTCAGCTCGCCCGAGGCGCGGGTGAACCGGGCGACGGCGGAGCGGGTCTCCATGGCGTTGGGGATGAGGCGCTGCTGGACGATGCGCTCCTCGACGACGACGTCGGCGCTCGCGAAGGCCGCCTCGACGTCGCCGCCGGCCACCGTCCAGTGCAGCGCCTGGTTGCCGGCGATGCCGTCGTGGATCTGCGGCGCCCCGGGCCGCGAGGCCAGCTCGGGGTCGACGACGGCCGGCAGCGGCTCGTAGTCGACCGCGACGAGGTCGACGGCGTCGTAGGCCTGGTAGCGGCTCTCCGCGACGACGACGGCGACGATGTCGCCGACGTAGCGGACGGTGTCCCTGGCGATCGCCGGGTAGTCGGCGACCTGGAGATCGGAATCCGGCAGCAGCCAGGCCGTGGGCACAGGCGCGAGGGCCTCCGCGGTGTCGGCCCCGGTGTAGACGGCCAGGACCCCGGGGGCGGCCGCGGCGGCGGCCGTGTCGATGCTCCGGATCCGCGCGTGGGCGTGCGGGCTGCGCAGCATGGCGGCGTAGACCATGCCGGGCAGCGTGATGTCGTCGGTGTAGGTGGCGCTGCCGGTGACGAGGCGCGGGTCCTCGCGCCGGCGGATTCCCGAGCCGAAGATCTTGGCGCTCATCCCTCGCCCTCCTGCATCGCGTCGGCTGCCGCGCGCACGGAGCGCACGATGTTCTGGTACCCGGTGCAGCGGCAGAGGTTGCCTTCGAGGCCGTGCCGGATCTCCTCGTCCGAGGGGTCGGGGCTGGTGCGCAGGATCTCGTGCGCAGCGAAGATCATGCCGGGAGTGCAGAATCCGCACTGCAGCCCGTGCTGGTTCCAGAAGGCCTCCTGCAGGGGATGCAGAGCGCCGTTCTCCGCCGCCAGCCCCTCGATCGTCGTGATCGCCGCGCCGTCGGCCTGCACCGCCAGGCAGGTGCAGGACTTGACGGTCATGCCGTCGAGGAGCACCGTGCAGGAGCCGCACTGGCTCGTGTCGCACCCCACCTTGGTGCCGGTGAGGCCGTCCAGATCCCGCAGGAAGTGGACGAGGAGCAGCCGCGGCTCGACCTCCCTTTCGTAGAGGCGGCCGTTGACTCGGACAGCGACCGGGACCTTCACCACCTGGCACCTCCTCGTGCGAGCTGGAAGTCTCGGCGCCGACGGCCGCGTCGGCCGCCAGCCGAGGCTTCCGGGTTGGTGAGAACCCGCGAATCATACACCCGGTTCGCCCGGCGGCGCCCCGCGCGGGCTTGGGCCGGCTCGATTCGCAGGCGCTCCCGGAGCTAGACTGGAGCGATGGAACCCTCGATCGCGAGCGGCACGGCGGAGCTCTCGCGCGCCGGCATCCTGAAGGAGCGGGCCCACGTCGGCGGCGAGTGGGTCGGGGCCGGCTCGGGGCGGACGTTCGAGGTGCTCGACCCGGCCTCGCGGGAGGTGATCGCGCGGGTGCCCGACATGGACGCCGCCGACACCCGGGAGGCGATCGCCGCCGCCGAGCGGGCGCTGCCCGGGTGGCGGGCGCGGACGGCCAAGCAGCGCGCGGCCGTGCTGCGGCGCTGGTACGAGCTCATCCTCGAGCGCCAGGAGGAGCTGGCGCTGCTCATGACGCTGGAGCAGGGCAAGCCGCTCGCCGAGGCGCGGGGCGAGGTCGCCTACGGGGCGTCGTTCGTCGAGTGGTTCGCCGAGGAGGCCAAGCGGGTCTACGGCGAGGTCGTTCCCGGCCACCTGCCGGGCAAGCGGATCGTCGTCCTCCGGCAGCCGGTCGGCGTCTTCGCGGCGATCACGCCGTGGAACTTCCCCGTGGCGATGATCACGCGCAAGGTGGCTCCGGGGCTCGCGGCCGGCTGCACCGCAGTCGTCAAGCCGGCCTCCGAGACGCCGCTCTCGGCCCTCGCCCTGGCGGCGCTCGCCGCGGCGGCCGGGATCCCCGCCGGGGTCTTGAACGTCGTGACCACGAGCGACGCGGCGCGGGTCGGCGCCGCGCTGACCTCGAGCCCGATCGTGCGCAAGCTCTCGTTCACGGGCTCGACGGCCGTCGGCAAGCTCCTGATGGCGCAGTGCGCCGGCACGGTGAAGAGGCTGTCGCTCGAGCTCGGCGGCAACGCGCCGTTCCTCGTCTTCGACGACGCCGACCTCGAGGCCGCGGTCGCCGGGGCGGTGGCCTCGAAGTACCGCAACGCGGGGCAGACGTGCATCTGCGCCAATCGCTTCCTCGTGCAGGAGGGGATCTACGACCGCTTCGCGCGCCGCCTAGCCGCGGCCGCGGCCGCGCTCCCGGTCGGCAACGGGCGCGCCGAGGGCGTCGCCATCGGGCCGCTGATCACCGAAAAGGCCGCCCACGACGTGGACGCGTTGGTCCGCGCCGCCGTGGCCGGCGGCGCCCGCGCCATCACCGGCGGCCCGCGCCGGGAGGCGGCGGGGAGCTTCTACGAGCCGACGGTGCTCACCGGTGTCGATCCGGGCATGGCAGTGGTCAACGAGGAGATCTTCGGGCCGGTCGCTCCCCTCGTGCCCTTCGCGACCGAGGAGGAGGCGATCCGGCTGGCCAACGACACCCCCTACGGGCTGGCGGCCTACTTCTACACCCGCGATCCCGACCGCATCTGGCGGGTCGCCGAGGGTCTCGAGTACGGAATGGTGGGCGTCAACGAGGGGTTGATCTCTACCGAGGTCGCGCCCTTCGGCGGCGTCAAGGAGTCGGGCCTGGGACGCGAGGGGTCCCGGCTCGGCATCGAGGAGTTCCTCGAGGTCAAGTACCTGTGCCTGGGGAGCGCCGCCGGCTGAGGACCGCCGTCGCCCGCCACTACCCCGGCGAGTGGGCAGACCGTCCGGCGGCGTCGTGTAGCGTAGCCTCGAAGGAGTCGCGATGAACGAGCCGAGCACCATCGACCCGCCTGAGTCCGCGCCGGACCGGCGCCGTCTCCTGACCTGGTTGGCGCGGGGATTCCTCTCTTTGTGGGGTCTGGGGTTCGCCTGGCTCGTGACGTCGTTCCTCAAGCCGCCCCGCTCGCAGCGCAGCTTGACGCAGCGGGTGATCGAGCTGGGTCCCCTCGAGTCGATGCCGGTCGGTCGCGCCAGGATGGTTCGCCACGGCCGCGACCCGGTCTTCGTCGTGCGCACGGACGAGTCGACGTTCGTGGGGCTGTCGGGCGTGTGCACCCACCTGCGCTGCGTGCTGACCTGGGACGAAGACGTGAGCGCCCTCGCCTGTCCCTGCCACAACGGGGCTTTCGATCTCAGCGGCAACGTGACCAAGGGCCCGCCGCCGCGCCCGCTGACCCGCTACCGCGTCGAGACCAGTCTGGGAAAGGTCTATCTTCACCTCTAATCGGACCGTCGGGAGACCCGGATGAACCCACAGCGCAAGGGATGGCTCGACTGGCTGTCGGAGAGGCTCGTGCTCACCGAGATCTTCTCGCTCCTGGTGAGCTACGGCTTCTTCCACGCGGAGCTCGACAGCAGCAAGCCGCCACGCGAGGCGCTGGCCGAGGCGATGGCGCGGCCGATGCCCTCGTACTCCGCCTGGCCTCGGGTCCTGGGTCTCGCGGCCGTGGTCCTGATCGGCGTCGAGATCTTCACCGGCGGACTGCTGACGTTCTACTACTCGCCGACCCCCGAAGGCGCTCACGCGAGCGCCGCCACGATCTTGAGCGAGGTGCACTTCGGGGGCTTCGTGCACCAGGTCCACTACTGGGGAGCGCAGCTGCTCCTGGCCATCCTGGCGCTCAGGGTCCTGCGGTTCTTCCTGCAGCGGGTCTATCGCGCTCCCCGCGAGCTGGTCTGGGTCTTCGCCTCTCTGCTGCTGCTCGTCGCGTTTCACGCCGAGCTGACCGGGCGGATCCTGCCCTGGACGGGCACGGCGTACTGGTCCGGGGTTCGAGCCCTGGAGGTCGTTCAGACGATTCCCCTCTACGGCGGGCTGGTGAGCTTCCTGAGCGGCACCGAAGGCGCGGTCATCTCGGAGCTGACGCTGTTGCGGTTCTACATCTTCCACGTCGTCCTGCTGCCCATCGCGATGCTGACGCTGATCTACCTGCACTTCTCCTCGATCCGCCGCGTCGGGCTCGACCCGTCGAAGGTGCGCGCGAGCGCCTCCGACGATGGGGTGACCTTCCGCCAGCACGTCGTCAACCTCGCCATCCTGCTGACCGTGCTGGTCGCGGCGCTCGTCACCCTCGGGGTCCTGGCGCCGCGCGGCCTGCCCGCCGGCGCCGAGCCCTACGCCACGCTCCCCGGCGTCCACCCCCCGTGGTACCTGCTGGCGCCGTTCGGGTTCTTCGAGATCACGGCGAGCTGGCTGCCGCGATGGCTGGCCGGTCTGGTGCTGCTCGCGGCGACGACGGCGTTCGTTCTCGTGCCCTTTTGGGCTCGCTCGCTGGAGCGCCGCGGCGGGCGGCTCCTGCTGATGGTGCTGGCCGGGGTCGCCGTGGCGGTCTGGCTGGCTCTCACCCTGTATGGAACGAAGGTGGCCTGATGGGGGTCCGATCTCCGTCTCCCGGGCGGTTGGTGTGGCTTCTGCTCCTGGCACCGGGTGCGGCCGCGGCGGACGAGGCCTGCGTGCTCTGTCACCCGGCGGAGCGGGTGCTGGCCGCGGAGAGCATCCACGCGAGCGAGGGCGTCGGCTGCACCGGCTGCCACGGCGGCGATCCGGCGAGCCGCGACGTGGCGGCGGCGCACCGGGGCGGCTTCCAGAGCCTGGCCGACCGGACCGGAGTTCCGAAGTCCTGCGCCGCGTGCCACGCCGACCTCGAGCAGATGCGCCCCTACAACCTGCCGGTGGATCAGTACGCGATGTACCAGACGTCGCAGCACGGCCTCAGCGTGGCCGGTGGTGACGAGCGCGCCGCGGTGTGCACCGACTGCCACGGCGTGCACGACATCCGCGCGCCCGACCACCCGAGGAGTCCGGCGAACCCCGCCAATCTGGGCGCGACCTGCGGCCGCTGCCACGGCGATCGCAGCCTGATGGAGCGCTACGGGCACGACCACGAGCTCGTGGAGCGCTACGAGTCGAGCGTCCACGGCAGAGCGGTCGCGGCCGGCAACGTCGCGGCGCCGACCTGCGTCAACTGCCACGGCGTGCACGGCGCCACGCCCCCCGGCGTGGGCGACGTCGGCAAGGTCTGCGGCACCTGCCACGTGCAGGCGCGCGTCGCGTTTCTGGCCGGGCCGCACGGCACGGGCCTGGCGGCGGCGAATCTGCCCGAGTGCGAGTCCTGCCATTCGAACCACGCCATCCATCCGCTGGACGACGCCGACCTCGGCAGCCTGTGCGCCGAGTGTCACGAAGGCGACTCGGAGGCGGTGCAGGTCGGCCTCAAGGTGCGCGCGCTGATCGGTGCCGCGAGCGAGGAGCTCGATCGGGCGGAGCTCCTGACGCTCGAGGCCGAGAAGGTGCCTCTCGACGTCGAAGACCACCTCGCTCGCCTCGGCGAGGCGCGTACCTACGTCACCGAAGCCCAGACCATCGTCCACGCCGTCTCGGTGGAGCCGGTCGAGGAGGTGACGCGCCGGGCGCGGTCGATCGGGCAGGAGATCCAGCACGAGCTCTACAGCGAGCTGGACCGCACCAACGCCCACATCGGGCTGGCGATCTTCTGGTTCTACGTCCTGATGACCCTGGTCATCCTGTTCGGGTACAGGCGGCGACTCGGCCGCGCGAGCGGCCGGCGATGAAGTTCGGAAAGATCACGATCGCCGGCTACGTGGTCGGCATGGTCGTGGGTCTGGGGCTGGTCCTCACCTACGGCGCCATCGAGGTGAGCTCGACGCCGACCTTCTGCGGCTCGTGCCACATCATGGAGCCCTACTACGACTCCTGGGTGAGCTCGAGCCACGGGGACATCGCCTGCGTCGATTGTCACATCCCCCCCGGCATCACGGCCGAGCTCGAGAAGAAGTACGAGGCGCTGTCGATGGTGGCGCGCTACTTCACCGGCACGTACGGCACCAACCCGTGGGCGGAGGTCGACGACGCGGCGTGCCTGGAATGCCACGATCGCCGCCTGCTGTCGGGCAGCGAGCTCTTCGGCGACGTGCTCTTCGACCACCGGCCGCATCTCTCCGAGCTGCGGCGGGGCAAGCGGCTGCAGTGCACCTCCTGCCACTCGCAGATCGTTCAAGGCAGCCACATCACCGTGACGACGACGAGCTGCATCCTGTGCCACTTCAAGGGCGAGCGACCCGGGGAGGGCACGGCGCGGTGCACCCTCTGTCACCAGGTTCCCGACCGCGTGGTCGACGCGGCGGGTCTCGAGTTCGACCACGGCGAGGTCTCCCGCTTCGGGATGGAGTGCGTCTCCTGCCACACACCTCCCGCGGCGTCCGAGGGAGGCGTGCCGCGGGAGAGGTGCCTCACCTGTCACAACGAGCCGGCGCGACTGGCGGAGTACGAGGACGGCGACCTGCTGCATCAGACCCACGTCACCGATCACAAGGTCGAGTGCACCAACTGCCACCTCGAGATCCAGCACGTCGCTCCCCGCCACCTGGAGGCCGCACAGTCCGAGTGCGCGGCCTGCCACGCCGGCCGCCATTCCCCGCAGCGCGATCTCTACGCCGGCATCGCCGGCAAGGGCGTGCCGCCGATGCCCGACGTGATGTTCCGCGCCGGAGTGCGGTGCGAAGGGTGCCATTTCGATCACGACGGGGCCGGGACCAGCACCGCGGGCGCCGTGTCGTGCATGAGCTGCCACGGTCCGGAGTACCGCACCCTCTTTGCGTCCTGGTCCGAGAGCGTCGCCGAGCGCCGAGCCGCGGTGCGCCGCGAGCTCGACGACACCGCGCGGCAGCTCGGCCCCGCGGCCGCCGAAGCCCTGGCCGACGCGCGGGCCAACCTCGAGCTCGTCGAGCGCGGCCGTGGAATCCACAACGTCCCCTACAGTCTGGCCCTGCTGGGGGCGGCGCACGAGGAGATCAACTCGGTGCGCGGCGCCCGTGGGCTCGCGAGCTTCCGCACGGCTTGGCCGGAGGCGCCGTACGAAACGCCCTGCCTGGAGTGCCACGCCGGCATCGAGGGGCGCACGGCCCGCCCCTTCGGCCGGGAGTTCCCCCACCTGAGCCACGTCGTCGGCCGGGGGTTGGCCTGC
>Ga0224512_10000601_pt1 | contig 37337 bp, 34 predicted proteins | sample SF_May12_sed_USG_4_FD_169103 | JGI IMG/M metagenome (GOLD analysis project Ga0224512, IMG submission 169103) | Sediment microbial communities from San Francisco Bay, California, United States - SF_May12_sed_USGS_13 | ecosystem: Environmental > Aquatic > Marine > Sediment | place: USA... | reverse complement strand
CTTCCCGGAGACGCTCGATGGCGGTCCATCCATCGTGACTTCCGAACTCGGTGCCGGCGGTGGGGATGAGCACGATGCGCGCGTCCTCACCACCGGCGAGCTCCACGAACCGCTGGTAGATCAATGGTGCGAGCTTTCCACCGCCCGCGGCGATCACGGCACCCCGGGCTGGTCCGACGCAGGGGACCGAGCACGTCTGAGCGTCGATCGGACCCGGGCATAGTGTTGCCCCGGCGACGAAGGTCGCGAGGGCGCCGAATTGGGCTCGGTTCATCCCGGGCTCACAGGCCCTCCGGTGGGCTGGCTAGAGGTACTAGAGGTAAGGGTTCTCGCCTGACGCGTGATCCGTGACATCGTGCACGGCGGTGAGCTCCGGTACCGCTTCACGAAGCATCCGCTCGACCCCCTGTCGCAGTGTCATGCGAGACAGCGCGCACCCTTGGCAGCCGCCGCCCATCTCCACGTAGATCTCGGTGTCTTCCACGTCGACCAGCGCGATCATGCCGCCGTGCGCGGCGATCGCCGGATTGACCTGGCTGTCGAGAACTTCGCGGACGCGTTCCGCGATGGGACCTTCCGGCTCGCCGTCCGCTCTCCGGCCGACCCGGTCGGGCACCGCCCCCTCCGGCGGACGGACCTCGAATCCACTCTCGTTGACACGCTCGACATAGTCGACGGTGGCACCGTCGACCAGCTTCGACCGCTCCTGGTCCACCAGCACCTTGATGCCGTCCCCGTCCAGTGCAGTTTCTTCGGCGGTTTGATCGTCCATCGAGACCAGCGAGAGATCGAACGTCGGGGCGCTGGCGGGGCCGCCGACGCGGATGCGCAACGCCTGCCCCTCGTCGTCGCCGAGGAAGGTCTGGAGCATTTCGCGAGCGCGGTCGGTGAATGAGATCATGTCGGATTTGGCGAAGTGATCGAGAACGGATGCAACACGCTAACCTAGATCGGACAATCTACACCGGCCGAGCCCTGGGGTTCTGCAGCGCGCCGGCGCCCGCCGCGTGCCCCGGCAGCAGGGCACACGGCCGTTGATCGGCCTTCAGGGGGCCGGTACCTTTCGCGGCTCGCCCGCTCCCGGAAACCCCCGAAAAATCAAGCTTCATGGCCGACGCCGACCTGATGGACAAGCTCGTTTCACTGGCCAAACGACGCGGATACGTTTTCCAGTCCTCCGAGATCTACGGCGGTACGGGATCGGTCTGGGACTACGGTCCGCTGGGTGTGGAGCTGAAGCGCAACATCAAGGACCGCTGGTGGTCGTCGATGGTGCACGAGCGGGACGACATCGAGGGGCTGGACGCCGCGATCCTGATGCACCCACGGGTGTGGGAGGCGTCCGGCCACGTCGACGGCTTCACGGACCCGCTGGTGGAGTGCACGAACTGCCACCGACGCTTTCGGGCAGACTTGCCCGAGGTCGAGGGTGGACAGTGCCCGGTGTGCGGAACGAAGGAGGCGTTCACCGAGCCCCGAATGTTCAACCTCATGTTCAAGACGTTCATGGGGCCCGTCGAGGACTCGTCGGCGACGGTCTACATTCGGCCAGAGACCGCCCAAGGCATCTATGTGAACTTCCTCAACGTCCAGGGCGCTTCTCGGCAGAAGGTCCCCTTCGGCATCGCACAGATCGGGAAGGCGTTCCGCAACGAAATCACGCCCGGGAACTTCATCTTCCGTACACGCGAGTTCGAGCAGGCGGAGATGCAGTTCTTCGTGAAGCCGGGGGACGACGAGGAGTGGTTCGAGCGCTGGATGCAGATCCGAATGCAGTGGCACAAGGACCTCGGCATCCGGGCGGACAAGCTCCGCTTCCACGAGCACGGATCCGACGAGCTCGCGCACTACGCCAAGAAGGCCTTCGACATCGAGTACGAGTTCCCGTTCGGCTGGAAGGAATTCGAGGGGATTCACAATCGAACCGATTACGACCTGTCCCGACATCAGGAGTTCTCGGGCAAGCGCCTCGAGTACATCGATGCGCCGACGAACGAGCGGTTCATCCCGTACGTCATCGAGACATCGATGGGCGTGGATCGCACCGCGCTCGTGGTTCTCGCAGACGCGTATCGCGAGGAGGAAATCGAGGGAGAGACGCGCGTCGTACTCGCGCTCAATCCTTCGCTTGCGCCGACCAAGGCAGCCGTGTTTCCGCTCGTGAAGAAGGACGGCATGCCCGAGATCGCTCAGAAGCTCAGCGAGGACTTGAGGGCCGCGGCCATCCCGTCGTTCTACGACCAGTCCGGAGCCATCGGACGTCGCTACCGGCGCCAGGACGAGGTCGGAACGCCGTGGTGCGTCACGGTGGACGGGGAGACCGTCGAGAATGGGACGGTCACCGTCCGTGACCGAGACTCGTTGGAGCAGGTGCGGATCTCGGGTGATCAGGTCGTGTCTTGGATTCGTGAACGGCTGGCGTAATGGGCGACATCGTGATCTACGCGGCGGGAGAGATCCACTCCGATTGGCGAGAAGAGCTCCGAGGCTACTTGGAGCGTCTGGGCATCGAGGCGGAGGTCGTCGGGCCCCAAGAGGCCCACGACCGTTCGGACTCGGTGGGTGAGGACATTCTCGGGACACAACCAGGTCCACGTTACCGTGATCTCATGGGCGCGCGGGTGAACACGCTTCGCACGCGCGTGCTCATGCAGCGGGCCGACCTGTGCATCGCCTTCTTCGGACCCAAGTACAAGCAGTGGAATACCGCATCGGACGCCGGGGCGGCCGTTGCGAGCGGGCTGCCGCTGTTGCTGGTCCGAGCCGAGGAGCACATCCATGCGCTCAAGGAGCTCGACGCGCTGGCGACGCTCACCGTGGAGACGCTCGAGCAGGCCGCGCAGGCGGTCGGCTACATCTTCGAATAGTCGGTCACGAATGTCGGGGGGGCGAGTGAATCCCCGGGGATCGCTTGCTGCCCCGTCCTTGTCGAAGGCACCTTGGCCACCATGAAGCCTGACGAGATCTGGGGAGAGCTGAAGCGACGACGCGTCGTTCGGGTCGCCCTGGCGTACGCGGCGGCGCTCTTCGTCGTGCTCCAGGTCGCGGATCTGACGTTCGAGCCGTTGGGACTCCCCGACGCGGCGTACCGGATCTTGTTGATGATCGGGCTCGCGGGCTTCCCGATCGCTGTCGCGCTGGCGTGGGCGTTCGACGTGACCCCGGAAGGGGTGAGAGCCGCCGATTCGGCGGCCGGGGCCGGGAGTCGTCGACTCGGGCCCGTCGTGATCGGTGCGGCGGTCATCGCCGCGGCCGGCGTCGGGTACTGGCAGTTCTCGGATGGTCGTGATCCTGATCCCGTCGGAGAGGAAGGGATCGATCCGGGGCTGATCGCGGTGGTGCCGTTTCGGGTCTCGTCCCCCGACGAGCGGGTGGCCATCCTTCGCGAGGGTGTGATCGACATGCTCGCGCCGGTCTTCTCGCGGTCGCCGCGGATCGTCGACACCGGCGCGATGATCAGCGCCTGGCGCGTGTTCATCGCCGGTGATGAGTCGATGGAGCTCAGTGAAGGGCAGGCAGTGGAGTTGGCGCGTCGACTCGGAGCAGGACGTGCGCTGGTCGGGTCGGTCGTGGGTAGCGCCGAGAGCTTCGTTCTGAACGCACGGCTCCTGAGTGTCCCGGACGGTGCCTTGATCGGAGATGCGTCGGTGGACGGCTCGGCGGACGGTCTCCGTGAGACGCTGTCGCAATTGGCCGGGCAGGTGCTGTCGATGGAAGCTGGCGTCGGCCAGGGACAGATCGACTATTTGTCCGACGTACCCCTGGGCGCTCTGGAAGCCTATCTGGAAGGTCGACGAGCCTACCGCAGAACGGCCTGGGTCGAGGCCCGCACCGCGTTCTCGCGGGCTCTGGACGAGGACAGCACGTTCGCCCTGGCCGCGCTCGGTGCCTGGGAAGCGGTTCAGATGGGACTCGACGCTGATCGCTTGGGCCTCGGGACCCGAGCGAACCGGCTTCTCCGAGACCACCTCGATCGGCTCCCTCCACGGGACCGCGAGTTCGTCGAGTTGTGGCTTTCTCGCCCGTACCGGAGGAGTGCGACGGAGCTTGTCCGCGAGAGCGGCTCACAGATGGTGAGCCGAATGCCCGACAAGGCGGAGGCGTGGTACGTATACGGGGACCAGCTCTTTCATGCGGCGTGGCGGGTCGCGGAGCGGGACTGGCAGGACCGTGCGCTCGAGGCGTTCGAACGAGCCAAGGAACTCGATCCGGGGCTCACCATCCTCGATGAGCACCTCATCTACGCCCACCTCCTCAGCGGCGACACGACTGGCCTCCGCGACAGGCTCACGCAGTATCTCGAGCAGACGGGTGCCACCGGTGGTTCCATCATGGCTCGGGGTGCGCTCGCTTATCACTTGAACGATCCAGAGCAGCAAGAGTGGATCAGGGCCAACCTGGAGCGCCTTTCGTACGCGGACGCGCAAATGGTTGTGTTCGCCCTCGATTTCCCTGGTTCCAGGATGCCGATCGCAGACGTGGATCGTGCCTTCGACCGCCTGGAGCGGAGCGCGATCGCGGCGGGGGACCGAGACCAGACGCTCGAATTGCGGTACCGATATCTGCGGAGCGCCGGCCGGTCCGCGGAAGCCGATGACGCACTGCGCACTTGGGAGGCCGCGACCGTTGATCGGCCGAGAGCGTGGGTCGAGGCGTTTCTCTACTGGGATGGTCTCCGTGAACCGGCTGCAGCGGCCGCGGCTACCCTCGCGAGGGAGGTCGGGTCGGGCACCGAGGCGCTCGAATGGGCCCGAGGGGGCCGCGACGCATGCGCGCTCGAGCTCTGGCGGCTTCGTGACGGAGATACGTCGACGGTCGCACGCACGGTGGAACGGCTGAGAGCCGGTGCCGACGATCCCGATCCGGCGCACGGCCAGAACGCCTTATGCGCCCTGACGCTCGAGACCGTTGCGGCGCACCGAAGCAACGCTCCGGAAGCGGGTCGGCTCGTGGCGCAGCTCACCGAGGTCCTGGACCAGGGGCCCTCCACCGTACTCCAATGGTCGTCACTCGAGCTCGCCTGGATTCTCGAGGGCGAGGGAGATCTCGGCGCCGCCGCCCGAGTCGCGGGGTACACTTCGGGTAATGTCTCGGTACCCTTTGCACACTCTACGGTAAACCGGGAAGCGGGCAGGCTGGCGGACGCCCTCGGCGATGCGGACCGAGCGATCTACAAATATGAATGGTACCTGTCGATGCGAGGAGCTGTGGACGAACGGCTGTCACCACAGGATGTGGCGATTCGTGCCCGCGTCGAGCAGCTGAAGGCGACCGCCGGCCGGTAGCCCCCGCCCCGGCCCCCGCCTATACTCTCCGCCGTTCCGACGTCATCGGCATGACGGAACACCGTCATCGATGAATCAGCCTCCGCGCCACTGTGCGAAGGCGTCTGCTCACCGCCCGCCGGAGTGCGTCCGTGTCGTCGAAGTCCGAAGTCTTCAGCTCCCGATGGGGCATGCTCCTCGCCATGCTCGGCATGGCGGTGGGGACGGGTAACATCTGGCGCTTCCCGCGCATTGCCGCGAGCAACGGCGGCGGCAGCTTTCTCGTCGCCTGGGTCGTATTCCTCCTCGCGTGGTCCGTGCCCTTGCTGATCCTCGAATTCGGGATGGGCAAGGCAACGCGCCAGGGCTCGATCGGGGCCTTCGTGAAGACGCTCGGTCCGGCCTTCGCGTGGATGGGCGCGTGGATCGCCTTCGTGGCCACGGCGATCATGTTCTACTACAGCGTGGTCATGGGGTGGACGATCCGCTTCTTCGTGGGCACGCTCACAGGCGAGGTACCCGGCGCCACACCGAGCGCGTTCTGGGACGGCTTCCATTCGACACCCGGCGCTATCGTCACGCACGCGATCGCGATGGGTATGGCGCTCTTCGTGGTCTCCAAGGGTGTCCGGGGCATCGAGACCGCCGCCAAGGTGCTGATCCCGAGCTTGATCGTGCTCGTGATCGTGCTCGCGGTCCGGGCGCTGACACTCCCGAATGCGTCGGCGGGGCTGACCTTCCTCTTCACGCCGAGCCTTTCGGAGCTGGCGAACTACTCGATCTGGATCGAGGCACTCACCCAGAACGCGTGGGACACCGGCGCGGGCTGGGGTCTCGTGCTCACGTACGCGATCTACATGCGCGCGAACGAGGACACCGCGCTCAACGCATTCGTCATCGGGTTCGGGAACAACTCCATGTCGCTCCTCGCGGGGATCATGGTGCTCTGTACCGTCTTCTCGGTCATGCCGGCCGCGGAGGCGACGCAGATGCTGGCGACCTCCGGCAATGAGGGCCTGACCTTCATCTGGGTGCCCCAACTGTTTCAGCAGATCCCAGGTGGGCGCTTCTTCCAGGCGCTCTTCTTTCTCGCCCTCGTGTTCGCCGCGTGGACGAGCCTCGTGGCGATGATCGAGCTGGCTTCCCGACTCCTCCAGGATCTGGGTGTCGAGCGTGGGCCGGCCATCAAGGTGGTCGGCGCCGCGGGCCTCCTCTTCGGAATCCCGAGCGCGCTCAAGCTGGAGGTCTTTCAGAACCAGGACTGGGTGTGGGGAGTCGCGCTCATGCTGAGCGGCTTCTTCTTCGCTTTCGCCGTCCTGCGCTACGGGGTGACGAAGTGGCGAGAGACGTTCATCAATCAGGAGGGCTCCGACATCCACATCGGTCGATGGTGGGACTGGGCGATCCGCCTGGTGGCCTTCGAGGCGGTCTTCCTCGCGGTCTGGTTCCTGTGGGCTGCTCGCGGTGACGACTTTCGCGAGACGTGGACGCTCTTCAGTCCGTACAACGTCGGTTCGGTGGTCATCCAGTTCGCGATCGTTCTCGTGGTCCTTTTGACGCTCAACAAGCGACTGGCCTCGGCCGTGCAATCCGGAGGCGCGCAGCCTGCGGGCGATTGACAGCCGGTGACCTTCGAAGCGTTCGAGCGGATGGCGCGCGAGATTTACGACGAGATACCCGACGTGTACCGCGACGGTGTGGACGGCCTGAGGGTTTCGCGAGACGCACCGAGGCATCCGGACCACCCGGGTGTGTACACGCTCGGCGAGTGCCTCACGGAAGAGCATCTATCGGACTACGGGAGCGCCGAGACCACACGCTCCGTCATCGCGCTCTACTGGGGCTCCTTCCGAGCCTTGGCCAACCAGCACGAGGACTTCGACTGGGAGGGCGAGGCATGGGAGACGCTCACGCACGAGCTGAGGCATCACCTAGAATCGTTGGCGGGAGACGACGCGCTCGAAGGTGTCGACTATGCGGCGGACCAGTCGTTCAAGCGCTTCGACGGAGACCCGTTCGACCCCTGGTACTACCAGCACGGCGAAGAGCGATCGCCGGGCGTCTATCAAGTCGAGGGCAGCTGGTACATCGAGGTGGAGCTCCCGGGCCACGCGCTCGAGCACGACGCGTCGATCGAGTTCGAGTGGGAAGGCCGACGGTACCGGGTTCCAACCCCGGCGGAGGCGGCGGATGTGCATTTCGTGCTGCTCGACGGCCTAGGGGACCGCGATGGGACAGTCGAATTGGTCGTGGTCCGTTCGGCGGGATGGTGGGAGAACCTCAGGCGCACCCTCGGACTGACCCGACCTACCGTCGCCGAGTGGGAGGCCGAGGCCCAACCTCTCGATCCGTGACGTCCCGGAAACCGGCCCCGAGATCGGGGTAGCTGACACCATGTCACTGCACGACGCCTACGCCCGAACGACACCGTATGAGCTCGCGTTCCCCGAGCAAGGTCGGGCGGGTCCCTTGGCGGAGGCCGTTCGGATCGAAGGGGCGGCGCGTGGCGTCGACCCGGAGACCCTCGACGGGTTCATGACGTTGGGGGCGGTCGAGACCTTCGTGCGCTCGCTCGCCGACTCCGAGCACGATCCGGCCGCGCTGCGGCGGTTCGGGCCGCTGGCGTTTCACGGCGTCCGATTCCACGAGGCCGACCAACCCGTATTCCTCGTGAGCACACACGTGGCGCGGTACCTCGTCGAAGGCGCGCCGTCGGGACAGCCCAGGCCGAACCCTTCGGCAGGATATTTACAGCTCCCACAACACCTTTTCTGGACCGCGGCCGCCGGAGACGCGCCCGAGTCGATCGACGGGATCTTCTGGTGCGCCTCGAGGGCTCGGGTTCTCCACACGTTGGTCGTTACGGGGGTTCGCCCCGACCGGCCAGGCCTGGGCATCGTGCCGCTCCCCGCAGCGCCGATCGAAGACGCGTCCACTTGGCTGGAGCTCGACGCGAGGGAAGAGGGCGGGGACTTCTCCACCGACCTGCCCGGCTCCGACATCGACGGGTTGTACGGGGTCGAAACGCCCGGCGAAGTGTTCATGCTGCTTGCACGGTTCTTCGCCTACGTCGAGAGCGCCCCGCACGCAACTCAGCGTTTCCAGCCTCCCGCCGATCTCGATCGCGAGGGGCCGCGCGCTTCCGCGCTGCCTTTTACACGTGTCTCCCTCGTAGCTTAGGACGCCGCCAGATGCCGAGAGAGTCGAAGAAGGCCCGTCGAGAGCGTGCGAACGAAATCTACGACCTGCTGCTCGAGGCGTATCCCGATGCCCACTGCGAGCTGGACTTCGTCGATCCTTTCCAGCTCGCCGTCGCGACGATCCTCTCGGCGCAGACGACGGATGTACGGGTCAACGAAGTGACGCCGGCTCTCTTCGAGGCGTATCCCGATGCCGAGGCTCTGGCGAACGCGGCACAGGAAGACGTCGAGAAGATCATCCACTCCACCGGCTTCTTCCGGAGCAAGGCGAAGAACATCATCGGGTTCGCGCGCGGTCTCATGGCTGAGCACGACGGCGAAGTGCCGGCCGACGTGCGGTTCCTGACCGACCTTCCCGGTGTGGGGCGCAAGACCGCCAACGTCATCCTGGGGAACGCGTTCGACATCAACGAGGGGGTCGTGGTCGACACGCACATCAAGCGTCTCTCGAACCGGATGCGCTTCACGCGGCACGACAGCCCCGTGAAGGTCGAGGGCGACCTCATGGAGCTGTTTCCGAACGAGCGTTGGACGCTGCTCGCGCACCTCCTCATCTGGCACGGTCGGCGGGTCTGCGACGCCCGGAAGCCGGAGTGCCCGGCGTGTGTCGTGTCCCACTTATGTCCCTCTTCGAGCGTGTAAGCACTCGAGGCGGCGGGCGACAAAGCGCTGGATCGTGGCCGCCCTTCGAACGGTTGCCGACCCGGCCGGGTCCGACCAGCTTCGCTTTTCCATCCACTGAACCACCGACGACATGCCCAACCGGAATGACGCCGTAACCCTCTTGCACGACTGGGTGGAGAACGAGGGACTCCGCAAGCACATGTACGCCGTCGAGGCGGCCGTGAGACACTACGCGCGCATGAAGGGGGCGGACGAAGATCTTTGGGGCCTCGCCGCGCTGCTGCACGACCTCGACTGGGAGAAGGACCCCGACCGCCATCCACTCACCGCTGTCGAGCACCTCCGCGAGCGTGGTTATCCGGAGGAGGTGCTGCAGGCGATCCTTGCCCATCGGTCTGACTACACCGGCGTCGAACCGGAAAGCGAGCTCGACAAGGTCCTGGTTGCGTGCGACGAGCTTTCGGGCCTGGTCTTCGCAACTTGCCTCGTGCGACCGACCGGGATCGACGATCTGAAACCGAAGTCCGTGAAGAAGAAGCTCAAAGACAAGGCGTTCGCCGCGGGCGTGCACCGGGAAGAGGTGGAGCGCGGCATCGAGCTTCTCGGCATCGATCGGACCGAGCACATCCAGAATGTGATCGACGGCATGCGAACCGTTGCCAGCGAGTTGGGAATACGGGGCGAGGACGTCGGCGGCTGACCCTCGGGGTCCTCACCGCGAAGACCCGGGTACCCACGGCGCGGATTCGAAATTCTTCCGACCCGGTCACCCGGCGTGACACATTCATCCATGAGGCACCTTCGACCAGAGGACCGGTCGACCGCCGTCTGCCAGGAACCCGTCGCTCGCAGATCGTGTAGGTCGAGGGGTCCTACCCGACCGGTGCCCGTCGTCCGCTCTCCTCTCACGTTTCTGATGCACCGAACTCTTTCGATTCTGGTCGCGACCGCGCTCCTCGCGACCGCGCTCCTCGCGCCCGCCGTCGGCGTCTCGGCGCAAGACGTCGAAATGCTCGGCGAGCGCTACGGGACCCCGGTGCCCGCCGGTTACGAGCGCACGAAGCGGGCCGACCCGACCGCCTTCGAGTTCCGGGGCGGGATGAGAGGCTCGGAGACGCTGAATCTCCGCTCGTTCGAGGGTGTGAGTGGAGGGGGACCCGCGAGGAGCCTCGGCCCGAGGGACCCGGTGCTCGGTACGTATCGCATTCCGGTCGTACTGGGCATGTACGGCAACTCGGGCGGTACGCCACCCTTCGACCAGCCGACGATCGAGGACGCCTACTTCGGGGCCGCAGCCGGTACGATCACGGCCTACTACACGGAGGTCTCGAACGGGCGGGCCACGCTGAACGGCGACGTCCTCGATTGGGTCCAGACCGCCCGGCCCGACACTGCGTACACGGTCGGTGAGAGCGGACTCGTGGGCGGGGCACTCGGAGGCGGTGGAGCCGGCAACTTCGTCTACGAGCTGCTCGAGCTCCAGTCGGGGAGCGTGGATTGGGGTCAGTACGACAATGACGGGCCAGACGGCGATCCCAACTCCGGCGACGACGACGGGTACGTGGACGTCCTCGCGGTCATCCACCCCACGCGGGGTGGGGAGTGCGGCGGGTCGGGGAGCGACGACAGAATCTGGTCCCACCGCTGGTCGCTCGCATCCGCAGTGGGGACGATCTACGAAACGACGACCCCTCGACCCGGGGGCGGGTTCGTCCGGGTCAACGACTACACGATCCAGCCGTCGATCGCGTGCACGGGCGGAGTGCTCAACGAGATCGGCGTCTTCACGCACGAGCTCGGGCACGCCTTCGGCCTGCCCGACCTGTACGACACGTGCAACGGCGGCAGTGAGTGCCCGGACGATTTCGCCCGTACGAGTGGGGCGGGCATATGGGACCTCATGGCGTCGGGTTCGTGGGGCTGCAATAACGCGTCGCCGAATTTGCCGTGTCACCTCGGCGCCTGGAGCAAGGCCATGCTCGGCTGGGTCGACGTGGTTGGGCTCGCCCCCGATACGGACCACGGGACGATCACGATCCCCCCGGTCGAGACCGACGGCACGGTCTATCGCATCGATGCGAACGACGGGTCCGGGGAGTACTTCCTGCTCGAGAACCGTCAGCGGATCGGCTTCGACCAGAACGTCTACAATGAAGGGCTCCTCGTGTGGCAGATCGACGAGGATTGGGTCCTGGACCGATGGCCGCCGAACCGGGTCAACGCCAACGAGCACCAGGGTGTTTGGCTGCGGCAGGCGGACGGCCTCGACGAGTTGGGCTCGGGCTTCGGCCGCGGCGACTCCTCCGATCCCTTCCCGGGGTCCCTGTCGAATACCGCCTTCCACGCCACGACGACCCCGGGCGCGATCTCCTTCGGCGGCGGGGTCACGGGCGTGACGCTCTTCGACATCCAGCTCGTCGGCGACGACGTCTCGCTGCGTGCATCCACGCGCTTCACGACGCTTACCCTCGACGCGCAGGGGACCGCGGGATCAGACGGGATCTTCACGGTGAACGGCCAGCAGGTCGATCCTCCGGAAACAGCCTTCCAGTCGGCGCCGTTCGTGTCTCACACCATCGAGGCCGTGGCGGGCGAGAGCGTGGGCCCCGGCGAGCGGCGCCCGTTCCTCGAGTGGTCGGACGACACCCTGGCGCCGCGTTCCCGATCGATCGTGACACCCCTCGCCGACACGAGCTTCGTGGCCAACTACGGCGGGACCCAGTTCGAGTTCACGTTGACTACGAGTGGAGCGGTGAACGCCGTCGAACCGGCGACGTTCGAAAGCGACCCCGCCTCCGAGGACCTCTGGTACTCCGATGGTGCCGCCGTGACGCTCGAAGTGATTCCGACGCCAGGGTACCTCTTCCAGTCTTGGAGCGGAGACCTCGCAGGGCAGGGGAATCCGGCATCGTTCACGATGAATGCGCCCCTCTCCGCCGTCGCCGCCTTCGAGCTGGTCTACCGGGTGCCCGACACGAGCGTCGAGCTCCCGGCGGCGACGCCGCTGCAGGTCCAACTGGAAATCGAAAACGGAACCGCGCCCGCCGCGTGGCGCGTGGTCGCGGGTACGATGCCTACGGGCCTCACCCTGTCGCGTGGCGGCGAGATCTCGGGCGAGGCGCTGGACCTCGGTACGTTCGCACTGACGCTCGAGGCCGTCGACGCGATCGGACTCCCGGGGACGGGAACGGTCACGCTCGAGCTGGTGGCGCCGGAATTGTCGATCGAGCAGCTCGCCTCTCCGTTCCTCCTCACGGGACCCCAGCTGACTTCCGCCCAGATCAACTTCCTGAACCGACAGGGGAACCGCGTGGCACCCTACGACATCGGTGATTTCAGGCAGTGGGTGCTCTCCGACCCGACCCTGCCGCTCAGTGCGTCGATGGGGGATGGGGTGTTCCGACGGACCGTGATCGTCGGGACGACGGAGGGTGGGGCGCCGCCGCGCGGGGAGCAGCCGGCTTCCCCGGGCGACGCCGCCTGGCCGTCTTCGCGCCCGAATCCGGGGGGGCACCCATGAGGGGCGTCCGCATGGCGCTGACGGCGCTCGCGCTGCTTGGGGTGGGGGGGCTCGCGGGGTGCGACTCGGGACCGAAGGGCCCCGGCGCCATCACGCTGACCGCGGAGGGGCCATCACTCGGCGGCGTCGTGCTCGAGGTGGAGGGCCCCGGCATTCGGAGCTTCACCGCTCGTGGGTCCGCCCGTGTCTACTCGGCGACCGTCGCGGGTCGTCAAGGCGTGCACCGCGTCGTGATGATCGACCCCGAACCCGGCTCCATGGCCCTCGACGTGCAGGTCGACGACCTGGGCATGGAAGGCCCATTGGTGCGTGTGGTCTCGGCCGCGAACGGGGACAATGAAGCGATACGACGTTCGCTGGTCACGATCCGGTCGGAGCGCTAGGTTACGCGGGCCGTTTTCGAACCCTCGCGGGGACGAAGTCGCGGCCTCGCCGAAACCCCCTCGAACACTGACCACATCGGCCGCCGCGAGCCGGAGATCCGCCCATGACGCCATCGACATGGATCACCATGATCGTGATCATGGCATTCGTATGGGGCGGTTTCTTCCTGGTGCTCTCCACCGCCATCCGTAAGGAATCCGGAAAGGACGGGGATGGGTAGCACCGAGTCTCTCGCAGGACGGCCGACGCCCCAGGGATCCCCGTGCCCCGTCGCGACGACCTAAACACCATTCTCATCCTGGGCTCCGGGCCGATTGTCATCGGCCAGGCCTGCGAGTTCGACTATTCCGGGACCCAAGCGGTGCGCGCCCTCAAGGAGGAGGGCTACCGGGTCGTATTGGTGAATTCGAACCCGGCCACGATCATGACCGATCCCGATCTGGCGGATCGAACCTACATCGAACCGATCACGGCCGAGTGGGTGGAGAAAGTCATCGAGCGTGAGAAGCCCGACGCGCTCCTGCCCACCATGGGTGGCCAGACCGCACTCAATGTCGCGATGGACCTCCATCACGCGGGCATCCTCGAGAAGCATGGCGTCGAGCTCATCGGGGCGAACGAACGCTCCATCGAGATGGCCGAGGACCGCGAGAAGTTCACCGAGGCCATGCACCGGATCGGTCTCAAGGTCCCGACCGGCGGCTTCGCGCGCACGCTCGAAGAAGCGCTCGAGATCGTCGAGTCGACGGAGTACCCGGCGATCGTGCGACCGTCGTATACGCTCGGCGGAACCGGCGGCGGAATCGCCTACAACCGGGAGGAGTTCGAGGCCCAGGTTCGGAAGGGGCTCGACGCTTCGCCCATCACCGAGGTGCTCATCGACCGCTCCGTCATAGGGTGGAAGGAGTACGAGCTGGAGGTGGTGCGCGACTCGATCGACAACGTCATCATCGTCTGCTCGATCGAGAACGTGGACCCGATGGGCGTCCACACCGGGGACTCCATCACGGTAGCGCCGTCGCAGACGCTCACCGACGTCGAGTATCAAGAGATGCGGGACGCGGCGATCGCGATTATCCGGGAGATCGGCGTCGCGGCCGGCGGCTGCAACATCCAGTTCGCGGTGAACCCCGACGACGGGGAGCTTCTCGTCGTCGAGATGAACCCGCGCGTATCTCGCTCGTCCGCGCTCGCCTCGAAGGCGACCGGGTTTCCCATCGCCCGAGTCGGGGCCAAGCTCGCGGTCGGGTACCACCTGCACGAGCTCCCCAACGACATCACGAAGACGACGCCCGCCTCCTTCGAACCGGTCCTCGATTACGTCGTGGTCAAGATCCCGCGCTTCGCGTTCGAGAAGTTCGGGGACGTGGACGACACCCTCGGCGTACAGATGAAGGCCGTCGGGGAGACGATGGCCATCGGGCGTACCTTCCGTAGCGCTTGGCAGAAGGGCTTCCGAGGGCTCGAGACGGGGCGCCACGGGTGGGTGGTCGGATCCGACCTGAAAGAGGACGGACTCGGGGACGACGAACCGCGAACACTCATTGCCGCGATGAGGCGCCCGACGCCGAATCGACCCTTCCAGATCAAGCGCGCACTCGAAGCGGGCGTCACCGTCGAGGAGATCTTCGAGGCCACCAAGATCGATCGTTGGTTCCTCGATCAGCTCGTCCAGATTCTCGAGTGGGAGCGGCGCTACGCCGAAGCCGACGAGGTCACACCCGAACTCACGCGCGCGATGAAGCGCGAAGGGTTCAGCGACCTACAACTGGGCGCGCTGCGAGGGGAGGACGAGCAGGCCGTCCGCGCACGCCGTTGGGGTTGGAACATCCACGCCACGTTCAACGTCGTCGATACGTGCGCCGGGGAGTTTCCCGCGCAGACTCCGTACTACTATTCGTCGTACGAGGACGAAAGCGAGAGCGTGCGCTCGGACCGGGACAAGGTGGTGATCCTCGGGAGTGGACCGAACCGGATCGGGCAAGGAATCGAGTTCGACTACTGCTGTGTCCAAGCCGTGCTCGCGCTCCGCGAGGCGGGCTTCGAGACGATCATGATCAACTCGAATCCCGAGACGGTCTCGACCGACTTCGACGTGAGCGACAAGCTGTATTTCGAGTCGTTGACGCTCGAGGACGTGCTCGAGGTGCTACATCTCGAGAAGCCGAAGGGGATCATCGTGCAGCTCGGAGGACAGACGCCGCTCAAGCTCGCAGAGGCCCTCGAGGCGCACGGTGCGCCCGTACTGGGCACGTCGGTCGACGCGATCGATCGGGCGGAAGACCGCGATCGGTTCGACGAGGTATGCCGAAAGATCGGCGCTCGGACGCCCGAGAACGGAATCGCCACGAGCGAGGAGCAGGCGCTCCAAGTCGCGGCCCGAATCGGCTTCCCCGTCCTGGTGCGGCCGAGCTACGTGCTCGGCGGCCGCGCGATGCGCATCATCTACGACGAGCCGTCGCTCGAGCAGTATTTCGTGGACGCGGTGCGAGCTTCGCCGGACCATCCGGTCCTCATCGACCGCTTCCTCGAGGACGCGTTCGAGGCAGACGTCGACGCGCTCAGCGACGGGACGGATGTGGTGATCGGGGGCATCATGCAGCACATCGAAGACGCGGGCGTCCACTCCGGGGACTCGGCGTGCGTGCTGCCACCGTACCTCCTTTCAGCCGACGCACTCCACGAGATCCGCGCCCTGACGCGCAAGTTCGCGCTCGAGCTCGGCGTGCGCGGCCTCATGAACGTTCAGTACGCCATCCGCGACGGCATCGTCTACGTGCTCGAGGTCAACCCGAGGGCGTCCCGGACCATCCCCTTCGTGAGCAAGGCGACCGGGGTGCCGCTCGCGCGGCTCGCTTCGCGCATCATGGTCGGGGAGACGCTCGCCGACCTGGGGGTTCCCGAAGAGCCGCCAGTCCCCGGCGTCGCCGTGAAGGAGGCCGTCTTCCCGTTCAACCGCTTCGATGTCGATGTCCTGCTTGGTCCGGAAATGCGCTCCACCGGGGAGTGCATGGGCTTCGACGACTCCTTCGGCATGGCGTTCGCGAAGGCGCAGGTCTCGGCGGGAAACGTGCTTCCCGAGAAGGGCAAGGTCATCGTCACCGTGAACGATCGCGACCGCAACACGGTCACGCCCATGCTCAGGCGACTCCGCGACCTCGGGTTCGAGCTCCTGGCGACGAAGGGAACGCGCGAGGATCTGGCTCGGCTCGGGGTCCGGTCCGAGATGGTGTACAAGGTCGGGGAGGGCCGCCCCAACATCGTCGACCACATCGTGACGGGCGACATCGCGCTGCTCATCAACACCCCGCTGGGTAAGAAGTCGCAGTACGACGACTACGCCATGCGCCGCGCGGCCATCACCTACGGCGTCCCTTATCTGACGACCATGTCCGCGACGTCGGCCGCGGTCGACGCGCTGATCGCGCTCAAGGCACGCTCGAGGGAGGTGCGCTCGATCCAGGAGCGGATCGCAAGCCTGACCCCCGAGCTTGTGAGTCAGGCGTGAGACGACCGCGCGGCTCGGCCGGACAAAACGCTTGATCCGTCCGGTCGGGAGGCGAATACTGACCCACCGTGGATCCGCTCGTACGTGCTCGCCCGCCCCGTCGCACCCGCTCGAGGGGCGAAGATCGGCGGCAGGTGAGGTATTCTTCCCGACGGCACGGTCCGGCTCCGGCTCAAGAATCCAGCCGCCGTGACCTGGGAACGCCGGTGAATCCTTGAGCTCGCCGACCGGTTTCTACCTCCATCCCGCTTCCCCCCTCCACGACACGGGGTGGGGCCACCCCGAGCATCAGGGGCGACTCCGAGCGCTCGCCTCCACGGTCGGCAAAGACCTGCTCACCCTCCACGGGCACGTCGAGCAGCGGGCGGCGTCCGAAGCCACCGAGGAAGACCTGCTCCGCGTCCATTCCGCCCGCCAAGTGGCGGGGGTCCGCACCGTGTGTGCCCGGGCAGAGGCATCGGGTCGCGTCGAAGCGATCGACGCGGACACCAAGGTCTCGTCGGTTTCGTGGGAGGCGGCGATGGGGAGCGCGGGCGCGTCGATCGCCGCAGCGCGGGACGTCGTGGGGGGAGCGGTCGGCAACGCCTTCGTGGCGACGCGACCTCCCGGTCATCACGCTACGCCGGATCGGGCGATGGGTTTCTGCCTCTTCAACAACGTAGCCGTGACCGCGCGCTGGCTGCAGGCCGAATCAGCCGCGGAGAACGTGTTGATCGTCGACTGGGACGTCCACCACGGGAACGGTACGCAGGACGCCTTCTACGACGACCCGACGGTCTTCTTCCTCTCCCTGCACCAGGCGCCCCACTACCCGGGCACCGGCGCCTCGGGCGAAACGGGCCTCGACGATGGCGAGGGGTACACGCTCAACGTTCCGCTCCCGGCCGGCGTGCCGGTACACGAATACCGCGTCCACTTCGACCGAGCGCTCGACGCGGCGCTCGATCGGCTCATCCCCGATTTCGTGCTCGTATCGTCCGGATTCGACTGCATGGCGGGCGATCCGCTCGGAGGCTTCCTCCTGGAGCCGCACGACCTCTTCGAGATGACGCGGCGGGTGATGGATGTCGCGCGGCTGCACTGTGACGGTCGGTTGGTCGTGCTCCTCGAGGGAGGCTACGATCCGAAGCGCCTCGGCGAGGGTGCTGTCAGCGTGATTCGCGCGCTCGCGGGGTTGGAGACACCGACCCTGTAAGTCGCCGTTCCTCTGGAGGTTGCCCGATGGCGGGATCGGGCGCGCGTTGCCCTCGACGGCCACCTCCGTACCTTTCTCACCCATGCCATCCCACCAAGCCGGCCGCGAAGGACATACGTCCCTCGTGCCCTCGATGCTCGACCTGGTTCGGTTGAGTCGGAAGCGACTGTTTCCTCCGGGCGGCGCGGAGCTTTATCGGCAGATCGCCCTGCTCACCGACATGTCCCCCGGGCTCGAGGTGTTGGATGTGGCCTCCGGAAAGGGCGTCCCGCTCGAGTACTTCGTGAAGGAATTCGGGGTCACCGCGTCGGGAGTCGATATCGATCCGACCATGGTCGAGGAGGCCGACGAGTGGAGTCGCGAACTGGGCGCTGGGCAGCGCCTTCAGTTCCAGTCCGGCCGGTCCGACGCGCTCCCGTACCGCGACGAGATCTTCGACGTTGCCATCGGTGAGATCGGGCTTGCGAACCACTGTCACCCGAAGGACGCGATCCGAGAGCTCGTGCGCGTCACCAAGCCCGGCGGATTCATCGTTCTGGTGCAGCTCGTGTGGAAGGCACCGGTCGACGAAGAGCGACGCGCCGTCCTCTCCGAGCACCTGGGTGCACGGCCACTCATGGTGGTGGAGTGGAAGCGTCTCCTGCGGGAGGCTGGCGTCGAGGACGTGCACGTGGAGGACTGGTCCGACGAGGAGACGTCGTTTCGCCCGACGGTCGTGAAGCCGTTCCCGGATTTCGCCGAGATGTTCTCCCTCGGTGAGCGCATGTCGATTCTGCAGCGCGCGTGGAAGCGCTGGGGCTGGAGGGGGGTCAGCTCGGCGATCGCGCGCGAGAACGCGGTGCACAATCTGCTGACCGGAGAGCGGATCCTCGGGCTGGATCTGCTTCGCGGCCGCAAGGCGGGGGGGAAAGAAGCGCCCGAGGTCGCGCCGGCGGCGGTGGCGGAGCCCCGTCCGGCTTCGACCCCGTCGATCGAGGGGGAGACACCCGTCGGGGGGCGAGCCCCGAGCGACTCGGGCCAGGAAGTAGAGGGCGACACTCGAGAGGATCATGCCGACACCGTGGGCCTTCCTCTCTTCGGCGACGCGGACGAGACCCATGACGGCGACGAGCCCGCGACCACACCCCGGACGGATCGAGAGGAGAGCAGGGAATGAGCGAGCCGCTGCTGTGCACCCGCGAGGGCGTCGAACGGGTTCAGGCCGCGCTCCGTGAGCTCGAGCTCGACGGATGGCTACTCTACGAGTTTCATCACCTGAACCCAGTGCCCGTCGCCCTGCTCGGGCTCGGAAAGACGACGCGGCGTGCCTTCGTGTTGATTCCGGCAGCGGGGGAGCCCGTCGCGTTGATCCACGCCATCGAAGCCTCCTCGTGGCGGCATTGGCCCTTTCAGCGCCGATCGTATTCGGGTTGGAGAGACATGGAGGAGCAGATCGCCGAGCTCGTCGAGGGTCGGACCCGGCTGGCCATGGAAGTCTCACCTGGAGCCGCTGTTCCCACGCTCGATTACGTACCCGCGGGGATCGCCGGTGTCCTGCTTTCCCATGGCGTGGAGATCGCGAGCTCCGGAGATCTCGTGTCCGCGTTCCATTCGGTCGTTTCGGACGCGCAGCTCGAGAAGCATCGCCAGGCCGCGGTGATCGTGCGTGATACTGCGCGCGCGGCGTTCGAGCGCGCCGCCGACGCCATTCGCTCCGGTTCACCGACGACCGAGGGGGCACTGTCCGAGTGGATCGTATCGACGCTCCAGGCGCAGGGGCTGGTGGACCAGGTCTCGTGCATCGTGGCGATCGGACCGAAGGCGGCGGACTCGCACTACGCCCCCTTGGGGGATGGAGAGACCATCGACAGGGGCGACTTGCTGCTCATCGACCTGTGGGGTGCGTTCCAGGGCTCGGTCCCCGCGGATCAGACGTGGATGGGCGTCATGGCGCCCTCGGTTGACGATCGCACCCAGGAGATCTGGGAGGCGGTGCGCGACGCCCGAGACGCCGCGATCGACTTCCTCCGGAAACGACACGGTGCGGGCGAAGAGGTCCGTGGATTCGAAGTCGACGATGTCGCTCGCCAGCTTATCTCTGAGCGAGGTTACGGCACATACTTCGTGCACCGCACGGGACACTCTATCGACACCGACCTCCACGGGAGCGGGCCGAATCTCGACAACCTCGAGAGTCGCGATGATCGCCGACTGCTCCCGGGTGTGGCGTTCTCCGTGGAGCCGGGGATCTACATCGAGGACGACATCGGCATCCGGAGTGAGGTCAACGTCCACTGGGGTGAGGCCGGGCCGGAGGTCACGCCCTCGCAGCCTCAGCGCGAGATCTTCACGCTTCTCGACGAGTGAGCCGGGCGCACCCACGCGTCGACGTCGCGCTTCCGCTGCCGATCCACCGAACGTTCACCTATGAGGTTCGTGGCGTGGCCCCTCCGGTGGGGACCCGCGTCCTGGTGCCCTTCCGTCGCAAGGAGTGGATCGGTTGGGTCGTTGGGCCGGGGGAATCCGGTGCGATCGAAGGGCTCCGGCCCGTGCTTTCGGTACTCGACCAGGAGCCGACCGTCCCGCCGGACGTTCTCGACTTGTGTCGCTGGATGGCCGATTACTACGTCGCGCCGCTCGGTATCGCCTTGCGCGCTGCGCTGCCCGCGGTGCTTTCGGACGTCTCTCGTGACTACCTGACGCTGCGCGACCATGCTGCGGCCGACCTGCGCCCACGCGAGCGGCAGGTCGTCGCGTGGCTGGAGGGCCGAAATGGGCCGCAACGCGTCCAAACCCTCCGTCGTGCCCTCGGCATGGGGTCGGTGTGGCCGGAGATCCGGTCGCTCATGGATCGAGGGGTGATCTCCCACGAGACCGTGCCACCACCGCGACCATCCGTGAAGTCCCGCCGTATGGTCAGGATCGTGCGTCACCTGGAGGCGCTCGGGGAACGAGACGAGGTGTTCGGCCGTGCTCAGAGGCAGCTGGAGGCGTACAAGGTCCTCGAGGCGGCGGGTGGCTCCGTGGAACTGGCTCACCTGACCGGAACGGAAGGCTTCAGCCGGAGCGTCCTGACCGGGCTCGAGGTGAAGGGGCTGGTGGCGGTCGCCGACGAAGAGGAGATGCGGGATCCGTTCGTCGACATGCCCCCCGAGCCGCCGCCGGACCTGACGCCGACGCCCGACCAGCGGGTGGCCCTCGACGCCATGGTCGCCTCCTTGGATACGGGGCGCCCCACGCCGCACCTCCTTCAGGGGATCACCGGGTCGGGGAAGACCCTCGTGTATATCGAGCTCCTGCGGGAAGTGCTTCGCCGGGGGCGCACCGCGATTGTCCTCGTCCCGGAGATCTCGCTCACGCCCCAAACGGTCTCACGATTCCGGTCCCATTTCGGTGACGCCGTGGCGGTCCTCCACTCGGGGCTGTCGGACGGGGAACGGTACGACGCGTGGCGGGCCCTTCGGTCGGGCGATCGCAGCATCGCCGTGGGCGCCCGCTCCGCCCTGTTCGCCCCTCTCGAACGTATCGGCGCGGTCGTGGTCGACGAGGAGCACGACGGGAGCTACAAGCAGTCCGAGGCCCCCCGGTACCACGCTCGCGATCTCGCGGTGGTGCGGGCCCGGGCACACGGCGCGGTTTGTGTGTTGGGCAGCGCGACCCCCTCGCTGGAAAGCTGGCACAACGTCCGGAGCGGAAAATTCCTCCGCTCGGAACTGCCCGAGCGGGTGGGCGGAGGGCGCCTCCCGGATGTCCACGTCGTGGACCTCCGCAAAGAGCGGAAGCGAAAGGCTGCGCGCGAGGAGCGGGGCCGGGGCGTGCTCGCCGAGCCGTTGGTGAACGCCGTCGACGTACGGCTACGCAAGGAGGAGCAGGTGATCTTGCTCCTCAATCGCCGTGGCTATGCCTCCTTCGTGCAGTGCCGAGAGTGCGGCGAGGTCGAGCAGTGCGAGAACTGCTCGATCTCTCTGACCTATCATCGGCTCACGCAGCGGGTGATGTGCCACCATTGCCGCTTCGAGACGCCGGCGCCGCGGCGCTGCCTTCGCTGTGGTAGTGAGGATCTCTCGTATCGTGGGCTCGGGACCGAACAGGTAGAGCGCATCACTGCCGAGACGTTCCCTTCGGCCCGGATTGCACGCATGGACGTCGACACCACCTCCGGCAAGTGGGCGCATCAGCGCATTCTCGAACGGGTGGAGCGGCACGAAGTCGACATCTTGCTGGGAACGCAGATGATCGCGAAGGGGCTCGATTTCCCCCGAGTGACACTCGTCGGTGTCGTCAATGCCGACGTTGGCATGCATCTGCCGGACTTCCGGGCGAGCGAGCGGACGTTTCAGCTTCTCAGCCAGGTCGCCGGACGCGCGGGTCGCAGTGCGCTCGGTGGCGAGGTCTACATTCAGACCTCGCTCCCCGATCACTATGCGGTCCGTTCCGCCGTGTCGCACGACTTCGAGGCGTTCGCCGAGCGCGAGTTCGCGGAGCGAACGCGGCCACGATATCCCCCGCATGTACGCATGATCAACGTGGTCGTGAGTAGCCCAGATCAGCGCCTGGCGGTGCGGGCATCGGAGGAGGCGACGAAATGGCTGCGCGCGATTCCGGGTGCGGCGGGGCGCGCCTCCGACATCGACGCCGGCATCGTCGAGCTCGTCGGCCCGGCACCGGCGCCGATCGAACGGCTGCACGGTCGCTACAGGTGGCATTTCTTCCTGCGGAGCGGATCCCCCCGGGCATTGGGACGTGTCGCGCGTGCCCTGGGCGAACGGTTCCGGCCGCCGGCGGGTGACGTCCGGCTGGCGATCGACCGTGATCCGGTCGCGTTGCTCTGACGTGGCGCCCTGAGGGATTGAGCGCCCCCGGGTTTCGGCGTAGCTTCGGGTGAATGTACTCGATGCCTCGGTGAGGAGGTGATTGATCCTTTGAGCTGTCTGGCCCTGAACGCTTCCTTCGAGCCTCTCACGATCGTGCCCCCGCGACGGGCCGTGCGCCTCGTACTCGACGGTAAGGCCGAGGTGCTGGAGGAGGACGGTCAACGCTGTTTCCGTTCCGAGCGCCAAACCGTGCCTTGGCCGGCGGTCATCCGACTCGTGCGCTTCGTGCACGTACCTCGGCGCTTTCGCCGTCAGGTGACGAACACGTTCCTCTTCGCGCGTGACGATTACACCTGCCAGTACTGCGGTCGACACAAGCACGAGCTCCGGGGCCGTCAGTTCCTGACCCGGGACCACATTCTCCCTGTCTCACGGGGTGGGGACAACACGTGGGAGAACGTCGTCACCAGCTGCTCGCCGTGTAACAACCGAAAGGGCGGTCGCCTACCCTCAGAAGCCGGGCTGAGGCTGCTCTCGGAGCCCGGGGAGCCCAACCACGTGCATCTCACTTGGGTGGTTCGCCGCATCACGGACCCGCAAGCGAAGTACATCCGGATGTTCTACGGAGAAGACGCCCTGGAGGCCGTCGAGGCCTCGAGAGGCGCGCGTCAGTCCTCCAGCCAGGCGTAGGGGCGCTCGCAGATTTGTCCGTAGCCTCGGACCGTCCCGCGGCTCGTGAACTCCTTCCAGCAGATGATCCAACCGCGCACCGGGTCCTGGACCACCTCGTAGCTGAACCCTGGCTGCCCCGCGCGTTCCGCCAGGAAGCGCTGTAGGTAGGGAGGGAGGTTGGTGATGCCTTCGACTTCATGCGAAGTGGCGACGTCCGTCGCGACCGACGCTTCGATCGACGACTGGGAGAGCTTGAGCGCCCGGATCGCCTCCTCCACCGCAGTCTTCAGTTCGGTCAGATCTGGCGCGGAACCGGTTCGCCCTTTGATGCCCTTGACCAACGCGTCGGTGCCCGGAGCCAGAAGCTCGTCGCGCGCCCTCGCAAACTGACTGAGGATCTGCTCATGGAGGCGCAGGAGTTGGCGGTACTCCCGCTTCGCCTGTCGCTCCGTGTCGGTTCCGTCGGCCATGCTGCCTCGGATGGGGTGGGCCGCTATGATGGTTCTTTCGGCGCGAAGGTAATAAGGTGGCTTCGCTCCGGCCCTGCAACCACCTGATGGCGATGAGCGACTTCGACGATCGAGAAGGAGCCGACGGGCTATCCGCTCGACCGGGCGAGGAGCGGCTGCCGCCCGCGCGTCCCGAGCCCAGACCCGGTGAAGCGGAAGTGCGTCGGTCCGGCGCAGGGAGGAGCCGCCCGCCGAGGCCGGTGAAGCCCGGTGTGGAGGAGCGTCACAAGCCGACGCCGGTGCGAGCCACGGCCGTGGTCGAATCCCTCCCGGAGCCCGTCGATCCAGACCTGGATCACGCGACGATCGTGGTCGAGGGCCAGGAATGGGTCATCCGGGTCGTGGGTCGCGCCGGTGGCTCGGGGCTCTCCGCCACCCCGCTTCTCCTTCTGGGGTTCTGGCCCCGCGGGGATGCCGAACGAGCCCACGCGCGAGAGGCGTTGGTCGTTGCGCGGGCGTTGGCGGAGCTGTCAACCGAGCAGCTCGAGATGGCCTTCGGTGCTTCGGTCACGCCCACCACACCGCTCTCTCCGGCGGACCGAGTCCGCGAGGCCGCGCCCGGCCGGAAGCGCGGAGCGCGAAAGGGACGGGATGGGGCTCGATGAGGCGCCCCCTGGTGGTCTGCGAGCCCGCGTGCAGTTTCGGGTCGATGCGCGCCCGGCGCGTCGCTTCTACCTTCGCCTGGGAGTGGCCACGGGCGGCCAGGTCGGTCGGTCGCCCCACGCCGGAGCGATCGGGATGCCGATCCTTCAACACCTTTCAGCGGATCAGTGTCCTTTAGGATGTCCGACACACCGACGGATGGAGAGTTGGTTCGCCAGGCGCGAAACGGCAGCGAAGCTGCGTTCGGGCTCCTGGTGAAGCGGTACCAACGGCCGGCCTACGCGGTCGCTCTGTCCGTCACGGGTCGACACGAAGATGCGGAAGATGCGGCTCAGGAGTCGTTCTTGGTTGCGCTGTCCCGTTTGGAAGAGTGCAGAAGCCCGGACCGTTTCGGGGGATGGTTGATGACCATCGTCCGCAACCGGTCCAAGAATCTCATCCGTCGGGAGTCGCTGCGCGAGACGGACCAGGTTCCTCCGGGAGCCAGATCCAGGGCTCCAACGCCGGACAAGGTGACGGAGAACCTGGAGCTGAGAGAGTTGCTGCAAGGGGCTCTCGCGGTGCTGCCTGAAGTCCAACGGCAGATCGTATTGCTGCATGACTTGGAGGGCTGGAAACACAGAGAGATCGCGAAGAGACTGGATCTCCCGTCGGGGACCGTGCGGTCCCATCTCCACTTCGCGAGGAAGGCGCTGCGGCAAGCCTTGGAAGGCGAGCCCGGGGTGCCGGAAATATTAAGGAAAGCACTATGATGAACTGGTTGAGGAACGCCAAGGGCGAAGACGATGCGGGCCGGGACATGGTCGTGGCGCGGGCGCTCGAGTCGCTCGATCCGGCCAGCCAGGATCCGAACTACTGGTTCCGATTCCACCATCGCGTCATGGCCGGTGCGGGCAGAGAGCTCGCACGCCGTCGGCGAATGGTCGAACTCACGATCTCCGACGTGTTGGCGTCGTGGTCCCGGACCGTTGTCCCGACGGCGATGTTGGCTGCCGCGGTGGCGGCACTCATGCTCGTCCGCGCCGGATCGGGGACGGCGCTGGAGCCCGGTAGTGTCGCAGAGTTGCTGGTGACGGACATTCCGGCGTCGACGGCGTCGGCGCTCTTGGCCGATGACGCACCCGTGATCTTCGCGTCGCTGAACCCGGACGTCTTCTGATGGGACAGAGCAGTCGGACGCGTCTCCTGACCGCGGGCCTGCTCTTTTCGGTGTTCGGCGCGGGGGTTCTCCTTGGGCTCGCCGCCGACAGTGAGCTCGGTGCGAGCACCGCCGAAGAGGTCGCGGAAAACTCGGACACGACAGATCCGGATGAGGAGACGCCAAGAGCCGAACGACGTCGCCTTTATCACGAAGTCGGACCTAACGAATCTCAGCTCGCACGCATCGACTCCATCGTACGGGAGCATCGAGCACGCACCAACGCGCTCGACGAAGAGCTGAGTGCCGAGTACCGCACGGGTGCCCGGGCTATCCTTCTCGACACGCGGGAAGCGATCAAATCGGTGCTCACGGCTCAGCAGGCCGCCGAGTACCAGCGCCTCCTCGACGAGTTCGACGCGGAGCGCGCTACTGAACGCGAGAACGGTGACGAGAGGGACTGACTTTCGATGCACAATTCAACGCGGGCTCCGGCCCGCACCTCCGCCTGCCTCGCAGGCTGGCACCGCTGTGCTCCTGCGCCCGTAGGATTCCAGACGGCCACGGTTGGCTGCGCCGTCTGATCACGACGCGATACGACCACTCAATCGCTCGGGCGGGGCTGGCGGCGATTTTCGGGAGGGAGCTTTGAAAGACCAAGTCATCATCCGTACCCGCGGGCTCACCAAGCACTACGTGCTGGGTGCGGAAACGGTACGAGCCGTGCGTGGCGTCGACCTCGTGATCGAGCGCGGCGAATTCGTCGCGATCATGGGTCCGTCTGGTTCCGGAAAGTCGACGTTCATGAACATGATCGGGTGTTTGGACACGCCTACCGAAGGTGATTATTGGCTCAACGGCCAGCTCGTCAGCGACCTATCGGACGACCAGCTCGCCCGGGTGCGGAACCGGGAGATCGGCTTCGTCTTCCAGACGTTCAATCTCCTGCCCCGAGCCACGGCGCTGCACAACGTGGAGCTGCCCTTGATCTACGCTGGGGTCGGGAGCAAGGAACGTCAGCGACGCGCCCGGGAGAAGCTGGAGCTCGTCGGGCTCGGAGACCGGATGGGCCACAAGCCACCCGAGATGTCGGGCGGGCAAAGACAGCGAGTGGCGGTCGCGCGGGCGCTCGTGAACGAACCCGCGCTCCTCCTGGCTGACGAGCCGACGGGGAACCTCGACTCCGTGACGAGCCAGGACATCATGGCACAGCTCGAGCAGCTTAACGAAAGCGGCCAAACGATCCTCTTGGTTACGCATGAGCGCGACATCGCCCAGCACGCCAGGCGCCAGGTGCACCTCAAGGACGGCATGATCGAGCAGGATTTCCTCAACGAGCACGTGGAGACCAGGGCATGACCCACAAGAGATTCGGCTTCCTCCTCTCGGGCCTCGGGGTGTTGGCCCTCGCGGCCTGTCAGACCGGCGAGGCGGCCGAAGAGTCCGGCCCGAGATACCTGACGGCCGCGGCGTCACGCGGAAACCTGGAACTGAGCGCGGAAGCGACAGGGACGGTGGAGCCGGTACGCGAGGTCGAGGTGAAGTCGAAGGCGTCGGGCGAGATCCTCAGGCTCTTCGTCGACGTCGGTGACCAGGTCGAGCGCGGCGCGCTCCTCGCCGAGATCGACCCTCGCGACGTGGCGAACCGGTTCAATCAAACCGAGGCGGACTTGGCTGTGGCGACGGCGCAGCTCCAGATCGCCGAGGCACAGTTGGCGCGGCAGAGGCAGCTGCTCGAGGCGCAGGTCATTACGCAGGCGGAGTTCGAAAACTCCACGCTCTCCTTCGCGAACGCACAGGCTTCGCTCGTTCGCGCCCAGACGAGCCACGACCTTGCCCAACTTCAGCTCGCGGACGTGAGCATTCGTGCACCGATGGCGGGGACGATCATCCAGAAGAACGTCGAGGAGGGCGTGGTCATCCAGTCCGCCTCCTCGAACGTGTCAGGCGGGACGGCGCTCTTCGTGATGGCGAACCTCGACGAGATGCAGGTACGTACGCTCGTCGACGAGACCGACGTGGGCGACCTGAAGGCGGGACTCGCATCGTCGGTGCGGGTCGAGGCCTTCTCCGATCGCACCTTCGAAGGTGTGGTCGAGAAGATCGAGCCGCTCGCGACCGTCGAGCAGAACGTGACGATGTTTCCCGTCATCGTCTCCCTCGATAACCGGTCGGGGCTTCTCAAGCCGGGGATGAACGCCGAAGTCCAGATCTTCATCGACAGTGCGATCGATGTCGTGATCGTCCCCAACAACGCCGTGGTTCAAACGAGCGACGTTGGGCCGGCCGCGATGGCGCTCGGCCTCGAGGTCGAGGATTTGGACATGTCGCAGTTCATGGCCGGAGGACGAGGTGGCTTCGGCGCGCGCGGTGGAGCGCGCGGCGGCGGAGTTGGCCGGGCCGGAGCGGATGCATCCCCAACGGAGGGTCAGCAGGGTAGCCGCGAGGAGGCCGCTCGCCCCGGAGCGACGCCGGACGCGGAAGGTCGGGCACCGGGGGACGCCATGGCACGCGTTCAGGCTCTCCGGGCACAGGTTCAAGCCGGCGAGATTTCGCAGGACTCGCTGCGGACGGTGATGCAAGGCCTCAGGGGCACCGGGGGTGGAGGCAGAGGCGGCTTCCGCGGTCAGGCCGCGGGAGGTGGCGACGCAGCCGGCTCCGTGCGTGAAACACGACCGGCGGCGGTGTTCGTTCTTGGCGCGAACGGTGTTCCGGAGCCGCGGCTCGTTCAACTCGGAATCGGCGACTGGGACAGCGTCGAGATCGTGAGCGGTCTGGAAGGCGACGAGACGTTGGTGGTGGTCGGACCCGCGCAGCTCCAGGCCCAGCAGGATGCCTTCCTGGAGCAGATGAGGTCACGCATGGGAGGCGGAAGTCCGTTCGGCGGTGGGGGCGGCGGCCCTCGGGGCCGATAGGGGTCGACCTCATGCTTCTCTTCGAGATCATCATGGTGGCCATGGGTGCAGTGCGTGCCAACGTGCTTCGCTCGGCGCTCACCACGCTCGGTATCGTCATCGGCATCGCGGCGGTGATCACGATGGTCGCGTTGGGTGAGGGCGCCCAGCAACGCGTTCAGGAAGAGATCAACCGCATGGGGACCAGCATCCTCACGATTCGTCCCGGTCAGCAGATGTGGGGCGGTGTTTCACGCGGCGACGCTCAGCTTTCGATCGACGACGCGATCGCGCTCCGTGCAGAGTCCAATGGGCTGCTCCGCGTCTCGCCCGAGCAACAGAGCCGCATGCAGGTCACGTACGGCCGGTGGAACTCGAACACCCAGATCATGGGAGTGTGGCCCGAGTATTTCGAGATGTACGGCCACGAGCTGCAGTCCGGTCGCTGGTTCGACCAGGGCGAGGTGCAGGGGAGACGGCGCCTCGCGGTGCTCGGGGCCAACTTGCCCGAAACGCTGGGCGACACCCCGCCCGAGCTCCTCGTGGGTGCGAACATCCAGATTCGCGGCATCATCTTCGAGGTGATCGGGATCCTCGAGGAGAAGGGGGACGCGGCCTGGGTGCGCCCCGACGACCAGATCTTCATTCCCCAGTCGACCGCTCAGTATCGGGTCATGGGGGGACGCGACCGCCTGAACTCGATCTACGCGGCCACCGAGACGCCCGACGAGCTCGACGTGGGGTTCGCGGAGATCGACCGCATCATGCGCCGGGAGCACAGGATCAAAGTCGGAGAGGACGCGGATTTCAACGTACGCAACTCGGCCGACCTCTTGGAGACCCGAAACGAGGCGAACAGGACGTTCGCGCTGCTGCTCGCCGGCATCGCCGCGATCAGTCTCCTGGTCGGCGGCATCGGGATCATGAACATCATGCTGGTTTCCGTCACCGAGCGGACGAGGGAGATCGGTATTCGAAAGGCGCTGGGGGCCACGAAGCGGGCCATCATGACCCAGTTCTTGGTCGAGGCGCTCTTCTTGTGCACGCTCGGAGGACTCCTCGGCGTGGCCGCTGGCTATGCCGCGTCCGAGGCCGTAACCCGGCTCGCCGAATGGGACACGTCGGTGGCTCCGGAGGCGGTGATCACCGCGATCGTCTTCTCCGCCGCGGTCGGGCTCTTCTTCGGTCTCTGGCCTGCCCGGCGGGCCGCGATCCTCGATCCGATCGACGCACTCCGGTACGAATAGCCCGGAGCCTGCCGGCTCTCCTCGGGCGCGTTTTACCGCCTCAAGAGGACCTGACGACTCGCCCCCTGACGGATCAGGGTGAGCGGCAGCGCATCGTCGGCTCGCGACACCCCGAGGCGCAGGTCCTCGACCGAGCGGATCACCACCTGGTCGATCCGTGTGATGACGTCGCCAGGAACCAGGCCTGCGATCGCGGCCGGTGTACCGGGCGCGACGTCCGTGACGAGAACCCCATTCGTGACTTCGAAGTATTCTGCGAGCTCGGGGCGGAGATCGATCACCTCGGCACCCGCGACTCGATTCCGACCGAGCAGGTAGGGCGTTAGAGGTCTGAACTCGCCCGCGATCGCAGGTCGCTCGTCGTTTTCGTTTCCGATCGCCGGTGCGGGCGCCAAGCCATACTCGAAGCCGGCCGTCGCGCGCGCCGCTTCGGCCATCGCGGTCATCAGTTGTACGCTCCGATCGGATGCCCGCTCCAGCTCGGAGCGCAAGCCGCGAAGCTGCGAGTCCGCGGTGACGCGCCGATCCCGGGCGCCGAAGCGAAGGCGTAGGTCCCTCTCTCGTTCACCGATACGGTCCTCGATCTCCACGACGAGGCGATTGAGCTCGACCATCTCCCGCTGAAGCGAGTCGTGTGCTTCTCCGCGGAAGACGAAGAACTCGAAAGGCGTCCGCACCACCCGGTCGGACTCGCCCGAGACACCGGTCACCCGCGGCACGCCCTGGGTGGGGCGGAACGCCCGCACTCGGAAGTTCCCGCCTTCGGCCTGGGTCAGTTCCACTCGCATCGAGTCCATGGAGCGGGACCACGTCTCGACCAGGGAATCCGCTTCCATCGAGATCTCGACACGACGACTCGGATAGAAACCACTCGGGCGCGGCGCGGCGTGCAGGCGGAGCATGCGGCGTTGCCCGTCTCGCTCGATCTCGATCACGACCTCGTCCCCGGTCCGCAGCTGCAAGATCTCCGAGAGCGACGCCAGTTCTTCGGGTCGCCGCACTTCGTTGATGGCGAGAACCCGGTCTCCGGCTCGGAGACCGGCCGCCTGCGCGGGACTCCCGGCGCTCACGTCGGTGATCAGGATCACGGGTGCGCGTTCCCGCCGGTTACCGGTCAATTCGAAGGATACGCCGATCCAGCCCCGCTCGGCTCGTTGCCGTGTCGACTGCTCCTGTGCGTCCAGCCCGGGCACAGAAACCGCGTGCGTGGCCGAGGCTAGTGCCGCGACGAGCAGCGTCCGCCCTGCGGAGCGGGCGACCCGTCCCGGGGCTGGTCGCGTCGTGCGGCGGCCGGTCGACATCAGAACCAATTGTCCTGACCCGACGACACCAGCCTCAGCGCGGCGTCGCGTTCCGCCAGCGCGGAGGCGAGAAATCCGTTGAGGAAGAGGTCACCCGGGGCCTGACGAACCGCCGCCTGGCTGACCGCGACCAGATGCTCGAGCGCGGCCACCCGGCTGATCGGGTCGCCGCCGCCCAGATCTTCGCCGCCGTCTTGGGCGAGCAACTCTCGGTAGCGCGAAACCGCGCTTACGTAGTTCTCCTCGGCGGACCGAACCGCATTCGCCGCCTCCTGCACGCTGGCGATGCGGTCAGCGCCGTAGAACGGACCCACGGGACCAAGCGCGCCCGAATTCGCCATGGCGACTCCGGTGCCCGTGCCTCCCAGGAAGAGGAGCACGGCCGCGGCGGCTTTCATCCACGTGGGTGTCCGCGCGAGCCCGAGAGCGCGGAACAGTCCCGGGTCCCGCACCAAACCCTCCGACCTGAGACGAGCCTCGATGGCGAACCAATCGCCCTTCGGCGGCAAGATCTCCGGGAGGGAGCCGAGTGCCCTCGTCTGCGCCCGCAATTCCTCGAGTTCGGACGAGCACGCGTCGCACGTGGCGACGTGTCCGGCCTCTTCGGCCGTGGGTCGTTCGTCGACGAGCCTAGCCAATGCTTCGAGGCTCAGATGCTCCATGTTTCTGCTCCGTGTTCCTGCGCCGCGCCGTCGAGATCGGCGAGCATCGCTCGCATCTTGGCGCGCGCCTTCGATAGCTGTGATTTGGACGTCCCCGCGGTCACGCCGAGGACGTCTCCGATTTCCTCGTGTGTATAGCCCTCCACATCGTGGAGGATGAGCACCTGCCGCATTCCTTGTGGTAGCCCGTCGAGGGCGTCCTCCAGTCTCTGCTGCAAGAGAGCGTCCCGGTGCTTTGGTGCGATCGGCACTTCGTCCGGTGCCGGGCCCTCTCGCTTGCGTCGCGTTTCGGCCTTGCGGAGCGCCTGGAGCGCCGCGTTCACCGCAATGCGGTGGAGCCATGTCGAGAAGCGGGAATCTCCCCTGAACGAAGGCAAGGCCCGGATCGCGCGGATCCACGCTTCTTGGGCGTAGTCCTGCGCCAGGTCGTCGTCGCCGGCGATCCGACGGACGACGGCGTACACCCGGGGCGCGTACCGGTCGTACAGCGCTCGGATCGCCGCCGCGTCTCCGTCGGCCGCGAGCCGGATGAGCCGGTGTTCGGGGCTGGTCAACGCATCAGTGCTCATGTCACCCGTTCGACGCCGGTCGGGGGGGAAGGGTTGCCTTGGCGGGATCCTTGTGCGCTGGCCGCCAGATGGGGCGCACTGTAGGCTGCTGCTCCTACACGGGAGCGCGGTTCGGTGTTCGCGATCCGCTCCGGCACCGAAGACCCAGCAGTTGACGAGGATCGATGATCGAAGCGGGTGGCTCCGGGCGGCCGGCGGCGGGATCGGGGAGGGTCCCCGGCGCCCGCACGGCGGGCGCGTTCATCGCCGTAGTCGCCGGCCTCTTCTTCATGGGTGCCATTGTCCTGCAGGCTGCTCTGGGAGAGCCCGGGCTGTTGGCGGCCGAATGGCTCCTTCTCTTCGTGCCGTCGGCCCTTTTTGTTCTCGTGACGCGGGTCGACCCGATCGAGACGTTGTCGCTACGGCGGCCACGCTCGCGGAACGTCTTGGGAGCGTCGGTCCTCGCGGCCGGCGCGCTGCCCCTGATTTGGGTCGTCGCTTGGCTTCAGACCTTTGTTTTGCCGGTGCCGGTCGACGTGCTAGAGGGGCTGGAGCAGCTGGTGACCGCGGACTCACCCACCCGACTTCTCTGGCTTCTGCTGATGCTCGCGGTGACTCCGGCAATCTGCGAGGAGCTGGTGTTTCGGGGAGTCTTGCTGGGTAGCACGAAGACGTTGACACCCTGGCGCGCGATTCTACTCAACGGCGTCGTATTCGGTGCGTTTCATCTTTCGCTCTCGACCGTGGTGCGTTTCCTCCCGACCGCCGTGTTGGGCTGTCTGATCGCCTGGGCCGTGTGGCATGTCGGATCGATCTGGATCGGCGTCGTCATGCACCTCGTCAATAACGCGTCGATCGTGTTTCTCGCCTCGACTCCGGCGATCGCCGAGAGCTTCGCGGACCCTGGGGCGCCACCTCCGTTGGCCGCCGTCGTTGTGGGTGGCATCGCGTTTGCCGCGGGACTTCGTATACTCTTGCCAACGCTGCCTCTCGAACGAGGCGACACCGGAACCTCCACCCTCGATCCATGAGCCATACCACCGTTCTCGCCGGGGCCACACATCTCGAGTGCACGGGCACCGGCGAGACCTTCGAGAGCGAACAGCTCATCGGTCTTTCCACCGTGGGGAAGCCGTTGTTCGCGCGGTACGACCTCGACGCCATCGAGGGCTTCGACATGGCGACGGTGGCGACGCGCCGAGCCGATTTGTGGCGCTACGCCGAAGTGCTGCCCGTGCGGGATCCGAAGGCGCGCATCTCCTTGGGAGAAGGATGGACGCCGCTCATCGACGCGCCCCGCACTGCCGCCCGCCTCGGTGTCCGAAGAGTCTGGATCAAGGACGAGGGACAGAACCCGACCGGCAGCTTCAAGGCGCGCGGGCTCTGTCTCGCGGTCTCGCGAGCCCTCGAGCTCGGCGCCGAGGAGCTCGCCATTCCCTCCGCTGGCAATGCCGGGAGCGCGGCCGCGGCGTACGGCGCGGCCGCGGGCCTGCCGGTGCACGTGGTGGTGCCGTCCGACACGCCTGCTCCGATTCTCGAGGAGATCACGGCACTCGGCGCCGACCTCCAGCTCTTGGACGGGCTCATCAGCGACTGCGGGAGAGTCGTGCGACAGGGGGTCGAAGAGCACGGCTGGTTCGACCTGTCGACGCTCAAGGAGCCGTACCGCGTCGAGGGGAAGAAGACGATGGGATACGAGCTCGCCGAGCAGCTCGGCGGGCGGCTACCGGACGCGATCGTGTATCCGACAGGAGGGGGCACCGGGCTCATCGGGATGTGGAAAGCGTTCGACGAGATGGAGCGACTGGGCTGGATCGGCTCCGACCGGCCGAAGATGTTCACGGTACAAGCTACGGGCTGCGCGCCGATGGTTCGGGCCTGGCAAGAGGGTCACGAGCACGCGGAGACCTGGCAGGGCGCACAGACGTACGCGTCCGGCCTGCGGGTTCCAGGAGCGGTCGGAGACTTCCTTATCCTGCGGGCGTTGCGTGAGTCCGGCGGCGGTGCGGTCGCGGTCTCCGACCACGTCATGGCCGATTGGGTCGCGAAGCTCGGGATCGACACGGGGATCTTCACGGCCCCGGAGGGTGGCGCGACTGCGGCGGCCGTCCCCATGCTGATGGAGATGGGCCTCATCGATGAACAGGACGAGGTCGTCCTATTCAACACTGGGAGCGGGCTCAAATACGTGGGGATGACCCCGATCGACTGATCGCATGATCGCTTTCTTCTGGTTGGTTTTCGGTATCGGATTCGCCGCGCTCATGGTGGCGGCAGGGGTCACGCTGCGTGCGCGCCGCCGTGACGCGTTCGGCGGAGCTCCGGTGGTCGACGACGACTTGATCGAGCAGATCATCCAACGAGGGGAAGTCTTCATCGAGGAGGACGAGCCGCTGGACCTCGATGAGATCGAGCAGGAGGAAGAGCGCTTCTGGTCCGAGCGTTGGGACGAGCCGAGCGGCGACTGGTGAAACACCGCAGGTCCGAAGCCGGTTCTTCCGACCCGGCCCGTTCAACTGCGGTAGCGGTAATACACCTCGGGAAGCGGCACCAGACGCCGATTCAGGGGCAGGTCGTCCTCAGGGTCCGAGCGGCGTACCCAGAGGCCCCGATTGACGTTGAGCAGGGCGCCGACGGCGTGAGGGCCGTCAATGACCCATTCGACGCCGACCGGCGCTCGGAACACGACCGCGAAGCCGGGTCTCTCTTCACCGCTCCACGACGTCACGGTCCACAGGCCGGCTCCCATGACCGGTCGCGCCGCGCCCGCGCCAAAGTAGTGTTTCGCCACCACGGAGAGGCTCAGATCCCGAAACGACCACGTGCCCAGCCCGATATCGAGACTTCGGCTGTCCCTGAAGAGCTCGACCGTGAGGGCCACCGTGCTGATGCCCCCGAACGAGACGCCGAATCGGACCCCGTCTCCGGCACCCGGCGCCTGCGCTGCCGCGGAGGCCGGTACTCCGAGGAGCACCGGCGCTCCGAGCGCGAGCATGAGCAAAAGTGTGCGCTCGTATCGTGCCATCGGCCGTGGGAATCGCTTCACGTGGATTCGGGAACGTCGTCCCAGCGTGGGGTGGGGTGCACTGGTGGTGACCATTCGGGGATGAGCCGCCGGAGTATAGGCAGCGCACGGAGGTGGGTCTACGTGCTGCTGGGGCTCGCGGTGCTTTCAGCGTGCGCTGCACCCGACAGACCGGGCCGGCCCAGGGGGATCCCTCCCGCGGCGCTTTCACTGTTGCGCCCCGACTCGGTGCGGACCGCCACGATTTATCCGGGCGTGAGCTACCACTACCTGTGGTCGCCTCGTGGTCCCTGGGGCGTGCATGTGGTCGAGGCGGGCATCCGTGGGCGGTGCGACCTCGCCTTCGAGGTTTTGCGACCGACGGTGCGGTGGGGTGGAGGACAAGGCCGGGCGCGGGTCTCGGAAATGGTAGAGGACACGGGACCGACCGTGCTTGCCGCGGTGAACGGGGACTTCTTCACTCCTCAGGGCGCGCCTCTGGGAGTCGAGGTCGTCGACGGGGTGGTCGGTTCGTGGACCGCCCGCCCGAGCTTCGCGTGGCGTGCGGGTGCGGATCCCTGGATGGGCACCGCCGTGTCCGACGGAAGGGCCGTTTTGTTCGGGTGGCCCGTGGACCGCCGCCGGGGCGACGGTGAGACCGAAGCGATCGGTGGCTTCCCCGATCTCATCGACCGGGGCCGAAGGGTCGGCGACCTGGAGGTCGACGGGCGACCGTCCTTCGCCGCCGCGAGGCATCCGAGAACCGCGGTGGGGTTCGACGATGCCGACGGCACCGTCTGGCTCGTGGTGGTCGACGGGCGTCAGACCCCGTATTCGGCCGGGATGACGCTGCCCGAGCTCGCGTCTCTCTTCGAGGCTCTCGGGGTGGAAGAGGCGCTGAACCTGGATGGGGGCGGGTCGAGCGCGTTGGTCCTCGCGTCAGGGACGATGAACCGCCCCTCGGACGTCACCGGCGAACGGCCTGTCGTGAACGCACTGGCGCTCGTTCGAAAGCCCTCCGGCTGTCGGTTCTGAGTCGGCTCAACCGCCCCAGGTGACGCCTAGCCCCACGCGGTACGTGCGGCCGGGGCCCGGCTCGAAATAGCGGCTTCCGAAGGCATTGGGCACGACCGACGCGGTGTATTCGTAATCCGTCAGGTTCGAGATCCCGATGAAGGGGCTGACCCCCACGTTTCCGAAGCGAACCGCGTCCGCACCGACGGTGAGGTCCATCAGGAAGTACGGCGACGCACGAGCGAGGTTCGCGTCGTCGACCGGAACACGGTCCTGCCAAAGACCGCGCAGCTCGACGAAGCCGAGCCCCGGGGTGTAATTGACGACGCCGTCGATTCTCCTGGGTGCGAGCCCCGGAATCCGGTTGCCGTCGAAGCGGGCGTCGTCGGTGCGGAAGAGGACGTATTCGGCATTGATGCGCGTGTACGCGATGCGGACCGACGCGTCGGGCGTAACGCGGCCGTCGAGGGAGACTTCCCAACCCATGTACGACGAGCGGCCCGCGTTGCGGTAATACGTGCGACCGGGATCGGTCTCGACCTCGAACGGCACGAGCCCGTTGGTCAATTCGGTTGAGAAGATCGACGCTTCGACGGAACCGAGGGAATTCCGGCCACGAAATCCAGCTTCGAGGGTGAGGCTCACCTGAGGCTCGAGGAACGGGTTGAATCCGCCGGAGCCGGCCCGACTGTTCGCGAGCTCGGTGGTGGTCGGCGTCTCGAACGCGCGCGACAGCGAGCCGAACAGTTCGACCCGGTCCACCGGCTTGAACACGACGCCGATAGACGGGTTGAACGAGGGCATGGTGCGTGAGCCCGAATCGTCGGGATCGCCCGCCGCGATGAACCGATCAGAGACGGAAAAGCCGACGTTGTCGAAGCGGAATCCCGCGAGGATCGAGATCGCGTCACCCGAGTCCAACCGCGCTTGCCCGAAGAAGGCGAGAGCACGCACCCGCTCGTCCTGGTCGAGAATCAGCGCTCCAGGATCCCCTCCGTCGTTGTCGAAGTTCTTACGGTCGTCGTCCTGGATCTCCGCCTCCCCGCCCGCGCGCCACTGGAAGGAGCCGTTGCTCATGCCGAAACCCCCGCCGATGGTTCCGCGAACCCCGCCCGCGTTGCGTTTCAGGTCGACGACCCGCCCCGGAATCGGATTGAAGAGCTCGCGCCGGATGCCCCACGTGGCGACCTCGAGAGCGGTCGAGCCAAAGGTGCCCTCCCACGTGGCTCCGATCTGGCCCTGTCGGACCTCCTTGCG
>Ga0224512_10000600_pt1 | contig 37338 bp, 49 predicted proteins | sample SF_May12_sed_USG_4_FD_169103 | JGI IMG/M metagenome (GOLD analysis project Ga0224512, IMG submission 169103) | Sediment microbial communities from San Francisco Bay, California, United States - SF_May12_sed_USGS_13 | ecosystem: Environmental > Aquatic > Marine > Sediment | place: USA... | reverse complement strand
TGCCGGGCGACAACGTGTCGATCTCGGTGGCGCTGATTCAGCCCATTGCGATGGAAGAGGGGCTGCGCTTTGCGATCCGCGAGGGCGGCAAGACCGTCGGCGCAGGCGTGGTGGCGAAGGTTATCGAGTGAACGGTAAACGGTTAACGGGCTTGGGCTCACCGATCACTGTTCACTGTTCACTGATTACTGATTACTGTTTACTGGGGTTAAACATGGCGGCGAAAAGTCAGAAAATACGGATCCGGTTGAAGGCGTTCGACTACCGGTTGATCGACCAGTCGGCGCTCGAGATCGTGGACACGGCCAAGCGCACGGGCGCGGTGGTGAAGGGGCCCGTTCCCCTGCCAACCCGCAAGCAGCGCTTCGATGTGCTGCGTTCGCCGCATGTTAACAAGACCTCGCGCGACCAGCTGGAGATCAGGACGCATTCGCGCCTGATGGACATCATCGATCCGACCGACAAGACGGTGGATGCGCTGATGAAACTCGATCTGCCGGCGGGGGTCGATGTGGAAATCAAGCTGTAGAGGCGTGACGAGTGACAAGTGACGAGTGACGGGTTAGTCAATTCTCGAATCACGATTCACTGAAGCAAAAGCCGGCCAATTGCAGCCGGCACCTTTTAACGAAGGGTAACTAAAATGAGTTTGGGATTAGTGGGACGCAAGGTCGGCATGACCCGCGTGTTCACCGATGATGGCGATACCATCCCGGTGACCGTGGTGGACGTGTCGAACAACCGCGTGGCCCAGATCAAGATACTCGACACCGACGGCTACGCCGCGGTGCAGGTCGCCTACGGCCGGCGGCGCCCGATCCGCGTCAACAAGGCGGCGGCCGGACACTTCGCCAAGGCAGGCGTGGAGGCCGGGCACACGCTGAGGGAATTCCGCGTCAAGCCGGATGACCTCGGCAGCGTCACGCTCGGTGGCGCGGTCGGTGTAGACATTTTCAAGGTGGGCCAGAAGGTGGACGTGACGGGCACCTCGCAGGGCAAGGGCTTTGCGGGTGTCATCAAGCGCCACCACTTCTCGTCCAATCGCGCGAGCCACGGCAACTCCGTATCGCACAACAAGCCGGGCTCGATCGGCCAGAACCAGGACCCGGGGCGTGTGTTCCCGGGCAAGCGCATGGCCGGCCACCTCGGCAACGCCAGACGCACGGTGCAGAACGTCGAGATCATCCGCATTGATGCCGAGCGCCAGCTGCTGCTCATCCGGGGCGCGCTACCGGGCTCGCGTGGCGGTGGCGTCACGGTGCGCCCGACCGTGCGTGCGACGCGGGCTGCTCCCGCCGGCAAGGCGAATGCGCCAGCACCCGCCAAGGGCGGAAGGTAGAGCGGGGGCAACGAAATGGAACTGAACCTCATCAACGAGCAGGGTAAGGCCACCTCGAAAGTGCCGGCGTCGGATTCCGCCTTCGGGCGCGACTTCAACGAAGCGCTGGTGCACCAGGTGCTCACGGCGTATCTCGCCAATGGCCGACAGGGCACGCGCGCGCAGAAGACGCGCGGCGAGATCAACAAATCCACCAAGAAGCCGTGGGCCCAGAAGGGCACGGGGCGCGCGCGTGCCGGCCGGGCGTCGTCCCCGCTGTGGCGCGGCGGCGGCAAGACCTTCCCGAATCTACGGGACGAGAATTTCGAGCAGAAGATCAATCGGAAGATGTACCGCGCCGGCCTGTCGGCCATCCTGTCGCAGCTCGCGCGTGAGGAGCGGCTCGCAGTGGTCGAGCAGTTCACGGTGGATGCGCCGAAGACCAAGCTGCTCGCGGAGAAGCTGAAGAGCATGGGGCTCGATGACGTGCTGATCATCACCGAGGCGGTTGACGATAACCTCCGCTTGTCTTCGCGAAACCTGCCGGGCGTTCACATCGTGACGGTCTCTCACTGCGATCCGGTGAGCCTCATGCGGCATGCCCGGGTGCTGGTGACGAAGGGCGCTGTCGCGAAGATGGAGGAGTTGCTGTCATGACGGCCAAGGGGCAGGAGCGGCTGATGCAGATCATCCTGGCGCCGGTGATCTCGGAGAAGAGCACGTTCATCGCGGACAAGAACAATCACGTCGTGTTTCGCGTGGCGGCAAGCGCCAACAAGCATGAGATCAAAGCTGCCGTCGAGCTCATGTTCAGCACCAAGGACAAGAAAGTCGAGGTCGCTGCGGTGCAGGTCGCGAACGTGCGCGGCAAGCCCAAGACGTTCGGGCGGATTCTCGGCCGGCGCAATCACTGGAAGAAAGCGTACGTGAGCCTCAAGCCGGGCCAGGAAATCAATTTTGCTGAACAAGTGGAGGCGAAGTAATGCTGGTCAAACTTAAACCCGTTACTCCCGGCCAGCGTCAGGTCGTCAAGGTCGTCAATCGTGACCTGCACAAGGGCAGGCCGGTAGCGCACCTCACCGAGAGGCAGGTCAAGAAGGGGGGCCGCAATGTGCATGGCGAGATCACCATGCGCCATCAGGGCGGCGGCCACAAGCAGCACTACCGCGTCATCGACTTCAAGCGCAACAAGGACGGCATCACCGCGAACGTCGAGCGCCTCGAGTACGACCCGAACCGCAGCGCCAATCTCGCGCTGCTGTGCTACGCCGATGGCGAGCGCCGCTACATCATCGCTCCGAAGGGCCTTGCCGCCGGGGCGCAGGTGCTCTCGGGCGCCGACGCTCCAATCAAGGCGGGCAACACATTGCCGCTGCGCAACATTCCAGTTGGCACTACGATCCACTGCGTGGAGATGCTGCCGGGCAAGGGCGCGCAGCTTGCGCGCGCGGCGGGTGCCGCAGTGCAGTTGCTGGCGCGGGAAGGCGACTACGCGCAAATCCGGCTGCGTTCGGGAGAAATCCGCAAGGTGCACGCCAACTGCCGCGCGACCGTTGGCGCGGTCGGCAACGAGGAGCATGCACTCGAGTCGATCGGCAAGGCCGGACGGGTGCGCTGGCGCGGTATCCGTCCGACAGTGCGCGGTGTCGCGATGAACCCGGTCGACCACCCCCATGGCGGCGGCGAAGGCAAGAAGTCCTCGGCGCGGGACCCAGTGAGTCCGTGGGGGGTTCTGAGCAAGGGCTACAAGACGCGCAAGAACAAGCGCACGCAGGCAATGATCATCCGGCGCCGCAACGCGAAGGTTGCGGGCTAAGGGGTAGAAAACATGGCACGTTCGATCAAGAAGGGACCGTTTGTTGACCTGCACCTTATCAAGAAGGTGGAAAAGGTGCAGAGGACGAACGATAAGCGTCCGATCAAGACCTGGTCGCGCCGCTCGACCATCCTGCCGGATTTCGTGGGGCTGACGATTGCCGTGCATAACGGCAAGCAGCACGTGCCGGTGTACGTCACGGAAAACATGGTCGGGCACAAGCTCGGCGAGTTCTCGCATACGCGCATGTTCAGGGGGCATTCCCGGGCTGGCTCGGCCCAGGCTGCTGCTGCTGCGGCCGCGTCGCCCGGCGGTAACCGCAAATCGAGCCCGACGCCGGCGGCAGCGCCGGCGCCGGCGAAGGCGTGAGGGACCTGGTAATGAACACGACGGCAAAACTACGCGGCGTCCGCCTATCGGCCCAGAAGGGCCGGCTCGTGGCGGATCTCATCCGCGGCAAGACGGTCGAGCAGGCGCTCAACATCCTGCAATTCAGCCCCAAGAAGAGCGCGGTCATCATCCGCAAGGTGCTCGAGTCCGCAGTCGCAAACGCCGAGCATAACGACGGCGCGGACATCGACGAGCTGAAAGTGACCAGTATTTGCGTGGATCGCGGGTCGTTCCTGCGGCGTTTCCGGGCCCGGGCCAAGGGCCGCGGCGCCACAATCAACAAGCCGACCTGCCACATCGTGCTCACGGTCGGCGACGGGAGAAAGTAAATGGGTCAGAAGATCAATCCGATCGGCTTCCGGCTGGCGCTAAACCGCAACTGGAGCTCGCGCTGGTACGCGACGAACAAGAACTTTTCGTCGATGCTGCTCGAGGACATCAAGGTCCGGGATCACCTCAAGCGCAAGCTCGGCCACGCAGCCGTGTCGCGGATCGTGATCGAGCGCCCGGCGAAGAATGCGCGCATCACGGTGCACAGCGCACGCCCCGGCGTCGTTATCGGGAAAAAGGGCGAGGACATCGAGTCGCTCAAGGTCGAGTTGCAGCGCATGCTTGGCGTGCCGGTGCACGTTAACATCGAGGAAGTGCGCAAGCCCGAAGTGGACGCACAGCTGATCGCGGACTCCATCGCGCAGCAGTTGCAGAAGCGGATCATGTTTCGCCGGGCGATGAAGCGGGCCATCACCAATGCGATGCGGCTTGGCGCGCAGGGCATCAAGATCGCCAGCTCGGGCCGGCTGAACGGGGTCGAGATTGCGCGCTACGAATGGTATCGCGAAGGGCGGGTACCATTGCATACGCTGCGCGCCGACATCGAGTACGGGGTATCCGAGGCGAAGACCACATATGGTGTGATCGGCATCAAGGTGTGGGTGTTCAAAGGCGAGGTGATGAAAAAGAGCGATCAGCCGATCGCCGCTGCCGCAGCTGCCGCTGCCGGCTTGCCGGCCCCGTCGGCGGAGAAACCCGCGCCCGCGTTGGAGTCGAAGGACAAGCCAAAGAAGCCGCGCCGCGCGCCGGTGAGGAAGGCAGGAGCGAAGAATGCTGCAACCCGCAAGGCGTAAGTACCGCAAGGAACACAAAGGCCGCAACCGCGGGATTGCCACGCGCGGTAACAAGGTCTCTTTTGGCGAGTTTGGCCTGAAGGCGACGACCCGCGGTCGGCTGACGGCGCGCCAGATCGAAGCGGCGCGCCGGGCCATGTCCCGCCACATCAAGCGGGGCGGGCGGATCTGGATCCGCATCTTTCCGGACAAGCCGATTTCGACGAAGCCTGCTGAGGTCCGCATGGGCAAAGGCAAGGGTAACCCCGAGTACTGGGTGTCCGAGATCAAGCCAGGCGCCGTAATCTACGAGATGGACGGGGTGCAGGAAACGGAAGCGCGAGAAGCTTTCCGTCTCGCCGCTTCGAAGCTGCCGCTGCGGACGGTATTCGTGTCGCGGTTGGCTGGAGGGTAGGCAATGAAGGTAACGGAGCTTAGGGAGCGGTCGGCCGAGCAGCTGCGTGAAGAGCTCCACTCGCTGCTCAAGGCGCAGTTCAGCATGCGCATGCAGAAGGCGACCCAGCAACTCACCAATACGAGCCAGATTGCCAAGGTGCGGCGCGACATCGCGCGCGTGCGCACCGTCATGGCGCAAAAGGCAAAAGGACAGGTCAAGGCATGAGCGAAGCGAACAAGCGGCAGGTGTCGGGGCGTGTCGTCAGCGACCGGATGAAGAAGACAGTGACGGTGCTCGTGGCGCGGCGGGTGAAGCACCCCCTCTATGGCAAGTTCATGACCCGCTCAAACAAGTATCACGCTCATGACGAGGCCGGCGAATGCAAGCAAGGCGACCTGGTGCTGATCGAGGAGTGCCGGCCGCTGTCGAAGACCAAGGCCTGGCGCGTGATCCGGCTGCTGGAGAAAGCGCGAATTGTTTGAATTTACGTTGCGGATTCAGCGGGGTAGCCGTATAATTCGCAACCTTTCCCGGCCCTGCCGCGAGGTGGGGCTCGAATAACACGCTGTAAACATTCGCCTGCCGCCTGCGCGGCGGGGCGACCGACCCGGACGGGCTCCAATACTGGCTGCGAAAGCAGCGAAGTTGGAGAAAAGGATCAAAGCGAGAGCGGAACATGATTCAAATGCAGTCCATTTTGGACGTGGCGGACAATACTGGCGCCCGTTCGGTCATGTGCATCAAGGTGTTGGGTGGCTCGAAGCGGCGTTACGCCGGTATTGGCGACGTCATCAAGGTGAGCGTCAAAGATGCCGCGCCGCGGGGCCGGGTGAAGAAGGGCGAGGTCTACGACGCGGTGGTGGTGCGCACTGCCAAGGGTGTGCGCCGCGGCGACGGATCGCTCATCAAGTTCGACTCGAACGCGGCGGTGCTGCTCACGCCCAAGCTCGAACCGATCGGCACCCGTATTTTTGGGCCGGTGACGCGGGAACTGAGGACCGTGCGCTTTATGAAGATCGTCTCGCTCGCTCCGGAAGTGCTGTAGCGTGAAACCCATGATGAACCACGGGGGCACAGAGAGAGATCAACAGATCGATTTCCCCAGCGCCTCCATGCCCTGGTGGTAACAGGAATCCGTGGACGGAACATGAAAAAAATTCGTAAGGGCGATGACGTGATCGTGACGGCTGGGCGGGACCGCGGCAAGCGCGGTACCGTGCTCCGGATCGTTGATACCGAGCACGTGCTGGTGGAAGGCGCGAACCGGGTCAAGAAGCATCAGCGCCCCAATCCGATGAAGGGCATCACCGGCGGCATCATCGACAAGGAGATGCCGCTGCACGTTTCGAATGTGGCGCTTTACAACACGGGCACCAAGAAGGCCGACCGCGTCGGCGTTCGCGTTCTCGACGATGGCCGCCGCGTTCGTTATTTCAAGTCCAACGGCGAAGTGATTGACGCATGAGCGCAGCCAAGACGGGAAAAGACGTGAAGCAGGAAAAGGGAGCGAAGTCCCAGAAGCAGGCTCGCGCCCCGAAGGAGTCCAAGCAGGCCGCGCCGAAAGGCAAGCAGGACGCCCGTGAAGCGCCGCGGGAAGCCAAGGAGCCCAAGGTAGCCAGGCCAGCGCGCCCGGCGCCGGTTCCGCGACTGCAAATCCAATACCGCGAGGCGGTGGTCAAGCAGCTAATGGACGAGTTCGGCTACAAGACCTCGATGCAGGTGCCGAGAATCGACAAGATCGTGCTCAACATGGGTGTAGGCGAGGCCGTTGCCGACAAGAAGATCTTGGACAACGCGGTCTCGGACATGGCCAAGATCGCCGGGCAGCGGCCGCTCATGACCATGGCGCGCAAGTCGGTCGCGCAATACAAGATCCGCGCCGGCTATCCGATCGGCTGCAAAGTGACGCTGCGCGGCCGGCGCATGTACGAGTTCCTCGATCGCCTGGTGAGTATCGCGATTCCGCGCATCCGTGACTTCCGCGGCATTTCCGCCCGGGCGTTCGACGGCCAGGGCAACTACAACATGGGCGTCAAGGAGCAGATCATCTTCCCCGAGATCGAGTACGACAAGATCGACGCGATACGGGGCATGAACATCACGATTGCGACCACTGCAAACACCGACAACGAGGCGAAGGCGCTGTTGCGCGCATTCCGCTTCCCGTTCAGAAACTGAGGAACGATTATGGCAAAGACATCCGTTGTAAACCGGGATCTCAAGCGTCGCCAGGCCGTAAAAAAATACGCCGCCAAACGCAAGGCGCTGCTCGAACTCGCGAGCGACCCGAAACTGCAGCCGGAGGACCGCTACGCGGCACGCATGAAGCTGCAGCAGTTGCCGCGCGACGCCTCTCCGGTGAGGCTTCGGAACCGCTGTGCGCTGACCGGTCGGGGGCGCGGCGTGTACCGCAAGTTCGGTCTTGGGCGCGGCAAGCTCCGCGACCTCGCTCTGCGCGGCGAGATTCCGGGCGTCATCAAGGCGAGCTGGTGAAACACGGGTTCAAGGTTCCGGGTTCAATGTTCAAAGTTGAAACCTGGAACCTGGAACCTGGAACCTTGAACATTGAACGTTGAACTAGGAACGGCAAACTTATGACGATGATGGACCCGATCGCCGATATGCTGACGCGTATCCGTAACGCGCAGCGGTCGGAGAAACAGTTGGTGGCAATGCCGGCGAGCAAGCTCAAATCCGCGATCGCCCAGGTGCTCAAGGACGAGGGCTACATCGACGGCTTTGCGGTACGGGATGCCGAAGGTCATGCAACGCTCGAGGTCAGCCTCAAGTATTACGCTGGCAGGCCGGTGATCGAGAAGATCGAGCGCGTAAGCCGCCCGGGGCTGAGGATCTATCGCCCCAGGGACGACCTGCCGAAGGTAATGAACGGCTTGGGCGTGGCGATCGTCTCCACGTCCCGGGGTGTGATGACCGATCGCAAGGCGCGCGGACTGGGCGTCGGCGGCGAAGTGCTTTGCATCGTCGCTTAACGGAGACGCGCCATGTCGAGAGTCGGAAAAGCGCCGATCGAGCTGCCGGAGAAAGTTGAAGTGACAATGGCCTCGGGAGAGATCTCGGTGAAAGGGCCGCTGGGCACGCTTACGCAGCGCCTCACGCCGGTGGTCGAGATCGAGAAGCAGGACAAGACACTACTGTTCAAGCCCGCGGGAAATTCACGGCAAGCCAATGCGATGTCCGGCACGACGCGCGCGCTCGTCGCCAACATGGTGACCGGAGTTACCAAGGGCTTCGAGCGGCGGTTGACGCTGGTCGGCGTGGGCTATCGTGCGCAGGCGCAGGGAGACAAGCTGAACCTGACGCTTGGCTTCTCGCACCCGGTCGTGCACCCGATGCCGAAGGGCGTGAAGGTCGAGACACCGACTCAGACGGAGATCGTGTTAAAGGGCATGGACCGGCAAGTCGTCGGCCAGGTGGCCGCCGAGGTTCGCGCCTATCGCCGTCCCGAGCCCTACAAGGGCAAGGGCGTGCGTTACGCAGGCGAGCAGATCGTGCGCAAAGAGACGAAGAAGAAGTAAGCGGGGGCGCATATGTTTGACAGGAAACAGCAACGATTGCGCAGGGCACGCCAGACCCGCGCCAAGATTGGGGAATTGAAGGCGGTGCGCCTTACGGTCCACCGCTCGAACAGCCACATCTATGCGCAGGTGATCGATGCGGGCGGTAACAAGGTGCTGGCGGCGGCCTCCACGGTTGAAAACGAGGTGCGCCAATCGGTCAAGTTGGGCAGCAACGTGAAGGCGGCGGCCGAGGTCGGCAGGCGCATCGCAGAGAAGGCAAAAAGCCTGGGCATCCAGGCGGTTGCGTTCGATCGGTCCGGGTACAGGTATCACGGGCGCGTGAAAGCGCTCGCCGAGGCCGCTCGCGAGTCGGGTCTCAAGTTCTGACAGGGCGAATCTATGGCAAAGCTACAAGCATCGAAGATGCAGTCCGGCGAGGACCGCGGCGACGGGTTGCGCGAGAAGATGGTTGCGATCAACCGGGTCACCAAGGTCGTGAAGGGCGGCCGCGTTCTGGGTTTTGCCGCACTCGCCGTGGTGGGCGACGGCGACGGCGGCATCGGCATGGGCAAGGGCAAGGCACGTGAGGTGCCGGTGGCCGTGCAAAAGGCGATGGAAGAGGCGCGTCGCAAGCTGGTCAAGGTGAATCTCAGGAACGGAACGCTGCAGCACGCGGTGATCGGCCGCCACGGCGCCGCGCGCGTCTATATGCAGCCCGCGTCCGAGGGGACGGGCATCATTGCCGGCGGACCGATGCGCGCGGTGTTCGAGGTCATGGGCGTGCACAACGTACTGGCCAAGATCCTCGGCTCGACTAATCCGTACAACGTGGTGCGGGCGACGATCAATGGTCTGAGCCACACGAACACGCCGTCGGAGATCGCGGCGAAGCGCGGCAAGTCGGTCGAGGAGATCACGGGGTGACCATGGCCAGCGCACAACAAAAAACGCTCAGAGTGACCCTGGTGCACAGCCCGATCGCTTCCAAGCAGGCGCATCGTGCCTGTGTGCGCGGGCTGGGGCTCAGGCGTTTGAACCAGACCGTGGAAGTGGCTGACACGCCCGCGATCCGCGGAATGATCACCAGGGTGGCTTACCTGGTCAAGTGCGAGGGCTGACATGCGGCTGAACGAGATCAAACCGGCGCGCGGTGCCAAGCACGCCCGGAAGCGGGTAGGCCGGGGTACTGGCAGCCATGGCAAGACGGCCGGCCGCGGACACAAGGGCCAGAAATCGCGCGCGGGTGGTTACCACAAGGTCGGCTTCGAGGGCGGTCAGATGCCGCTGCAACGCCGGCTGCCGAAGCGCGGGTTCGTATCGCCGCGTCGCGATGACACCGCGGAAGTCCGGCTCTCCGAGCTGCAGAAAATGTCCATCGAGGTCATCGACCTCGCGGCGCTCAAGGAAGCGGGCGTCGTGCCGCAGCGCGCGCTGCGCGCCAAGGTGATCCTGGCGGGAGAGCTCAAGCGCAAGGTGGCGCTGAAGGGCTTGCTCGCGTCCAAGGGCGCGCGGGCGGCGATCGAAGCGGCCGGGGGCAGCATCGAGGCGCCGGCCCCGCGGGAAAAGCCGGCCAAGGGCAAGGCGCCCGCAGCCGCGCAGAAGCCGGAAGCCGGTGAGGCGACGGGCGAGACGAAAGGGAACTGAGCTTGGCGACCGGTGAATCACTGCTGGGCGGAGGAAAATTGGGCGACCTGAAGCGTCGCCTGCTGTTCCTGCTCGGCGCGCTCATTGTCTTCCGCATCGGGACCTATATTCCGGTGCCGGGAATCAATCCCGACCAGCTCGCGGAGCTTTTCAACTCCCAGCGTGGCGGCATTCTCGACATGTTCAACATGTTCTCGGGCGGTGCGCTTTCGCGCTTCTCGATTTTCGCCCTCGGAATCATGCCTTACATATCGGCCTCGATCATCATGCAGTTGATGAGCGTGGTCTCGCCAACGCTCGAGGCCTTGAAGAAGGAAGGCGAGGCCGGCCGGCGCAAGATCACCCAATATACGCGTTACGGGACTGCGGGACTGGCGTTGTTCCAGAGCGCAGGCATTTCAATCGCAATGGAGTCTCAGGCCGGTCTCGTGATAGAGCCCGGCCTCATGTTCCGGCTGACGGCGATGGTGACGCTCACCACCGGCACCATATTTCTGATGTGGCTCGGCGAGCAGATCACGGAGCGCGGGATCGGCAACGGCATTTCGCTGATCATCTTCGCGGGCATCGCCGCGGGGCTGCCGCAGGCGGTGGGCGGCACGCTGGAGCTGGTTCGCACTGGCGCTTTCTCGATCCTGTCTGCGCTGGTCATCTTTGCGCTCGTATGCGGGGTGACCGCCTTCGTGGTCTTCGTCGAACGCGGCCAGCGGCGCATACTGGTGAATTACGCAAAACGCCAGGTGGGCCGCAAGGTGTACGGCGGGCAGAGCTCTCACCTGCCGCTCAAGCTCAACATGGCAGGGGTGATCCCGCCGATTTTCGCCTCGAGCATCATATTGTTCCCGGCGACGATGGTCGGATGGTTCGGCGAGGGCGAGGGCCTCACTTGGCTGCGCAACATCGCAGGGACGATGGCGCCCGGACAGCCGATTTACACGCTGCTCTACGCCTCGGCCATCATCTTCTTCTGCTTCTTCTATACCGCGCTCGTTTTCAATCCCAAGGAGACGGCCGATAACCTGAAGAAGAGCGGTGCCTTCGTGCCGGGCATCCGGCCAGGCGAACAGACCGCGCGCTACATCGAGCGCATCTTGATGCGGCTCACGCTGGCGGGAGCCATCTATGTCACGCTGGTCTGCCTGCTTCCGGAATTCCTGATTGTATGGCGCAACGTCCCGTTTTATTTCGGCGGAACGTCGCTGCTTATCATCGTGGTCGTGACGATGGACTTCATGGCGCAGGTTCAGGCCTACGTGATGTCACACCAGTACGAGAGCCTGCTCAAGAAGGCCAATTTCAGGGGCGGGGTGTTGCCAACGCGCTGATGGCCAAGGAAGAGACCATCCAGATGCAGGGCGAAATCGTGGAAACGTTGCCCAATGCAACCTTTCGGGTGAAGCTCGAGAACGGCCATGTGGTGCTTGGACACATTTCGGGCAAGATGCGCATGCACTATATCCGCATCCTGCCGGGCGACAAGGTCACGGTCGAACTGACGCCCTACGATTTGTCGCGCGCGCGGATTGTGTTCCGTGCCAGGTAGAACGGTGAATTGGAAATTGGAAATGGGAAATCGAGAATGCGAAGAGCGGTTGCGCCTTTCACCATTCCCCATTTCCTATTCCCTATTTCCGGAGTCTTGAGGAATCGAATATGAAAGTGCATGCATCAGTAAAAAGGCTGTGCCGGAACTGCAAGATCGTCCGGCGCAAGCGGGTCATTCGGGTGATCTGCAAGGACCCGCGCCACAAGCAGCGGCAGGGCTGAGTTCGTTCGGCGGAACGGCCCATTTTTATTTGAAAATTAGAGAGTTACGCGCTAGAATTGCCAACTTTTCATCTTGAGGTTACACATGGCCCGGATCAGCGGAGTCAACATACCGAATCAGCAGCATGCCGAGATTGCACTTACATCGATCTTCGGCATTGGCCGCTCCCGCGCACGCATGATTTGCGAAGCTGCGGGGGTCAACCGCGCGGCCAAGATCAAGGACTTGTCCGATACCGAGGTGGACAAGCTGCGCGAGCAGGTCGGCAAGCTCGCCGTCGAGGGCGATCTGCGGCGCGAGGTCTCCATGAACATCAAGCGCCTGGTCGATCTCGGCACCTGGCGCGGCAAGCGCCACCGCGCCGGACTCCCGGTACGCGGCCAGCGCACGCGCACCAATGCGCGCACGCGCAAGGGCCCGCGTAAGGCGGCGATCAAGATCATCAAGGCGGTAACGGCCTAAGGACAAGTCGATATGGGAAAAGCCAGCACCAGGGTGCGCAAGAAGGTCAAGAAGAACGTGGCCGAAGGCGTCGCTCACATTCACGCATCCTTCAACAACACCATCGTGACTATTACCGATCGCCAGGGTAACACCCTGGCGTGGGGGACTTGCGGCAGCAATGGCTTCAAGGGTTCGCGTAAGAGCACCCCTTTCGCTGCCCAGGTCACTGCCGATCGCGCGGGCAGGCTCGCGCAGGACTGCGGGGTGAAAAATCTCGAGGTGCGCATCAAGGGCCCCGGCCCGGGACGCGAGTCCGCGGTGCGCGCGCTCAACGCCGTGGGTTTCAAGATTACTCAGATTGCCGACGTGACGCCGGTGCCGCACAACGGCTGCCGTCCGCCCAAGAAGCGGCGCGTCTAAGAGGAGTTTGTCGCCCCCCGGTGCCGACAAACTCCTAAGGCAAAACCGGAAGCGGGAAAATGGAAAAAGGGCTCGGGACTATGCGAATTCGCAATCACAATTCTTCGTATTTGAGGGCTTCGGATGGGCATCATTCAGAACGCTCCGCCGGTTTTGCTATAAGGAGCCTGTTCGAACTTTTCAGTCTGACAGGCTGCTAGGGGGACTCAAACGTGGCCAGAAATCTCGACCCGAAGTGCCGACAGTGCCGCCGCGAGGGGGAGAAGCTTTTCCTCAAGGGCGAGAAGTGTTTTACCGATAAGTGTGCCATCGAGCGCCGCAACTATCCGCCGGGGCAGCATGGGCAGAGGCACACCCGGCTCTCGGGCTATGGGGTGCAGCTGCGCGAGAAGCAGAAGGTGCGCCGCACGTACGGGCTGCTCGAGCGCCAGTTTCGCAAGATTTATCTCAAGGCCGACCGCGGCAAGAGCGTGACGGGCGAGGAGTTGCTCCGGTTGCTGGAGAGCCGGCTCGACAGCGTGGCTTATCGCATGGGCTTCGGCGCGTCGCGCACCGAGGCGCGGCAGATCGTGCGCCATAACGGCGTTCGGGTGAACGGCAGGCGGGTGAACACACCCTCATTCATTTGCCGTCCCGGGGACGTCATCGAGATCGCGGAAAGCGCCAAGCAGCAGCTGCGGATCAAGGCTGCCGCGGAAGCCGCCGAAGGCCGTGGTTTTCCGGAGTGGCTGGAGGTGGACCCGAAGGCACTCAAGGGCACATTCAAGGCGCGTCCGCAGCGCAGCGAGCTTTCCTCCACGATCAACGAGTCGCTCATTGTCGAGCTTTACTCGAAGTAAACCGCAAAGGTATCCGAGCCATGCCAAGCACCGCTTTTCTGAAGCCCCGCATCATCGACGTACAGAACATCTCGCCGTATCACGCCAAGTTCACCATGGAGCCGTTCGAGCGCGGGTACGGCCATACGCTGGGCAATGCGCTCCGCCGCACGCTGCTCTCATCGATGCCGGGCTATGCGGCAACGGAGGTCAAGATCACCGGGGTGCTGCACGAGTATTCGACCCTCGACGGCGTGCAGGAGGACGTCGTCGACATCCTCCTCAATCTCAAGGGCATCGTGCTGAGGCTACACAACCGCGAGGAGGCGTTGCTCTCGCTCAAGAAATCGGGTGAGGGTGCGGTCACAGCCGGTGATATCGAGCCGACGCACGATGTCGAGATCGTCAATCCAGATCACGTGATCGCGCATCTTGCGGCTGGCGGCAAGCTTGACATGCAAATCAAGGTCGAGCAGGGCCGCGGCTACATCGCGGCGACGACGCGCAAGAGCATCGGCGATGAGGGGCGCAGCGTGGGCAGCATCCTGCTCGATGCCTCGTTCAGCCCGGTGCGGCGCGTAAGCTACGCCGTGGAGGCAGCGCGCGTCGAGCAGCGCACTGACCTTGACAAGCTCGTCGTGGACGTCGAGACGAATGGCGCGATCGACCCGGAAGAGGCAGTGCGCTATGCCGCGCGCATTCTCGTCGAGCAGCTCGCAGTGTTCGCCGAGCTGAAGGGCATGCCGGCGCAGATCGAAGAGAAGAAGCAGACCCAGATCGATCCGCTCCTGCTGCGTCCGGTGGACGACCTTGAGCTGACGGTGCGCTCCGCGAACTGCCTCAAAGCGGAAAACATCTATTACATCGGCGATCTCATCCAACGTACCGAGACAGAGCTCCTCAAGACGCCGAACCTCGGGCGCAAGTCGTTGAACGAGATAAAGGAAATCCTCGCGTCGCGCGGACTTACCCTGGGAATGAAACTCGAGAACTGGCCCCCCGTCGGGCTGGAGAAAGTATAGAGATGAGGGGTGAGGGATGACACCGGGCACGATCTGGAGTTCCCTCCGCCCCTCGCCCTCCGCCTTCATTCCCTGATGAGGAACGAATCATGCGTCACCGTCACGGTTTAAGAAAGCTCAATCGCACCAGCAGCCACCGCCTCGCCATGTTGCGCAACATGGCGAATTCTCTGCTGCGGCACGAGTTGATCAAGACCACGCTGCCGAAGGCCAAAGAGCTGCGGCGCGTCGTCGAGCCCATCATCACGCTCGGCAAAAAGCCCTCACTCGCCAATCGCCGCCTCGCGTTCGACCGCTTGCGCGACCGCGACATGGTGGTAAAGGTGTTCGGCGAGCTTGGGCCACGTTACGCGACGCGCAACGGGGGCTATCTTCGCATTCTCAAGGCCGGCTTCAGGAAGGGCGACAATGCGCCGATGGCCATGGTCGAGCTGATGGACCGTCCCGAGCCGGGTGTCGAGCAGGCCGGGGACGCGGGTGCGAAGGCCGCAACGAACAAGGAGGGGGCTCGCAGAGGGAGAGGGGCTAAGAAAGAAGAAGACGCTGCAAGGGCGGCATAGAAAGGCGGGAAATTGGTTTTAGGAGCCGGCCGCGGGCCGGCTTTTTCTTTTAATGAGGCGCGAATGGCGCAGCATCGTGAATCGCGAATCGTAAATCGTAAATCGAACAGCATTTAAGGCTTTCACGATTCGCCTATCATGAATCACCGTCTTTCATAGCCGCCGATTGCCGGTGGCTGATCGGCGGCGCCAGGGCGTACAATTTCCCGATGCTGAACGAGCTCGAGCTGACCGGTCGCGCACGCACACACGTGGTGCAGCGCGACGACCTCGAAGGGGCGTTGCAGCACGAGGCGCTGGAGCCGTTCCTCGCGATGAAGGAAGCGGCGGCGGGCGACGGCGTCGAAATCCGGATCGTCAGCTCGTTTCGGGACTTCGCGGCCCAGCAACGCATCTGGGACCAGAAGTACCTGGGCGAGCGTCCGCTCTACGACGCGCACGGAAATGCGAGGGAACACGGGGGGCTCAGCACTGACGAGTTGGTCGATGCCATCGTCTGCTGGAGCGCGGTACCGGGCGGCAGCCGTCATCACTGGGGCACCGAGATCGACGTGATCGATCGCGCTGCGCTCCCGCCCGGCTATCGTGTGCGCCTCCTGCCGGAAGAGGCGCAGCCGGGCGGCGTGTTCGAGCGGCTGCACCGCTGGCTGGACGGGAACATGAACCGTTTCGGATTCTATCGGCCCTACCGGACTTTCCGGGGCGGCGTACATCCGGAGATATGGCACCTGAGTTACGCGCCGGTTGCGACGCGCGCGCTGGAGATGCTGACGCTTGCTGTATTCGAGGAAGCCGTACGTGCAAGCGGCATTCTGGGCAGGGAACGCGTGCTTGCGCGCAGTGGCGAGATCTATCGCCAATACATTGCAAATGTGGACGCGCCGAATTTTGTGGGCGGTGAAGGGTTGGCCTGACTCATGGCCATCTTTCTTTTCACGGATTTCGGCAGCGCTGACATTTATGTCGGCCAGGTCAAGGCGGCGCTGCTGGAGTATGCCCCGCGGCAATCCGTGGTCGATCTCCTGCAGGACGCGCCATCCTTCAACATCAAGGCAGGCGCGCATCTGCTGGCGGCGCTTCTGGCCCGCGTCCCATCAGGCGCGGTCGTGCTGGCAGTCGTGGACCCTGGCGTTGGGAGCGCACGCGAGGCGGTCGCTGTCCGCGCCAGCGGGCGTTGGCTCGTTGGCCCGGACAACGGACTGCTATCTGTCGCTGCCGCCCGTGCGAGGAAGCACGAGGCCTACACCATCGGGTGGCGGCCGGAGGAACTGTCCAGCTCGTTTCACGGCCGCGATCTGTTCGCGCCTGTCGCCGGCCTGCTCGCGCGTGGCGATCGCAAGAGTGCAAGACTGCGAACGGCCCGACTGACCGTAATCTTCGGGGCAGATGATCTGGGCGAGGTGATTTACGTGGACCATTTTGGCAACGTCGTAACGGGGCTACGCGCGAGCGCACTTGCCCGCGACCGCATCCTGCTCGTGAACGGGCGCCAGATTCCGTACGCCCGGACCTATTCGGAGGTCCCGCAGCGGCAGCTGTTCTGGTACGAGAATAGCCTCGGGCTGGTGGAACTGGCGGCCAACTCGACGAGTGCCCAGAGAATACTCGGGATCTCGCTCGGTAACCCCCTAGGAGTTTTTCGGACTTAGTCCCGACAAACTCCTAATGTAAAACCGGCACTAGGAAATGTGCAAGAAAGGATGACAGATATGCGAATTCACCCTCGCCTCCTTTCACGTTCCGCCGCTGCGGCTGGGTTTTCATTGAAATTGTCGGCCGGTTTTGCTTATAGCAGCCTGTACGGACTGTTAAGTCCGACAGGCTGCTAGAGCCAGCATCGCTCAAGCCGCCGATTCACATGACTTCTCGCCATGACTGACCGGCCCGATTTCAAGGCCAGAGCGGTGCTGGTGGGCGACCGCATCGATATCCGCTCATGGAAAGGCGGGGAGCCGCTGGCGTCATATCCCCTGACCGTGGGGGTGCCAGGGGGCGGTGCGGCGGTGCTCTTTCGCTACGGGGTGGTCGTTTTCTTCGATGTTACCGAGCCCGAGGAGACCGTGTTCCTTGAGCAGATCGCCCCCCTCGTGGGCAGCCGGTTTCCGCCGCCCGAAACCGAGGAAACCGAGATTCGCATCGACCCGCGGACGACGGAGGGCATGCAAGGCGATCGCATCCACCTCTTCAACGACGACGTCAATCGGCTGCAAATCGTCGCCGACGTGCTATCGAAGAGCGTGATCCTGGCATTTTATGAGGCAAAGATTGCCGGCAGCTTCGACCGGATTGAGCCGCTGGCGCTCGAGTTGCAGCGCAGCGGCCGCGTCACCGGCAAGGCGAAGGAGCTCGTGCGGCACATCGGGGCGATGCTAATCTCTGAGCACCTGATGGTCGGCCGTGTGGCCGTGGGTGAGAAACCGGAGCTCTTGTGGACCCGCCCCGAGCTAGAGGGACTTTTCATCCGGCTCGAGGACGAGTTTGAGATCAAGGAGCGCCACGAGGCACTGGGCAGCAAGCTCGACCTGATCGGTCGCACGGCGCAGACGCTGACCCAGCTCGAGCAGACCCGCCGCTCGCTACGACTCGAGCTCTATATCGTGCTGCTGATCGTGGCCGAGATCATCATCATGCTCTATGAGATCTTCCTAAGACACCCGTGAACGGCCTGCCGCCGTCAGATCTTTACCGCGCGCGGGCCAAGCATGAACCAGATGACGAGGCCGAGAATGGGCAGCACCAGCACCAGCACGATCCAGAGTGCCTTGTTACCGGGCGCCGCCTTACTCTGCGCGATCTGGACGATGGCCCCGATATCCGCAATCAGAATCAGCAGTGCAAATAGCCCGCCGACCTCGAAACCCATGTTGGTGCTCCTTCGAGCGACGTCAAGCGCTGAGCCGGAGGTCGGCCCCGTAGGTTTTGCTCGGGTAGTGGAACGCCACGGGGCCATCGGGCAGTGAGTCCACGAACTGGCGCACGAACGGATCCTGGGATGCCTTCACCTCCTCGACACTGCCGCCCCAGATCACAACGCCATCCGAGATGAAGTAAGCGTAGTCAACGATCTTCAGCGATTCGGCGACGTCATAGGTCACGACGATCGATGTGGTGCCGAGTGCGTCGTTCAGCCGCCGAATGAGGTTCGCGATCACATTAAGCGAGATCGGGTCGAGCCCGGCAAACGGCTCGTCGTACATGATGAGCATCGGGTCAAGGGCGATCGCGCGGGCGAGCGCGACGCGGCGCATCATGCCACCGGAGAGCTCGCTCGGCATCAGGTCATTGGCGCTGCGCAGCCCGACCGCGTGGAGCTTCATCAGCACCAGGTCGCGTATGACCGGCTCGGGCAGGTCCGTCAGCTCGCGCATCGGGAAAGCGACATTCTCGAACGTGGAGAGGTCGGTGAACAGACCGCTCTTCTGGAACATCATTCCCATTTTGCGACGCAGCCGGTAGAGCGCATCGTCGTCCAGCTCGTGAATCGTCTGGCCTTCCACCTTCACGTGGCCTGCGTCGGGACGCATCTGGCCACCGATCATGCGCAGCAACGTCGTTTTGCCGCAACCGCTGGCACCCAGGATTGCGACCAGCTTGCCGCGCGGCACGCTCAGGTCGATGCCGTTCAGGACTTGATTTTCCCCGTAGGCGAGCCTCAGGCCCTTGATCTCGATCAGCGTGTTGTCTGTCATTTTTCCAAGCTTCTCCCGGGCGTCCCTCGATTTCGGGACATACTACAGAAAAGCGATGATGAAAGCGCCCACGGCAGCGGTTAGCGTCGCGGCGAGGAACGCGTTGCGATCGGGGTCGCGCCACAATCGGGCTAAAGAAGTGGGACGGCCAGCGGTTTGGTTGGGCGAATGCCCTTCCGCTGCCAATGCGGTGAGCTGCCGCAGGCCTTCCGCGGAATCGAACCGTCGCGACAGCGCAAGATGGAGGCCGGTAACGGTCGAGAACCCCGCCGCGACGTTCATCGCGGTCAGAGCCGCAGCTGGATCCCGCGGGATGGTTCGCTCCGCTTCTTCGGGAACGCCAATCGTGGCATCGATCTCGAAGTCCAGCTGGCCGGCAGACTCGCTCGCCATCGGTGGTATGTCCTGCAGCTCCGGCAGTTCCGCGAGGCACGTGCGCAGGTCGGCCGCCATTTCGGCGGCGCTCTGGTAACGCGCGTCGGGCTCCTTCTCCAGCGCCCTCGCGACGATGAGATCGAGCATCGCAGGGAGGGAAGGATTCACCGCGCTGGGCGGACGCGGCGTCGCGACCGCGATCTGCTGCATGAGCTGGGCCATGTTGGGCGCGGCGAAAGGCGGCGTCCCCGCCGCCAGCTCGTAGAGCACGACGCCGAGCGAGAAGATGTCAGCGCGGCGGTCGACGCGCTTTCCCGCCACCTGCTCCGGGGACATGTATTTTGGTGAGCCCAGGATCGCTCCGGTCTGTGTCTTGACATCGGAGGCGCGCATTCTTGCGATCCCGAAATCCATGATTTTCGCGTGGCGGCCGCGCACGATCATGATATTGCCCGGCTTGATATCGCGGTGGACCACGCCACGCTCGTGCGCAAACGCCAGCCCTTCGGCCGCCTGGACGGCGATATCGAGCGCGAGCGGCAGCGGAACCGGACTACGCGCCATCACCTCGCGTAGCTCAACGCCTTCGAGCAGTTCCATCGCCATGTACGCGATGTCGCCCTCGCGGCCGATGTCGTGGATCGTGATCAGGTTGGGGTGATTCAGCCCGCCTGCCGCCCTCGCTTCCTGGAAAAATCGTGCTTCATACTCGATGCGCTCGGCTGCGTCCGTGACGAGAGTAATGGTCTTGATTGCAACGATGCGCCCGAGCAGGGGATCCTCTGCCTTGTAGACCATGCCCATCGCGCCATGCCCCAGCTCCCCGAGAATGCGGTAGCGGCCCAACTGCGAGAGAGTATTACCCGCCATGCTTAGAAACCGAGTTGGCGCCGCAGGTCGTTCATCAGGCGGCGGGCCGTGCCGGGCCTGCGCTTTCGCACGAAAGCGTGCTTGACGATCACGACTTCAGACGACTCGAGATTCACCTGCAGATAGACCGGCGCGAATTTCCCGTGCACGACCTTGATGCGGTGGGATCCCGGACTCACTTCCAGCCGCGCCAGCGGCGGGGTCGTTCCCTTCCGAACGCCGTCGATGTAGACATCACCCTTGGGCTTGATCGCAAATTCAATGATGGCTGGCGCAAGGGGCGGCGGTGGCGGCTCTGGTGCTGGTAGTGGGGCGGGTGCGATCGCTCTCGGCGCAGGCGCTGACACGGCAACGGAGCGCATCGCGCGCGCGCCAAAACCCGCCGCCAGAATGCCGATGACCGTGAACACCCCCAACGCGATCCGCCGCCGCTGGTGCGCCCGGGCTGCGCGGAGGTCGAGCGCGTAGAACTCATGAGTTCGCAATCCGGCATCGGTAAACACGCCGGCATGCTTGAGTTCGTCTGCGCGGCCCGGGGCAATCGCTTCCAGGGCTTCGTGGAACGGTCGCGACGCGAGTAGACGTCCTGGCTCGGCGGCCTGCGACAGGGTCATAGCAGTCACAAGCCCGTCGCCGGCAAGCCCCTGACCCCGAAAATCGTCGGCTACGGGCGTCACCGGGCCGTGGTTGACGCCGATGCACAGGGGCAGGTCCGCCGCGCCTAATTGCGAGCGTTCCGCGATGTCGAGCGCTTCCTTCGGGCTCCCGAGCACCACGATTGCGGCCCCATCGGGGACGTCGAGGACGATGCGTCCGGCGGCCGGGAGCGGTCGTATGACCTCCGCGACGAGCGCGTCGAGCCGCGCCTTTAGCCGGACCTGCTCGGCTACCGGTTTGCGGGTGTATTCCCTGAGCTTCAGGACGATTGCGCTCGCAAGGGCGAAGCTGGACGTGAATTCGTGCGTGTCGGTTACCGGAGCCATGCTCCTGCTATTTTACTGTGCTTGCCGCGGCGCGCGCCGGGCGTATTGCTCAATCGGCTGCGCTCTTCACCGCCTGTCCCGTGCGGGTGGCGTGTTGCCGGGGAAAGGCCGGTCTCTTATGATATTCGCTTCATGCCCGTCCGGGAGCCACAGAGTGAATTCGGGGAGCACGCCATGACTGCGATCACGCGCGAGGTCGCCCACTTCGTCGCTGGAACTTCTTACGACACGCTGCCGGCGGAGGTGCGCGAGCGCGCGAAGGCGCTCGCGCTCGACCTCGTCGGTATCGCGCTGTGCGCCCGCCACGATGCGGAATCCACGCGGGCGATGGTTGCCGCCGTCAGCTGGCTCGGCTTGGCAAGCGGTGCTTGCACCGTGATCGGGGATGCCACTGGTTACGCTCCTGCTGGGGCCGCCATGGTGAATGGCACGCTTGCCCATTCGCTCGATTTCGATGACACCCACGCGCCAGGCTCTCTGCATCCGAGCGCGCCAATCGTACCGGCCGCCTTCGCCGCCGCCGAGATGACCGGAGCCGACGGGAAAGCTGCGATCGCGGCCATCGTCGCCGGCTACGAGGTACAGATCCGCTTGAGCCTCGCGCTCGACCCTGCGGCGCACTACGACCGGGGCTTTCACCCGACCGCGACCTGTGGCGCCTTCGGCGCGGCCGCCGCTGCCGGGCGACTGCTCCAGCTCGACCCGGAGGGTTACGCCAATGCCTTCGGGATCGTGCTCAGCATGTCGGCGGGCTCGATGCAGTTCCTGGTCAATGGCGCCTGGACCAAGCGCTCGCACGTCGGCCATGCAGCGTTGTGCGGGCTCATCGCGGCGACGCTGGCGCGGGAAGGCTACAAGGGCGCAAGCGATGCCATAGAAGGCAAGTGGGGTTTCCTGCATGCCTACGCGCCCGCCGCGGATGCGGCGAAGGTGGTGGACGGGCTCGGCCACCGCTGGGAGACGCTGAAGATCGCGGTGAAACCCTACCCCTCCTGCCGTTACGGCCACGCCGCCCTCGACGGGATACTCGCGCTAGCCCGCGAGCACGGCATCCAGGCGGGGGAGGTGGAAGCGGTCACAGTCGGCCTGCCCGAGCCGGGCTGGAAAATTACCGGTGACCCGGAGCCGGTCAAGCAGTCGCCGAAGTCGGTCGTGGACGGGCAGTTCTCCATGGCGTTCTGCGCCGCCGTGGCGCTGCGAAGCGGCGGCCTCGTGTGGGACGATTACGCGCGTCATCTCGGCGATTCCGCCACGCTTGCGTTGTGCAAGAAGGTGCGGACCCGGATTGATCCGAAAGCGCAGGCCGATTTCCCGGCCGAACTGAGCGGGAGTGTGCGGATCAAGACAGCGCGCGGCACGTTCGAGACTTATGTGCGGGTGCCGAAAGGCGAGCCTGCGAATTTCCTCTCCGCGGCCGAGTTGCGTGCCAAGTTCGACGGGCTTGTCGGGCCTTATTTGTCCGCGCGGCGCCGCGACGAGCTCGCGGATGCACTGCTCGCGCTCGATCAGGTGAACGACGTCGGCGCGCTGCTGCGCCTCACGCGGCCCGAGCAGCCGCCGCGGGTGGCGGCCGCCGGCCGGTGAACAGCCGGCGCGACCGAAGCGGCGGCGGATAATGGTGATAAGAAATGGTGATGGAGAATGGTGATGAGAAATGGTGATAAAGACCGCAGAAACCGTAGTGCATCACCAGTAATTATCACCAGTAATCATCACCAGTAATCATCACCAGTAATCATCACCAGTAATCATCACCAGTTTCTGCTTTGGCATGACAGTCGAGCGCAAGCAAGTCGGCCCAAACCGCTACCGCGAGTCCTTCGGCCGCTACCTCGAGGACTTCAAGGTCGGCGACGTGTACGAGCACCGACCGGGGCGAACGATATCGGAAGCCGACAATACCTGGTTCACGCTGCTCACCATGAACAACCATCCCCTGCACTTCGATGCGGCCTATTGCGCAAGGACCGAGTTCGGGCGGCCGCTGGTGAACAGCTGCCTGACCCTGGCGATGGTCGCCGGCATGAGCGTGAGCGATTTGAGCCAGAAGGCGGTCGCCAACCTCGGCTGGGACAAGGTCCGGCTCACGGCGCCGGTATACGCCGGCGACACGATCTACGCCGAGTCCGAGGTGCTGGCGGTGCGCGAATCGAAGTCGCGCCCGACGCAGGGAGTCGCGACCGTGCGCACCACCGGCAAGAAGGCCGACGGCACGGTGTTCATGACCTACGAACGCTCGATCCTCGTGCCCAAGCGCGGCCATGCCGTGGATGATGTCGCGGGCTACTAGGAAACATTTTCTGCCACTGAACGCCGGTAGCACAGAAGAGGTGATGAAATATGGTGATGAGAAATGGTGATGGAAAATAGTGATGAAAACCGTAGCGCCGTTGTGCATCACCGTTACTCATCACCATTTCACATCACCAGCAATCATCACCAGTAGATCCCGAGATTCCAGTGGCTAATACTTTTTTGGGCTGTCGGTGATGCGTGCGAGGGTGTCGCCTGGGGCCGATGAGCAGGAGGCGTTGATTCTGCAGAGCGTGGACCGGTTCCTCGAGCGCGACGTGCGCCCGGTCGTGCATGCGCTCGAGGCTGCCGACGCTTATCCCACGGAAATCGTCGAGAAGCTGAAGACGCTCGGGCTCTTCGGTGCCACGATCGCGCCGAAGCACGGCGGGCTTGGGCTTACCGCCGTGACCTACGCGCGGATCGTCGAGCGCATGGGAGCGGTGTGGATGTCGGTCCCGGGTTTGTTCAATTCGCATCTCATCATGGCGGCTGCGGTAGAGCGCTACGGGACGGAAGAGCAGAAGCGCCGCTACCTGCCGCGGTTCGCGAGCGGTGAGCTGCGCGGTGGCGTCGCGCTCACCGAGCCCGATTGCGGCACCGATTTGCAGGCCGTCCGAACCCACGCGCGCCGCGAAGGCGATCACTTTGTCGTCAACGGCGCCAAGACCTGGATTACCAACAGCGCCGAGGGGCAGATCCTTGCCGTGCTGGTGAAGACCGATCCCAAGGCGCAGCCGCCGCACAGGGGCATGAGCCTGCTGCTGATAGAGAAGGGACCGGGCTTCAAGGTGGTGCGCAGGCTCGAGAAGCTCGGCTACCGCGGCATCGACACGGCCGAGCTTTTTTTCGAGAACTGCCGCGTGCCGGCCGCCAACTTGATCGGCATTGAAGAAGGTCGCGGCCTGCAGCAGGTGCTGAACGGCCTCGAGCTCGGGCGCATCAACGTCGCCGCGCGCGGGGTGGGACTCGCCCGCGCGTGCCTGGAGGAGTCGCTTGCCTATGCCCAGGTGCGCAAGACTTTCGGCAAGCCGATCGCCGAGCACCAGGCGATTCAGATCAAGCTCGCCGACATGGCGACCCGGGCGGAGGCCGCGCGCCTGCTGGTCGAGTCTGCCGCGGGCGCCTACGACGTGGGCGGGCGCTGCGACCTCGAGGCCGGCATGGCGAAGCTCTTCGCCACGGAGGCCGCGCTTGAGAACAGTCTCGAGGCGATGCGCATACACGGCGCCTACGGCTACTCGAAGGAGTTCAACATCGAGCGCTACTATCGCGACGCGCCGCTGCTCGCGATCGGCGAGGGCACGAACGAGCTGCAGCGGATCATCATTGCGCGCGAGCTCGTCAAGCGGAATCCCGCCTAGGCGGGAAGAGGTGATGAATAATGGTCATGAAAGATGGTGATGATTACTGGTGATGAACTGCTACGCGTGCAGAACTCGTTGCCATTGCGCACCATCGGTTTTCATCACCAATTCTTATCACCAATTCTCATCACCATTAATCGTCACTTCTTACATATGATCGGCATATACCCTTGCATATCTGCGGCTCATGTGAGCGCGAAGGGGTTGCGATGCTGCCGCTGAATGGCGTGCGGGTGCTGGCGGTCGAGCAGTACGGGGCGGGCCCGTTCGGCACGATGTTCCTCGCGGACCAGGGCGCCGAGGTCATCAAGATCGAAAACCCGAACGACGGCGGCGACATGTCGCGCGCGGTGGGGCCGTACTTCTTCGCGCCCGGCGACAGTGAGTTCTTCCACAGCTTCAACCGCAACAAGAAGAGTCTCACGCTCGATCTGAGCCGCCCCGAGGGGCAGGTGGTGCTGCATGACCTGTTACGCAGCGCCGACGCGCTGGCCTCCAACCTGCGCGGTGACGTGCCAGTGAAGCTCGGTCTGACCTATGAGCGCCTCAAGTCGCACAATCCGAGGATCGTATGCGCGCACCTGTCTGCCTACGGACGCAGCGGCCCTCGCGCCGGCTGGCCGGGGTTCGACTATCTGATGCAGGCGGAGGCCGGCTACTTTTCGCTGACCGGCGAGCCCGGCGCGCCGCCGGCGCGCTTCGGGCTCTCGATCGTGGATTACATGTCGGGGCTCGGCCTCGCGTATGCGCTGCTCGCGGCGTTAACGGCGGCGCGTGCGACCGGCGTGGGGCGCGACATCGATGTCAGTCTGTTCGACATGGCGCTATTCAACACTGCGTATCAAGCCACCTGGTACCTGAACGAGGGCGTTGTCACCGAGCGACTGTCGCGGTCGGCGCACGCGGCATTGACGCCATGCCAGCTCTACCGCACGCGCGACGGCTGGATTTACCTGATGTGCAACAAGGAGAAATTCTGGCCGGCGCTGTGCGGCAAGCTTGGCCGGCCCGAGTGGATCGAGGACGCGCGCTTTCGCAGGTTCCCGGATCGCCTGAAGCACCGCGATACTCTGACCGAGCTGCTCGACCGCGAGTTGAGCGAGCGCACCACTTGCGAGTGGCTCGCGCACTTTGCGGGCGTCGTTCCTGCGGCGCCGATCAACGATCTCGCGCAGGCTCTGGATAACCCGTTTGTGACGGAACATGGCCGCCTGCAGACGCTTCCCCACCCGGTGAAGGGGTCGTATCGCATGGTCGCTTCGCCGGTACAGTGTGCTGGCGAGGAGGCGCCGGCGCACCCGGCACCCGCGCTGGGCGAGCACACTGAGGTGCTGCTGCGCGAACTCGGCTACGACGCCGCGCGCATCGGGGCGTTACGCGATGCGAAAGTCATATAAGAACGTATATAGCCGCAGATAAACGCAGATCGACGTGTGTCACTTCGTCACCGCTCATTGAGCCGCCGATGGACGCCGATAGACGCCGATAGACGCCGATAAGAAAGAAGGGCTTTGATTTACGCGGGTTTTCTGTTCGCGTTCATCCGCGTTTATCTGCGTCTAATGATGTTTTTTGGTTTTGAGATGTAGGCTAGAAGCCGAACTGCGCCGGGGCGTCTGCATCGGCCAGCGTTGCGGCCGCGCGCAGGAGGCAGAGTTGGTTGGTGCCATCCGAATGCAGGAAACTTGTTGCGTCGCGCAGGTACTTCTCGACAGGGTGCTCGTACATGATGGCCGCTCCGCCCAGCACCTCGCTCGCAAGCTTGCACGCCTCGAACGCCGTTTCCGAGGCATTGACTTTTGCCAGGAGCCCCAGCGTGCGCGCCTCGGGGCGCTTGCGGTCTGCGAGCCAAGCCGTCTTCCAGATCTGCGTGCGCGCCGCATCGAGGCGCATCGCTATCTGCGCAAGCATCATCGCCACGGCCTGCTGCTGCGCGAGCGGCCGGCCGCCCTGCACGCGGTCCTTCGCGTAGGCTAGAGCGTATTCATAGGCCGCGCGCCCAACCCCCAACACGGTCGCGGACGCTTCGGCTTTGCTACCGGGCATGAACTCGGCACGCAGACGGCCGACCATACCTTCCCCAACCAGAAGGTTCGACACGGGAACGCGGCAGTTCTCGAAGTGAAACGTCCCGTTCGTCGCCAGCCGCTGGCTGCTTTTCTCATGGAAGAACCCCACTCTGAAGCCGGGCGCATCGGAGGGGACAACGAAAACGCTGCCGCCTTCCCGAAGCGGCTTCGATGTGTCCGTACGAGCGATCACGAAATAGAGCTTGGCCATGCAGCCATTCGAGACGTAGCGCTTGGTGCCGTTGATCACGTAATGATCGCCATCGCGCACCGCGGTGGTCCGGAAGTCGATGTCCGGCGCGTCGTAGTAGCCTTGATGGTCGGAGCCGGCGCCAGCCTCGGTAATGGCAATGGCGAGGGTCGCTTCGGGATCCTTCACGAACGGCGGAATGAATCGGCGCTGCTGCTCGGGCGTCATGGCAGCCGCGAAAAGGTGCGCCATTTTCCAGCACTGATCCATGATGACCGCAAAGCCGAGGTCGCCTGCGGCGAGCTCCTCTCCAACGACGCACAACGTCAGTATGTCGACGCCGGCCCCGCCGTATTCCTTGGATACGCCCAGCGTGCGCAGGCCGAGCTTGTCCGCCGTGCGGATCCAGTCCCAGGGTATACGTTCCGCAGCAGTTGGCAGACGATCACGGCGTAATACATCGGGCTTGATGACCTTTTCGGTAAAGTCTCGCGCAATATCGCGCCAGCGCAGGTGCTCCTCTGTTAGTGCGAAATCCATCGTCTCCTCCTTCGAACACCGTCACCTTTGACCGGCGACCAGAACGAGTGATGACTACAGGTGATGAAAGGTGGTGATGATTACTGGTGATGTACGAACGTTTTAACGGGGTTCATCATCATTATTTCATCACTAGTTCCCATCACCATCATTCATCACCTCTTTGAAGCAATTCAGTCGACGGCAAGGTCCAGAATGCCTGGCTTGGGGGTGAAGCCGAGTCCTGGCGCCTCCGGCAGGGTGAGTGTCCCCTTGACCGGCCCGGGGGCATTGTCGAACAGCGCCTCGACGCACTTCCAGCCCTGCCAGTGGAACTCGACACGCCCGCCATTGGGCACGCCGCCGTGCAGGTGCATATTCATGTGCGGATAGTTCCCGCCCATGGCCAGCGGCACGTTGAAGGCCTGGGCAATGCCCGCCGCCTTCAGTCCTTGCGTGTAGCCGCCGATGTCACGAACGTTGGGCTGCAGGTAGTCCACCGCCTCGCGCACGAGATACTCGCGCAGGTACATGAGATCGCTGGTCGCGGTGCTTCCCGCCGCAATCGGAATCGTCGTCTGCGCCCGCAAGCGCGCCATCAGGCGCGGGTCACCCTGGAGCACCGGGTCCTCGAACCAGGTCAGATTGTAGGGCTCGCACAGCTTCGCGAGTCTGAGCGCCTGCGCAAAGGTTGCCCCCTTGTTGGCGTCCATCATCAGCTCGACTTTGGGGCCGACCGCCTCACGCAGGGCGCGCACGCGCTCTGCGTCCTGCAGAATGCTGGCGTCGGTCGGCTGACCGAGGATCTCGTCGTAGTCGTGCGAGCCCGCCGCGACCACCATCTTGAGGCTGGTCTGCCCGTCCTTGATGAGCATGCGCGCGACCTCGATCAGCTCCTCGACGCTGTAGCGTGGCAAGCCGAAGGTAATGTAGGCAGGAACCTTGCTGTGCGCGCCGCCGAGCAGCTTCCAGATGGGCTGTCCGGTCGCTTTGCCTTTTACGTCCCACAGCGCGACGTCGACAAGGCTCATCGCGCAGTTCCATGCGCCCATGAAGTACTTGCGAGCGGTTGCCCAGAAGACGCAGGTGCGCACGTCCTCCGGCCGCAAGGCGTCCATCCCCCGGACCACCGGGGCAACCTCGCGGTTGATGAACTCGCGGATGCCGTACTTCAGCGGGTAAGTGGAGAGCGCATGGCCCTTGAGGCCGTCCTCGGTTTCGACCTCGACGAAGTTGGCGAGGGCGTGCTGCTGCTCCTTCACGAGGGGGAACGTGAACGGGATGCGCAGCAGCGAGCAGGTGACTTTGGCGATCTTCACGGTCTTCTCCCATCTAGTGGTTTCTTCAGATTATGACAGGGAACGGGCGCGCCAGAACCACTCCGTGAAGGTGGAAGGTGGAAGGTGGAAGGTGGAAGGTGGAAGGCGAAAGGTGGAAGGCGAAAGGCGAAAGGCGAAAGGCGAAAGGCGAAAGGCAATAACCCTGGTGATGGGTGATGAGTGACGGGTCCTTAGCGCCGCTATTTCTGAATCCGTATCCAGGTCCTCACCTGGCGTTGTCTTAGCGTTCTTTTAAGAATCGTGATCGGTGATTCGTTAGCGGACGCGCTGACGCTCTTGTTTTCTATTTGGAATTCTTGGCGCCCTTTGCGGCCTTCCCCGCCTTGGCGGTGAAGCTGTCGCTCAGCCCGCACTGCGGGGGTCATCCTTCTGCCTTCATCCTTCCTTGCTGGGTCGTGCTAGGATTGCGGCGCACGTTTCGCGCCGGAATCAAACGAAATCGAGATGAGCACTCAACAGCCCCCTGCCAGTTCCATCGTCCATGACGCGCCGGTGCTCCCGGCTCAGCCGCGCGATTTCTGGGGGAGTGATCCAATCGCTGCCGTATTGCGAGAGCTCGATATTCCGTTCGTCGCGCTGGTCCCGGGCTCGAGCTACCGCGGGCTGCACGACAGCATTGTCAACTACCTCGGCAACCGCTCGCCTCAAATTCTGCTCACGATCCACGAGGAGAATACGATTCATATCGCTCAGGGCTACGCTAAAACGTCCGGGCGCATGATTGCGGCCGCCGTGCACGCCAACATCGGGCTCATGCGCTCGGTGATGGGGGTCTACAACGCGTGGTGCGACCGCACGCCGATCCTGCTCCTTGGTGCGACCGGCCCGTGGGACGCCACCCGCCGGCGCCAGTGGATCGACTGGATACACACATCTGCCGATCAGGGCGGTCTCATCCGCAACATCACCAAGTGGGATAACCAGCCGGGCTCGCCGGCAGCGGCGATGGAGGCGGTGCTGCGTGCGGCGCAACTCGCTCAGATCGCGCCGCAGGGCCCGGTGTACGTGAACCTCGAAGTCTCGATGCAGGAGCTCAAGCTCGATGCGATGCCGCCATTGCCGGATGTGAAGCGCTTTGCGGTGCCGCAAGCAGTGCGCCCTGCGCCTGAGCTGGTCGCTGCCGCGGCGAAGCTGCTATCGGGTGCGAAGAACCCGGTGATTTTCATGGGGCGCTGCTCCCGCAGCCTCGAGGGCTGGAAGCAGCGCATCGCGCTGGCCGAGAAGCTGAATGCGCCCGTGCTCACCAACATGAAGTCCGCCGCGGCATTCCCGACCGACCATCGCCTGCAAGCGGCGCCGCCGGGCGCCTATCTCGAGCCGAGCGCGGAGAAGCTCGTTGCTGCGGCCGACGTGGTGCTGTCGCTTGATTGGCTGGACCTCGCCGGCACGCTCAGGCAGGCCTATGGCCAGAATCCGGTCGCGGCGAAGGTGCTCCAGGTCTCGTGCGACCAGCACAGCCACCGCGGCTGGAGCATGGATCACCAGGGGCTGCCCCCCGTTGACCTCTACCTGATGTGCGAGACCGATGCGGCCGTGCCGCTGCTGCTCGAGGCCGTGAGCCCGCGCACGGCGAGGGCGGCAATTCCGGCGCCGGAGGCGCTGCCGCCGCTGCGCGCCGACGCGCTGTCGCTGCGGGGCGTCGCGGTCGCGCTCGAGGGCGCAACCCGCGGCGTCGACGTCTGTTACACGCGCCTGCCGCTGGGCTGGAACGGTGCGTATACGCAGTTCCGCCATCCGCTGGACTACATTGGCCATGACGGCGGCGCCGGCGTGGGCTCGGGGCCGGGCGTCACCGTCGGCGCCGGACTCGCATTAAAGGGCAGCGGCCGCATTCCGATCGGCCTCATGGGCGATGGCGACTTCCTCATGGGCAACACCGCGGTATGGACCGCGGCGCACTACCAGGTTCCCTGCCTCATGATCGTTTGCAACAACCGCTCCTTCTACAACGATGAGCGCCATCAGGGGCGCATGGCGGAGCAGCGGGGGCGCCCCGCGGAAAACAAGTGGATCGGCCAGCGCATCGACGATCCCGACGTCGACATCGCGGGGATGGCGCGCGTGCAGGGCGGGGTCGGCATCGGTCCGGTGACGGATCCATCGGACCTGCAGCCGGCGATCGAGAAGGGCCTCGAGGCAGTGCGCGCCGGGAAGGTATGCGTGATCGACGCGCGCGTTCTGCCGGGCTACGACGGGCGTGCCTAGCGATTGGCCGCGGGCGTACGCGCCGCGGCCAAAGAGGTGATGAATAAATGGTGATGAAAACCGTTGCGACGGCGTAGTGCGTCTCAATCTCTTATCACCATTTCCCATCACCAGTAATCATCACCATTTTTCATCACCAGTACTACTTCGGAGGAATGACGGGCAGCAGCAGATACGACGCTTTGTCTCCCCCGGAGTAAATAGTACTCCGTGCCCCGCTGTTGTAATCCGCGTGATAGTGCGTGAAATGTGAGCTGCCCACGCCGTCGACGGGCGCGATATCGAGGCGCAGCTTGTGACCCTTTTTGAAGACCATGCTCGTCGGCCAGATTTCCACCTGGGACTCGACGATCTCGCCCGGCTTAAGCCACCAACGCTCGTCATGCGCGTGATAGGGCCGATAGGGCAGCGAGCGCTGCGGATCGAGCTTGCGGTGCGACGCGCGCAGCCAGCCCTTGGTGACGGCCGCCAGCGGCTCGCCGCGCTGGCCCACTTCGCAGACGTCCTTGCCGTCGGGGCCGATGTTGCGGATTGTCGCGAAGATGTCCATGTCCTCGGCCGTGCTGGAGACCCAGAGGTTGAGCACGACCGGCCCGGTCACTTCCGTGTCCTCCTTCATAGGCGGCGTCTCGAATGACACCCCGCGCGGCGTCGGGCCAGGGCGGCTCGGGCTGCTGGCCGCATACGTCACCTGCGCCATCTGCGGTGGCGGCGTCTGTGTGAGAACGCCTTCCACGGCGTCGGCCTTGTCGGAGGCCTCGCGCTCGACTTCGAGATGCAGCTTCGTCCACTGCGTGCGGGCGATCGGCCACTCGTTCTCGAAGCGGAACGGGTAGGGCTTCTTGCTGCCCCCGGTGCGGATCTCGAGCTTCACCGGCGGCTCGTCCATGATTCCGGTGTCGATGCCCTTGAGCCAGTAGTCGAACCAGCGCAGCTGGTCCATGCGCCCCTCTTCCGAGTGGAAGGGGTGGTAATGCGATCCGGTGTGGATGCGGAGCTTTTTATGTTTCGAGGCCGCACACATGAAGCCTTCGGTGTTGCCGCGCAGATGCATCGAGAAGCCGGTCCAGTTGCCGACGCTGTACAGCGGCACGGTGATTTTCTCCCAACGCGCGCTGCACGTGCGCCAGTACTCGGAGTCGAGGTCGTTCCTCATGTAATGCCACAGCAGGTCGTTTTGAAACGAATCGGGGTTGTAGCTCCGCGGCTTGCCGAGCAGGTGGTGCGCTGTGTTCGTGTGATGCCAGTTGGAGATGAACCCCAAGGCGAAGATGCCGCCGTGATAGGCCTGGTCGCGGTACTGATCGGCGCGCCCTTCCCACGGCATGATCGCCTTGAGCGAGGGCGGCTGCAGGCCGGCGACACGCCACTGGAACGCCGCGTGATACGAGATGCCCACGGTGCCCACGTTACCCGAGCACCACGGCTGCCGCGCGATCCACTCAATGCAATCATACGTGTCGAGCGCTTCCTGGTACGAGCTTGGTTCCGATTTCCCGGGGGACTTTCCCGACCCGCGCGTATCCACGCGCACCAGCGTGTAGCCCCGCGGGCACCACCACAGGGGATTCACCGCTTCCCAGTTCATGTAGGGGTTGGCCGCTTCCTCCAGGTCCGGTGGCGGAACCCACAGCTTGTCCTTGTGGTAGGGGCCGATGTTCATGATCGCTGGGAAGCGCTCGGCGCCGCCGTCGGGGCGGAACACGTCGGCGCAGATGAGACTCCCGTCGCGCAGAGGAATCCAGACGTCCTTCTCGACGATCAGTTTGTAGTCTTTCGGCTGAGAAACGTTAGCTAATGCCGTGCTCATTCTTGTTCTCCCGTTAATGCGGATTCGAACAACTGCTGCCCAATGCCTGCCGTAATGCCGTGGGGAGGTTGGGGCCGAGAGCCACCGCCACTACACCGCAATTCTGACATGGCTGTTCCCCGGACGTGAGCCGACATCGTAAGTCACGATCGGGCGGGCTTGGGAGAAGAGATCAGCGGCGGTGGTACAAAGCGACAGGGGACCGCACACGCGGTCCCCTGGTGAAGTCGGCGGGAACGCGACGGCCGGGACTCAAAACCCCGGTGCGCCGCTTTTCAGCAGCCGCGAGTTGTGCGGAGTCGTCGCACGATCGCGACCCGGCTGGTGGACAAGGGGGAAACGGCGTGCGGCAGCAGAGCCGTTTCGTGCGGGGCGCGTGGCTCTACAGGTACTTTTCGGCGCAAATGATGATTTCGCGATTCGTCGGGAAGCTCAGGCATTCCCGGGCGTCCTCGCGCGATTTGGCCGTAAGCCGCCTGACAGTCGGCGTGGCCGCCATTTTTTTCTCTTTTGCTTCTGCCTTCATCGGTGTCGCCGGCTTGTCGGCCGCCGGTTCTTGCGCCTGCGCCAGGCACAAGACGGGCAACGCGCACAGCGCCGCAAAGGTTGCCACATGGCATATACGGTTCATGACCTGCCTCCTCTCTCCGGAGAGAGCATTATGGTCGCACAGAACGCCGCCATCCAGCGGGGCAATAAGTCACATGTCCCGCGCCGAACGGCGCTTCCAGCCGGGCTTTTGACGCATGCGGCCTGACGACCGGATTGTACCGCCACACGATGATCGCGCAACCGATCGGCCGGTCGGCGAGACCCCGGAGCAGCCCTGCGATGCTGGCGTGGCGACTCATTGTCCGACGAGGCTCGCGACATCGCCCAAACGGATCTCGCCGCCAGCACCGCGGGTCAGCATTCCTACCGCGAACGTCGGCTCCCGCTGGCCGAAGGCGCTTACCAGGATCTTCATGACAGGCAGGTCGCGCTCGCCGGTCCCAGGGTTGGCGTGGGTGGCAAGACAGCGGACTTTAGGTTTGACGACGTCGAATTCGACGCTGCCGATGCGGATCCTGCGGTCGACCCAACCCTGCTCCGCCCAGGGATGCGCGCCCTCGATCACGATATTCGTGCGGAAGCGCTGCTCCTTGAGCGTTGAATCGCCGCTAGCGGCCGCCAGGGCGGCGAGGCTTTCACGGCTGTGCAGCGTGACCTGCCCGGCTTCGTTGTCTTGGTAGCGCGGCCGTACGCCGTCGCCGACGAGCCGCAGCGGACAGCGTTCCGGGTGGCCGGCGAGGGGGTTCTCCTCGAGCGCCAGCACGTAGTCCTGCAGCGCAGCGGCGACCCGCTTGCGGCCGCGCTCGTCCAGCGCATCCTCGACCAGCAGGGCGCCCGCGCGGCTCAGTTGCAGTCGCAGCGCGCGGTGATCGAAGCGAAGATCGAGACGCGCAAGGCCCGGCGTGTTCACCAGGGCCACGAACTCATACTTCTTGCTCCAGGCTTCGTCCGGCACGGTGGAGCTGGCGAAACGGAAGCCGAGCGCCCGGTCGCCCGCGATGCGCCCTTCCTCGAGGACCGTCAGCGTCTCGCAGGACTCGGGCGTGAGGCCCTTTACGGGATAACGGTAGAGCGCGACGACTTTCGACACATCGATCGGTGACGTGTGCTGAGTATTTAGAGCATGCTCAAAAATCAAAAAACATCATTAGCCGCAGATAAACACAGATAGAAAACCTAAGTCAATCATGATCGTCGGGTTTCGTCGGCGTGTATCGGCGTTCATCGGCGGTTGCATTTTTGTTTTTGAGACGGCTTCTGGACGCTATGCCGCTCGCTCAAGGGCTGGTGTTCAGCAGCTGCTGGAGCGCTCTGCCGCGAAGGACGTAGACATACTCGAGGCCGTCCTCGGGGTCCACGTGCTCCGCAGCCTTTTCAAAGCCAAGCTTTTTGGCGAGCGCGATCGCAGGCCTGTTCTCCGGCTCGGTCGCCATGACAAAATTCTCGATGCCGTGCTCCGCCGCTGCCCAGGTCACCAGGCCCTTGATGGCTTCCACGGCGTAGCCCTGTCGCCGGTAGGCGGGGTAGACGGCGTAGCCGAGCTCGACGCCGTCCTGAACGTAGGGGCGCAGGTAGGTCGGATTAGGCCTGGAGAAAAAGCCGATATGGCCGACCATGGCGCCGGTGCGCACGTCCCCGATGGCTCTCAGCGACCACGGCGCGTACTCCACGTCGGAATGCAGTTCGCCGAGCCGCAATGCCATGAGGTTTTTCTCGCGCAGCCACTCGGCGTCAATTTTCAGCCCTATGAGATCCTGCGCGAGCGCCGGTTCGTTATCGTGGCACGCAAGCAGGAAGTCCTCGGACATGTAGCGCAGCCGCAGGCGTGGTGTTTTGATCTCGTCCGACAACGGCTTCTCCTTTTGCGTCTGGCGAGAGGGCTCGGGGAAACGGCGTGGCACGTGGTACAACAGATCCACGTTTGTGCGCTATTATCGCACCACCATGGGAACTGACAACCTCATTGCCAACCTCTTAAAAGGTTGGCGTTTTCTCTACAAGCGGGGCTTTATCGAGGGCTTCGGCCACCTGAGCTATCGCCTACCGGACACCGATCAGTTCGTGGTGGTGCGCCATTCCCTGGGGCCTAATGCGACCGCGGACGACCTGGTGGTGATGAACCTCGACGGCCGCAAACTCGACGGCGGGGGCGATGCGCCGGGAGAGTTTCCGATCCACTCGGAAATCTACAAGGCGCGGCCGGATGTCATGAGCGTCGTGCACTACCACGGGATGTACTCTACCGCGTTCACAACCGTCGCGCAGGATCTGCGTACCATCCACAGCACGGGCACGATCTTCTACGACGGCGTACCGACCTATCCCGATCCCAAATTGATTCTCAACCGCGAGCGCGGAGCCGCGTTGGCGCGCACGCTTGGCCCGCATCGCGCGGTCCTGTTGCGGGCGCATGGCGTCGCGGTCACAGGGCCCAGTATCGAGAATACGGTTTCAGCGGCCTTCCTGTTCGAGCAGAATGCGCATCGTGCCAGCATTTGCGCGACGCTCGGAAAACCGCTGTGGCTGGACGAACAAACCGCGCGGGAGGCCGGGGAGGAGCTGCTCAAGAACGGCGGCCTGTTCCGCAGGGTCTGGGCGCTGGTGGAAAGCGACAACGAAGAATAAGGCAGCGCGTTCCTCGGGGTAGTGATGGCAGGGTGCCAGGCTCTCAATGGGTCGAGGGTAGGGGGCAGCCAGGGCACGAGGTGGGCGTGGCCACTTTGCCCCCCGAGGCAGATTTTTCCGGGAATGACCCTTACGGGGCCAGTGTCTTCACGTGACACGGCCGTCTCGCAGGCTTAAGCTATTTCCCCCCGGCGCTTGTCTGAAACAACCGACGAAAGGAGCACGACATGACATTGCGTATTGGCAGCAAAGTTCCCGATTTCACCGCAGAGACCACGCAAGGTAAGATCAGCTTTCACGAATGGATCGGCGATAGCTGGTGCGTACTGTTCTCGCATCCGAAGGATTTCACGCCGGTGTGCACGACCGAGCTTGGCTACATGGCGAAGTTGCAACCCGAGTTCGACCGGCGCAACTGCAAGGTCGTCGGTTTGAGCGTCGACCCGGTGGACGATCACAAGCGTTGGTTGCAGGATATCAAGGACGCGACGGGGCACGCCCCGAATTATCCGATCATTGCAGATTCCGATCTGGCGGTAGCCAAGCTTTACGACATGTTGCCGGACGACGCAGGTAGCACGGCGAAAGGCCGTACCGCCGGCGACAACCAGACCGTGCGCACCGTCTACGTTATCGGTCCCGATAAGCTCATCAAGGCGATGGTCTCCTACCCCATGAGCACGGGGCGCAACTTCGACGAGGTGCTGCGCATCATTGACTCGACGCAGCTGACGGCGAAACACAAGGTTGCCACCCCGGTGAACTGGAAGCAGGGAGAAGATGTCATCATCGTGCCGACCGTCTCCGACGAGGAAGCGAAGCAGAAGTATCCGGGCGGCTGGAAAGCGCCGAAGCCCTACCTGAGGATCATTCCTCAGCCCAAGGCGTAGCACGCCTGCGCTTAACAGCGCGCAAAATGCTGAGGCCAGACGGGCTCATCTAATGATGAGCGCGCTGGCCCCTCTTGTTTTCTGGCGAGTGATGAAGCGATGACCAACGGCTAATGACTGACGAAACGCAGTGACTGGGCGACTCGGTGACTGATTGACTTGGAGTGCGTAATAAAATCAAGAAAATCAGCCGCAGATAAACGCCGATGGACGCCGATAAATAATTGTACTGTGTTAGCGGTCGTGGTACCGTCGCGAGGTGTTTATCGTAACCGTGGAGGTGCGCGATGGGTAGGGGCGTGGAAACGCGATTCGAACGTTATGCCGAGAAGATGGTGGAGGCG
>Ga0224512_10000599_pt1 | contig 37368 bp, 31 predicted proteins | sample SF_May12_sed_USG_4_FD_169103 | JGI IMG/M metagenome (GOLD analysis project Ga0224512, IMG submission 169103) | Sediment microbial communities from San Francisco Bay, California, United States - SF_May12_sed_USGS_13 | ecosystem: Environmental > Aquatic > Marine > Sediment | place: USA... | reverse complement strand
TCACATCAGGTGGAAAGAATGCGGACGTTCGGGATCTTCGTCATGGCCGTCGCGCTCGTTGCCGCATGCCAAAGCGACGTGAGCGCTCAGGCCACCGATGGACCACTCGCGGCGGTCGAGAAGCTCTTCCTGGGCATGCGCATGGCGAACGTCTCGATCGTGCGCGAGACGCTGGCTCCCGATGTCCGTATTGCAGCGGTTGCGGGCGTGGGTGGCTCCGCCCGCATCGAGGCGCAGGACATCGAAGGGTTCCTCCGAAGCATTGGCGTCTCGCAAGGGGCCTGGAACGAGCAGATCTACGACGTAGAGGTCCGCAGCGACGATACGATGGCCTCCGTTTGGGCGCCGTTCACATTCTATCTCAACGGGCGCCTGAGCCACTGCGGGGTCAACTCGATCGAGCTGCTTCAAGACGCAGAAGGCTGGAAGATCACGCAGATCTCCGATACGCGGCGCACAGCCGGGTGCCCGGATCCTCTGGGGGCCTGAGGGGCCATTTGGGCCATGCGGGACAACGACACCCGTCCGCCCCGTGTCCAATAGGCATGACAAACTTCCTGGACAAACTCCGCCCGGTCGCCCTGAACGCTTGGCGCATCGTCGTCGGCTTCACCTTCTTCACGCACGGTGGCCAAAAGATGTTCGGCTGGTTCGGCGGCAATGCCGTGCAGAGCTACGCCAGTATGATCGGCCTCGCGGGCATCCTCGAGTTCTTGGGGGGCCTACTCATCATCCTCGGCGTGCGGACGCGGTATGTGGCCTTCCTGCTTTCAGGGGAAATGGCCACCGCGTACTTCTACAGCCATGTCCGCCGAGGCGGGCTGTGGCCGTGGGACAACGGAGGGGAGTTGGCGGCGGTCTATTGCCTTACGTTCTTGGCGATGGCGGTCGTCGACGGTGGCGACTTCAGCATCGACGGACTCCTGAAGAAACGGTCGGCGGTCCGAATGCCATGAAGGCCGGTCTCGTATCAGCCCTATTCACCTTCCTCTTGATGTCGCCCGTACCCGCGAACGCACAGGCGATCATGCCCGAACCGGCGCCGCCTTCCCGACAGGCGCTGCAAGGCCGTCAGGTCGTGCTCGTTACCGGCTCTACGAGCGGGCTCGGCCGCGAGGTGGCTCTGGCCATGGCGGACCGGGGCGCGCACGTCATCGTGCACGGACGGAACCGTGAACGCGGTATGGAGGTCGTCGACGAGATCGTGGCGGGGGCCGGCACCGCCACGTTCTACGCCGCCGACTTCGCCTCGCTGGCCCAGGTCCGTGCGTTGGGCGAGGCGGTCCTCCGTGACTTCGACCACGTCGACGTCTTGGTCAACAACGCAGGAATCTGGCTGTCGGGGGACAACGAGCGCCACGAGAGTGAAGACGGGCTCGAACTGTCGTTCGCGGTGAACTATCTGGCGGGTTACTTGCTTACCGACATGCTTCTGCCGCTCATCCCGAGGACTGCTGGCTCGCGGATCGTGAACGTGGCGTCGGGCGCGCAGTCACCCATCGACTTCGACGATCCTATGATCCGGAACGGCTATAGCGGAGGGCGGAGCTACGGTCAGAGCAAGCTCGCTCAGATTCTGCACGCCTTCGACCTCGCCGAAGAGCTCGACGGGACCGGTATCAAGGTCAATGCCCTGCACCCTGCGACCCTCATGGACACGAACATGGTGCGGTCCGCGGGCGTACGGCCGCGCAGCTCCGTTGAGGACGGGCTCGAGGCGGTGCTGGACCTCATCGTTCCCGTAGACTTGGGGACTGGGGGCTACTACAACGGCACGCGCGAATCGCGGGCGAATGCCCAGGCGTACGACACGGCGGCACGGGCCTCGCTTCGTCGACTCAGCGACAATCTCGTCGGGCGTTAGCTGCTCCGGAAAGCACGTCAGAACACGGCAACTGTTGGGAGGTTAGTTTCGTGCAGTTTCGCACAAGTCGGCCGCGTGGCGGCAGTACCGAATTCCTGGGAGCAACATTGCTACAGTCCGGATGCCGGCCGCGAACGGGTTGGCTGGTGCTTGCGATGGCTATGGGCGCCCTAGGCGCGTTGGTCACCCCCAACTCGATTTCGGCCCAAACCAATGACCGCCCCCGCGTCTACCTGGACTGCCAGGGCGGCGGATGCGACTTCACCTACTTCCGCACCGAGATCCCTTGGGTCGTGTGGGTGAGAGACCAGGTCGACTCAGATGTCCACATCATTTTCACGCGGCAGGACACGGGGGCGGGCGGGCGCGAATACGTCATGGACTTCATTGGTCGGGGGCGATACTCGGCCTATTTGGGCCAGAATCTCTACCGGACGCTCCCGACCGACTCGCAGCGGGAGCAACTGGACGGTGTCGCGCTGATGATGAGCGTAGGCCTGGCGCACTTCGCGACCCAATCGGGGTTCCGCGACCTCATCCAAGTCACCGGTGTCGGCTCCATCGAAGAGGGTCTCCTGCCGGGGCAAGGCGTCCTTTCGCAGGAGGAAGCGGACGATCCGTGGAATCTCTGGGTGTTCAGGCTCAACGCGAACGGGAACTACAACAGCCAGTCGAGCAGGCGAGACTGGCGGGCCAACACGGGCTTCAGCGCTACACGCGTGTCGCCAACGTGGAAGCAGTCCTACCGCGCGAGCTACAACCCGAGTGGGCAGACGATCGAGTTCGACGATCGCCCCGACTTCGTGGACAGCCGCTTCAACTACAGTGTCAACTGGCGAGCGAGCTACGCGCTCGCGGAGCACTTCTCCGTCGGGTTCAGCGGCAACGTTGGACGCAATACGAGCGGGAACCAGGACATCTGGGGTCAGATGAACCCCGCGCTCGAGTACAGCTTCTTTCCCTACGAGGAGGCGACCCGCCGCGCGCTGACGGCCTTCTACGAGGTCGGTCCGGTCTACCGGCACTACTTCGAGGAGACCCTCCTCGGCAAGACTGAGGAGACGCGCGTCGAACAGGCACTCCGGATTTCGTTCGACCAGCGGCAGCCATGGGGAAGTGCCGGTGTCTTCATCCGCGCATCCCACTACATGCACGACCTCGGCACGAACAACATGTCCGTGAACGGCAACCTGAGCTTCCGCGTCGTGCGGGGATTGGACTTGAACATCGGAGGCTCGTTCTCGAGGGTACGCGACCAGTACTACCTGGCGGGTGGCGATCTCACGCCCGAGGAGCGCCTGCTTCGACTGCAGCAAGAGCAGACGGACTACGAGGCGCGCATCAATTTCGGTTTCGAGTACCAGTTCGGCTCGATCTACAACAACGTGGTGAACAACCGCTTCTAGCCCCTACGTCACGGAGGGTCGAGGATGAACACGGGCACACCGATCTCGCGACGGACCGCCTTGGAAGGGATGGGGGCCGCAGTCGCCCTCCCCTTTGTCGCGACAGGTGCCGAGGCGTCTCCGGCCCGCAGGGTCGAGGGCAAGGTCGCGCTCGTCACGGGATCCAGTCGCAACCTAGGCCGCGCGACGGTTCTCGAGCTCGCGCGTCGGGGCGCCGATGTGATTGTGAACGGTCGGTCCAACCGTGAGGAAGCGGAGGCCACGGCTGCCGAGGCAAGAAGCTTCGGTGTGCGAGCCATTCCCATTCTCGCCGATGTGGGGGACGAGCAGCAGGTGAACCGGTTGGTTGCGGAAGCGACTGAGCGGATGGGACGCATCGACATCTTGATCAACAACGCCGCGTATCGAGGTCAGAGCTCGCTCGTCGACATGACAACAGAGGAGTGGCGACAGTCGGCGGCCGTGAATTTCGACGGTCCATTCTTCTGCACGAGGGCCGTAGTGCCTGGCATGATCGCGAACCGCTACGGACGCATAGTCACCGTGTCGGGGCTGAATTCATTCCACGGCCGCCCCGGCTGGGCACACATTTGCGGCGCCAAGATGGGAGCGGTCGGCATGACTCGGGCGCTGGCGGCCGAGCTTGGCCAGTACAGCATCCTCGTGAACCACGTGGTGCCGGGTGCCTTCGTTGCCCATCCGGACCCAGAGAGCATCCCTGTGCCGAGGATAGGGTTGGCGGAGGAGTTGGCCAACGTCTATGCGTTCCTGTCGTCCGAGGACGCGAGCTACATCACGGGACAGACCTTCCACGTGAACGGCGGGGACATCCGCTACTAGGGCGTTCCGGCGAAAGCGGACTGCTGCTTCGAGACGGAGATTGTGCCGTTGACGTCGTTCTCGGACGAGCAGCTGGGCCTGGCCCTGCCATGTTCCGGCGATCGATAGGCGTCGGGCCCGGTCCCGCACGCGGAGGCGATCAGGACGAGGCCGGAAACGAAGCTCAGTCGGACGGCTTTTCAGCGAGACGTCATGGTGGCGTTCATCCTTGGTCGAACCCAAGCCGAATCAGTACCGCCCGCAGCTGGCCGACGCATGCGTCTACGAACGTGTCGGTGGCCAGGTCCGTCGGCGCGACTCGGTTCAGCGTGATGGACTCGTAGATCTCCGTCGCCGAGAGCCGTGTATGATCCCAAAACGAGACTTCCGCATGGATGCCGTACACCGCCGTTTCTGCACCCGGCGGGGTGTAGTCGATCGCGGCGCACTCGCCCAGCACATGGTTTTCCATGGGGTCGAACTCGTCGGCGCCCCACACGCGGCGAACGCCGGTTGCTCGGAGGTCGTTCAACACACGTAGGTCGAGGCGCCCCTGTTCGCCGCTTTGGGGCGAGCCGAACACGAGCTGAACAACCGCTCGATTCGTGGGTGCCAGCGCGAGCCATCCCCAGCCGCTCACGTCGTCACGCAGGACGAATTGCCCTTCCACCGACGCTGGCGCGAGCGCGAGCGCCGCGGCGACGAGTACTAGCGAACCGACTCGTACCATCACGACATCCCCACCTCTGAGAGTTGGGTGAAGCTACGGAAGTTGAGGCCGAGAGCACAGGTTGACGGATCGGTACGGTCTCGCGCGTATTATGTGTGGTCCATCGCACCCATGAAGCCTATGTCCGACGAGAAACGATACGGAGACGAGGAGGTCAAGGAGATCTTCGATTTGGCTTCCCGGCCTGGCCAGGTCGGCCGGTCGGAACCCGTCGATGGGTCCGGTCTCACGTTGGCCGAGCTGCAGGATGTGGGGCGGGAGGTGGGGCTCGAGCCCGCCCGCATCGCGGAGGCCGCGGCCGCACTAGAACGAAGACCCGCGGTGCTTCCCCAGAAGAGACTGCTGGGCCAGCCGATCTCCGTGGGCCGCGTGGTCGAGCTACCGAGGGCTCCGACAGATCACGAGTGGGACCTCCTGGTGGCGGAGCTGCGTGCGACGTTCGGCGCCAAGGGGAAGGTCACTTCGTCCGGTGGGCTGCGCGAGTGGTCGAACTCGAACCTGCATGCTTACATCGAGCCGACCGAGACTGGCTATCGCCTACGGCTGGGCACCACCAAGGGGACCGCGATCGCGCTGAGGAACGCCGGGACGATGGGGATCCTCTTCGCGGTGGCCCTCACCATTGTACTCGCCCTCGATGGCCGCATGGATGAGCTGGCCGGGCCTCTCTTCCTCGCCCTGGCCGGCGGCGCGGCGCTCGTCTCGAACTTGCTGACCCTGCCGCCCTGGGTTCGCGAGCGGGAGCGGCAGATGGACTACGTCGCCGGCCGGGCGACCGCGCTCCTCGCCGGTGAGCCTCGGTAGCGCGATGGCCGGGAAGGCGCTCGGATCCTAACTTCGGCCGATCCCATACCACCCGCCGTCCAGCCGATCGGCAGGAGAACCCGACATGCGCCCGACCTCCGTCCCTCTAACGCTCCTGCTCGGCCTTACGTTGGCAGCCTGTGCGGACGACCGCTCGGCGGTCGTCGGCGAGGCCGCAGATCCGACGGTCATCAGCGGCACTGTAGAGGGCCGGGACGGCCCCGAGGCCGGGGTCTGGGTCGTTGCGGAGACGAACGCATTGGCCACGGGTTTCGCCAAGATCGTCGTCACGGACGACCAGGGTCGCTTCGTGCTGCCCGAGCTCACCGAGGCCAGCTACGAAGTCTGGGTCCGCGGCTACGGTCTGGCGGACTCCGAGCCGATCGCTGCGGCGCCGGGGGACGAGCTCCGTCTGGTGGCCGCATATCCGGGGACCCCTCAGGAGGAAGCCTCAGTCTACCCGGGGAACTACTGGTACTCCCTGATGGAGGTGCCCGAAGCGAGCGAGTTCCCGGGCACTGGGGCCGAGGGCAACGGGATCGACCCGTCCATCCAGACACAAGCGGCGTGGATCGACGATCTCAAGCAGGGTTGCCAGCTTTGCCATCAGCTCGGGAACAAGGCAACGCGCGACATCTCGCATATCGAGGGCCGGTTCGCCTCGACGCTCGAGGCGTGGCAGCACCGTACGATGTTCGGGCAGCGGGGCGCGCAAATGAACGGTGTCCTGGCCGCCATGGGGGAGCGTGGCGCGCAGGAGTTCGCGGCCTGGACCGACAGGATCATCGACGGAGCAGTGCCGCCGGCTCCCCCCCGTCCGGCTGGAGTGGAGCGGAACGTCGTCCTGACGATGTGGGATTGGGGCCAAGCGAAGTCCTACGTGCACGACGAGGTCACGTCGGACAAGCGCAACCCTACCGTCAACGCGAACGGCCTCGCCTACGGAGTGTCGATGTCGGACGACAAGCTCCTGATCGTCGATCCCAACACGAACGAGGCTCGCGACCTCCGGGTCCCGGTACGCGATCCCGAGACGCCTTCGTACTTCCCGACCGACCCGGGCTTCCAGCCGTGGATGTACTGGGGGAACGAGATCGTGCTGGACGGCCCGGCCAACGTGCACAACCCGATGATGGATCAGGACGGGCGCGTCTGGCTCACCTCCAGAATCCGCGAGACGAGCAACAACCCCGCATGGTGCCGCGAGGGCTCGGCGAATCCGTACGCACAGTACTTCCCCCTGAACTCGAGCGGGCGCCAAGCGTCGGTCTACCACCCCGACACGGAGGACTTCACGCTCGTGGATACGTGCTTCGGGACGCATCACCTGCAGTTCGGGGAAGATGCCGACAACACGCTCTACTTCAGCGGCGACAACCGGGTGATCGGCTGGGTCCGAACCACCCCGCTTCTGGACGGGCCACGCGGTGCGGCGGTGCAGCAGATTCGAGACCAGGCTCGGGCCTTCCTCGCGCCTCGAGAGGAGGCCGCCCAAGGGTGGTGCCCGACGGTCATCGACACGAACGGCGACGGTCGTATCAGCCGCCCGTGGAACACGGGCTCGGCGAGCGATCCGGGCCGAGATACCCAGATGACAGGCTTCGCCTACGGCATCATCGAGAACCCCGTGGACCACTCGGTCTGGATCGCGAGGACGGGTGGTGTCCCCGGACGGATCTTCCGGTTGGAGCTCGGTGACAATCCGCCCACGACGTGCAAGACCGAAGTCTATGAACCGCCCTTCGGGACGGCGGATGTACCCATGGAGGACTGGGGCTTCGCGCCGCGCGGGATCGACATCACGCGGGACGGCGTCATCTGGACGGCGCTTTCCGGGAGCGGACACTACGCGAGCTTCGACCGGAGCAAGTGCACGGTATTGAACGGTCCGACGGCTACCGGGCAGCACTGCCCCGAGGGGTGGACGCTCTACCCGACCCCGGGACCCCAGATGAAGAACGTGGTCACGTCGGGGAGCGCGGACTACCACTACTACAACTGGGTCGACCAGTTCAACACGCTGGGCCTCGGCGAGAACGTCCCGATCGCGAACGGCTCCACGTCGGACGCACTCCTCGCGCTGGATCCCGATTCGGGTGAGTGGATCGTCCTGCGTGTGCCGTATCCCATGGGCTTCTACTCGAGGGGGCTCGATGGCCGCATCGACGATCCTGCCGCAGGCTGGAAGGGGAGGGCGGTATGGGCCGACTACGGCACCAACATCCCATGGCACATCGAGGGCGGACCGGGGACAATGAGCAAGATGGTCAAGTTCCAGGTGCGGCCTGACCCCTTGGCGTTCTAGGCATGCGACACACGCTCCTGAGCGCGGTGGCGCTCCTGGTGCTTGCGGCCCCCACGGTGGCGCAGCAGACGGCCAATCCGTACGACTCCGATCCCGCGGCCATGCGGGCGGGTCGCGCGCTCTTCGCGAACCGCTGTGCGGAATGTCACGGCGCGGACGCACGGGGCTTCAGCGGACCCGACCTGACCGTCCTCTGGGCGGAAGGCACGAGTGACGAGCGCGTCTTTCAGACGATCCGGTCCGGGGTGTCGGGAAGCATCATGCCCTCGAGTACCGCGCCGGACAACGAGATCTGGGCCATGGTCGCTTACGTGAAGAGCATCAGCACCGTGGCGGCGGCATTAGACGCGCCAGGCGATCCGGAGCGGGGGCAGGAGCTTGTTCAGGCCAGGTGTACTCGCTGCCACTATGTGGCCGGTGGCGGCGGCTACCTGGGCCCCGACCTGTCCCGCATCGGGGCGGTCCGGACGCGGGAGTCCTTGATGCGCTCCATCCGTGAGCCCGCGGCGAGCATTCAGCCTGGGTACCGCACTGTGACTCTGGTGACGCCTTCGGGTGATCGCATTCGCGGCGTCGCGAAGGGTGAGGACGCGTTCTCCGTACAGATCCTGGACACGCGTCAGCAGCTGCGCGGATACATGAAGTCGGACCTTGCCGAGGTCGTTCGTGAGCCAGTCTCGCTCATGCCCGAGTTCACGTCGGCCAGGCTCCCTGACGAGGATCTGAACGACATTGTCCGTTATCTAGGTACGCTCCGGGGGAATCGATGAGAAGAGCACGGACATCCGTGTGGGTAGCAACAGTCGTCGGGCTGGCGCTCGCCGGACCTGCACCGGTCACTGCCCAGGATGACGATGCCGGCGTCACGTACGACGACATCCTCGCCGGATTCGCCGACCCCACCCGGTGGCTCACCTATTCGGGTGACTACAGTGGCCAGCGGCACAGTCCCCTCACGCAGATCACGCCCGCGAACGCGCATCGACTCGCACCCGCCTGGACCTTCCAGACGGGCTTCGACACGCGTGGCAGGGGCTTCGAGACGACACCCTTGGTCCTCGACGGTGTGCTTTATGTGACGGGATCCAACAACTACGCCTGGGCCATCGACGCCCGCTCCGGCAGGCCGTTCTGGCAGTATCGTCGCCAACTCCCAGATGACCTGACGTACGGGGCGAGCGCCCCCGTGAACCGAGGCTTCGGCATCCTGGGCGACCGGCTCTTCATGGTCACGTTGGACGCCCACCTCCTCGCCCTCGATCGTGCGACCGGGAGCATCCTCTGGGATGTCGTGCTGGCTGACTACAAGGTCGGTTATGCGGCCACGCTCGCCCCGTTGGTCCTCGACGGTAAAGTCATAGTCGGCATCTCGGGCGGGGAGTACGCCACCCGGGGCTTCATCGACGCGTATGATCCGGAAACGGGCGAGCAGATCTGGCGCTTCTATACCATTCCGGGCCCCGGCGAGCCAGGCAGCGAGACGTGGCCCGACGATCCACTGACCTTGGCGCGTGGCGGTTCCGGGACCTGGATGAATGGCAGCTACGATCCGGAACTGGACCTCATCTACTGGGGGACTGGCAACCCGAACCCGGACTACAACGGTGACTCACGGCCGGGCGACAACCTCTACAGCAACTCGATCGTCGCGCTCGAGGCCGAGACTGGGGCGCTCCGTTGGCATTTCCAGTTTACGCCCCACGATCTGAATGACTGGGACTCGAACCACGTACCTGTGCTCGTCGACCTCGAGTGGGAGGGTGAGGAGCGCCAGGTCGTGATGCTCGCCAACCGCAACGGCTTCTTCTATGTCCTAGATAGAGAGACTGGCGAGCTGCTGCTCGGCGAGCCCTTCACAGGCACGACTTGGGCCAGGGAGCTCGACGCCGCGGGCCGCCCGATCATCTTGAACGATGGCAGTCAGGGGTGCCTGCCGGATCCGTGGGGCTCCACGAATTTCTATCCGCCGTCGTTCGATCCGAACCTGGAACTGTTCTTCGTCACGGCTCGGGAGACCTGCGCCACGTTCGTGAAGCAGGAGCCCGAGTACGTCCCCGGCCGGCAGTCGACCGGCGGCGTGATCTGGATCGACCAGGACCAAGGCTGGAGCGCACTGAGGGCGCTGGACCCGAGAAGCGGCGAACTCGAGTGGGAGTTCCGCTACCCGTCACCGACCTTTGCGGGCGTGATGTCGACGGCGTCGGGCCTCGTCTTCGCCGGGGACCACGAAGGCAACTTCATCGCTTTCGAAAGCGCGACGGGTAAGGACCTTTGGCACTATCAAACAGGTTCGCGCATCTGGGGCGCCGGGGCGATGACGTTCATGCTGGACGGGCGTCAGATGGTGTTGATTCCGTCGGGGTCTACACTGGTGGCCTTCGCGCTCCCGCTCGACTAGGTCCGTCCGACTAGAACAAGAAAACGGGCCGCACCCGAAAGGGATGCGGCCCGTTGTCGATAGGAATCTTCCCTAGTTGCTTGCTAGGTCCTGCGCCGCATTGGCGCAGCTCTGACTCCCGTCTTCCCACTCCCGGGCGAAGCGCCGAGCCCTGTCGTCGGCCGCGTGGGCCCGCTCGAGAATCTCTGGCGGAATCGGTCCGCCCGCGACGAGCCCCAGCGGCTCCGTCCTGGCGAAGTAGATGCGCGAGTTGCTCATCTCGTCGGTGGTAGCCGCACCGTAGGTCACGTCCACCGTGGGGTCAGGGTTGTACGCATTGCCAGCGGAGTTGTCGTAGTACCACGTGGTGATCATCGACGAACCGGCCGGAACGAGCAGCGGCTCGATGAGCTCGTACTGGAACTGCCAGTTGAAGTCATAATCGGGCACCCAGAGCAACGTCTCCCGGAACTGCGCCCCCGGACGCTGGAGCTCGATGCGGACCGCCGTGCCTCTGTAGTGGGCGTGCGGCCCCATCGACAGGAGATAGATGTCCTCGTCGAAGTGCGTCACGTTCTCCACAGGGTAGTACGGGTGGCCAGCCGGAATCACGAAGTCCGTGTAGGGCTGAAGCTCCGTCTCGACGACGTGGTCGATCCGTGTTCCATCCTCGTAGAACTGGACGCCGCCTCGGGTGTCGTCGACGTACTCGGTGCCGGGCTCCTTGTGGTAGTGCATGCTGATGCTCATGTACTGATCTGGGACCATCAGGACGCCCCAGCCCTCGGGGAAGACGAAGGGTCCGCGACCCGGCGTACCCACACCGAGTAAGCTCGACACCGTGTGGTGGACGATCGGGCCCGCGTTGATCTCGGTGCCGCGGATCCACCGGGGCTGACCGAGGTCACCCGAGATCACCTGCTGCGGCACCTGCGGCTGCCAGTCCTCGACCTGCTCACAAACGACGATCGGCTCATCGAAGCCGACGACGAGGTCCGGCATGCCCATCAACCAGACTCGGCCGTCTGGTGCGATGGTCGGTTGCTGCACAGCCGCCGCCGCGACGGTGGTGGCTGGCGGAGCTTCCGAGGGATCCCCCATCGGCGCGCCTGCCGCGGCCCACTCGATCAGAGCCTGCTTGTCCTCGTCGGCGAGGTAGCGCTCGTTCTTGAACAGCCCCTTGTGCTGGATGTCCGCGTCCCAGGGCGGCATGTAGTCGGCCTCGACAGCGCGGGCAATCGAGGTCGCGCGACGTCGGGCATCGTCATAAGTCGTCAACGCGAACGGAGCGATCATGCCCCCGACGCTGACCGGATTCTCGGTGTGACACGTGACGCAGTTGGTCTCGAGCACTCCTTTCACGGCGCCGTAGTACGTCGGAGCAGCCATGTCGGCGGCGCCGGCAGTGCCCCGAGCGGCCACCTGCGTGCTGCTTTGGGCAGCCACATCGGTCGAAAACGCCGTCGCAGCGAAGAGCGCGGTCAGGCCGAGCGTCCGGGCGAATCGCGAAAAGTTCATGCCGTACACCTCCAAGGCTGGTCTAACTGGAGTCCCGCAGCCTCAAGATATGTGGTCGGCAGCCTTGCGGACAGCATCGACAAGCCTGATCCTAATCTCGGCGTTGTATGTCGTCCCGACGGAGGATCCGATGAACAGCAGAACGCTGCTTGCGCTCTTCGCGATTTTTGCCCTTCTGCCAGTAGGTCTCGCCGCACAGTCGCACGACGGTGCCCTCGCGGACCACCAGCCGCACCTGTTCGCCGCGGCCGACTTCGACATCGATCCCGGGGCGGTCACGTACAGCAAGGATATCGCGCCGATCCTCCAGCGCAGCTGCCAAAACTGCCACTGGGCCGGCGGCGGCGCGCCGATGTCCCTCACGACCTATGGCGAGGTGCGTCGCTACGCGCAGCGCATCAAGGACCGCACGGCGATCCGCGACCGCATGGGTGCGATGCCGCCCTTCTTCGTTGAGAAGGACATCGGCATCCACGAGTTCACGAACGACTACTCGCTGAGTGATGAAGAGCTGGCGCTGATCCAGGCCTGGGCCGACAACGGAGCGCCCGAGGGCGATCCGGCCGACATGCCTCCGCCGCTCAACTTCGAGACGGACGGCAATTGGGTGCTCGGGGAGCCGGATCTGGTGGTGCTGTCGCCGGACGTCACGATGCCGGCCATCGGCCCGGACCGTTGGGGCGATATCGGTACGGTCCCGACCGGACTCACCGAGGATCGTTGGGTGAAGTCGGTCGAGATCCGAGAGGTCAACGACATCCCGGCCGACCTTGGCACCAGCACCGTGGGTGGTCGCTACATCTTCCACCACATGACGTACACGAGCGTCGGCCTGGATGAGAACGGCGACGCGGTTTCAGGGACGTCCACGAGCTGGCCGATCCACGAGGTCGGCCGCAACGCCGACATCTTCCCGGACCGAGCCGGCCGGCTCCTGGCAGCCAACTCGGCGCTCTCTCTCGCGAACTCCCACCTGCACTCGAACGGACGCGAAACGACCGGTCGCTTGGAATTCGGCTTCACGTTCTTCCCGGAAGGCTATGAGCCCGAGTACACCCGCCGTGGACCGCGGCTCGGCAACGGCATCGACATCGACGTCGCCGCCAATCGTGGCGAGCAGGAGTTCCACTCGTTCGTGACGCTCGAGGAGCACACGAAGATCATCGCGTTCGAGCCGCACCTGCACGCGCCCGGGTACCGCATGTGCATGGAGGCCATCTGGGGTCACAACCAGTTCACGCTGAACTGCGTCGGATACGACCACAACTGGGTGAAGCAGTACATCTACGAGGACGACGCGGCGCCACTTCTTCCGAAGGGCACGATCCTCCACATCATCGGCTTCCTCGACACCTCCGAAGACAACGCAAACGTCGCGGATGCCCGGAATTGGGCCGGTGGTGGGCGCCGGTCGGTCTCGAACATGTTCATCGACCTCGGCTACTCGGTGGTCCTCACGGAAGAGCAGTTCCAGACGGAGATGGCGGAACGACGTGCGAAAATGACGGACCGCAATGACTTCGATGTCGGTTGTCCGCTGTGCTGGGCGCCCACCATCATGACCGCCGGCGACGACGATCAGGACACCCAGGCGGCGCGGGAACAGCAATAATGCGGACAGGACCTCGTGGGCTCAGGCCCGCTTTGCTCGCGGGGCTCTGCCTCGCGCTGACGGTGGCGGCGCCGATCGAGGGCCAGACACGGTTCATGAACCTGTCCGGGCAGACGGTCACACCGGCTTACGAGGGCTGGTGGCCGAACGACAACGGGACGTATTCACTCTTCTACGGCTATATGAACTCCAATTGGGAAGAGGAGTTCGTGATCCCGGTCGGCCCCAACAACTACTTCGCGTTCACTTCGCCGCGGGGCCTCGACGACACATCGCTGGATGCGTTCGACCGCTCGACCGCGGACCAGGGTCAGCCGACGCACTTCTACCCGCGGCGAAATCCCTTCCTGTTCACGATCGAGGTCCCGGGGGACTTCGGCGAGCAGGAGCTCGTCTGGACGCTGAAGACCAAGGGACAGACCATCCGGGCGTACGGGACGCTCGCGCCGGACTATCGGATCGATCCTCAGGTGATCTCTACGGAAGTCGGCGGAGACTACGGAAGCCTGAACGACGCGCTGCGGACGAATATTCCGCCCGTGATCGAGATCGAGGGGAGCATGCACCGCACCGTCCGGGTCGGGGAACCGCTCCGGCTGGTCGTGCATGCGGAAGATCCCGATAACCTGCCGCGCAGGCGTGAGCGCGGTGGCATGCCTACGACGCTGGAGCAGCTCTACAACCCGCCCTCGTCGATCGTGGCGATCAGCGGACCCGGGCTCAGGTTCTCGTGGTCTGTCTATCGAGGTGATGCCGAGGAAGTCACGTTCGATCCGGTCCAGATGAAGACTTGGACCGACACGCGGGTGTATGCCAATTCTGCGTGGTCGCCGCCGTGGTTCATACCGGAGCCGCCACCGAACAACCGTTGGATCTCGGAAGTGACCTTCGACGAGCCGGGCGAGTACACGCTGCGCGCGGTGGCCAGTGACGGTTCGATCTTCACGTACGAGAACCTGGTCGTGACGGTGACGCCGCTCGTTAATTAGTCTCTGTTTGCCAGGAGGGCCGATCCATGAGGAAGACGCTGCTAACAACGCCTTGGATCGGGACATGCCTAGCTGCCGCTGCGGCTATGCTCTTCGTTGCAGGACCGGCTGCCGCCCAGTCGATGGCCACGGCCGCGCCTACCTACTCGAAGGACATCGCGCCGATCGTCCAGGACGTGTGCATGCGCTGCCACGTCGAAGGCGGCCTTGGGCCCTTCTTGCTCACGAACTACCAGGAAGTGCGGCGGTACGCCCAGCGCATCCGCCAAAGTGTCCTGCAACGGTCGATGCCTCCTTGGCACCTCGACCCGACGATCGGGATCCAGGCGTTCAACAACGACATTTCGCTGAGCCGAGAGGAGGTCGACGCCGTTATCGCGTGGGTGGACGCCGGCGCCCCTGAGGGCGACCGGGCGGACCTCCCTCCACTCCCCGAGGCGCGCTGGACGTGGGGAGAGAGTTGGGAGCTCGAATCCCGACTCGGGCCGCCCGATGTGTTGGTGAACTCCGGCCCGATCCCCATTCCGGCCGAGGGGCAGGACGTCTGGCCTGACGTAACGCTGCCCTGGCAGGCGCTCGACGAGACCCGGTACCTGCGGGCGGCCGAGATCCGGAACACGGTTTCCGGCCGCCGCGCCCTACATCACAACAACGTCCGGCTGAACCTCGAAGGGCAGCCGTCGGGCCGCATGGTCGGAGCCGGCGCGAGCAAGACGTACGACCTGTTCGCAGAGGACACCGGGATCCGACTCGATGCGGGCCCCGGTCAGCTCAACTGGGGACTGCACTACGCGCTCTACGGCGAGGCTTTCGTCGACACCGTCGAAGTGGCGCTCTGGTTCTATCCGAAGGACGAGCCACCTCTGTACGAATCGACCGTCGAATACCACCACCTCATCGACCAGTACACGCCGGGTGAGCCGCGCGGGCGCGACATCTTGATTCCGCCGCACGGTACCCAGACGATGACGCGCGTGGTCGTCCTCGATGAGCCGATCATGATCAACAGCATTCGGCCGCACATGCATCTGCACGGCGTGGGCCAGTCCGTCGAGGTGATCTGGCCCGTGCGGGAGCGGGATTACCTGGGACACACCGCGAGCCCGGGAGAAATGCTGAGCTCGGTCAACAACTACGACCACAACTGGCAGACCTCGTACAGCTACCAGGAGCAGGCGCGCCCCCTTCTGCCCAAGGGCACGGCGCTCATGTTCAGGACGCATTTCGACAACACCGCGAATAACCCACTGGCCGTCGATCCGGACCAGTGGGTCGCCTTCGGCGCGCGCAGCGTGGACGGCATGTCCCACATGCACACGGCGATTTCCTACCTCAGCCAGGAGCAGTACGAGACGCTCCTCCAGGAGCGCATCAAGATCGCTCAGGAGGAGCTGACCAAGCCGGAGGAGGAGCGGCTGGAGGTGTTCCTCCCGCTCGAGGGCCGGCGACAGCTGGACCGGCGCCCGGCGCTCGACTGAGACGGCACCCATCATGGCCTACACGCGGCTAGCGGCCGCGACGTCTGTGCTTGTGCTCCTCCTTGCGTCCAACCCTGTCGAAGCCCAGCGCATTCCTGGGTGGGGAAGGGTGGCTCCGGCGGGTGGGCATCAAAACGACCCTCAGCTTCTGCGTCCTGATGGCGGTCCGGTCATCCCGATGTTCGAGGGCTGGTACGACAACCCCGACGGTACGCGCCAGCTTTGCTTCGGATACTTCAATACGAACACCGAAGAGGTCATCGACATCCCGACGGGCAGCGACAACTTCGTCGAGCCCGCGGAGTTCAACGGCTTACAGCCGACGCGCTTCCTACCGGTACCTCCCGGAGGACGTAGGCACTACTGCGTCATGAGCGTCACGGTGCCGGCAGACTGGGGTGACCGTGACGTCGTCTGGACCCTCGTGGACCGCTACGGACAGGACTACTCGGCGCCGGGCAGAACGCGCCACGAGATGTACCATTTGGAGGAGCGGCAGCAGGATTCGCGGCAGAGCGCGGCTCCCCGGGTTCGCTTGGACCGGTCTGGCGCGGTCGCGATGGGCAGGACGCCGCTGGTCGCCGGACCCTACCAGGCCCGGGTGGGCGTGCCGCTCCCGCTTGCCGCGGAAGTACGGCGAGACAATCCCTACTCGGACGCCGACCGCATGCCGATCGGGTTCCGCTGGAACAAGCAGCAGGGGCCCGGTGACGTCTCGTTCCGGCCCGATGCATCTCTGCGAGCGGCTGGCACGCGCACGATCGTCGACGCCGAGGGATGGAACACGTCGCCGACCGCGTGGGCGCAGGCACAGACGGAGGCCACGTTCTCCGAGCCGGGTGACTACACGCTCCTCCTGCAGGCGTACAACGATCCCGGGCGGAGCCTGGAGCCGAGCGACCTCGAGTTCTTCTGCTGCTGGACGAACGTGGTGGTCGAGGTCAGCGTCGGGCGCTGAGCCCCCGAAAGAACCGCGGCGGGCCTAGCTCTAGTGGTCCTGCTGCTGCATGTGCTCCCCGATCAGGTCGCGTCCGAAGTCGCCCTCGAAGTCACGCCAGGCCGAGTGGACGTGATTCGGATCACGCTGCGTGTGGTCGAACTCGATGAGGAAGCTCGGACCCTGTACGCGGAAGTAGGAGACCTCACCGCGTAGCGTCCCACCTGCCCACGCGAACGTGATGTTCTCCGTGCCGCCTTGTTCGATCTTCGCCATGCGCAACGCGGCGATGTCGGGAGACATCACGGAGGCGTATGCATCCACGATGTCCATGAGGAGCTCGCGCTGGACCGGCTCAAGGGCGGTGGCCGCGATTCCCGCCGGCGACAACGGCTCGACCTTCGGCGCCAGATTGGTCTGCCCGCGCACCGGACCGGCGAGGATGTTCGTCGGCGCTTCCTCGGCGAAGATGGCTACACGCCGCTGCGCCGGCGTCAGCGAACCGAGAAGCGCCCGGCCCGCGTCTTCTTGCGCCTTGAGTGGCCGCATGCCCCGTCTCGGACCCGAGGGCACTTCCGATGGGCTCGCCGACAGAAACGTCGGCGCGCTGACGGTGACGTTCCCGTTCACAATAGTGTAGTGCAGCGAGAGATGGTGTCCCTCCCACCGCCATCCCCACGACCCGCTGTTCGATGGCGATCCGAAGACCGTGACGTAGTACGCCTCACCGTCGCGCGCGAACTGCCTGTCGGGGCCCTCCAGCATCTCCAAGAGGCCCTCGGCCTCCATGATTTCTCCAACCGTCATGTATCCGCGCTGGCTCAGACCGGACCGGAGCAGGTTGCGCGCGGCCGCCTTCTGCGCAGCGCTCATCTCCTTGATGGTGACGCCTCTGCGCTCGAAGGTCTCGGGCGGGATGAAGTGCGTGTACAGACGCTCTTCGTCGTTGTCGAAGGCGAAGGTCGCGCGTGCGCGTTGCTCCGCCGTCAGCGAAGCCAGGAACTGATTCGCGCTGTTGACCATGAGCGGGACGTCTCGTCGGGCGTCGCTCGTCCAGCCGAGCCCGCCGACCACAACGAGAACGAGTGCCACCAGAATCCCACCGATCGTCGACCGCTTCATGGAGAACTCTTCCTTTCGAGGGCGTCAGGCACAGTAGACGCGGTGCTTTCGGTCGGCAAGCCGACCTCGAAGAGGAGCTCCAGGAACGAGCGGAACTGCCGGACGTGCGTCACCATGACGCTGGGGTCGGACAGCGTCCGGCCGAAGATGAAGGCGCCTTGGAGAACTCCATACGCCATGTCCGCGAGCACGTACGGGTCGGTGTCGGGCAGCTTTGCGGGATGCCGTTCAAGCGCTGCTTCCAGCTTGCCTCCTAGGGTCCGCCGCCACAGCTCGATGGATCCGATGATCAGGGCGTCGGTGCGCTCGTCGAAGAGCCCGGCCTCGTACGAGTAAGAGGCGAAGAGGCAGCCCGCCTCACCGGCGCCGGTCTCTCGGAAGACCTCCTCGAGTAGCCCCAAAAAGATCAGAGCGTGCTGAAGCGGATCGGATGCGAGCGACTCGGCCCTCGCCATGAGGTCGTTAACGAGGCCGCGGTCCTCCTCGGCGTACCGCTCGATCACTGCTCGGGCGAGGTCGTCCTTCGAGGGAAAGTGGTAAAAGAACGTTCCACGACTGATGCCAGCAGCTTCTTGGATCGCATCGACGGACGTCGCCGCGAAACCGCGCTCCAGCACCTGCGCCTGCGCGGCGTCCATGATTCGTTGTTTCGTCTTCGCACCGTCGCGTGGCATCGCGTTCCCGTTGAGAAAGATCAACGTAAGTGTACTAGATAGTCGGAATCAGGGGAAATCGTTCACTGGGCACGCGGGAGCGCTTGACCCGCCTCAGTCTTAGTAATATACTGACCAGTCAGTTTAACATAAATCTTACCAGATCGTGGAGGGAAACGATCATGACTGCCCAGTTCCCCGCGGCCGTTCGGCTTCCTGCGTTCGCGCTCCTTCTCGTGTTGGCTGCCCCGCTCACTAGTGAGGCACAGCAAGTGCCGATCTACGACGATCTCGGCGACTACCAGTATCCCGTTTCGACGTCCGTGCCGTTGGCGCAGCAGTATTTCGACCAGGGCCTCCGCCTCTACTACGCATTCAACCATGCAGAAGCGATTCGTTCCTTCGGCGCGGCGCAGCGGTTGGACCCAGACTGTGCGATGTGCTGGTGGGGTGAGGCGATCGCGTGGGGTCCGAACATCAACCTGCCGATGGACTCGGCCTCGGGCGTGGCAGCCTACGCCGCGGTCCAGCGGGCGCTTGCCGCCCGCCCACACGCGTCCGACCGAGAACGTGCGCTGATCGACGCGCTGGCGACCCGGTACGTATCAGTGCCGCCGGCGGACCGCGCTCCGCTCGACCAGGACTACGCCGACGCCATGGAGGCCGTGAACCTGGTGTATCCCGGCGACCACCAGGTCGCCACGCTCTACGCCGAGTCCCTCATGGATCTGCGGCCCTGGGACTACTGGACCGAGTCGGGTCAGCCCCAGCCGGGTATTGCCGATGCGCTGGCCACGCTGGAGACCGTGCTCGAGCGGGACCCGCTCCATCCCGGTGCGTGTCATTTCTTCATCCACGCGGTGGAGAAGGTGTACCCCGAGAGGGCGGTCCCCTGCGCGGAGGGCCTGGCAGCGCTGATGCCAGGTGCAGGCCATATCGTCCACATGCCCGGGCACATCTACATCCGGGTGGGGCGCTACCTCGAGGCCGTGCAAGCCAACGAGCACGCAGTCCATGCGGACGAGACCTACATCCGCGACCAGCAGCCGGGGATGGGCATGTATACCGCCGGCTACTATCCGCATAACTACGACTTCCTCGCGTTCGCCTCGATGATGATCGGGCGCAGCGAAGGCGCGGTATCCGCCGCTGAGAACGTGACTCGGCTTCTCCCCGAGGAGCTCTTCGGGGCACCGGGCATGGACTTCCTCCAGCATTGGACCGTCCGTCCACTGCAGCTGCGCGTGCGTTTCGCTCGGTGGGGCGAGATCCTCTCGACACCGGAGCCGCGGGCGACCTTTCCGCATGCCCGAGCAATTTGGCACTATGCCCGGGGCCGCGCGTTCGCCGCGGGTGGCGACGTCCCAAGCGCGCAACGCGAGCTCGCCCGACTTCGCGCGATCGCGAGAGACCCGGGTCTCGATGGGTTGAGGATGGAGTTCAATGCTTCTGCGGAGTTGCTTGCCGTGGCTGAGCGGGTGTTGACGGGTTGGACCGAAGCAGCCGGCGGACGTTGGGACAGCGCGGTCCAAGCGCTTCACGACGCCGTCGGGCTGGAGGATGCGCTCCTGTACGGTGAACCACCGGAGTGGACGGTTCCGACACGCCAGGACCTAGGCGCCGTGCTTCTCGCCGCCGGGAGGGCCGCCGAGGCCGAGCGAGCCTTCCGCGAGGATCTCACCAACTTCCCGGAGAACGGATGGTCGCTTCGGGGTCTTTCGCTGGCGTTACGCGAGCAGGGGCGTGCGGCGGATGCCGACGTTGCCGAGCGAGACTTTCGCCGCGTGTGGGCTACCGCCGATGTCGCACCACCGGCGTTCGCGGCACGCTGATGTCCGGAGGGTAGGGGGCCGCCCGGCCCCCTACCTCACCCGCATGTACTTCTGCAGGCGGCGTGGGCTCGGCTCTCCCCCGTAGAGGTTCCCGTCGACGTCGACCGCCACGAACTCGGCCCCGTTCCCCGCCGTCGAACGCGGGTCTCCCCACTGGTAGACGATGAACTCGCTCACCCACCCCGTCTGCGCGTCTCCGATGCGGATCCCCATCTCCCAACCGGGATTCTGTACGTCGTCGGACTCGGAGTCCGCGACGAGGATGCGCCCGTTGCGGTCGAAGGCGATGCCGCTCGGTCTACCGAACTGGGTCCACGTCGTCAGGTGCGTGCCCGCTTGATCGAAGATCTGGATGCGGTTGTTGCTGCGATCGCCGACGAAGACGCGCCCGTTCGCGTCGATGTCGATGGCGTGCAGGGCACGAAACTCGCTGGGCGCATACCCCGTCTTGCCCCACTCCATGATGTAGCGCCCGTCATTGGTGAACTTCACCACGCGGTTGTTGCCGACGTTGTTGTGCCCGTCCGCGATGAACACGTCACCGTTGTCCGCCACGGCCACGTCGGCAGGAGAAGTGAAGCCGGTGCGCCCGCCCCCCTCTCGCCCTGGGGTACCGAGCCGCAGAAGGACCTCACCCGTCGGGCTGAACTTGATGACCTGGTGTCCGCGCGTGTCCCCGGCGGGGATCCGTGCGGTGCCGACGGCGTCGGTGACCCACACGTTGCCGTTCCCATCGACGTCGATGCCGTGGGGCCAAATGAAGAGACCGCTGCCAAAGCTCTCCACCACGCGCCCGTCCGGGGCGAATTTGATGATCGGGTCCAGGTCGGAGTCCAAACATTCCCACCCGAACTGATCGCCCGGAGCGTCGCAGCGGATCACGGCCCATATGTGCCGACCGTCCGGGTCCACCGTGACCTTGCCGACTGCGCCCATCTCCCTGCCGCCGGGCAGCTGGGCCCAGTCGTCCACCAGCCTGTACGGGCTTGGGCCGGACTGCGCGGCGAGCGCATCGGCCACAGCGAAGAGGCTCAGGGCCAGGCAGAAGCAGACCCACCGGATCGAGTTCGCTTCGGGTCGCCGGATCGACATATAGACCTCTCTCGTCACAGGATCGCTACGGGACGCCAACCGTACGGCCCCAGTGTCCCGACCGGCAAGTTCTCACCAATTACTGCGGGACCGTGCGGTGGAGCCTTAGAGGCCCCAGATTGTACTACCGGAACTCACAGGAGATGTGACTTATGGATCGGGATTTCGGAAGGACGAAAATCGCCGCCGTGCTTGGGGCGATGCTGGGCCTAGCGGCGCTGGTGACCTTCGGTATGTCCGAAGGGAACGCTGCGCAGCAAAGCAATTTCATGGGCGGTGCTCCCGAAGTCCTCGATATCGGGGACGTGAGGACGCTACGCCTGCGGTTCCCTGCGGGTGTCCGCTCGAATTGGCACACCCACAGCGACGGGCAGCTCCTCATGCTGGAGACCGGGCGGGGTCTGACCCAGGTGCGCGGCCAGGCACTCCTCGAGATTCGGCCTGGCGAGCCCTGGTGGACCGCGGCGGGCGTGGAGCATTGGCACGGCGCGCATCCGGACGAGGCGTCAGTCCAGTGGACGATCTACGAAGGCGCGGTCGCGTGGATGGACCCGGTCACGGACGCACAGTACACGGCACGCTCTCGCAGGTGAGATCCGGAGTGCGGTGCCGCTGCGCGGTGCCGTTGTCCGTGACGCTTGCAGCGTCCGCCGTACTTTGCGCGGGCGCGTCGGCACAAACCGGCGCGCCCGACATCACTTGGATTCCCGAGCGCCCCCGCGAGGGTGAGCTCTTCGTCGTGCGGGTCACCCCGGCCACCGACGATCCGGTGGTTCTCATCGCGGGACAGGCGCGGACTGAGCCCCTTCACTTCGAGCGGGACCCGTCGGGCAGCTTCGCTAGCCTCGCCGCCGTGCCGTTGGGCGAGCGGTCCGAGTTCTGGGTGTCGCTGACGCTCGTCTACGCGGATGGGAGTGAACGTCAGGTCAACGAGCGCGTTCCCGTCCTGGCCGGGACATACAACCATCGCGAGCTGAGGGTGTCTCCGGCTCTCGGGTCACCACCTAACGCAGCCCAGAGGGAGCGGCGCGCGCGCGAGTCCGCGATGGCCGCCGAAGTGTCAACGAGTGCGCATCGAACGCCCAGGATGTGGACGAGCGCCGTCATGCTGCCGAGGGACGACCGCGTCACATCAAGCTTCGGTGACGGACGGGTCTTCAACGGACAGGTCTCGAGTCGCCATACCGGCCTCGACTTGGACGGTGATACGGGGGACACCGTCGTCGCGGCCACGCGAGGTGTCGTGGCGATCACCGGGCAGTTCGAGCTCGCCGGCAACAACGTGTACATCAATCACGGGGCTGGTCTCGTTAGCGCGTACTTCCACCTCAGCGAGCAGCTGGTCTCAGTGGGCGACACGGTGGAGGTCGGGACGCCGATCGGCCGGGTGGGAGCCACCGGACGGGTTACCGGCCCGCATCTGCACTGGGTCGTCCGCTACGGCCACACGAGTGTGGACCCGCGCAGCCTTCTCGCCGCGAGCGCCGAAGTGCCCTCTCCTCAGTAGGTACGGGTCAGCGAATCTCCGCCCGCACGTATCCAGCGGGCAGCGCGCCGTGCGGGTCTGGACGGATGCTGAGGTAGGTCACGTGATCGGGAATCGAGAGCCAGGAGTGCAGTGTTCCGGCAGGGATCACCACGATGTCTCCTTCGGCGATCTCCCGCACCGTACCCCCGACCGCTTGGGCGGAGAACGTGGGGCCTACGACGTCGCCACCGGCTGAGGGCTGGGTCGCGTTGGTCATCTCGCTCGACGTCAGAAGCGTACCCCAGCCAGAGAGCATCACGTACACCTCCGAGATTACGGTGTGAATGATGCCCGTGTGTTCTCCGTCGGTGTCGTGCGCATCGGTCCGGTGAAGGATGCCCACGGCCACGTTTCCGGCTCCGATGTCGACGACCTTCAACTGCCTGTCGATCGACTGGCCGATCATGCCGTACAGGACCTGCTCTACCTGCTCCCTCAGGATGTCTTCGGCGGTGTCCTGGGCCGTGACCGGTGACGGGAAGGCGGCCGTGAGGGCGGCGAGTAGGATTGCGTGGTGCACGCGCATGATGAGTCTCCGAGTACGGTACCGGGAACGAAGTCTGAAAGAGGTGCAGGCCCGCCGAGGGTACCCTTCGGAGTGGCAGCCAGCAACCTAGGATGGTCAAGCGGCTGGGTCGGCCTCGAGCCATGCCACCACGGGATCGATTTGGTCTGGTTCCAGCAACGGCGGGTGGTGCCCGCAACCGGCAAACTCGATGATCTCGGAGCCTGGCCCCCGTGTTGTCATCTGGGCGGCGGTGTCGGCCAAGAGGAGGTCTGAAGCCGCTCCCCGCAGCACGAGCACCCGACTGCGTACGGCATCCCAAAGCTTCCACAGGTCTGCGTTGCGACCAGACGTCTCGACGAAGCGAATCGCGATAGCTGGGTCGTAGTGAAGTCGGTAGCCTGAACCGTCCGGGCGCGTGCTCCGCTCGGCCATCTCCCTCCACTGACTGTCTGTGAGGGCGCCAAAGGGAGAGCGGATAAGGCGCACGTAGGCCTCCGCCGCGTCCAGGTCGGAGAATATCGGGTCCGTGCCCAAGTCCCCGGCCAACCTCTGCAGCGCCTCAGTCGGAATGAAGGGTCCGATATCGTTCAGGACCAAGGCACGGATCCGTGTCTGCTCATGGGCGGCCAGCGTTAAACCGATCAACCCGCCTAGCGACGTCCCGATCCAGTCCACTTCGGCTGCGCCGAGATGTTCGACGAGCGCGGCCATATCAGCTGCGTACTGACGGAGCTCGTATCCGCGAGGATCTGCCAGGCGGTCGCTGTCGCCCCTGCCCACCAGGTCGGGACAGATCAAGCGCCAGCCGGCCGGGGCCAAGCTCTCGGCGAGGGCGTCGAAGTCACGAGCGCAGCCGGTCAGCCCATGGACGCACACCGCGGTCCGCGGCGCATCCGGTGGGCCCCACTCGAGGTACGCGACGCGGTGGGGCCCATCAGGTGTGTACCCGAGCACGAACCCTTCGCGAGCGGTGACGCCGATCGGGCTACCGGCGACGGAGGAGGTTCAGGTCCCGACCGTCGAGATCGCCCGGCGCGGGTATGCCGGCCAGTCGCGCCATGGTGGGCGCCACATCGACCGTCGCGACGCGCTCGGTCGACGTCCCCGCGGGTATTCCGCCGCCCAGGAAGATGAGCGGCACATGGCGGTCGTAGTAGTACGGCGAGCCGTGCGTCGCGGGCGCGGCGCCCCACAGAAGGCGCTGCGGCCGGTAGCGAGCGTAGATGCCTGCGCGATTTTCCAGATCCACAATGCGTGTTCGGGAGTGGGAGTTCGCATACAGGACCGCGAACGAATCCGCCCGCTGCCCGCTCTCGATCGCGTCGAAGGTATACGTCGCTTCGATGAAAGGCAGGCGGACGACGGCCGCGCTCGTGGCGTCTTGAGCGCCGAAGCCTGGTGCATTCCCGCCGGCGCCAGCGATGGCTTCCAACAACTCCGCGCGATCCTCACGGGTGAGCCGGGCCGCGTCGCCGCCGGCTGCCACCAGCTCTTCCGGGATCTCGAGTACGCCGTGGTCGGCCGAGACCGCCAGTACCCACCGGCCGGCTCCCACCGCCTCATCCAGATACGTCAGGAACCGCCCTAGCTCTGCATCCAGGCGCAGCAAGTTGTCCAACTGCTCGCGGCTCCCCGGGCCATAGTAGTGGCCGACGAGGTCCGTTTGGGACAGCGACACGCCGAGGTAGTCCGGGCTGTCGCGGCCACCGAGGGAGAGCGTGCGCACGGCTTCTGCGGCCAAGGCCAGCACGGCGGCATCGGGGAAGGGGGTGTAAGTGTATCGCCAACTGTTGACCTCGCCCGGATCATCCATGTCGACGAGTTCGCCTGCCAAGTGCGGGAAGGCGGTGTGCACCCGGTCCTGCTCGTACTGCGATGTGTCCGGGCGCGTGAGGCTTCGGGCGTCCGCCGGCACCGTGCTCTCCCACACCGTCTGCGAATAGAGCGCCGGCATGCGGGTCGCGTTGAAGTCGCGCACCCATGACGGTAGTTCGGAGCGGTAGAAGTCCGACGTGACGAACCCGTCGGAGCGCTCCACGAGCCAGTACACGTCCCCAACGGTCTGCGCGGCCAGGCCGATCGCCCCGCGGTCCTTTCGCGAGATCGACACGACCCGTGTGTCAGGATCTCGTGCGACCATCCAGTCGGGAAGACCCGACCTGGCGATGTTCCGCGGGCTCCGGCCAGGGAGGTCCGGATATCCCACGATGGGTCGAGCCAGGTCTTCGAAGCAGTACTCGCTCCGCCACGCGTCACCGATGCGAACGTTCCACTGGTTCCCGACGATGGTGTGCCGGGTCGGATACACGCCCGTGGACAGCGTCGTGTGGCCGGGTGCAGTCTCGGTGCCCGAATGATCGTGCGTGGCGTTCACGAACTTGTAGCCACCATCCGTAAGGCGGCGGAGTCCACCCGTGAACAGCGCGTCGTAGCGGTCGAGGAGATCGGGCGTGAGCTGATCGACGACCATCATGACGACGAGTGCAGGCCCGTCGTTCGTCGACGCCTGGGGAGCCGATCGGCAGCCACCGAGGAGCGCCGCGGCGACGAGCAGTAGGAACGTGCTCGCGGCGCCCCCGCGCGTCAGCGCCACCGCACTCCCGACTTGACGCTAGACCGAACGAGGGCGCCGCCGCCAGACACGACTGCTCCGTAGACGTTGCCCAACGCGTCGACCGCTACGCCTTCCGGATTGGAGCCCTCCGGATAGGCCGCGACCTCGCCGAGGATGAGATAGTCGGCTACGCCGTCCCCGAGGCTGCCGACGCGAATGCCGGTGATCCAGCCTGGATTCCGCGTCTCGTCGAATTGCGACTCCGAGTCCGCGACGTAGATGATATCGTCGTCGGCGATGTAGATGCCGCTGGGACGGCTGAACTGTTTCAACTCGCCGACGTAGGTGCCGTTCAACTCGAAGATCTGGAGCCGGTTGTTGCCCCGGTCACCGACGATGAGCCGGTTCTGCGAGTCGATGTCCACGGCGTGGGGTGTCTTCATCTGCCCGGGGCCGGAGCCCCAGCCGCCCCAATGGGTGAGGTAGTTCCCGTGCCGGTCGAACTTCACGATGCGTGCCACCGTCTCCGGTCCCGCCGTGTCGTTCTGGCCGCTGTGACCATCGCCGACGTAGATGTTGCCTGCGAGGTCGGTGACGACGTCGCACGGGGTCTCGAGAAGGTGATTCGTGCCGTCACCCGCCACGCCCGGCTGCCCCAGCGTCATCAGGACCTCGCCCTGCGGGCTGAACTTGATGACGACGTGGCCGCGTCCGTCCCGGCCCTGAGCGTCGGTCACCCACACGTTGCCTTCGCGGTCGACATGCAGGCCGTGAGGGAAGAGCAGCAAGCCGCCGCCGAAGCTGGTCACGACCCGCCCGGTCGGATCGAACTTGAGGATGGGGTCCAGGTCGGAGTCTGCGCAGGAGTTGCCGCCGCAGCGATCGATGGCCCAGAGGTGCACCCCGTCCGGATCGATGTCTACGCCGGCGGTCGAGCCCCATTCGCGCCCATCCGGGAGCTGGGCCCACCCGTCGACGCTCTCGTACGGATTGGGTAAGTCGTTGAGGGGGGACGACATCTGGGCCTCGAGGGCCCCAGCCGGGCCCATGAGGGCCGCCACCGCACCCACCAAGACCATCGAGCCGAGAACATTGCGCGCCATCATTGCACTCCTCCTTTCAACAGCCAGCCACGTCGCGAGCACCGAGATCGGTCACGGGAGGAGGTTAGGTCTGGCTTCTGGCAGTGGCAACTGGCCTCCCACCGCGCGACCCGTCCGCCCTTGTCGTCTCAGTCCAAGGCCCGTAGCGTACACGATTGTGGCTTCGGCCCTCGCGAGGCCCCGTACCCTGGAGAGACAGGAATTATGCAGAACGAGACGAGCCGGCGGTTCCGGCAGCTATTGGCGGTTGCGCTGGGAGTAGTGATCAGCGCCCCCACCGTGCTGACGGCGCAGGGCCCTGGGACTGAGAATGGTCAGTGGACGTATCTGGGCGGCGACGCGTGGCACACGCGTTACACGACCGCGGACGAGATCACGGCCGACAACTTCGATGAGCTGACCATGCTGTGGCGCTTCAACGCCGCCAGCTTCGGTCCCAGCACACCGAGGGCCACGCCTACGTACGTAGACGGGAAGATGATCACGGTGACCGGCGAGCGCCGGCACGTCATCGCGCTCAACCCGGACAACGGCGAGCTCATCTGGAGCTTCACCGAGCCCAACACGCATCGGCACGAGTACTCCATGCGGAAGGGCTACGGTAAGGGCGTCGGTTATGCCGAGGTGCCAGGGCGAGGCGGCGTGGTGTTCATCACGACGCCGGGCTTCTTCCTGCATGCCCTGGATGCCGACACGGGCCAGCCGCTCGAGAACTGGGGTGAGGCGATTCCTCTGCCGGGCTTCCCCGAGTCGGGCAGCGTCGACCTCGTCGCCGACCTGATTGAGGGTTGGGGTCCGTGGGAGGACGCGAATCAGACCTACGATCCTGATCAGGGCATCCCGTTGGAGCTGGGCTACATCACGGCCTCGTCGCCGCCCATCGTGGTCAACGGCACGGTCATCGTGAACAACTCGGCCGAGCAGGGCTACCTGCAGACGCGCATCGAGAACGTGCCGGGCGACATCCTGGCCTACGATGCCGCGACGGGCGACTTCAAGTGGAAGTTCCACGTGATTCCGAGGCCAGGCGAGTTCGGTCACGACACGTGGGAGAACGATGCCTGGGAGTGGACAGGTGACGTTTCGTCCTGGGCGCCCATGGCTTCAGATCCGGAGCTCGGCCTCGTCTACGTCGTGACCAACGGCGTAACGATCGACTACTACGGCGGGCACCACCCGGGGGACAACCTCTTCAGCACGAGCGTCATCGCGCTGGATTCGGACACGGGTGAGCGTCGCTGGCACTACCAGTTCGTGCATCACGACATCTGGAACTACGACACGCCGACGGCTCCGGTCCTCATGGACGTGAACGTCGACGGCCGTGAAGTGAAGGGTCTTTTCCAGGCGACAAAGCAGGTCTTCTTGTACGCGCTGGACCGCGAGACCGGTGAGCCGATCTGGCCCATCGAGGAGCGGGCCGTACCGCAGTCTCAGGTGCCGGGCGAGCGTCTTGCGCCGACGCAGCCCTTCCCGACGAGGCCGGCCCCGTACGACCTCCAGGGTCGTCAGCCGGAGCATCTGATCGACTACACGCCGGAGATTCGTGAGCGGGCATTCCAGCTGGCCGACGAGGCTGGCGTCTGGTCCGCGCTCTTCGAGCCCATCCGCACGATGGACGATCCTCGCGGACCCACCTGGATGTGCCCCGGCGACGGCGGCGGGTCCAACATTCCAGGTCCCACGGCGGGCGACCCCGTGAATGGCATCATCTTCGTGACGTCGTCGAGCAATTGCTCGCCCAATACGGTCATGCCGGCGATCGAATCGCCGTTGGATGGGCCGACGCAGTCCGGTACTACGTACTCCGAGTGGTCCGCTGGACAGGGCGGACCCCGGGCTCGGTTCCCGACCTTGGATGGCCTGGACATTTGGAAGGGCCCCGCCGGTCGCATCACGGCGATCGACATGAACACCGGTGACCACCTGTGGGTGATTCCTTACGGGGAAGCGCCGCAGGCCGAGCAGGACCTCATCCGGAACCACCCCCTCTTGCAGGGTGTGCCGAATGTCATGGTCGACAGGGGTCGGGGCGGTCTTGCTCCGATGACGGCGACGCCGAACCTGCTGCTCTACGCCGGTCAGACGGCCGACAACCAGGCGACCCTCTTCGCCATCGACAAGATGACCGGTGAGCGAGTGGGCCAGGTGGAGATTCCCGGCCTGAGCCGCTACGGCATGTCGAGCTGGGAGCACAATGGACACCAGTACATCATCGTCCAGCTCCAGGATGGCTTGGCGGCGTTCGGACTGCCGGCGGCCATGCCGCAGGCGGGCGACGCGCACTAAGAAGCACCGCAGCACAGCACGCAGCCCCGGAGTCGCTAGAGCGGCTCCGGGGCTGTTTCTTTGCCCGTGTGTGGGGCCTTGTCGGGGGCGCTGCTGGCCCGTAGCCTACCGAACCGCGTCGCGGCGACGGCTTCGACGGCGGTAGTCGAACCACCCGGGAGGGGCAGAACGATGAAGAACCAGAAGCGGTACCGCCGTCTAGCCTCGTGCGCATGGCTCGCCCTTGGCGTGTTTGTCGTGGCGCCGTGGACGCTCGTGGCACAGGGTCCAGGGACGGAGAGCGGTCTGTGGACGTACCTCGGAGGCGATGCCTGGCACACGAGGTATACGCCGGCCAACGAGATCACCAGGGACAACTTCGAAGAGATGACGCTGCTGTGGCGCTTCAACGCCGCGAGCTTCGGTCCCAGCACGCCCCGCGCGACGCCGTCCTATGTCGACGGCAAGCTGATCACCGTGACGGGCGATCGCAGGCACGTCATCGCCCTGAACCCGGACAACGGCGAGCTGATCTGGAGTTTCACCGAGCCCAACACCCATCGCCACGACTACTCGATGCGAAAGGGCTACGGGAAGGGTGTGGCCTTTGCCGAGGTCCCCGGTCGCGGCGGCGTGGTCTTCATCACATCTCCGGGATTCTTCCTCCATGCGCTGGACGCTGACACGGGCCAGCCGCTCGAGGATTGGGGTGAGGCGGTCCCGGTCGAGGGCTTCCCCGAGTCCGGCGCGATCGACCTGGTCGCCGACCTGATCGAGGGTTGGGGCCCGTGGGAGAATTGGGATGAGCCGTACGACGCCTATCAAGGCATTCCGCTGGAGCTCGGATACATCACGGCCTCGTCCCCTCCAATCGTAGTGAACGGGACGGTCGTCGTGGGTAACTCCGCCGAGCAGGGGTACAACCAGACGAGGATCGAGATGGTGCCGGGCGACATCCTGGCCTACGACGCTGCCACAGGCGCCTACAAGTGGAGATTCAACGTCATTCCACGGCCCGGTGAATTCGGGCACGAGACGTGGGAGAACGATGCCTGGGAATGGACGGGCGACGTGTCTTCGTGGGCACCGATGTCCGCCGATCCCGAGCTGGGGCTCGTCTACATCGTGACCAACGGTCCGACCATCGACTTCTACGGCGGGCACCATCCGGGCGACAACCTCTTCAGCACGAGCGTGATCGCGTTGGACACCGATACTGGGGAGCGCCGCTGGCACTACCAGTTCGTGCATCACGACATCTGGAACTACGACACGCCGACCGCCCCGGTCCTGATGGACGTCACGGTGGACGGGCGCGAGGTGAAAGGTCTCTTCCAGGCGACCAAGCAGGTCTTCCTGTACGCTCTGGACCGCGAAACGGGTGAGCCGATCTGGCCCATCGAGGAGCGGCCCGTGCCGCAGTCGACAGCGCCAGGCGAGCAGCTCGCGCCAACGCAGCCCTTCCCGACGCGGCCCGCGCCATACGACCTGCAGGGTCGTCAACCGGAGCACCTCATCGACTATACGCCCGAGATCTACGAGAGGGCGTACCAGATTGCCGAGGAGAACGACCTCTTCGCGCCGCTATTCAATCCGCCGATCGTCCCCGGCATATCGACGGGGAACGGACGAGTCTGCCCAGGCGGGGGCGGCGGCTCAAACATTACCGGGCCCGCGGTGGCGGACCCTGTGGCCGGCGTCATTTTCATCACCTCGCAGACTGGCGGGTGTGGGGCCACCACGCTCGTGCCGGGCATCGAGTCACCGCTCGACAGCCCCGAGCAGACCGGTGTGACGTACTCGCAGTACTCGAGGGGCGGCGGCGGGGGCGGGGGCGGTAATCCGACCCTCGAGGGGCTCGACCTCTGGAAGGGTCCCGAAGGGCGTATCGTCGCCATCGACTTGAACACAGGCGAGCACCTGTGGACGATCCCCAACGGGGACGCACCGCAGGCGGATCAGGACTTCATCCGCAACCACCCGCTGCTCCAAGGCGTGCCCAACGTCATGGTCAACCGTGGACGGGGTGGCCACTCGGCCATGGTTGTCAGTCCCAACCTGCTCTTCGCGTCGGGGATGGACGCAGACAACCAGCCGATGCTGTTCGCCATCGACAAGACGACGGGCGAGCGCGTCGGAGCCATCGAAATTCCGGGTGTGACCCGCTACGGCATGTCGAGTTGGGAGCACAACGGACATCAGTACGTGCTCGTGCAGCTGCAGGATGGGCTGGCTGCCTTCGGTCTTCCGGCTGCGATGCCGCAGGCTGGGGACGCGCACTAGTCCGAGCGGTAGCGCTTGCTGCCATGAGACAGCCCCGGGGCCAGAACGTTGGCCCCGGGGCTTCTTTCATGATTGCGGAGGGCTCGGATCGGGCGGAGAATACCGCATGACCAAACCCATCGAGATCCGCTCGGGGCTCGAGCGCGACTACGCCGACATCTATACGCCCGAAGCCCTGGAGGCATTGGGGGTACTCGCTCCGCTAGACGGAGCCATCAAGGACGGGATGCGTAAGCGCATCGAGCGTCGAGCCGCGCGGGCGCGCGGCCGCGAGCGCATCGCGTTCCTTCCCGCCGAGAGCACCATCGCGGGCACCGACATCACCGTGCAGGCGGCGCGGGACGGGGACTTCGACGGCAGTCCGATCCCCAAGGACCTCGAGCGTCAGTGGATTCAGGGGACCGGACCCGCCGCCAAGCCGAGGTCCACCCTCGCCCGCTCGATTCGTAACGTCGCGTATGCGCTCCTCAGCGGTGCCGACGGGTGGATGTTCGATGGCGAGGACGCCCTCGGCCAGACCGAGTCGATGTCGCTCGATAACCAACGCAACCTCAAGCTCGCCATCGCCCGGGACGACGTCTTCATGACCGCGGCGGAGGCTGTCGCCGCGGAGATGAATGCGTGGTCTCAGGGCTTCTTCGGTCGGCCGATCGTTTCCGACTGGAAGGAGCAGCTCGACGTCACGACGATCATCTTCCGGGCCCGCGGTATGCACCTAGACGACCGCCACATCCGTGCTGCGGACGGGTCGGGCTTTTCTGCCTCGATCGTCGATGCGTGCCTGTACGTCGTGAACAACCAACAGGCGTTGCGCGACGCCGGTCGGTCGGTCGTTCTGTATCTCCCGAAGATCCAGACGGCCGAGGAGGCCAGCATCTGGAACCAGGTCCTGACGCAGCTGGAACGGCATCTGGGACTGCAAGTAGGGACCATCAAGGTCTACGTGCTCGTCGAACAGGTAGAGGCGTCTTTTCAGCTCATGGAGATCCGAGCGGCGTTAGGACTCCACTTCGTCGGTTTCAACACCGGGCGCTGGGACTACATCAACTCAGTGTCGGACGCGGTCGCCTGGGATCCGGACTTCGTGAATCCGAACATCGAAGCCATCGGCATGACGTTCGGATACATGCGCGTCTACGAAGACCGCGTGCGCCGCGCGGTGAATACGCCAGACCGTAACGGGCGTTACGCGCTCTGGCAGGGCGGCATGGAACCGAACATCCCCGTGGGTTCAGCGCAGGGTGTCGAGGACAGCATGGCCCGCGCGGTGCAGGGGGCCGAGCGGGAACAGCGCGAGGGCGCGAGTGGCAAGTGGGTCGCGCACTGGAAGATGGTACACATCGTGAGGCCGGTGTGGGAGAAGGTCAGCGAGGCGAACCAGGCGGGTCGTTCCTTTCCTAGCCTGACCTATACGGACAAGGACGCATCAGATCTCTTCTTGTTGGAGCCGGCTCCGCGCACCGTCCGAGGCGCCCGCAACCTGCTGAGCGTCGGCCTCCAGTACGGCAACGCGCTTGGGCAGGGCATGCAGGCCGCTGCTCTCAAACCCGCGGACTTCTTCGGCAACGAGGACATCCTTTATCTCATGGAAGACGCGGCGACCGGTGAGATTCGTCTGAGCATCCTCTGGGAGTGGGTGCACAAGGGTGGTCGCCTCACCGAGGACGATTCGGATACGGCCGTCAGTGCCGGGGACGTGTTCACGCTGGAGCTGTTCGAACGGCTCTTCGCTGAGGAGATGGAGAAGCTCCACCGGGCCGGAAACCGTGACGTGCACGACGACTCGAAGGCGACGACGCTGCCGATCGCCGGTGAGATCGTGGAGTCGTACGTGAAGTCACCCATCAAGGCACCCTGGTATATCGATCTGCTCAATCTCAACATCGACAACGTCGACCTCGAGACGGCAAAGGAGCGCATCCGGCTGTACCTCGAAGCCTTCGCGGAAGACGGCACCAGAATCACCGAGAATCTCGACTTCGCATAGGGAGTGTGCTGTGCGAATCGTCGTTGCGATGGACTCGTTCAAGGGCAGCGTATCCGCTGTCGAGGCATGTGAAGCGGTGCAGCGGGGCCTGGTGGCAGTGCTGCCCCACGCAGATGTTCGGCGCCGGCCGATGGCGGACGGCGGAGAGGGCACGGCCAAGACCATTCTCTCTGCGTCCCGAGGTGAGTGGGTCGAAGTCGAGGTGACCGGCCCTCTGCCCCCGCGAAGGGTTACCGGTGGTTACGCGTGGCTGCCCGCAGCGGGACCCGGTGCCCTCGTGGAGATGGCGACAGCGAGCGGCCTGGAACTGCTTCGCCCGGACGAGCTCGACCCGTTGGCCGCGACCACATTCGGTACGGGTGAACAGCTCGCCGCAGCCTTCGGCAGACGACCCGCCATCTTATGGCTCGCCGTTGGAGGGAGCGCGACGGTCGATGGGGGTACAGGAGCGGCGCGGGCTCTCGGGTGGCGCTTTTCGGATCGCCAGGGCCGGGATGTCGCCTTGGGTGGGGCCGGGCTGGAGGACATCCATCGAATCGTGCCTCCTCCCGCTCGCCTGGACCGCGACGTGGAAGTGCGCGTGCTGTGCGACGTCGACAACCCGCTCCTGGGCGAGCGTGGGGCGGCGAGGGTTTTCGGGCCTCAGAAGGGAGCTACGCCCCAAGTGGTCGAGCGCCTGGAGGCAGGCCTGTCCACTCTGGCAGAGGCGATCGAGCGCGACTTGGGCGTTGCTGTGCACGACATCCCAGGCGCCGGCGCGGCGGGAGGGCTCGGCGCCGGGGCCGTGGCGTTTCTCGATGCCGACCTCGTGTCCGGCATCGAAGCGGTCATGGACGCGAGCGGGTTGGACGAAGCACTTGCGGGCGCTGACTGGGTCATCACGGGCGAAGGCCGATTCGACACGCAGTCGCTCAGCGGCAAGGTCGTTTCCGGCGTGTTGGCGAGGGCGGAGCGGGCCGGGTGCAAGGTGGCCGTCCTCGCCGGCTCGCTGGACGCGGAGGCCGTCCGTGCTGCTGGGCAGCGGATCGAGTCGTTCGAGGCGGTGTCGCCGCCTGACATACGGGTCGACGAGGCGCTCCAGCGCGGAAGCGAGCTGATCGAGGCGTCCGCGATGCGGTGGGCGCGCTCGCTGACCCGGGCTTCAGTGTGAAGACGGTCGCTTCGATGTGAGCCTGCGGTCGGCTCGGCGGAGCTTTTCGCCGAGCCCATGGGCGAGGTTGCGATAGACGATGGCCCCGATGTCCGTACGACGGCGGACCAGCGTGTCCAATCGTTCCCGAGTGAGGATGCCGACTTCCATGTCCGTCTGCGCGACGGCCGCCGCGGAGTGTGGGGTGTTGTTCATGAACGATACCTCACCCAGGCTCTCGCCTGGCCCCACGCTTCCCACGAGTTCACCGTCGATAAGGACTCGAGCGTGGCCGTCGACAATCAGCACCATCCTTTCAGGGGATGCCCCCTGTCCAAAGATCTCGCTGCCTGACTCAATGTCACCCGTGGTGAACTCGCCCAGCAGGCGGGTCGTTTGCTCCTGAGTGAGCCCGCGGCAGATATCGAGGCGGTCCATGGCGCGCGCCAGGCGGGGTATCACATCCCGGCGGGCGAACTGGCCGAGCACGTATTGCCCTACCGAGAGCGTGGGCTCCGGCGCGTCGAACGGAAGATCCTCCAGGTCCCCCATGAGGCGATACATCTTCACGACATCGACGCGCTCGACGTCATCAAACGCCAGGGCGGGCACATAGGCGCAAGGCAGGTAACCCATCTCGAGCAGAGTACGCTGCATCCGAGGAGCGTGGGCGCTTACGTCGATCTCCACGTTAACCGTCTGCTGGGCCTCGCAGCGCTCTTGCAGTGCTTCGAAAAGATGCCGGATGACTTCCTCGGCCGTGTGAATGACCTCGAACACGCGTACGGTCTGCTCGAGTTCAGTTGTGGTGTATCCTACCGCCCCGACAATGCGAGCACCGTCGCGGGCCACGATGTAGTTCGAGCGGGACGCAGCCAGCTTGAACAGACCGTAGTGGAGGCGCTGAGGACCGAAGATCTCACGATGCCTGATGCGTCCCCTCTCGATGCGAAGCAACGACGTGTAGCCCTCGGCCGTGAGATCCTTTAGGTCGAACGACGTATTCCCCGGGTAGGCCCGGGCATCCTCGTCGATCACGACGTCGGGTTCGATGCCCGCATTGCTCAAGGCAACCACCGCCAGGTGGTGGGCCTCCGGGATGATGCGCGGGTGGTTCTTCCTGAGTGCCAGCGCGTCTCCGAAGTACCTCACGAGATACGCCGCGTGCTCCCGGGTCCCGCCGAACGCGAGCTTCTGCGGCAACGCGCCCACGGGCACGAAGCCGTGGCGCTGCGAGATCTGCGCAGAGTCTGGGGCGTGCACACGCACCTCGGCGAACGCCACGTGGAGACGCCCGCCGACGCGGGAAAGGCGCTCCGCCATCAGCCGCGTTCCGATCCTCCGGCCGCGGAATTCAGGGTGTACCACGAGCCGTCCGAATTCGCCGACCAAGTCCGTATAGGCGCCCTTCGTGAATAGCACGGCGGCCGAGCCGACCACGCGGCCGGAAGCGGTATCCTCCGCGATGAGCACAAGCGTGTCCTCGTCGAAGACCATGCGAGTGATCTCACGCTCGTCGTAGAATCGGGCATACACGTACCCGGTCCCATAGACCGCGCGATAGAGCTCCACTATTTGGGGAGCCTCCGTCTCGACGGCCTCGCGGATATGAACGTCTACCCCTTTGTCCGTTGCCATAGAGGGTCGGCGCTCAGTTGTCCGCTTCTGGCGCCATCCCGCCACTCGAAGTGGCCGGCGAATCTCCGCCGTCACAGCCCCCGAGAAGCGCGATTCCAACCCCTAGTGCAACCGCGGTGCGCAGCGTCTTCATCGCGTAGTCCCCCCATCTCGGATCGAGCATGCCGGGCGAACTGACCTTTAGGCCGGCATGCCCGAACATACCGAACGATGTTGAGGAGGCGCGTCGGTGTCTGTCGGGACTGCGCTGACGCGAGGGTGGGGGGAAGCCTCAGGGCTCCAGCTCCTTCGTGAGGAACCGGGTTGGGGCCGGCCCGTCGAGCACGTAGTCCCCGAACCCGAAGCTCTCGTAGAGTCCGCGAGCGCGTGCGTTGTCGTCCTGTACCTCGAGCGTGAGCTTGCAGCAGGTCTCACGTCGGGCGAGATCCTCGGCGGCAACCAAGAGGGCGCGACCCACGCCCTGCCCACGCCACTCCGGCACCACTGCGAGATCGTGGATGTTGAGGAGTGGCTGAGCGCGAAACGTTGATAGACCGAGGAAACAGATGGCAGCCCCAACGGGTGTGGCGTCCGCGAAGGCCAAGAGAACCCGGGAGGTCGGGTGGTCCCGCAACTTCGGCCCGAGCGCTTCGCGTACCTCGGCCGAAAGCGGCTGACCACCCCCAATGGGGTCGCTCGCGTAGGAATCAATGACGGCTACCACTCCGTCTCGGTGGATCGGGTCGTCGAAATCGGCTTCCAGCACCTGGATCGGAGGCATGTCACTCATCGGGGTTGGATGTCTACGACGGAGATTAGGTGGTCGGAGAGCTGGAGAGAAAGCTCGCGCGCG
>Ga0224512_10000598_pt1 | contig 37384 bp, 39 predicted proteins | sample SF_May12_sed_USG_4_FD_169103 | JGI IMG/M metagenome (GOLD analysis project Ga0224512, IMG submission 169103) | Sediment microbial communities from San Francisco Bay, California, United States - SF_May12_sed_USGS_13 | ecosystem: Environmental > Aquatic > Marine > Sediment | place: USA... | reverse complement strand
TGGACGGGCGTGTTGATCTCGTGGGCGACACCGGCGGCCAACTGGCCAAGGGCCTCGAACTTCGATGCATCGCTCAGTTGGGCCTCGAGTTTCCGCTGGTTGGTCACGTCGGCGGCAATGAGCACGATGCCGATCGATTCCGATCCGGAACCGGTCAGCGGCACCCGACTCACGTCGAGGTGATGCGACTCGCCGGCGGCGTCGATCACGGTCACCGGCTGCTGCAGCTCGCTGACGCCGCTGGCCATCACGTCCTCGCTGCCGGCTTCGATGGCTTCGATGACGGTTTGACCGTCGGGCGCGAGCTCTGCTGTCCCGAGGCCGAGCAGCTCCTCGCTGCTCTCCACCCCGACGAGATCGCAGAACGCGGCGTTGGCCCCCAGGTACCGGTGGTCGCGGCTCTTCCAGGCGACCTGGTACGGGATGTTGGCGAGAATCTTGTCGAACAGCTGGAAGTCGGCGACCAGCTTCTCCTCCATCGACACCCGCTCGGTCACGTCGACGGCCAGTCCGACCATCCCCGCGTAGCCGCCGTCGTCGTCGAACACGGGGATCTTCGACACGGAAACGTGGACCGTGGTTTCGCCGAGATCGATGGCTTTCTCGACGTTCAGGATCGCTGTTCCCGTCGACTTGACGATGTCGTCCTCGGCCTCGAATTGGTCGATCTGGGCCGCCGGCAGGGAGAGATCGCGGTCCGTCAGACCGATGGCGTCGATCGAACTCTCCAATCCGACGCTGCGGGCGAATGCGTCGTTGCAGCCCAGGATCCGGCCGTCGGGGTCCTTCCACCAGACATGGTGCTCCCTCGAATTCAACATGGCGGCCAGCACATGACCGGAAACGTCGATGCGTTCGTCGATGAACGGGACCGCGCCGATCCGGCGATTCGAGATGGTTGCCTGCGGATTGTTCATGAGTGCTCCTGCTCGACTGATCGGCGCATGGGTCGGGTGAATTGAAGAAATCCCGGTTTTGGATCAGCCGGCCGGTCCCGGGCGTCCCCGAACGTTTAAACGCGTCCCGACGACTCCGATAGGAACCACGTACGTCCACAACCACCTCCCCAGATTGAGACCCGTCCGTGCTGAAGATTCTTTTTGTAGACGACGAGCCGAACGTCCTTCAGGCGACGCGGCGGGCGACTCGGGACATGCGTCACGAGTGGGACATCCGGTTCGCCGAGGACGCCGACCGGGCCATGGCGATGCTCGACGAGGAGATGTTCGACGTGGTGGTCACCGACATGCGGATGCCGGGGACCGACGGCGCGGAACTGCTGAGGCTGGTGCGTTCCTGCAGCCCGTCGACGGCCCGCATCGTGCTCTCCGGCTTTGCGGAGGAGGAGGCCGTCTTCCGCTCGACCCGGGTCGCGCACCAGTTTCTCAGCAAGCCGTGTGACGTCGATCTGCTCAAGCGGACGATCGCCGAGATCCGTGCTGCGCAGGAGGCCGTACCGTCGGCAAGGATCCGCGATCTGATCGGGAGCGTGGAACAGCTTCCCGCTCTGGGCGAGGTCTATCAACGACTGACGTCCGCCATCGAGTCGGGGCAGGCCAACAACGAGCAGCTGGCCGCGATCGTCTCGGAGGATGTGGCGCTGACGGCGGAAATCCTCCGTCTGCTGAACTCGGCGTTCTTCGGTCTGAGCCGGCGGGTCGAGTCGGTCGGCCAAGCCGTCGGCTTCCTCGGCGTCGACGTGCTCCGAGCCATCGTGGCCGGTCACGCCGTCTTCAACCAGGGCGGCACGTCGGCGGTCGACGTCGACGCGATCAGCCGCCGGAGCCAGGAGGTTGCGGCTCTGGCTCGCCGAATCCACCGCATCACGACCGGCGCCTCCTCCGCCGAGTTGGCCAACATCTACCTGGCCGGCATGCTCCACGAGGTCGGGGCCCTCGTCATCACCGCCATCGACGGAACGTCACGACTCGACCTCGAGGGTGCCTTCCGGAGCAACGAGGCCACAGTGGATCGTCTCGTCTTCGGTGTTGACCGGTTCGCGGTGAGCTCCTATCTGCTCGGGCTCTGGGCCTTCCCGACCGAGATCGTCCAGGCGGTCGGTACCTTGAGCCGACCACCGGATCGATCCGTGAGTCCGCTGGCGTGGTCGCTCACCCTTGCCCGACACATCGTGGTCAACGGGCACCTTGGCGAGGACATCGTCGACGACGATGCCGAGGTCGAGGCCCTGATCCGTCGCGTCGAGGGCGAGTTGGCGGGCGACGGTGCGCCCACACCGGGCAGCGACGTGGTCGCATCGAGGATCGGCTGACCATGACCCAGCGTGTCCTGTTCGTCGACGACGAGGTGAACGTACTCGACGGCTTCCGGCGGACACTGCGCCGCGAGTACGAGTTCGACACCGCGATCGGTGGACACGAAGGTCTGGACCTGCTGGCCCAGCACACCTACGCCGTCGTCGTGTCCGACATGAGGATGCCGAAGATGAGCGGCGAGGACTTCCTGGCGAAGGCACACCAGGTGCAGCCCGATGCCGTCCAGATGATTCTCAGCGGCCAGGCCAACCTCGACTCGACCGTCGCCGCGGTCAACGGCGGGAACATCTTCCGGTTCCTCATCAAGCCGGTCGAGAAGGCGGCACTGTGTTCGGCGCTCGACAAGGCGCTCGGACAGTACCGCCTGGTCACCGCGGAGCGGGAGCTGCTCGAGAAGACGCTGTCGGGTGCCGTCGAAGCCCTGACCGAGGTGGTCGGGCTGGTGAGCCCGCAGGCCACGAAGCGAACCCGTCACGTCGTCGATGTCGTCGAACAGGTGGCACCGCTCTGCGGACTCGAATCCGATTGGCAGATGCGCCTCACCGCACTGCTGAGCGGCGTCGGCTATGCGGCCGTTCCCGGTCCGATCCTGGAGAAGGCCGAACTCGGTCAGCCGCTCACCGATGCGGAATCGGCCATGCTGGCACGCCATCCGGAGCTGACGGCCAGGCTTCTCGGGCACATCCCCAGGATGGAGGGGGTCTCGTCGATCATCCGGGCTGCAGCAGGCGAAGCCGACACGCCCGACGGTCTCGACAATCACGTCACGTTGCTCTCGTTCGCCAACCGGGTGGCGGAGGGCCTGGTGGGGGGCGATGACATCGACACCGTCCTCGATGAGGTGGCCTCGGAGGGGACCTACGATTCGGACCTCATCCAGGGCGCCCGCGGAATGGCGAAGCTGGACGGGAGCGTCACCGCTCATCTCCCGGTGAAGCAGCTCTTCGTCGGCGCACGACTTCGTGAGGACGTCTTCACGGTCAACGGGGTCATGCTCGCCAGCAGCGGCACCGCCATCGGCGAGTCGCTGCTCGAACGCTTGCACAACTTCGACGCCTCGATCGGGATCGTTGCCCCGATCACGGTCGAATACGTCCCTACCCGTACCGTTGGGCTGCGCGGGCCCTGATGGACCACACGGTGGCTCCGGTCGGAACGTGTCACCCCTTCAGCCCAGCCACCACGCAGGCTCGACATTCCGCCGAACTGTTCAAGACGCGCCGGACGATATCCGATAGGAACCCGTTCTGTCGTTCCCTGCAGATTGAGGACTGCTCGTGCTGAAGATTCTGTTTGTTGACGATGACCAGCGGGTCCTCGAGGCCATCCGGATGGCGACCCGTGACTTGAGTGACGAGTGGGATGTCCGATTTGCGGAAGCCTCGAGCGAGGCCATGGCGTTGCTCGACGAGGAGGTGTTCGACGTCGTCGTCGCCGACATGCGGATGCCTCGAATCGATGGGGACGAACTGCTGGTGCTCGTTCGCGCCTGCAGTCCGTCGTCGGTCCGGATCGCAATCTCGGAGCACCCCGAGGACGAGGCGGTCTTCCGCTCGACCCGGGTCGCCCACCAGTTTCTCGGCAAGCAGTATGACGTCAAGGTTCTCAAGCGCACCATCGCCGAGATACGGGAGGCCCAGAAATCCGTACCGTCGGGCAGGATCCGAGAACTGGTCGGGAGTGTCGAGCACCTGCCCGCGCTCGGCGAGGTCTATCAGCGACTGATGTCGGCCATCGAGTCCGGTCGAGCCGACAATGACCAATTGGCCGAGATCGTCACCGAGGACGTCGCCTTGACGGCTGAGATCCTCCGCCTTCTGAACTCCTCGTTCTTCGGGCTCGGTCGTCGGGTCGAGTCCGTGGCCCAGGCCATCGGTTTCCTCGGGGCCGACGTGCTGCGAGCCATTGTTGCCAGCCACTCGGTCTTCAAGAAACGGCCGGGTTCCACCGTCGATGTCGACGCCATCAGTCGCCGCGGCCAACACGTCGCGGCACTGGCCCGCCGAATCCACGGAATCCGCAACGACGCCTCCTCGGCCGAGCTGGCCAACGTCTATCTGGCCGGGATGCTTCACGAAGTGGGCGCCCTGGTGCTCATCTCCATCGACGGAACGGAACGGCTCGACATCGAGGGCGCCTTCCGAAGCAACGAGGCCACGGTCGATCGGCTCGTGTTCGGTGTCGACCGGTATGCCGTCAGCTCGTACCTGCTCGGGCTGTGGGCGTTCCCGCCCGACATCGTTCAGGCGGTCGGCACACTCGGCCGCCGGCCCGACCGCTCCGTGAGTCCGATGGCCTGGTCGCTGACCCTGGCCCGCCACATCGTGCTGAACGGTCGGCTGACCGAGGGGGTCGACCCCGACGACGTTGCGATGGATGCCCTGGCCCGGTTGGTCGAGACCGAGCTGGCGAGCGATGCCCTTGGAACGCCGGTTGTTGGAGCCGTCGGATCGAGGCTTGGCTGACCGTGTCCGCTCCGGCTCCGCCGTCAACGCCAGGTCTAAAGGACCACACGGGTGAGTCCGATAGGAACATGTCATCGTTGCAGCCCACAGCAAAGCGAGATCGTCGGTGCTGAAGATCCTGTTCGTAGACGACCAGCCGAGTGTTCTCGAGGAGACACAACGCGCCACGCAAGACATGCGCCACCAGTGGGACATGAGCTTCGTGGCCGGTGCGGATGAGGCCATGGACCTGCTCGATCGCGAGGCCTTCGACGTCATCGTGAGCGACATGCGGATGCCGGGGCTCGACGGTGCCGAGTTGTTGTTCCTGGTCCGCAGCTGCAGTCCCTCGACGGCGCGCATCATGCTTTCGGGATGCGAGGAAGACGAGTTGATCTTCCGTTCGACCAGGGTCGCCCACCAGTTCCTCTCCAAACCCTGCGACGTCGATCAGCTGAAGAACGCGATCGCGGAGATCCGGGCCGTCCAGGGAGTTGTCTCCTCGGAGGAGATCAGGGCGCTGATCGGCCGGGTCGACCAGCTTCCCGCACTCGGCGAGGTCTACCAACGTCTCGTGCAAGCGATCGAGGCCGACTCGAGCGCACAGCAACTTGCGGCCATCGTCTGTGAGGACGTTGCGCTCACCGCCGAGATTCTTCGCCTCCTCAACTCGGCTTTCTTCGGTCTCAGTCGGCGTGTCGAGTCGGTGGAGCAGGCCATCGGGCTTCTCGGCACCGATGTGCTGCGCGCCATCGTCGCCGGCTACTCGGTCTTCAGCCAACCGGGCAGGATGGTCGTCGACGCCGACGTCGTCAGCCGCCGTAGCCAGCAGGTGGCGGCGCTGGCCCGCCACACCCATCGTATTCTCACCGACGCGTCGCGATCGGAGTTGGCCGATGTCTACCTCGCCGGCATGCTCCACGAGGTCGGAGCGCTGGTTCTCGGTTCGATCGAGGGCATGGACCCGGTCGACGCCAAAGCGGTGCTCGGCAGCAATGACAACACCGTCGAACGGCTCGCCTTCGGTGTCGATCGGTTCGCCGTGAGCAGCTATCTCCTGGGTCTCTGGGCCTTCTCGTCCGAGGTCATTCAGGCGGTGGCTTCGTTGAGCGGCCGGCTGGAACCGCCGATGACCTCGATGGGCTGGTCGATCGCCGTCGCCCGCCACATAATCGTCAACAATCTGGCCGACGGTCTGGAAGCCGTCGACGCCGAAGCCATCGAGAAGTTGATACGTTCGGTCGACGAACAGTTGGTCGCCTTGGCCCCGCCCACGCCGCTCACCGAGCCCCAGGATGGCGTTCGGAGCGCACTGATCTAAACGCCGATCCACCCCGCCCGCCGACCGGCGGTTTCCACGCCGCCGCATCGTTGCGATATCGAGAACCACTGACGGCTTCTGCGCAATAGAGTTGGGGCCGTGGCAAACGACAAACTCGAATCATCGGCAACCCCGGATGACACCCCGCCGTCGACGGTCCGGGTCGGGCTCCTCGGATGTGGCCACGTCGGTGCCGCACTGGTCGGGTTGATCGACCAGCGGAATGACGCAATCGAGCGTGCGTCGGGAGTCCGATTCGAGATCGCTGGTATAGCCGTCCGCAACCCGAGCCGGCAACGTGACCTCGCAGTGAATCCCGACCTCTTCACCACCGACGCCGCCGAGGTGGTCGGTGATCCCTCGGTCGACGTCGTCGTCGAGGTCATCGGCGGGATCGAGCCGGCTCGCAGCCTGATCGTCGATGCGCTCAAGGCCGGCAAGCCGGTCGTGACCGCCAACAAGGAACTGCTGGCCAACGTCGGCAGCGAACTCTACGCACTGGCCGCCGCCAACGAGGTCGACCTGTTGTTCGAGGCGGCTGCGGCGGGGGCCATCCCGATCGTTCGACCTCTTCGGGAGTCTCTCCTCGGTGAGGACGTGCGGCGGGTCATCGGGATCGTCAACGGCACCACCAACTACATCCTGAGCCGAATGGCCGAAGATGGTGCCGACTACCACGACGCTCTGGCCGAGGCCCAACAGCGCGGATTCGCCGAGCGCGATCCCACCGCCGATGTCGAGGGCTACGACGCCGGGGCAAAGGCGGCGATCATGGCCTCGCTCGCGTTCGGGGTCAACGTCGTGGCGGGTGACGTCTATCACGAGGGCATCTCGGCCATCACCCAGGAGGACATCGTGTTCGCCCGCCACTTCGGGTACACGATCAAGCTGCTCGCCATTGCCGAGCGATTCGACGGCCCCGTCGAGGGGGTCGCCGACGGACAGGGCGGCGACCGGGAGGCCGGAGCGACAGGCGAAATCGGCGTCACCGTCTACCCGGCGATGGTCCCCAACACCCATCCGCTCGCCTCGGTTCGCGGCAGCTTCAACGCCGTGTTCGTCGAGTGCGCCGCCGCCGGCGATCTCATGTTCTACGGCCGTGGAGCCGGCGGTGCGCCGACGGCGAGCGCGGTGCTCGGCGATCTGATCGACGCATCGGCCAACCTCCGGAAGCGTACGTTTCGGCCCGTGCCGTCCGGCCACCGCTCCCGGATCCGATCCGTCGACCTGCTCAAGAGCGCCTACTACATCAACCTCGAAACCGTCGATGCTCCCGGTGTGTTGGCGGAGGTCGCCAACGCGTTCGGCCGCAACCAGGTGTCGATCCGATCGATGGAGCAGCACGGGATGGCCGATCAGGCCCGGATCGCGTTCATCACCCACACCGCCTATGAGCGCGATGTCCAGCAGACGCTGCGTGACCTCCGCGCCCTCGATGTCGTCAAAGACATAGGGAGCGTGCTGCGGGTCATCGGATCATGATTCGGTACCGGTCGACCCGCGCCACCGCTTCGGGCGGGGAAACCGACCTCGGCTTCGGCGAGGTGCTCCTCGCCGGCCTGGCCCCCGACGGCGGCCTGTATTGCCCGGTTGACATCCCGGCGCTGTCCGATCTTGCGCCGGTCACGGCCGGCACGCCCTATGCCGAGGCCGCGACCACGATCATCGCCCCGTACGTGGCCGGAACGTTCGACGAGGCCGAGCTCGGTGAGATGGTCACCGCAGCCTACGCCGGATTCCGCGACCCCGATATCTGTCCCATCCACCGTCTCGAACCGGACCAGTATCTGCTCGATCTCACCCGCGGTCCGACGCTGGCGTTCAAGGACATGGCCCTCCAGTTGGTGGCCCGCATGCTCGACGCCGAGCTCGAACGGCGGGGCGAGCACGTGACCGTGATCGGCGCCACGTCCGGCGACACCGGATCGGCCGCCATCGAGGCGCTGGCCGGACGGGCCAACATCAGGGTGGTCATTCTCCACCCGCTGGGCCGTGTTTCGGAGGTGCAGCGCCGTCAGATGACCACGGTTGACGCCGCCAACATCTCCAATCTGGCGGTGCGGGGCACGTTCGACGATTGCCAGGATCTGGTCAAGGCGGCATTCGCCGACACCGTGCTGCGCAGTGAGCTCAAGCTGGCCGCCGTCAACTCCATCAATTGGGCGAGGGTCGTCAGCCAGATCCCCTACTACGTCGTTGCGGCGCGCCGGGTCAGCCCCGACGGGGGGCCGGTTTCGTTCGCGGTTCCCACCGGCAACTTCGGCAACGTCCTGGCCGGCTGGTACGGCAAACGGATGGGTCTGGCCGTCGATCGTTTCGTTGTGGCGTCGAACCGCAACGACGTTCTGACCCGGTTCTTCGAGACCGGTCGGTTGATCATCGAGTCGGTCGAACCTTCGCTCAGTCCGAGCATGGACATCCAGGTCTCGTCGAATTTCGAACGGTTGCTCTGGGAGGCCGGGGGACGGGTGGGGGAGGCCATCACGGAACTGATCACGGCCCTGCGAACCAGTGGGCGGGTCGAGGTTCCTGCGTCGTGGTGCCAGGTGATCGCCTCGGATTTCGACGGTTTGCGCCTCGACGACGAGGGCACGCTGGCCGTGATCGCCGACGTTCTACGCACGACGGAACGGCTCGTCGATCCGCACACCGCGGTCGGCATCCATGCCGCCCGCAAACTCGGCAAGCACGGTGTTCCCATGGTCACGCTGGCCACCGCCGATCCTGCCAAGTTCCCCGACGCGGTCGAGTCGGCCACTGGTCGCCGCCCCGAGCTGCCACCTCATCTGGCCGAACTGTTCGATCGGACCGAACACTACGACGTGATCGACAATTCGAGCGATTCGCTGGCGGCAGCGCTCCGCGGGGAGCGGTAGCGTCGCGCCCTTGGTGTGGCCGTTGCATCGACGAATCTGGGGATCCATCCGCAAACTCGGTGGTCGTGGTGGTAGCCTGACATCCTGAGGTCTGGTGGCGGCACCTGTCTCGTCCGTCCGGAGCCGGTCCGGCTCGTCTGGACGATGTACGCCGACTTCCGCCGCAGTTGTTGCCCGATCGGCTCAATTGGTGTGGCCTCGGCGTCAATGAACTTGATGTCAATGGATTGATACTGCCAATGGACTGAAAACGTGTCTGTCATCACTGTCCGTCACCGGTGGCCGCTTCGATATGTGTCACGAGCCGCCCGAGGACAGTTGCCCTGCAACACGATTTCAGTACTCCTACGTTCGAAAGCTGTGAAGTAGCTGTGAGGAGCATGCAACCGTGAGCGACCAACTGGTTGAGGAGCGCCAAGGCCTGGAAAAGAAGGACAAGGCGGAGTTACAGGCCATCGTCTCCGCACTGGGAGGAACTTCGACTGCTCGGATGCGCAAGTCGGAACTGGTAGACCAGATTCTCGAACTTTCCGGCGCCACGGCCCGGGCCGCAGGCGCCGATGATGCCTCCGACGCCGATGATGCCTCCGGCACCGACGATGCTTCCGGCGACCGGGGCGGTGAGAAAGGCGACACCACGGCCGAGTCGAGCGGTCCCTCGGACGACTCGTCGTCGAACAGATCGAACGGGACGCCGGAAACTGTTACGAAGGAGACGGACTCGAAGTCCGACTCCGGCCGTTCCGGGGGCCGCGACGGCTTGTCGGGTCGCAGCAACGACGGCGGTGGGAACGACGGCAGCCGGAGTGGCGGCTCCCGCGACTCGAAGTTGGCGGCCGACCATCCGACCGGGCCCGACGGTGAGCCGTTGGCCGACTGGGAGATTCAAGTGCTGGAAGAGACCGGTGGCGACCAGAGGAGTGGTGGACGCTCCCGGGGAGGTCGCAACAACAAGAGCCAGCCGAGGACCCGCGAGCGAAACGCCAACAACCAGAATCAGAACAAGTCCGATTCGAACGCCAACGCCAACGCCAACGCCAACGCCAACGCCAACGCCAACGCCAACGCCAACGCCAACGCCAACACCGCGAGGCCCGATGATGACGAAGACGGCGAGGAGGGCAACCGGCGTTCCCGCCGCGGCCGAGGCAGGGGCCGGGGTCGCGATCGCACCGATGTCGGCAACGACGGGGTTTCCAACACACCGGTCGAGGTGCAGGGTTATCTCGACCTCCGCGACGAGGGCTACGCCTTCCTCCGGGTCAACGGTCTGCTACCCAGCCGCGACGACGCCTACGTGTCGGTCAAGCAGGTTCGCCAGTACCGGTTGCGCAAGGGTGACCACATTGTGGGTCAGGCCCGGCCGGCCAACCGCAACGAGAAGAACCCGGCCCTGCACGAGATCATCTCGATCAACGGCATTCCGGCCGACGAGCAGCAGTCCCGTCCCCGTTTCGACGACCTGACACCGCTGTTCCCCGACGAACGCCTCGTTCTCGAAATGCGGGACGAGCCGCTGAACATGACGACCCGCATCATCGACCTGCTCGCTCCAATCGGCAAAGGTCAGCGGGGCCTGATCGTGTCTCCGCCCAAGGCCGGGAAGACGTCGATCATGAAGAACATCGCCCGGGCCATCGAGACCAACAATCCCGAGGTCGAGCTGATCGTCCTCCTGGTCGACGAGCGACCCGAGGAGGTGACCGATATGGAGCGGTCGCTGACCAACGGCGAGGTCGTGTCGTCGACGTTCGACCGCCCGCCGGAGGAACACACCGCCATCGCCGAGTTGACGCTCGAGCGGGCCAAACGCATGGCCGAGATCGGAACCGACGTCGTGCTGATCATCGACGGCATCACCCGTCTGGCCCGGGCGTACAACATGGCCGGGCCCCAGAGCGGCAAGGCGCTCTCCGGCGGTATCGACGCCGCTGCGCTGTATCCGCCCAAGCGGTTCCTCGGCGCGGCCCGGAACTTCGAGGAGGGCGGCTCGCTCACCATCCTGGCCACGGCACTGGTCGAGACCGGTTCGAGGATGGATGAGGTCATCTTCGAGGAGTGCAAAGGCACCGGCAACTCCGAGATCCGGTTGAACCGCCGACTGGCCGAGAAACGGATCTTCCCCGCGCTAGACATCGACGGATCGTCGACCCGCAACGAGGAACTGCTCCGACCCAAGAAGGAGGTGGAGGCCTCGTGGCAGCTTCGACGCATCATCCACGCCATGGGCGCCGAAGGTGACGACAGCAGCGCCGCCGGCATCGAGATGCTCATCGAACGCCTCGGCACGTTCAAGACCAACGCCGACTTCCTGGCCGAAATCGCCAAGGCCAGGGCGGTTTAGGTGCAACTTCACGGCAAACTGAACAGTTCTGCAACAGGCCCGATAACCGACACACGGAAACCCTGAAACCCCGAAACGTGAGACAATGAAGCCCGACATTCACCCCAACTACCGGCCCGTGGTGTTCATGGACGCCTCCGCCGAGTTCTCCTTCCTGACTCGCTCCACCGTCGAAACCGACGAGACCATCGAGTGGTCCGACGGCAACACCTATCCGCTGGCCAAGGTCGACATCTCCTCGGCCAGTCACCCGTTCTTCACCGGTCAGATGAAGATCGTCGACACCGCCGGTCGCGTCGAACGTTTCGAGCGTCGGTACGGTCGTCGGAAGAAGACCGACGGCGAGTAGCGGCCGTTCGGCCCCGCCCTCCGTGTCGGAATCGCGGCCCGATTCGGCGCCCTGCTCGTCAGCCCATCCACCGTGGCGATGAACGACGCCCGACTGGCGGCCCTCAACTCGGCCAAGCTGAACGCCCTCGTGACGGCAGTCGCGGGCACGTCCTGCGACCACGTCGTCCAGCCCGGTCTGTCACTGAGCTGCGGGATCGTCGGCGACCGTCTCTTCGCCCTCGCCGACCGGCTCGGTGACCTCGGCCCGATCCTGGCCTGGGCCCAGACCAAAGGCGGTGGCCGACTCACCGTCTTCGCCGACACCGCCAACGAGCTCGCCGGTCATCTGGCCCGCCGGGCCTCGCTCCTCTCGGCGGACGTCACCGTGATGGGCATCATCGGTGCCGAAGCCGTTCCGGCCGAGCCGGGTCGCCTCCCGGAACCGCCTGATCTCGGTGAGGACCTCTGGCGGGCGGCCGCCGTCATGGCCGATGCCGGGGCCCGAGTGGTCGACGACCACGGCCACCTGACAGGCGAAGTACTTGGTCTGGAGGTGGCCAGAGTCGAACCGGCCGGCTCGGAAGGCGAGGAGATCTCCGTGCGGGTCGGGGTCGGACGAGCCGACAGGGAGCTGCAGGGATTCGTCCTCGGCCATCTCGACGACATCGAGCGCCTCCACCGATCCGTCGCCCTGGTTGTGTCGCAGCGCCGCTCAGGCGTCGCCCTGCATCCCCTCAATCGACTGGCGCGTCCACGCTGGCTCCGCTCGATCCTGCTCGACGATCCGGCGGCCATCGACCTCGTCGACCTGGATCCCCTGCCACCGCTGTGGCCCGACGGCGGGTTGTACACCGAACCGTCGGCCGCCTTCTCACCCAGCGATCGAGCCACCGTGGTCTGCTCGGCCGGCCTCGACTTCGATCTGCTGCCTCAGGCCGTCGACTACCGGCATCGAATCGATCCGTCGTCATCGTTGACGCTCGTGGTTCCTCACCGCGATCGTGAACTGGTTGAGCGTCGGGTGGCCGGTGCCGCTCCCGGCCTCTCCGTTCGATCGGTCGACACGCCCTGGGGCTGACCGGTCCGCCAGCCCCCAGGCGGTAGCCTCAGAGACATGCTCGAACGACTCAGTGCGCTCACCGATGAATACCGTGAGCTCGAGGCCAGAATGGCCGATCCCGAGCTGGTCGCCGACAACAAGCGGTTTGTGGAGATGTCACGGCGGTACGCCGCCCTGGGTGAGATCGTCACCCTCACCGCCGAACTCCGGGAGCGTTACGACGACGTCGAGGCCGCCAACCAGATGCTGGCCGAAGCCGACGCCGCCGACCGCGACGAAATCCGCCAGATGGCCGGCGCCGCCGAGGCCGACATCGAGCGGCTCGAAGCCGAGCTGAAGGTGCTGCTCCTCCCGAAGGACCCAAACGACGGTCGCAACGTGATCGTGGAGATACGGGGGGCCGAGGGCGGCGAGGAGGCCAACCTGTTCGCCCGCGACCTCTACGAGATGTACAAGGCGTTCGCCCAGAATTGCGGTTGGGGATTCGAGCTCATGAACTCCAGCACGTCCGACCTCGGTGGCTTCGACGAGGTCACCTTCATGGTGAAGGGCAACGACGCCTGGACCCGAATGAAGTTCGAAGCCGGACCACACCGGGTCCAGCGGGTACCGGTCACCGAGTCCCAGGGTCGGGTTCACACGTCGTCGGCCACCGTGACCGTGCTGCCCGAGGCCGACGAGGTCGACATCGACATCGACATGAACGACCTCCGCTTCGACACCTACCGGTCGTCGGGGGCCGGCGGTCAGCACGTCAACACCACCGACTCGGCCGTCCGGGTCACTCATCTGCCGACAGGTGAGGTCGTGTCGATGCAGGACGAGAAGTCACAGTTGCAGAACCGGGAGCGCGCCCTGAAGGTGCTGCGATCACGCCTGCTGCAGAAAGAGCTCGACCGCCAGCGGGAGGAGGCGTCGGCCACCCGTCGCGACCAGACCGGCGGCGGGGGCCGCTCCGAGAAGATCCGGACCTACAACTTCAAGGAGAACCGGGTCACCGACCACCGGATCGGCCTCACGATCCACAAGCTCGATCGAATTCTCGCCGGTGACCTGACCGAGATCAGCGATGCGCTCGTCCAGCATGAACGGGCCCGGCAGCTGTCCGAGGACGCCGTCGCCACGGCGTAGTCGGGCGAAGGGAGTCGAGCGTCTCCGATGGTCACCTGGCGCCAGTTGACAGCCGAAGCGACCGAGCAGTTGGCGCGGGCCGACGTTCCCGACCCCGAACTCAGCGCCCGCCATATCGGCCAGCGAGCCACCGGAACCGATGGCGCCGAGTGGATCGAGCTACTCGACCAGCACGCCACACAACGACACGTCGCGGCGTTCGACGCCATGGTCGCCCGACGTCAGGCCGGCGAGCCGCTGCAGTATGTCATCGGCCGTTGGGGCTTCCGCCATCTCGATCTGTTCATCGACCGTCGGGTGTTGATTCCCCGGCCGGAAACCGAGATCGTTGCCGGCCAGGCGATCTCCGAGGTCCGCCGACTGACCGCCGCCGCGCCGAGAGTCACCGTCGTCGATCTGGGAACCGGATCGGGCGCGATCGGGCTGTCGATTGCGATGGAGACCGACGCCTCCGACGTGTGGCTGACCGACCGGTCGGCCGATGCGGCCGCCGTGGCCAGGGCCAACATCGTCGGGATCGGCCGGGCCGGATCGCGGGTCCGGGTGGCCGAAGGCGACTGGTTTGACGCGCTCCCGCCGTGGCTGCGCGGGGAGGTCGGGGTCATCGTCTCCAACCCCCCGTACGTGGCCGAAGGTGACGAGGTGGACCCCCAGGTCGCCTGGGAGCCCCGGGGTGCGCTGTTCGCGCCCGACACGACGTCGTTCCACTCGATCCCGGCCACCGGTCATCTCGAGCATCTGATCGCCGTCGGGCCCGAGTGGCTGGTCGACGAAGGGGCGCTCGTCCTGGAAATGGCCCCCGACCAGATCGACGCCATGGCCGAGTGGGCGGGGGCACGCTTCGCCGCCATACAAAAAATCAAGGACCTAACCGGTCGGGGGCGCGCTATTGTCGCCCGATTCCCCCTACGCTCCTAGGTCGTGGTCTCGTCTCGGCCCGGGGCCGCCGGATGAATGAGCAGCCCCACGGAAGGTTCGACGGCCATGAGAATTGCGGTTGGGTCCGATCATGCCGGATTCGAGCTGAAGCAGCAGCTGGCCGAGCACATCGAGGCGTCCGGCCACAAGGTCGTCGACCTGGGCACCCACGATTCGGTGTCGGTCGACTACCCCGATTACGGCTCGGCCGTGGGTCGGGCGGTCGTCGGGGGCGAGGTCGACCTCGGCGTGGCCGTGTGCGGCAGCGGGATCGGGATCTGTATCGCCGCCAACAAGGTGCGCGGTGTGCGCGCCGCCACCGTCCACGACGTAACCTCTGCTCGGCTGAGCCGTGAACACAACAACGCCAACGTGATGTGTGTCGGCCAGCGGTTCATCGGGCCCCAGGTGGCCCTCGACGCGGTCGACGCGTTTCTCGCCGCTGACTTCGCCGGTGGCCGTCACAGCCGTCGGGTCGACAAGATTTCCCACCTAGAACAGGAACAGGAGTAGTGCCCTCATGCCTTGGCCGATTCTGAACGACTCCGAAACGGAGCGGCTGACCCGGGCCGAAGTCGAACGCCAGAACACAGCGCTCCAGCTGATCGCGTCCGAGAACTTCGCATCCCCGGCCGTGATGGCCGCCACCGGTTCGGTCTTCACCAACAAGTACTCCGAGGGCTATCCCGGCCGCCGCTACTACGGCGGTAATCAGATCGTCGACCAGGTCGAGGATCTGGCCCGACAGCGCGTCTGCGCGCTCTTCGGCGCCGACCACGCCAACGTGCAGCCGCACTCCGGAGCCAACGCCAACATGGCCGTCTACCAGGCGCTCCTCGATCCCGGCGACACCGTCCTCGGTCTCAGCCTCGATCACGGCGGACACCTGACCCACGGCTCACCGGTCAACGCCTCCGGCATGATGTACAACTTCATCGGCTATCGGGTCGGTGACTCCGACGAGCGACTTCAGATGGACGAGATTGCCGATCTCGCCGCCGAACACCGCCCCAAGTTGATCGTCGCCGGTGCCACGGCGTACCCCCGGATCATCGAACCTGAACCGTTCCGCAAGATCGCCGACGAGGTCGGTGCACTGCTGCTGTTCGACGCGGCACACATCGCCGGCCTGATCGCCGGCGGTTTGCACCCGAACCCGGTTCCCTACTCCGATGTCGTCACCTTCACCACCCACAAGACGATGCGTGGCCCGCGCGGCGGCTGCATCCTGTGCACCGACGACTTGGCCGCCGCCATCGACAAGGCGGTGTTTCCCGGCCAGCAGGGCGGCCCCCAGGAGCACGCCATCGCCGCCAAGGCGGTTGCCTTCGCCGAAGCGGCCACCGACGAATTCCGGACCTACGCGGCTCAGGTCGTGAGCAACGCCGCCGCCCTGGCCGAGAGCCTCGCCGCGGAGGGCTTCCGCCTCGTTTCGGGCGGCACCGACAATCATCTCCTGCTCGTGGATCTACGGCCCTTCGACGAAGATCTGAGCGGCAAGGAGGCCCAGACGGTTCTCGACGAAGCCGGCATCACCCTCAACCGAAACTCGATCCCCGACGACCCCCGGTCGCCGTTCGTCACCTCCGGCATCCGCATCGGAACGCCGGCCGTGACGACCCAGGGTATGAAGGAGCCGGAGATGGCCGAGATCGGCCGTCTGATCGCCGCCACGCTGCGGAACCGAACCGACGAGGCCGCGATCAAGGGGATCCGCAACGAGGTGCGTCAGCTCTGCACCCCGTTGGCCCCGTACCCCGATCTCGTCTGACCCACCCCACTCATCTGTGCGCCCCGCGCCCGGCTATCCGGGCGCGGACCGCACGGAAGCCCCCGTGGTGACGGTGGCCCCCGTTTGTGTGCGCCGTCGACCCGGGAACTCGGGCGTGGGCCGCACACAATGGAGGGTTCGAGGGTGTAGCGTTGGTCGGGACACATGCGCCCGGTTCTCTCGTCCTACCTGGTCGTCGCCGCCGTAACCGCCGGAGTGACCCTGGCCCTGGTCCCCCTCTCCCGTTTCGTCGCTCATGCGACAGGCTTGTTGATCGAACCCGACGCCCGGCGCCTCCACGAACGCCCGACTCCGATCCTCGGCGGTACCGCCATGTATCTGGGGTTCGTCGCCGGGTTCGTCGTCGCCTGGTATTCGGGTTGGTTCACCCCGCTGTTCCAGGGGTCGAGTGAACCGTTCGCGGTCGTGGCCAGCGCTACGGTGGCCTGCCTGATCGGGCTGATCGATGACGTTCGGGACATCTCGGCCCCGGCCAAGACCGCCGGCTTGAGCCTGGCCGCCTTCCTGCTCGGGCTGGGCGGCGTCAGCATCATCTGGTTCCGCGTTCCGTTTCTGGACGTCTTCGTCATGCCCTACGACCTGGCGCTCCTGGTCTCGGTCGTCTGGGTTCTCGGTATGGCCAACGCGGTCAACTTCATCGACGGGCTCGACGGCCTCGCCGGAGGCATCGTCGCCATCGGCGCCGGGGCCTTCCTGCTCTACGCGGTCCGTCTCGGCGATGCAGAGTTGCTGTTCCCCGGCAACATCGGTCCGCTGGTGGCCGCACTCACCCTCGGCATGTGCGTCGGGTTCCTGCCCTGGAACGTGTATCCGGCCCAGATCTTCATGGGCGACAGCGGGAGCCTGCTGCTGGGGACTCTGATGGCGGCCTCGACGATGGCGGTCGGGGGCCGGACCCCCGATCCGTTCAGTGGTCAGACCTTCTTCTTCTACGCACCGCTGGCCATTCCGCTCTTGATCCTCGGGGTGCCGGTCCTCGACACGGCGTTCGCCATCATCCGCCGGGCGACCCAGCGGCAGGGGCTGGCCACGGCCGACAAGGACCATCTCCATCACCGCCTCGTTCGACTCGGTCACGGTCACCGGCGAAGCGTTGGTATTCTTTGGGCCTGGACGGCCCTGCTGTCGGCCTTCGTGCTGTATCCGACGTACAACGAAGGTCAGGGTGACGGCGTCGTACCCTTCGGGGTGGCTGCGCTGGGCTTGTTGCTCTACACCTGGTTCCACCCGGGGGTTCGGGCGAGGGGGATGGACCGGGGGAGCGAGCGGGTCGGACCGCCCTCGAGCGCCCCGATCAGACCCGAATCCTCAATCGAGCCTGCTGTACACCTCTCCTACGAAACGGCGCAATCCGTCGAGCAGCTACCCAAGAGTTCGAATCGCGATCGTCGGCTGAAGGTGGTGGACGGGGCCAGGGACGCCGTCGGCCGCTGATCACGCGCGATTTCCGCACAAGCCCGATTTTCGAGGTAGGTGACCCCATGACGCCTCCCTCCTTGGACTACGATCCCGCCGCTCCGGTGTTGGTTTGGAGCCCGCCGCTCTCTATCGTTTCGATCGACGCCGGTTCCGAGCGGAGTGTCGAGCCCGTGGGATAAGGACGAACGAACATGGACGCCAATCATCGTCGATGGAACGAGGATTATCACCAGAGCAGCGGTGGTTACGAGCTGGCGTTCTCCGGGGTGATCTTCTCCTTGATCGGGCTGTGGCTCGATCGGCGTCTCGGAACGCTGCCCTGGTTGACGATCGGGTTGGCCGTTGCCGGGTTCGCCGGTGCCGTGGTCAATATCTACTATCGCTACCAGCGAGACATCGCGCGGGATGAGGAAGCGGCCCGCATTCGTAGGGCCGGCTCGTGACGATCGACGTCGATCGGTCCGACGATCAGGCGATCTCGATCGGCGCTCCCGCCGACGGCGCGCCGGCCGCGGAGGTTGCCCGGGACATGGCTCGTCGTGGTCTTCTGGTCATGCCGATCGTGTTTGCCGCGGTCGCGGTGATCGGTGGGCTGTCCGCTGCGACCTCCGTGGCCTATGCCATGGCGATCGTCCTGGTCAATTTTCTTCTGTCCGCATATTTGTTGCGCTGGGCCGCTCGTATCTCGCTCGGTCTGGTAGCCTCAGTGGCGCTCGGCGGATACGTCATGCGACTGGCTCTGATCTTCATGGCCGTGTGGATCGTAAGGGATGCCCCTTGGATCCGGATGATTCCGCTCGGCATTGCTATTATCGCTACGCACCTCGGGTTGCTGGTATGGGAACTGCGGCACGTTTCGGCGTCGTTTGCACACCCGGGCCTGAAGCCCACGTCCAAATCCAAGAACGATCGGGGAGCGTCCTCGGTGGAAAGGGGATCTTGGGCGAGGCGACAACCCTGGATGCGAGGCACCGACAGCCGGCCGGCTGTCGGCTACAACCCGGAACGTATACAGAAGCACCGTCGGAACTCCGGTTCCGACACCACCTCGGATCGGGCGGCCCGATAGGGCGACCCGGAACGGGACGGACGACACAGACCTGCAACGCAGACGCGACAACACATTGGCACGCTGTCCGAAGGAGCCCCGTTAGTGTTCGGATTCGAATATCCCTCGATACAAGACCTGGTGGTTTGGCCGAACTACTTCGGCGGCGACTCGATCTGGGCGCTCAACAAGATCGGTCTCATCTCGCTTCTGGCCATGGGCATCCCCGCAGCGATGTTCCTGCTGTCGAAGAAGGAGATGGTTCCCCGTGGCCTGCAGAACGTGGTCGAGGGGTCGGTCGAGTTCGTCGAGGACCAGATCATCATGCCGGCCATCGGCCCCGAGGGTCTGCGCTATCTTCCGCTACTGCTCAGCATCTTCCTGTTCGTGTTCTTCGGCAACATCTTCGAGGTGATCCCGACCTTCCAGATGCCGGCCAACGCCCGTATGGCCAATCCGATGTTCCTCGGTTTGCTGGTTCTCGTCGTCTTCACCTATCTCGGATTCAAGAACAACGGTCTCGGCTACCTCAAAGAGATCATCTGGCCGTCCTACGTTCCGGTGGGGCTCCGTTGGCTGGTCGGGTTCATCGAGTTCTTCTCGATCTTCCTCATCCGCCCGTTCAGCCTCGCCGTCCGGCTCTTCGCCAACATGTTGGCCGGCCACATCCTGCTCGTGACGTTCGGGGCGCTCACCATCGCCGTGTTCACCACGTCGCTGCTCGTCGTTCTCACGCCGCTGACCTTCGGGATGCTGGTCATCCTCACCGCCTTCGAGATCTTCGTCTCGTTCCTGCAGGCTTTCGTGTTCGCCATCCTCACCGCCGTCTACATCGACAGCTCACTCCACGCCCACTAGGCGGATCCGGCGCGGCGGCTCGCCGCAGTAACAACCGAACCAATTCAGATTCTCAGGCAATAACCGACAAACCGATCCCACCCCGGTGGGAGACCCCACCTCATCTCGGGGTGGTCAACCAACACAGGAGAGAAACCTCAGATGAGCGTCCTCGCAACCATTGGCATGCAAGCTGTTGAGGTGGCCCAGGAAGCCTTCACCGCGGCCGAAGAACGGAACATCGCCGGCGCGTCCGGTGCCGGTATGGCCTACGGCTTGGCCGCCATCGGCCCGGGTATCGGAATCGGCTACCTGGTTGGTCAGGCCGTGCAGGCCATGGCCCGTCAGCCCGAATCGGCCGGCGCTGTCCGGACCAACATGTTCCTCGGCATCGCCTTCACCGAGGCGCTGGCCCTGATCGGGTTCGTGGTCTTCATTCTGCTCAAGTTCGCCTGAGGGACGCCGCATGCTCTTCGCACTACTGTTTGCAGAGGCCGCGGAAGGCGAGGAAGAGGCGATCAACCCGGTCATCCCGGAGTTGAACGAGATGTTCTGGGGGATCATCGCCTTTGCCGCCCTGTACGTGCTCGTGACCTACGTGTTGCTTCCCCCGATCCAGCGGATTCGCAACGATCGGGCGGCCACGATCCGGGCTGATATCGACGCCGCCGACGCGGCCAGGGCCCGGGCGGTCTCGGCCCGCGCCGAGATGGCCGACCAGCTGGCCGGCGTGAGGGCCGAGGCGGCCGCGATCATCGACGCCGCCCGTGCCGAGGCCGAGGCCGAGCGTGAACGATTGGTCGCTCGGGCGGAGCGGGAGGTCAACGCCATGCGGGAGATCGCTGCCAACGAGATCTCGCTCGAACGGGAAGAGGCGTTGGCTTCGCTGCGGCCGCAGGTCGCCGAGTTGGCTGTCACCGCCGCATCCCGGGTCACCGGTCGTTCTATCGACGGTGGATCGGCCCAGTCCGTTGTCGATCGATACCTGACGAATCCCAACTGAGGATCCATCCTATGAGCTTCATCAATCTTCTCGCCGCTGAAGGCAACGGTTACCACTTCGCCCACGACATCAAAGAGGTGTACTGGGGGAGCGCGGCGTTCTTCATCGTCGTCGGCCTCGTCTGGTGGAAGGCTGCGCCGGCCATCCGGAAGGGGCTGGCCTCCCGAACCGAGCGAATCGAGGCCGAACTGGCCGAGGCTCGTTCCCGCCGCGAGGCGGCCGAAGCGGCGCTCAACGCCAGCACCTCCGAGCTGCCCGATCTCAGCGCCGAGGAGACCCGGATCCGGGCCGAGGCCGAGGAGACGGCGGCCCGGCTCAAGGCCGACCTCATCGCCAAGGCCGAAGCTGAGGCCGAGGGCGTACGGGAGCGGGGGAAAGCCGACGTGGCCAATCGCAAACGCCAGGCCCGGGCCGACGTTCAGGCGGAGATCGCCGATGCCGCCCGCAGGGCGGCCGAGGACATGGTGCGCTCCGATCTCGACGCCGATGCCCAGGCGGATTTGATCGACGCCTACATCAATCAAGTGAGGCAGATGCAATGAGCAGCGATCGAGTAGACGGATACGGCCAGGCCCTTTTGTCGGTGGCCAGGGCGGAGGGCAATGTCGATGGGATCCGGTCACAGCTGACCGATGTGGCCCGCGCCGTCGCCGGCAATGACGAACTGATGGCGTCGCTGACCAACAACCTCCTCCCGGCGGCAACCCGGGTTCAGATCGTCGACGACATCCTCGCTGGTAAGGCGTCCGATGTGGTTTGCGGCCTCGTCGGCATGATCGTCTCCGCCGGTCGTGGCAGCGAGCTGAGCGAGATCGTCGATTCGTTTGTCAACGCCGCCGCAGCGGCCTCCGGCAAGCGGGTGGCAACAGTGCGCAGCGCCGTCGCCCTGTCCGACGATCAGAAGGCCCGCCTCGCCCATGCTCTGAGCGCATCGGCCGGCGGCCCGGTCGAGCTCGAGAACATCGTCGACCCCGCGGTTGTTGGCGGCGCCGTCACCACCATCGGCGACACCGTCATCGACGGCTCCCTCCGTACCCGTCTGAATCAAATGCGGGAAGCCCTCTAGGGCCCGTTCCAGTCCCCACGTAGTACCCGGCACAGCACCTGCCTGAGAAGAGAGAACACATGGCACTGTCCTTTGATCCAAACGACATCACCAGCGCCCTCCGCAAGAACCTCGAGGGTTTCGACACCGACGTCCGAAGTGTCACCGTCGGTCGGGTGGCCGAGGTCGGCGACGGAATCGCCCGTGTGAGCGGTCTACCGAACGCGGCGGTCAACGAGATGCTTCGGTTCTCCGACGGCACGATCGGCCTTGCGCTGAACCTCGACGAGGACACGATAGGTGCCGTGGTCCTCGGCAACGTGGATCAGATCCAGGAGGGCCAGTCGGTCGAGGCCACCGGCGACATCCTCTCCGTGCCCGTCGGCGACGGCGTCGTCGGCCGTGTCGTCAACATGCTGGGTGAGCCGCTCGACGGCAAGGGTCCGCTCGTTGGTGTCAAGGAGCGCCGGATGGAGATCCAGGCGCCGGGTATCATCGGCCGCCAGCCGGTCCACGAGCCGCTGCAGACGGGCATCAAGGCCGTCGATTCGCTGATCCCGATCGGCCGGGGCCAGCGGGAGCTGATCATCGGCGACCGCAAGACCGGCAAGACCACGATTGCGGTCGACACCATCCTGAACCAGAAGGGTCTCGGGGTGAAGTGCATCTACGTCTCGGTCGGCCAGAAGGCCTCGACCGTGGCCCAGACCGTGGCGCTGCTCGACGAGTACGGCGCCATGGACTACACCGTCGTCGTCGCCGCTCCCGCCGGCGACCCCGCGCCGTTCAAGTTCCTCGCCCCCTACGCCGGGTGCGCCATGGGCCAGGAGTGGATGGAGAACGGCGAACACGCCCTCATCGTCTACGACGACCTGTCGAAACAGGCCGAGGCCTACCGCCAGGTATCGCTGCTGCTGCGTCGCCCGCCGGGCCGCGAGGCCTATCCCGGTGACGTCTTCTACCTCCACAGCCGGCTGCTGGAACGGGCGGCCAAGCTCTCCGACGATCTTGGTGCCGGCTCACTGACCGCCCTCCCAGTCATCGAGACCAAGGCCGGTGACGTCTCGGCCTACATCCCGACGAACGTGATCTCGATCACCGACGGCCAGATCTTCCTCCAGGACGACATGTTCAAGTCCGGCATCCGCCCCGCGGTCGATGTCGGTATCTCGGTGTCCCGGGTCGGTTCGGCTGCTCAGATCAAAGCGATGAAGGCGGCCGTCGGTACGTTGAAGTCCGATCTTCAGCAGTTCCGTGACCTGGCCGCCTTCGCCGCCTTCGGCTCCGACCTCGACGCCGTGTCGCAGGCTCAGCTCGACCGGGGCTACCGTCTTACCGAGCTGCTGAAGCAGGGCATCAACGCCCCGGTCCCGGTCGAGGAACAGGTGGTCGTGCTCTACGCCGGGACCCGGGGTTATCTCGACGGGATCGAGGTGGCCGAGGTCGGCCAGTACGAGACGAGCCTGGTCGAGTGGTTCCGCGCCCGTCATCCCGACGTCCTCGAGTCGATCAAGGCCAATGGCACCGTACCCGACGAAGAGGCCCTGGAAGCGGCCATCGCCGCCTTCACCGACGATTTCGTCGGCGCCCATCAGCACGACCGGCCCGACCCGGACATCGAGGAACAGGCTGAGGCCGAATCCAGGATGGTCGACGCTCCCCACACCCTGCCCGAGGAGGACATCTCCCGGGCGGACAAGGAATAAGATGCCAGGGTGTCTCGGACTGCGTCCTCGACTTCGAGTGTCGGCCTTCGGCCGAACTCGTCCGAGTGAAGGTGGGAAGTAATGCCAGGTGGTGCAGAGAGGGTTTTGCGGCGCCGCATCGGTAGCGTCCGCAACACCAAGAAGATCACACGCGCCATGGAGCTCATCGCCGCCACCAGGGTCGCCCGGGCGCAGCAGCGGGCCAAGGCGGCCCGGCCCTATTCCGAGCAGCTGACCGGTGTCATCGAGGACCTGGCCGCCGGTGGCGCCGAGGTCGACCATCCGTTGCTCCGGCAGGCCGAAAAGGTCGAGACGGTGGCTTTCGTGATCTGTGCCGGTGATCGTGGCCTTGCCGGTCCCTACAACTCGCATGTTCTCAGGGCCGCCGAGCGTGAGATTCAGGCCGTACGGGCCGATGGGGGTGACTATCGCATCCTGGCGGTCGGCAAGAAGGTCCGTGATTACTTCACGTTCCGCAACTACAAGATCGACTCGTTCTACGGGGGGTTCACCGACAACCCGACGTTCGAGGACGCCCGGGCCATCGCCCAGCGGGTACGGGAGCTGTTCGACTCGGTCGACGTCGATCAGGTCGATCTGATCTTCACCGAGTTCGTGACCCTGGGAACCCAGCGGGCGGTCGTCCGGCGGTTCCTGCCGCTCGAACCGGTCGAGACCCTGGCCGAGGCCGGTACCGGCGACGCAGCGGCCCTGACCGGATTCAGCTTCGAGCCGTCGGCCGAGGGTGTGCTCTATGACCTGCTGCCCCGCTATGTCGAGGCCCGTCTGTTCACCGCCCTGCTCGACGCCGCCGCCTCCGAGCACGCCAACCGGCAGCGGGCCATGAAGGCCGCCACCGACAACGCCGAGGAACTGATCACGAGGCTCTCCCGGGCTCTCAACCGGGCTCGACAGGAGTCCATCACGACCGAGATCATGGAGATTGTCGGCGGCGCCGAGGCCCTCGGAGCCAAAGGCGACGACGAACACGACACCAATCTGGAAGAGCTGCTGCTGACGTCCGAGTCAGCCGCGAACTAGCCATCCCACGAACATCTCAGCCAACAAGGACACACACCAGCACCATGACTGCAACTGAACCACAGCTCAAGGAAGGTCGGATCGTCGCCATCGCCGGCCCGGTGGTCGACGTCGAGTTCCCCCCGGGGCACCTTCCCGAGATCAATCACGCCATCGAGTTCGACGTCTCGGTCGGCGGCGCCGACATCGTCGTCGTGGCCGAGGTGGCCCAGCATCTCGGCCGGGGTCGGGTGCGGGCTGTCGCCATGAAGCCCACTGACGGGCTCCGGCGGGGACAGGCCGTTCGCAATCTGGGCCGCGGTATCACCGTTCCGGTTGGCGATGTGACCCTCGGTCACGTCTGGAATGTCATCGGCGAACCGCTCGACGTGCCGGCCGACGAGCTGGACATCGACGAGCGGTGGGAGATCCACCGCCCGTCACCGGCGTTCGACACGCTCGAGCCGACCAAGCAGGTCCTCGAAACCGGCATCAAGGTCATCGATCTGCTCACCCCCTACCTGCAGGGTGGCAAAATCGGCTTGTTCGGCGGTGCCGGTGTGGGCAAGACGGTGCTCATCCAGGAGATGATCACCCGGGTCGCCACCAACCACGGTGGTGTGTCGGTGTTCGCCGGTGTCGGTGAGCGCACCCGTGAGGGCACCGACCTCTTCATCGAGATGGGTGAGGCCAAGATGGGGGCCGAGGAGGATGCTCCGTCGGTTCTGTCCAAGGCTGCACTGGTGTTCGGACAGATGGACGAGCCGCCCGGTGTCCGCCTCCGGGTCGCCCTGTCGGCCCTGACCATGGCCGAGTATTTCCGTGACGTGCAGAATCAGGACGTGCTGCTCTTCGTCGACAACGTGTTCCGCTTCGTTCAGGCCGGTTCCGAGGTGTCGACCCTGCTCGGTCGAATGCCCTCGGCGGTGGGCTATCAGCCCACCCTGGCCGACGAGATGGGTGTGCTCCAGGAGCGCATCACCTCCACCGGCGGCAACTCGATCACCTCGATGCAGGCCGTGTACGTGCCGGCCGACGACTACACCGACCCGGCGCCGTTCACCACCTTCGCCCACCTCGACGCCACCACCGAGCTGAGCCGTGACATCGCCGCCCTGGGTATCTACCCGGCCGTGGATCCGCTGGCCTCGTCGTCGACCATCCTCACACCCGAGGTGGTCGGTGAGCGTCACTACCGGGTGGCCCGGCGGGTCCAGGAGATCCTCCAGCGCTACAAGGAGCTGCAGGACATCATCGCCATTCTCGGTCTCGACGAGCTCTCCGAAGAGGACCGGATCACCGTCGACCGAGCCCGCAAGGTGCAGCGCTTCCTGGCCCAGCCGATGATGGTGGCCGAGGTCTTCACCGGTCTGCCCGGCATCTTCACCCCGGTCGAGGAGACGATCGACAGCTTCGAAGCGCTGGTCAACGGTGATCTCGACGACCTGCCCGAGCAGGCGTTCCTGAACGTCGGCGGTGCCGACCAAGTCCGCGAAAAGGCCGAGCGCCTCCGTCGAGACGCAGCGTAGATCCGCCTCAAGGTTGCAGCAGGGAAACGTATCGTCATGACAATGCAAGTCGAATTCGTATCACCGGAGGACATCCTGTACTCCGGTGTGGGTAACCAGGTGGTGGCCCGTACCCGGGGTGGAGGGGAGATCGCCTTTCTCACCGGTCATGAGCCGTTCATCGGCTCGCTGGTGCCGTGCGAGGTCCGGGTGAGCGAGGACGACGGTAATGTTCGACGGTTCGCCGTGCGCGGAGGTTTCGTGTCGGTCACGGGCACCAAGGTGACCGTGCTGTCCGATGCCGCGGTGCCGGTCGACGAGATCGACATTGCCGCCGCCCGGTCCGAGCTGGCCGAGGCCGAGGCGGCCGAGCAGGCCGATCCGGACAACGCCGCGGTGCGCAACAACCGCCGGTGGGCCGAAGTCTTGCTGATGGCCGCCGGCGAAGCCGTCGACTCGCACTAGTCCTTCAGCGCGACTCTCCGGCGTTCCGCCGAGTTCGGACCCGTCCTCGTTCCGCGCGGTGTGATTTTCCGGGGTGCGGGTCAGACGGCGCGGCCAAGGTAGTTGAGCAAGCGCGTCTGGGTGTCGGCACCCTTTTCGACCTTCACCTTCGGTCCCATCATGCCCTGGCTTCGCAGCGCCTCGTCGGGCAGCTTGCGCCACACGGTGTTGGTGAACTTGACCAACCCGGGATCGAGTCGCTCGTCGACTTTGGCGGTTCGAGCGAGATCCCAGGTGTGCACCGTCAGTTCGGCGGCCATGAACCCGACCAGGGCGTCGACCGGCATCGGACCGAAGTCGGGTCCGAAGGGGTCCTCGGCGATGGACTGCAGCACCCCCTGCTGGTCCAGCGCCTCGAGCGTCTGGTCCCGGAGCTTCTCCCATGCCTCGAGTGGCTTGGCTCCGAGCTTCGGCGTCGACCTCGGTCCCTTGCCGGTGGTGGCAAACGACTGAACCATCTTCACACCACCCATGGCGTGTTCGTAGACGTCCGCGCCGGTCCACCCCTCGCACGGAGACTTGCGTTTGTAGGTGGTGGGCTTGGCGTTCTTGATCACGTGGTCGAACGCGAAGAGGGCCTTGGTGTAGTTGCGGAGGTTCTCGCTCATGGACTTGTCTGCTCGTTTCCGATGGTGGACATCTCGAGAGGCGAGTGTAGCGAACTTGGGCATCCAGTCGCAGTGATCGTTCTGAGCGCGCCAGGTGACACTGAATGTTGCCTCTGCTGCAATTTTCGGGCCGGTAGGGGTCGACCGGTGCCCAGACTGATCCGGTAACGTGATGGCCATGTCATCGGAATGGGTATCGCCGGAACGTGATCTGGCCTTGGAGCTGGTCCGCACCACCGAAGCCGCCGCCATGTCCGCCGCTCGATGGATGGGACGAGGCGACAAGGAGGGCGCCGATCAGGCCGCGGTCGACGCCATGCGGGCCATGCTCGACGGCGTCCAGATGGACGGCACCGTCATCATCGGTGAGGGTGAGAAGGACGAGGCTCCGATGCTCTACAACGGCGAGCGGATCGGCAACGGTCAGCCGCCCCACGCCGACATCGCCGTCGATCCGGTCGACGGCACCACACTCACCGCCTACGGGCAGGCCGGGGCCATCGCCGTCATCGCCGCCGCCGAACGGGGTTCGATGTTCAACCCCGGTCCGGTCGTCTACATGGAGAAGATCGCGGTCGGCCCGCAGGGAGCGGGCATCGTCGACATTCGCCTGCCCATCGAGCGCAACCTGACCGCCCTGGCCAAGGCAACGGGCAAGAAGGTCCGGGATCTCAACGCGGTCGTGCTCGATCGACCCCGCCACGTCGGGCTCATCGAAGAGATCCGCGCCACCGGCGCACGCATCAGCCTGATCCGCGACGGCGACGTGGCCGGAGCCATCGCAACCGCCTGGCCCGAGTCGGCCGTCGACATACTCTTCGGCGTCGGCGGGACCCCCGAGGGGGTGATCGCCGCGGCGGCACTCAAGGCCATGGGAGGCGACCTCCAGGGTCGTTTGTGGCCCCGCGATGACGCCGAACGGGCCGCCGCCGAAGAGGCGGGCTACGACGTCGACAAGATTCTGGGTCTCGACGACCTCATCGGCACCCGCAACTGTTTCTTCGCCGCCACCGGCATCACCCGGGGGGCGCTGCTGCGTGGTGTGCAGTTCGGCACCGAGACGATCCGGACCCAGTCATTGGTGATGCGGGGGAATTCGGGAACCGTGCGCCTCATCGAGGCGATCCACCGGGCGGAGAAGCTCGAGGCGCTGGAGGAGCGGGGCCGGCTTCGTCGCACGCAGGCCAGAGCGGCGAGGCAGACGGCCGGCGAGACCGACTGACGGCGCCGGCTCCCGACCGGCGGCCGGGGACCACGGGCACCGCACTCCGGAGCCGCCAGGTCGGCTCCCGAGGCTGCTCAGTCGGGAATCGTCATCGTGGCGATGTCGGCCGGCGCCTCCGGGAACGTCATCTCGAGCCCTTCCAGCGTCTGGACGAGGATCTCGGAGATCACCAGGTTTCGAAACCACTTCCGGTTGGCGGGAACCACGTACCACGGTGCCGCCTCGGTGCTGGTTCGGGCCAGCGCCACCTGAAACGCCTCCTGATACTGCTCCCATTTGGAGCGGGGACCGAGGTCGGCCGGGTCGAACTTCCAGTGTTTCTCGGGTCGGTCGAGCCGCTCCTGGAGGCGCTCCTGCTGCTCGGATTTCGAGATGTGCAGGAACAGCTTGATGATCGTCGTGCCCTCGTCGGCCAGCATCTGCTCGAAGTTGCGGATGTGGTCATAGCGGCGCTGCCACCGCTCCGGCGGGACCAGATTCTCCACCCGCACCACCAGCACGTCCTCGTAGTGGCTGCGGTTGAAGATGACGAGTTCGCCATCGGCGGGAACCTGCTGATGGACCCGCCACAGGTAGTCGTGGGCCAGTTCCTCCTTCGACGGCTTCTTGAACGACGCCACCTTCACCCCGCTCGGATTCACACCATCGAAAACGTGTTTGATCGTGCCGTCCTTGCCGCCGGCGTCCATGGCCTGCAGGACGACCAGAATCCGCTCGGTGCCCTGCGCCCACAGCAGCTCCTGTAACTCCTCCAGCCGGTCATTGAGCACGTCGACCCGGCCTTTGGCCCCGCTCTTGTCGTCGGGATCCCATCCCGGTGTCTCCTGGGGATCCCGGGTTGCCAAATCGAGGTCCTGATCCGGCTTGACCCGGAACCGATCGATGTCAAATGCTGCGCTCATGGCATCGAGCCTATGGGGACCGCGGTCACCGCGCCCACCACCCGATTCGGGGGGCGTCGCAGGTGCCACATCGTGGACCGAACCCGGACCTGGGGCGGTAGCGTGGAACGTCGTGAGCCCACGGTCCGATGCGGTTGTGATCGCCGAACTGGAGATCTGTCATTCCCGGCCCATTGCCCCGACGCGGCGGGTTGCGCTCGGCAGCCGGAATCTGCCCATCGACCCCGCTCCGGGGGCGGGCGGCGTACTGCTGGCGGGCATCGTCGCCCACAACGCACCAGGCGTCGATCCCGAGTTGCGGGAGGATCTGATGGACGTCATGGATCGCCTGTCGCGGGGGCACAAGGTGGTACAGCCCCGGGTCCGTCACCGGTTCCAGACCGATCGGGTCGGGCTCACCGTCAGCCGGCAGCAGCTTCTCGCCGCCCTGGACGGCACGCTCGAGTTCCGGTTCGACGACGAGAAGGCGCGCCCGGTACAGCTCGCTCTCGGGGCGTTGTATGCCGCAGGATCGCTTCCGGAAGAGGCGCGTCGCATCGTCTTCGACACCTTCGAGGCGGCGCTCGTCTGGTCTCGCCCTGTCGACGGGGCGTTCATCGCCTACATGATGGGTGGAAGCTCATCCGGACTCGACGACGAACTCATCCGCCTCCGAGCCTGGCACGACCCGGTGGCCTGGGCTCTCGAGGTTCTCGAGATCGAACGCAGCGGCGAGGACCTGCCGTCGAAGCGTCAGATCCAGCGCCGCTTCCGGACGCTGCTGCGCGACGCCCACCCCGACCACGGCGGCCACGACGACGGGGCCGCAGCTCGCATCGCCGAACTCAGCGAAGCCCGGCGGATCCTGCTCGCCTCATGAGACCTCGGGTCGGCGGTCTGATCCTGTTTCACGGCGCCGGCGGCGACCGCGACCACCATCTGTTCGTGGCCCTGGAGGCTGCGCTCAACGTCCGGGTGGCGCGGATCAACTTCCCCTACCGGCAGACGGGTCCCGGCCGCCGGCCGCCCGACCGCATGCCGAAGCTCATCGAGGCCGTCAACGGCGCCGTGGCCGAGCAGTCGGCGGCATGGAACGAACCAGCCGACCGACTTGTCGTCGGCGGTCGCTCAATGGGGGGTCGGGCCGCCTCGATGGCGGTGGCCGAAGGACTCGAACCGGCCGGGCTCTTGCTGCTCAGCTATCCGCTCCACCCGCCCGGCAAGCCCGAGAAGCTCCGCGTCGACCACTTCGCGGCCATTGGCTGCCCGACGCTGCTCGTTCAGGGCACCCGCGATCCGTTCGGCAGGCCCGACGTGTTCGCCCGCCACCTGCCGGCGATCGCCGGGCCGCTGACCGAGAACTGGATCGACGCCAATCACAGCCCGGCCGAAAAGCTCGACGACGACATCGTTGCCATCATCAGGAGCTGGTTGGCCGACCTCTGATCGGTTCGGTCGCCGGGAGGTCCTCGCCTGGGGCGGCGACGGGTGACGTCGCAAGCCCCTCGGCCAGCGGAATGTCGCCCGGATTGAAGATCTCCAATTCCTGGTCGGCCGTTTCCGGGAACAACGTCAGCACCAGCAGGACAACCAGCAGCGGTCCGAAAACCATCACCCCGATCGCCGACCCGAGATCGTCCCAGCGGACGGCCAGCTGGCCGACGACCACGAGCCCGATTGCGCTGCCCGTCACGGTGATGGCGTCGATCATCCCACCGACCCGGCCCCGGGCCCGGGTCGGGAACAGCTCCGTCTGATAGCCGCGCAGGGCGGGCACCGCGGCCGCAGAGCTCGACATGGCGATCGTCGAGAGAATCCACAGCTGCGGGCCGGACGACTGGTACGACAGCGCCGAGGCGACGACGCCGAAGCCGAGGGCGGTCGCTCCCACGACCTTCCGTCCGAAACGGTCGGCCAGGTACCCGCCGAGTGGAACCGCCATCGTCGCCGGTATCGACACGAGGATCTGGAACATCGAGACGTCGATGGCGGCGAAGCCCAGGTCGTCGCGAAGGAACTCGTTGCGGAGCTGTGAGGCCGGTGACAGGTAGACGGCGCCGGCGAAAGCGGCGAAGGCGATCAGGGCGAAGCGGCGCCAGTTGATGTCGCCCGCGGTTTCGTGGCGGCTGGCCACCGTGTAGCGCCGCGTCTCGGGAAGCTGGCGGCTCAACCAGAGGAGCAGCGGCGCGAACAACACCGGGACGGCGTAGGCGATCCGCCAGCCGCCGTCGATGACATCGGCCACGGGGATGATCCACACGACCAGGGCTGCACCGAAGCCCGTGGCGAGCGTCGCGAAACCGACGGCGATGGCGCGGGCTGACGCCGGCGCCTCCTCCGTGGCGGCCAGCGTGACCAGTGTGAGCAGCCCCGTCGTCAAACCTCGCGACAGCGTCTGGGTGGCGCCGAGCGCGGCCATGTTGGGGGCGAGGGCCCCCAGGCTCGTGAAGACCACGGCGGCGATGGCGAAGCCGAGGGTGAGCGGGCGCCGCCCGATGCGGTCGGCTCGCCCGAGAAGAACCATCGACAGGAGCACGCCGATTCTCGTGGCGGCCAGGGTGTTGGCCTGGCCGCTGTCGCTCACCCCGAAATCCTCGGCGGCGAACGTGATCGTCTGGCCGATCAGCACCCCCATGTAGCCGGCCATCGCCCCGATGGTGCCGACGGCCCCCATGAGCCGCGAGGTCTCGGCGTCGACGACCTCCCTCGGCCACCAGAAGCGTTTCCGGGGGCGCCGATCGAGGTCGGCCAACGCTCGACGGAACAGGACGATGAGATAGACCCACCACAGGGGGATCGCCAATGTGAACTCGGTGGTCTCGGTGACGGTCCCGTCGCGCTCCGAGATCGTCAGTCGACGCGTGTACTCCGAGAACGGCCCCTTGACCATGGTCCAACGGTCATCACCGGCGGGCTCCTCCAGGACGATGTCGCCTCGTGCTGTTCGGAGCGTTTCGAGTAGTGCCGGCTCGACAGGGTAGCGGCGCTCAATCCTGGCCATCGTCACCGGGGTGTCGAGAGCCCTGGTCGACGTCGGTCTCCGTCGCCTCGATCGCTCCGTCCGCCCGCAGCTCATTCTCGAGTTGCGCCGTGACCCTCCGGTTGGCCAACCACAGCAAACCGCCGATGATCGCCAGCGGGGCGACGACAAGCAGGATCTCGTCCCAACCGCCCTGATGGGCCACGATGGGGGCAAGGCCCATCGGTGCGGCCCCGGCGATGCCGACCGCGGCCCGTCGCTCGGGGAATACGTCGTGGGAAGCCGGACGTTTCACGGTTTCAAGGGTATTCACCGGGACGGGCTATCTGTCACAGGCCCCGACCGAGTGGCCGGAGTTGATACGCAATACGCTGAAGATCGTGCCTGAAACGTCACCAATAGCCGAGACCGAGCTGGAAGCGAGCGGTTCCCCCGTCAACGCGGCGACCGACGCCGACGGCAGCGCGCTCTACGATGCGGTGGCCGACGTGGTCAAGATCATCCGCCCCGCGGTGCAAGCCGACAACGGCGACATCTTCCTCCGGGGGGTCGACGCGGAGACCGGCGTCGTTTCGGTCGAGCTGGTCGGCGCCTGCGTCACCTGCCCGGCCTCGACCCAGACGCTCAAGCAGGGCTTGGAACGGATCCTGAAGCAGAGGGTCGAGGGCGTCACCTCGGTCCAACACGTCGGCGAGACCCTCGTCGGCTACGACGAGGGCACACCGGTCTCGCTCTGAGGTCGGACGGCCGCAAAACGGCAACGACCCCCGGTTGAACCGGAGGTCGGGGGCGTTCCTGGACCTGTCCAGCGGTCGCGTGGGCGAAGGCGACCGCTGGCGATCGACGGCCTACTGCCGCTCGGCCCGGAGCAGGTCTCGGATCTCGGTGAGCAGCACCTCTTCGGCCGATGGACCGGACGCGGCATCCGTCTTGGCACCGGCTCGGGCCAGGCTCTTGATGATCATGAACACCACCCAGGCCATGAGCAGGAAGCTGATCACTGCCGCGATGAACGCCCCGATCGGGATGTCGGATGGAGTCCACCCGGCGAACGTGTCACCGTCGGGGACGAAACCGGCCTTGCCGATGATCGACAGGATGACGTTGACCACCGACTCGACCACCGGCGCAAAGGCCAGGGCCAGCACCAGGCCGACGGCCACGGGAATGACGTTGAACTTGTCGAGAAACTCTCTGAATTCCTTCAGCATTGACTATGCCTCCTAGTTGAGCAGGAGCCCGTGACCCCTCCGTCGACGAGCTGATTGTCGATGCCATCAGTATTACCGATTGCGCGCGTCCGGTTGATGATCCCCGGGATCAGCGGACTCCGGCGATCCGAGAGGGTCGGGGGCGAACACCGAGATCGACGAGGGGTCGGTCTCGGTGAACGGGTCGGTGTTCCACGATCGATACCGTTCGACGGCTCGGAGACCATGCCGACCGGCCCGGTCGTCGAGTTCGTGGTGACCGACGAGACGGAGGAGCCACGGGCGACTGACGACGCCCCGGTCGGTTATCTCGAGATGCCGCCCGGCGAGGCGCCGATTCGGGGCATCCGCGCTGGTGGCCGACACCACGATGCCGCCCTCGGTCGGGAACGGCGCCACGTCCGTGGACCGAATCGGTTCGGCCGGGAGCACCTCGATGTTCAGCATCTCCACGATGAGCGTGGCTCGCACGCAGGCCACTGTGGCCAGCAGCCGGTCGAGTCCGTCCGACGACCCGACGTTGAAGAGCGTGTTGAATCCGCACAGGAACGTGGGGGGCTCGGTCGGGGCGGGGCCGCCGGACGAACACCTCGCCCGGATGGGCAGGCGGGCCATGTCGGCTGCCACCCGAACGATCGAGGGCGGACAGCGGCTCAGCATGGGTTGCGACGCGTCGATGCCGATGACCCGAAGACCCGCCCGGTGCAATGGGACGGCGAGCCGTCCGCTGCCGACGCCGAGCTCGACGACCACCCCGGACGGGCAGCGTACAGAGACGAACCGCACCATGGCGTCGAGGCCGTCGTCCGGCGTCCGGTGTGAGCCGTACCAGTCGTCGTACACGTCGTCGAACGCCTGACCGTAGGCGTCGGGCCGGGTCAGATCGAGCTGCTCCAGGCCAGGTGATCGACCATCGGCGGTGTCATGTCTCCCAGGTTCATCCGAGCCCACGCTTGTAGGATGGCAGGTGATGAGTATTCGAGTCGACATCGCCGACCTTCCCCGTCACCTCATGAGCCGTGGCGGCGGTTTTCTGCTGACCTCGATCCTGGACAGCCGACCGCACGTCGCCCATCTGCCGTTCGAGGTGGCCGCGGCCGACGGTCAGGTGCAGCTACGTGCCCGTGTCGGTCGAACGAGTTACGGCAACTGCGGTCAACAGCCGTCGGTCACCGTGTTGTGGCCGGCCGTCGACGCCCCGCCCGCGGCCCCGGGGTGGCCCGCCGACCAGGGGCCGGACGGTTCTGACGCCGACCTCGACCGATTCAGCCTGATCGTCGACGGCGAGGCCCGTCTCGACGGCCCCGAGCATGTCGTCATCGCCGTGACCGGCGCCGTGTTTCACCGGCCGGTACCAACCGCTCCATCGCCGTGACCCACTACCTCGACTACGCGGCCACCACGCCGGTGCGGCCCGAGGCCCTCGAGGCCATGTTGCCGATCCTGAGCGACAACTTCGGCAACCCGTCCGGCGCACATCGGATGGCCCGAGCCGCCAACCAGGTCCTCGACGAGGCCCGGGAGCAACTCGCCGACGCGCTGGGATGCGAGCCGGGCGAGATCGTGTTCACCGCCGGCGGCACGGAAGCCGACAACCTGGCCATCACCGGGACGGTCTCGTCACTCGGTGGTCGCCCCGCCTGCTCGGCCATCGAACACCATGCCGTGCTCGATCCCGTCGAGTACCACGACGGCATCGTCCTTCCCGTCACCACCGCCGGGGCCGTCGACCTCGATGCGCTGGCCGCCGTCGTGGCCGAGCACGGCGAGTCGCTGAGCATCGTGTCGGTGATGCTGGCCAACAACGAAACCGGTGTCGTCCAGCCTCTCGCCGAGATTGCGTCGATGGTTCGAGCCGCCGCCCCGCAGGCCCTCATCCACACCGATGCCGTGCAGGCCCTCTGCTGGCTCGACGTGGCCGAGCTGGCCGCTGTCGCCGACCTGGTCTCGATCAGCGGCCACAAGTTCGGTGCGCCCAAGGGTGTCGGTGCGCTCGTCGTTCGGGAAGGCCATCCGGCCACGGCCAAGCTCACGCCTATTCTGAAAGGAGGTGGGCAGGAGCGGGGCCGCCGTGGCGGAACCCACAACGTGGCCGGAATCGCTGCGCTCGCGGTGGCCGCCGAACTGACGGTGGCCGAGCGGGCCGACCAGGTCGACCGGGTACGGCGGTTACGGGACCGGCTGGCGGATGGCATCGTCGACGCGGTGCCGGGGGCGATCGAGACCGGCGATCGAGCGGCCAAGACCGCCAATATCTGCCATGTCTGCTTCGAGGGCATCGAGAGCGAGGCGCTCCTGTTCCTTCTGGAGAAAGCCGACATCATGGCCTCCGCCGCCTCGTCGTGTGCCAGCGGTGCGATGGAACCGAGCCACGTTTTGGCCGCGATGGGATTCGACCGGGCACTGGCCTTCGGATCGCTCCGGCTGTCGCTTGGATATGCGAGCACCGACGCCGATGTCGACGCCGTCCTGGCCGCCCTGCCGCCGGCCGTCGAACGACTAAGGGAGCGGGGCTGATGACCGGCGAGCGGGGTGACGTCCTGGTCGCCATGTCCGGCGGAGTCGACTCATCAGTGGCCGCCGCCCTCCTGGTCCGCACCGGCTTCAACGTCGTCGGCGTGACCTTGAAGCTGTGGGGCGGGGCGAGCGACTCGGGCTGCTGCTCGGTGTCGGATGTCGACGACGCCCGCCGGGTGGCCCAGCAGCTCGGGATCGACCACCACGTGTTCAACTTCGGCGACGACTTCAACCGCCACGTCGTCGACCCGTATGTGGCCGATCACCGGCAGGGGCGGACCCCGAATCCGTGCGTGGAGTGCAACCGCCACATCAAGTTCGACAAGCTCTTCCGTCGGGCCGACGCCCTCGGGTTCGATCAGGTGGCCACCGGCCATCACGCCCGCATCGTCACCGACGCCGACGGGTCGCTCCGGATCGGGCGGGGAGCGGATCAGGCCAAGGATCAGTCGTACGTCCTGCACATGCTCGATCAGGCCCAGCTGGCCCGATTGCGCTTCCCGGTCGGTCACTTCACCAAGGACCAGGTGCGGGAGCTGGCCGCCGAGCTCGGCCTACGCACCGCTGAGAAGCCCGACAGCCAGGATGTGTGTTTCATCCACTCCGTCGGTGGGCGGCAGGTCTTCCTCGGTGATCGCATTCCGCTTCGCCCGGCCGTGCTCGTCGCCGGCGACGGTGCCGAGGTCGGCGGCGTCGATTCGATCGAAATGGTCACCCTCGGCCAGCGCCGCGGTCTCAATCTGGGCGGCGACGACAAGCGCCGCTATGTCGTCGACATCGATCACGAGGCCGGGGTAGTCACAGTGGGATCACGAGACGAGCTGGTGGTGTCGGCCCAGTGGGTCGACGCCGTCGAGTGGTCCGATGAACCGATGGACGGGTCGTGCCTCGTCCAGTGTTCGGCCCACGGTGCTGTTCGGTCGGGAGCCATCCGACTCGACCTCGACACCGAGCGGGTGCTGGTGGTCTGGGACGAACCCCAGCAGCGAGTGGCGGTGGGCCAGTCGGTGGTCTTCTACCGGGATGGCTCGGTGGTCGGTGGCGGGATTGCCGACACGGTCGAGCAGGGCCTTGCGCCGGCCGTCACCGGCGCGCCGACAGGCCAGGCCACCGGCCACGATGGCTGAGCAATCCCACGCCACCGGGCCCGAAATCGAGAAGGCGGCCCGGATCCTGGCCGACGGTGGTCTGGTGGCCTTCCCGACCGAGACCGTGTACGGGCTCGGGGCCGACGCAACGAGCGCCGAGGCCGTGACCCGCATTTTCGCCGCCAAGGGTCGGCCGGCCGATCACCCGCTCATCGTCCACATCGGGTCCCGTGACGACCTCGAACGTTTCGGCGCCGACGTTCCGTCCGAAGCGGCCAGACTGGTCGATGCC
>Ga0224512_10000597_pt1 | contig 37422 bp, 28 predicted proteins | sample SF_May12_sed_USG_4_FD_169103 | JGI IMG/M metagenome (GOLD analysis project Ga0224512, IMG submission 169103) | Sediment microbial communities from San Francisco Bay, California, United States - SF_May12_sed_USGS_13 | ecosystem: Environmental > Aquatic > Marine > Sediment | place: USA... | reverse complement strand
CTCGACCTTTGGCGTCACGTCGGCGATCCGCGGTTCGGCGGCCATGATCTCGCCGACGGTGCGAACGGTCCGCACCAGCGGTTCGCGCCGGACCGTCGCGTACGACACGCCGAGCGCGCGTTCCTGCTCGGGCGTGAGATGGACGGTCTGGCGCACCGCGGCGCCGGTCGTATCGAACGTGCCCTGGGTGCCCCCGGCGAGCATCTTGGCGTGCTCTTCGGCGGTCATCCCGGCCATGGGCGAGGCCTCGTCCTGTGCGCCGCCGCAAGCCCACGCGGTCGCCAGGACCGTCACCAGCAGGATCCGGTTCATCGGTCACCTCCGGTGTCCCCCGCGACGAGCGCCGCGACCTGTGCGGCGGCGCGCTGCCAGCGCGCCGCCAGCCGGACCAGCTCGATTTCGTAGCGGTTGACCGTCATTTCACTGTCCACGAGGGTCATGTAGTCCGCACTGCCCACCCGGTACGCCGACAGGGCGGCGTCCACGGCGGCCCGCGCCTGGGGGAGGATCGCCGTGGCGTAGAGGTCGGCCAGCGCGCGCGCGCGCTCCGCGTCGGCCCGGAGCTCGGTGAGCATGGCGAACGTCTCGTTCGTGAGGTCGCGGGCCATCGCGTCTTCGGTGGCGCGCATCGCGTCCATCTCGCGCCGCATCGGGAGCTGCCGCGATCCGGCCCACAGAGGAATGCTCACGCCGACCATGAGCGAGACCATGTCGTCGAACTGCGGACGCTGGCCGTAGCCCACCGACACCATGACATCCGGGTAGAGTTCCCGGCGCGCCTGCCGAGAGCCGGCCTCCGCCGCACGCACGCGTTCCCGCGCCGCCTGGAGGGCAGGACGGGAGGCACTCGCGAGCACCATCAAGGAGTCCGGGGAAGGCAGCTCCACTCCGGGAGGCCGGAGCTCGAGCCCGGGAATCGGCACGGTGGCGTCACGACCGAGGAGTGCGTTGAGGCGGGCGGCCATGGCCACGCGTTCCTGCTCCATCACCGTGAGGTCCTCGGTCATGCGGGCCACCGCCACCTGGGCCTGGAGCACGTCCTGCTGCACCGCCTCGCCCACGCCGTACATGGCCTGGGAGACGCGGAAGAAGTCGCGCAGCAGCTCGCGGGTCCGGCTCATGATCGCGAGCGAGCGATCCATCGCGGCCAGGTCGGCGTAGACGCCGGCGACCCGGGCGAGCAGCTGACGCTCGGCTTCCGCCGCGTCCAACTGTGCGGCGTCAGCAAGCGCTTGCTGGCGCGCCTCGCCGAAGCCCAGCTTGCCGGGCCACGGCAGTATCTGCGTCAGCTGGATCGTGTTCATCGTCATCGGCTCGTCGGTGCCGAACCCCGCGAGCGGCCGGTTCATGAGTCCGAACACGAACTGCGGGTCCGGCCATGCGCCGGCCTGCGGCGCGCGCGCCCGGGCGGCGTCGGCACCGAGGCGGGCCGCCGCCAGCATTGGGTTCGCCTCGCGGGCCAGGGCCAACGCCTCGGCCAGCCGAAGCGTGTCGGTGGGCTGCTGGGCGGCCACGGGAGTGGCAAGCGCCACGGCACACGCCGCGAACGCGCCCCACATGGTGCGTGTCATCGTCTGATCAGCCTCTCCCCCACGAAGGGGTCACAGTCTGGTTCCCCACCCGCGCGTCTAGGCCGCGGGTGGGCACACTACGCCTGGTTGGGAGAGGTCAGACTCTGGGAGGAGGGGTGGCCGGCGACCAGGTGAGGTCCGGGCCCGGCAACGGCACGAACGCGAGTCGGTTCGGGCCGGGAATCTGATCGGCGAGGTGGCATGTGGACTCGAGAACCGGACCCACGAGCGTCAGCCCGCAGTGCATCATGTCGGGACAGGTACCGGCGTCCATCTGGACCGGCGCCCACGTGGCGCCGCCAGCGGGTATGCCGTCGTGACCCGCGTGCTCGCCGGCGTGCCCGTGCGCCTCGCCATGCGCGTGCACGTGCTCGCACACCACGGGCCCCGCGTACGAGAACGCGAAGACCCCCGCGACGAGCGCGGCGAGGAGGACGGTCATGGGCCGATCGTGCGACATACGCATGGATATGGTAGTTAGCGACCTCTGGGCCAGTCGGCAAGATGCCATGAAGGCGCGTTCATCAACGCTGACGGTCACCGTGCCGGGGCGTTACACCCCCAGCCGCCGGTACTTGATCCGGTGGGGCCGGTCGGCCTCGACCCCTTTCCGCCGCTTGAAGTCTGCCGCGTACTCCTGGTAGTTGCCTTCATACCAGAAGACCTCGCTGTCGCCCTCGAACGCCAGGATGTGGGTGGCGATCCGATCCAGGAACCAGCGGTCGTGGCTCACCACCACCACGCACCCGGGGAACGCCAGCAAGGCGTCCTCCAGCGCACGGAGGGTGTCCACGTCCAGATCGTTCGTGGGCTCGTCCAGCAGCAGCAGGTTGCCGCCGCCCTTGAGGAGCTTGGCGAGGTGCAGCCGGTTGCGCTCGCCGCCCGAGAGACTCCCGGTCTTCTTCTGCTGATCGGCGCCGCGGAACCCGAAGCTCGCGCAGTACGCCCTCGCGTTGACCTCGCGGTCGCCGAAGTCGAGCTGCTCCGCACCGCCCGTGATCTCCTGAAACACCGTGTGCGTCGCGTCGAGCGCCTCGCGCGACTGGTCCACGTAGCGGGTTACCACGGTCTGACCAACCGTGAGCGTGCCGGCCGTGGGTTGCTCCTGCCTCACGATCATCCGGAACAGGGTGGTCTTGCCCGCGCCGTTCGGGCCGATCACCCCCACGATCCCGCCCCGCGGCAGCCGGAACCGCATGCCCTCGAACAGCAGCCGGTCGCCGTAGGCCTTGGCAACCTCCTCGGCGACGACCACCTCGTCCCCCAGCCTCGGGGGTCTGGGAATCAGGATTTCCGCCCCCGCGTCCCGCTCCGGTCCTTTCTGCGCCAGCAGATCTTCGTAGGCGTTGATGCGCGCCTTGGACTTGGCCTGCCGGGCCCGCGGGGCCATGCGGATCCATTCCAGTTCGCGCTCCAGCGTGCGCTGGCGGGCCGACACCTGCTTTTCCTCCGACGCGAGCCGCCGGCGCTTCTGGTCGAGCCACGAGGAGTAGTTGCCCTTGTACGGGATGCCGGCCCCGCGGTCCAGCTCGAGAATCCACTGTGCCACGTTGTCGAGGAAGTACCGGTCGTGGGTCACGGCGACGACGGTGCCGGGAAACTCGGCCAAGTGCCGCTCGAGCCAGGCCACGGACTCGGCGTCGAGATGGTTGGTGGGCTCGTCGAGCAGCAACAGGTCGGGCTGCTGGAGCAGCACCTTCGCCAGCGCCACGCGGCGCTTCTCGCCGCCAGAAAGAGTCGTCACGTCCTGCTCGCCGGGCGGACAGCGCAGCGCGTCCATGGCGATGTCGAGCTTCCGGTCCAACTCCCACCCGTCGAGCGCCTCGATCTGATGCTGCAGCTCGCCCTGGGTCTCGAGCAGGGCGTTCATCGCGTCGTCGGTCATCGGCTCGGCGAACTGCAGGCTCACCCGCTCGAACTCGGCCAGGAGATCCCGAATGTGCGCGAGCCCGTCCTCGACGTTGCCCCGCACGTCCTTGGCGGGATCGAGCACCGGCTCCTGCGGCAGGTAGCCCACGCGGATCCCGTCGGCGGGCCGCGCGTCGCCCTGGAAGTCGTGGTCCACGCCGGCCATGATGCGGAGCAGGCTGCTTTTGCCGGCGCCGTTGGCGCCGATCACGCCGATCTTGGCGCCGGGGAAGAACGCGAGGTTGATCCCCTTCAGGACCTCCCGCTGCGGCGGGACGACCTTCCGGAGGTCCATCATGGTGAAGATGTACTGCGGTCCAGGCATAGGTCGGAGGTGAAAGGTGGTCGGGGGCGGGCGGAAGTCTAGACGCTCAGACGGGGAGGCCGCTAGTGGAACATCTGCACGGAGCGGCCCGCCGCCGACTTGTGGAGAGCTGCCCTAGCGGGGCTGCGTGGGAGGTGGAGGCCGCGCCCGCTCACCTTCCCGCGTACCAGCTTCTGACACCGCCTGATTCCTGTCCGTCTCCCCGTCCGCTAGCCGTGTCTCCGTCTCCCCGTCTAAACTTGGCGAATGGATACCTTCGCCGCCGTCCCAACCTGGCTCCTGGGCCTCGCCATCTTCGCGCTCCGCATCGTCGACGTGCCGATCGGGACGATCCGCACGATCTCGATGGTGCAGGGCCGAGCCCGCCTCGCGGTCACCCTCGGCTTCTTCGAAGTGCTGATCTGGGTGGTCGCCGTCTCGCAGGTCGTGATGCGGATCGGGGACTCGTTCCTGCTGGCCGTGTTCTACGCCGCCGGATTCTCGGCGGGCACGGCAGTGGGCATGCTGGTCGAGCGCCGGGTCTCGTTGGGCCGCTATCTGATCCGGATCTTCACGACCCGCCGCGCCGCCGAGGTCTCGGCGGCGGTGCACCCGCACGGCCGGGTGCTGGCCGCATTCCCGGGGACCACACCCGAGGGCCCCGTGTCGCTTCTGTTCGTGGCGGCGTTGGGCCGGCGGCTACCGGCTCTGCTGGCGGCCGCGCAGGCTGCGGACGCGGACATGGACTACACCGTGGAGCCGGCGGCGGGGTGGAGCGAACGGGTGCAGCCCGGAGCCGGCGGGCTGGGATGGCGGTCGGAAGTGAAGCGACGATGAGGATAGACGCCTAGACGCCCAGCGGTTCGTAGCCGCCAGTGTCCAGGGTATTCGCACGGTCCTCCCCTGCACATTCCCGTCCACGAACCGCTACGCGTCTAGGCGTCCGATCCGCCTACGTGACCTTCTTGACGTTCGCCGCCTGGAGCCCCTTAGGCCCCTCCTTGATCTCGAACTCCACGCGGTCGCCCTGCGCGAGCGAGCGGAACCCGTCCATCGCGATGGCCGTGTGATGGACGAAGACGTCCTGGCCGTCGTCCTGCTGCACGAACCCGAACCCCTTCGCGTCGTTGAACCACTTCACCGTTCCCTGCGCCATACCGTGTCTGCTCCTACCATGGGGGGCTGCCGCCCGGTTCCACCGGCCCGCGCAGGCCGGCCAACAAAAAACGCACCGCCCGCGGGGGAACCCGGGCCGGTGCGGCGAACTCGGAGCTACGGAGACACGTACCTGAGTCGATGGTGCGAAAGCTGCGCTAAGGTGTGAATCCCCAGCGGGTTTGTCAATAGCTGGCGGGACCATAAGTTCCAGCCGTGCACGGCGTCATCGCCTTCCTGGCCGACCTCGGCTACTACGTCGCCGCCGCGCTTACGGTGCTCCTCGCCGTGATCGCGTCGGGCCATGCGATTCTCTACAAGCGCGATTCCCGGGCTGCGGTGTCCTGGGTGGGCCTCATCGTGCTCGTGCCGGTCGTGGGTGCCCTGCTGTATGCCCTCCTCGGCATCAACCGGATCCGGCGGAACGCCACGTGGCTCAAGGCCGACGCGCCGCGGCTGTCCGGCTCGTTCGCCACGGTTGCCGCCGCCGACCGGGCGCTTGCGCGCCACCTGAGCCCCGACGACGCCCACCTCGTGACGCTCGCGCGCTACGTGGACCGGGTCACGCGTCGGTCGCTCACGGAGGGCAACACGGTGACGCCGCTGGTGAACGGCGAGCAGGCCTATCCGGCCATGCTCGAGGCGATCGCTGCGGCCGAGCGGTCCGTCGCGCTCTCGACGTTCATCTTCGACCAGGATGCGACCGGGGAACGGTTTGCGGACGCGCTCCAACGCGCCACCCGGCGGGGCGTCGTGGTGCGCGTGCTGATCGATGGGCTGGGGGCCCGCTACTCCTGGCCGCCGATCGTGCGCGCGCTCAAGCGGCGCGGGCTCACGGTCGCCCGCTTCATGCCGACCATCGCTCCGTGGCGCGCCCCGTTCTGGAATCTCCGCAACCACCGCAAGATCCTGGTCGTGGACGGCGCCGTGGGATTCACCGGCGGCATGAACCTGCGGCAGGGGCACCTCGTGGCGGCGCTGCCGAAACGGCCCGTGCAGGACATGCACTTCCGGCTCGCAGGCCCGGTGGTGCAGCACCTGATGGAAGCGTTCGCCGAGGACTGGGTGTTCACCACCCGCGAGCTGCTCACCGGCCCCCTGTGGTTTCCGCCGCTCGTTCCCAATGGGGCGGTGGCCGCCCGGGGCATCACCGACGGTCCCGACGAGGACTTCGAGAAGCTCCGCTGGGTGCTCCAGGGTGCCCTCGGCGTCGCGCGGCAATCGGTGCGGATCATGACGCCCTACTTCCTGCCGGACGCGACCCTCGTCACCATGCTCACCGTCGCGGCCCTGCGCGGCGTGAAGGTGGAGATCCTGCTTCCCGCGAAGAACAACCACCTGCTCGTCCACTGGGCGGCGCAGGCGCAGCTGTGGCAGGTGGTGAAACGGGACTGCGACGTGTACTACACGCCGCCGCCGTTCGACCACACCAAGCTGATGCTGGTGGATCACACGTGGGTGCTGCTCGGCTCCGCGAACTGGGATCCGCGCAGCCTGCGCCTCAACTTCGAGTTCAACGTCGAATGCTACGACGCGACCCTGGCGACCCAGCTCGGCGCCTTCATGGACGCCAAGCGCGACATGTCGCGCCTGGTGACCCCGGAGGAGCTCGACGCCCTGTCGCTGCCCATCCGGTTGCGCAACGGGATCGTGCGGCTGGGGGCACCGTACCTCTAGGGGTCCCCGTTCCCTAGAAGAAGACACTCCCCGCGACATACCCCGTCACCGGCACGGCCCCGTACTCCGACGCGGGGATCGCCGCCGCGCTCGTCTCGGGGCCGAGTCCCAGGAACAGGCCCGCGCGGAGGGCGAGGTGCGCGCCGGCGTCGAGCCCGATCGCGGGCGCGAGCAGGACGCTGCCGTCGCCGGCGTTCCACAGCCCGAGCGCGTCGAGGCCCACCAGCGGGTGGAGTTGATAGGTGGTCTGGAGCGCGAATTCGTCGCGGCCGAGCACCTGGAGCTCGCCGCGCTGGTAGGGAGCCGAGGTGAACAGGGCGGGCAGGGCAGTGCCCGACGCCGCCCCGAATCCGTCGCGCTGATACTCGGCGACGACGTAGAGCGTACGGTTGGCGATGCTGAAGCTGCGGTCCGCGCCGATGGCGACCCGCAGCACGGTCTCGTCGGCGTCGCGACGTACCACCGCCTCGGCGCGCAGCACGCCGCCGCCCAACGCGACCGTCCCCGCGACCGAGGCCGCCGCCTCGTCGTGCACGAGTCCGCCCCAGCCCGTGAGCTCGGCGCGGCCAATCGCGGCGCGACCGCGCACGAGCGCCGTGAGGGTCGTGTCGCTGCCGTAGATCGCCGGTCGCAGGATGCCTTCGATCTCGCTCAGCGGTCCGGGGAACGTACGCAGCCGGATCGCGTCCACGCCGGCGCGGTACTCGCGGAACGGGTCGGCGGGATCGAACGGCGCGAACGGGTCGGCGGGAGTGAGGAAGAGGGTCGTTCCCCAGGAGACCGTCTGGCGACCGACGGTCACGTCCAGGAATCCGGTTTCGAGGGACAGGGCAGCTCGGTCCATCCGATGCCGCCAGGCGTGGTGGTCGCCGTCGTCCAGCGTGCCCTGGAATGGCAGCCAGTCGCCCGAGCCCGCGGGCGCGGCCGCGCCGACGCCGAGCGCCAGCAGTTCGGGAGTCGACACGACCGAGAGCAGGTGCTCATACGCGAGGTCGAACGCGACCTGGCCCGCGCGGAGCCCGAGCATCAGGCGGAGCCGCTGGGCGTCGCGTATCCCCGAGGGGGTAAACGGCCCCTCGGCGGCGGCGAGGAACACGTTGAGCGCGTAGCCGCGCAGCTGAATCTCCTGGGCGCCGACTGGCGCGGCCGCCACCGCGAGCGCGAACACGATGCCGGCCGCGCGGGGCATGGTCGTCAGCGGCGGTGGTCGGACGCGATGGCGCCGTCCACCAGGCGGATCAGCCGTTTGGCCCGCTCCATGAGGCGCGTGTCGTGGGTCGCGAACACGAACGTGGTGCCCAGGTCGGCGTTGAGCCGGACCATCACGTCGAGCAGTGCATCGCTCGACGCCGAGTCGAGGTTGGCGGTGGGTTCGTCGGCCAGCACGAGCGCCGGCTCGCTCACGACCGCCCGCGCCACGGCCACGCGCTGCTGCTGGCCGCCGGAGAGCTTGCCCGGCCGGCGGTCCTCCAGCCCCGCGATCCCGATCTTCTCGAACAAGGCACTCACGCGCCGCTGGCGCTCCTCCTCGTCCACGCCCTGGAGCAGGAGCGAGAACTCGGCGTTCTCGAGCGCCGTGAGCACCGGCAGGAGATTGTACGCCTGGAACACGAACCCCAGCCGCTCGAGCCGGAGCCGCGCGAGCTGGCGCTCGGACATGTCGGTGATGTCCTGCTCGTCGATCCACACACGCCCGCGCGACGGGCGGGTGAGGCCGCCGAACAGGTTGAGCAGGGTCGTCTTGCCGGAGCCGGACGGGCCGGCCAGCACCACGAACTCGCCGGGCTCGATGCGCACGGTGACCCCGCGCACCGCTTCCACGGTGATGCCGTCGTGCTCGAAGATCTTCCAGACCGTGTCGGTGCGGACGGCCGCGTTGGTCGGAGTCGTCATGCCTCGAATTTCATGGCTTCGGCCATGTCGATGCGGGTGGCGCGCCAGGCGGGATAGAGCGAGGCCACGAGGCCCACGATGGCCACCGAGACCGCGCTCTGAATCAGCTGCACGACGCGGAATTGCGGAATGAACACGGGGTCGATCACGGCGCCGGCCGCGGTCATCTGGTCGCCCATGAACGCGGTGAGATCGAAGCCGTCGTGGAAGAACCCCCACGTGACGGCGAGACCGAGCAGGACGCCCACCAGGCCGCTGATGCCGGTGAGGATCAGGCCTTCGGTCAGGACGAGCAGCGCGGTGTCGCGCTTGCGCAGGCCCAGGGCCCGGACCACTCCGAACTCGCGGGTGCGGTAGAGCACGGACATGAGCACGGTGTTCACGATCGCCAGGGCGATGATGATGAACAGGATGCCGTGGAACACGTAGTCCCCGTAGTCGTCCATGCGGACCGCGGCGTCCAGCTCCGGACTGGCCGCGCGCCACGAGAGCACGGCGATGCGGTCGGCGTGGGGGGCGAGGGCCTCCTGCAGCCGGCGCGTGAAGCGATCGGCGTTCCAGCTCGCGTCCAGCAGCACCGCGATGGTGGTGACGCCCGAGTCCACGCCGAGCCACGCCTGCGCGGTGGCGAGCGGGATATGGATGAGGCTCTGGTCCACCTCGGGGATGGCGGTGCGGAACGTACCGACCACGCGCACGAGCTGGTCGGTGATGGCGCCGTCGGGACCGGCGGCAGTGAGCACCAGCCGGTCGCCCAGCCGGAGCCGGAGCCGCTGCGCCAGCTCGACGCCCACGAAGCCCTGCAGGTGGTCGTGGGGCTCGAGGTAGCGGCCCTCCACGATGCGCTGATCCATCTCGGAGAAGGCGGGCTCGCGGGCGGGATCCACGCCCACCACCGTGACCGGCACGGCCGCCGCGGCGGCGGAGGCGAGGGCGGTGATCTCGAGGCGCGGGGCCACGGCCTTGAGGTGGGGTGCGATGACCGTATCGGCGAGGGCCGCTTCGACCGCCGCGCGATCGGCGGCCGAGAGGTGTTCCTCGATGGCGTGGCGGGCGCGGAACTCCGGGGCCTGGAAGGCGAGATGGCCGGAGCCGAGGCGCACACCGGCCTCGATCCACTCGTCGTGCGCGCCATCGGCGAGCGAGCGCGACATCACCAGGAGCGCCAGCCCCACCACCATGGCCGCCGCCGTGAGCGCGCTGCGGCGCGCCTGCCGGCGCACGTTCCGGAGCGCGAGACGGACAATCAGCCGGAGCCGTTGCACGGTCAGCGGCCCGCCAGGGTATCGGCGGGCGGCACGCGGGTGGCGCGGAACGCCGGATAGAGGGCCGCGAGCAGGGCGGTGAGCAGCAGGGCGCCGGCGGCGTAGAAGAACATGGTCACCGGGTAGTCGGTGCGCAGGACCGGTCGGACGAGCGCGCCCGCCATGGTGAAGTCGCCAAACAGGCGGCCCAGATCGATGGGATCGTAGTGCCACCAGATGAGCACCGGCACCGTGATCACCACGCCCAGCACGATGCTCAAGATCCCTAGGGCGGCCGCTTCGGCGAGCACGGCGCGCACGATGCCGCGCGGCGTGGCGCCCAGGGCCAGCAGCAGGGCGAACTCGCGGCGCCGCTCGAACGTGGTCATGAGCAGCGTGTTGGCGACACCAAAGATGGCCATGAGGAAGACGATGACCACCACGATCCACATCGAGCCCGCCGACAGGTTGGCGTAATCCACCAGCTCGGGGCGGAACGTGGTCCAGGGCCGGAACGCGACGGGCACGCCGGCCGGTGTCACGCCCCGCGTGCCGAGCGAGTCGGCGATGGCGGGTGCGGTCCACGGGTCGGCGATGCGGATCGCGATCTCGTGCACGCGGCCGGGATCGAGCACGAGCAGCGCCTGAATGGCGTCGAGCGGGCCCACGGCATAGCTCCCGTCCAGCTCCGCGATGCCCGTGCGGTAGAGGCCCGCCACGGTGAACAGGTCGTTGGCGAGCGAGCCATCGGCGGCGGGGGCCACGACCACCAGCTCGGTGCCCACGCGCACGTTGAGCTGGCGGGCCAGCTCGCTGCCGATCAGCAGCTCACGCGTGCCGGGGGCGGGGAGATGACCCTCGACGAGCGCCGCGGTGAGGCGAGAGACGCTGTCTTCGCGGGCCGGGTCCGCGCCCACCAGCAGGACGCCGACCGTCGTGGCGCCGGAGCTCACCAGGCCGCCGGCGTACACGCGCGGCGCGGCACCCAGGACACCCGGCTCGCGTTCGATTGCGGCGAGCAGGGCGGGGACGTCCGTCCCCTCGTTGCCGCCGATGGTCTCGTACAGCGTGCGGTCGGGCAGGTACGCCGGGGCATGCGCCTGGATCTGGCCGCTCAGGATGCCGGTGGCCGTGCGCACCATGTCGGCCACGATGCCGTCGGCCATGCCGGCGATGACGACTACCGCCCAGTAGCCGAAGGCCAGCCCGGTAGCGGTGAGGATGGTGCGACGGCGGTTCCGCCCGAGATTACGCCAGCCGATGCGCCACCACGGGCCCGCCGCCACGGGCCGTTACTCCGCGCCGCTCCGCAGGCGGCGGAGCGAGAAGAACGACGGCTCGAGTCCCACGTCGAACGCCAGCCGGACGTAGCGGATCACGGTGCGCTCGTTGGGCTTGTCGGTGGGGACGACGGTCATCACCGCGGGCACCAGGCGCCCGCCCATCCGCTGGTACTCGGAGAACGTGATCTCGCGCACGAGGTCGCCACGCTCGTCGTAGTAGCGGGCCCAGGTGGGCATCATGTCGTCCTGGCGGACCTCTTCCGTGATCCGGCCCCAGATGACGGCGGCCTCGGGCTTGGGGGTGAGCACGAACTCCCACACCCGCACACCGTCGCGCATCCCGTCGAAGCCGATCGCGATCTCGTAGTCCTCGATGATGCGGCTTTCCTTCACGAGATCGTCGTTTGTGAAGTGGGAGCCCATCCACGCCTGGCCCATGAGCGACGACGGGAGCTTGATGACACGGTCCACGCGGGGCAGGTAGTTCCAGATCTCGGTGCCGGACTTGAGCGTGGCGGTGCCGGCGTCCTTGGGCGGGGCGTCGATCCGGATCAGGGCGTACTCGGTGCCGAGCGACCACACGGCGAGGGTCATGGAGCGCTGCCAGTGGGCGGTCACGACCTCCATGGTGATCTCGCCGCGGCTGGAGTTGCCGCGCAAAAGCCGATCAACATGGTCCACGATCTCGCGCGCGGTGCGCTGCGCGTGGAGCGGCGACGCCAGCGCCAGCAGGACGGCAATGCAGAGGTGACGCATGCCGTAAGGTCGCCAGGGGTACGGGGAGGGTAAAGTGCGGAAACGAACGCGGCCGTTGCCGAACCCGCTACCGCTCGCGCCGCAGCTCGATCACCCGTTCGCTCGACGCCTCGGCACCGGTGCGGATGTCAGTGACGGTGATGCTCAGTCGCACCAGCCCTTCGATGTCAGGGAGACGGAGGGTGACGAGTTCCGCGACGTACTCCCCCGGGGCCAAGCGCTCGGCCTCCCATTCGGCCGTCGCCGCGACGTCACGGCGCAGACCGAGCAGCCGCCCGATCGCACGCAGGGCAGAAATGGCCAACGGGCGGTCGAGCGCATCGCGAAGGGCCAGACGAACGCGGTAGCGCGCCGACGCCTCGCCCGTCGTGTCGGCCCGCGTGAGCCCGTAAATCTCCCAGTATGCGGCCAACGAAGCTCCGGGCTGCAAGCTGCTGTCCGCGCTCGCGCGAATCCGGACGTCGTCACGGCCTGCGGGGTTCGCCGGGGCGTCCGCGCTGTCTCCGAGCAGGAGATCGGAGAGTACCAGGCCGTGACCGGGAGGTTCCAGGTGTGTCTCCGCCCTGACCTGGGCGCCTATCGTCAGTCCCTGATCCGCCCCCTCGGCCGCGATTCGGAGCGCGCCCCACGGGACGCGCAAGCGGGCGCCGAAGGAAAGCTCGGGTGCAGCCGCCCGGCGGAACCGCCGCTCCGAGAGAAGGCGTCCCGTGGTGCGATCGTGCACGAACACGCCGAGGTCGACGCGTTCCTGAGGTCCAGGCAGGCTCTCCGCCCGGAACCTGCTCCACACTTCCAGGATCGCGCCGCTGGGACGCGGGAAGGCGGTCACCAGGGCGCTCATCTGCGCGGCCGCGAAGGGGGGGACGTACGAAGAGGGCAACGCGCGGTGCAGCAGTGAGTCGAGCCACTCGCTCTTCGTCTGAAACATGTGGCGCGCCGTGCGCCCGCCGAGTGGCCGCTCGAACACGAACGGGGGGCCGTGATCGCCGTAGTACCAGAATTCCCACCGCCCGCCTGCGTCAAACGTATGCCCGCGGGAAACCATGAGGGAGCAGGCGCCTTCCTTTTCCGTCGTCCGCGGTCCCAGATAGATCGGCTGCGTTCCGCAGGCCAGGACCTGTTCGAGGACGTCCCGTTGCTCGGAGGTGAGTTGCAGGCTGCGGTTGGCGCGCACGACGTACACCTCGCGTGGGAGTCCGTAGCGAATGACCAGCTGTCCCTGCGTGGTTTCGCGCCCGGCGCGTCCAGCGGCGGGGTCCGAGAAGAGCACGTCGGCAAGCACGATGCGCGCGTAATGTGCCAGCCGGCGCTCGTTCCGCGGCGAGAGATACAACGGATCAGAAAGGCCCCACACCGCTTCTCCGTACACCACCTGCTCACTACCCGCGAGACGTTCCCGGAGTGTGGTGTCCGCCACGAGCGCGAGCCCCTCGTATCGGGCCATGGCGTCCGGACCGAGCCGCTGCATGAGCGTATCGAAGACCGCCCCGGCCGCTTCCTGATGTCCCAACTGGACATGGGCGGACAGTATCGTCAGCAGCGTCCCGGCGTTGGCGCTGTCGGCTCCGCGCGCCCGACGAGCAAGGTGCGCGTAGCGTTCCCAGTCGTCGTGCAGTGCGGCGTCACGCAGCGCCAGGCGCAGCGCGCCCGTGTGAGCCACGTCCCGGGCGAGGGCCGAGTCGAGCAGGGCGCCGAGCAACGTCCGCTTGTCGCGGACGAGATCCGTCCCCGATGGCGCAGCTTTGAGGCGCGCGCGGAAGTCCTCGGGATGGACGATGCTCTCGCAGAAGTAGGCGTCCTCGACGCAGTTGGGCGTCGAAACGGGCAGGTCGTGGACGAGCACGAGGTGTTCGAACTCGCGGACCCAGTCGGCCAGCGGCAGCGCGCGTCGGTAGTAGACCTCGGCGAGCACCGCATCACTCTGCAGGCTCAAATCCCGTGCGATCATCTGAAACGCGCGGTTGGCAAGGCGGCCGGCGTCCACGCGAATGCCCTGTTTTTCCATCAGCGCGCTGTACTCCAGGAGGCAGAGCGGATCGTCCCGCCCCTTGAGCGCGCGATCGAACCAGGACTTCGCCTCCAGGCGTGCCCGCCAATCCTCCGGGCGACTCGTAGCCGTGCGCGCGATCAGGATCGCCAGGCGACATTGCTCGTCGGGCGGGCTCCGCTGCGAGACGCGCTCGCGCAGCAAGTCGAGCGCGAACGCCGTGTCGCCCATGGCCAGCGCTTCGCGGACGTGGTCTGGCTCCTGCGCGCGCAGGGTGGTCACGAAGAGGCTCGTCAGAATGCCCAAGCTCAGTAGGACCGAGGATCCAAGGGCACTCATTGCCCCAAGCAGCCGCTGGCCGGGCGCCGGGCCTCGGTCTGTGATGACTGAGTCCGGCACCCAGCGCTGCCGCTGCGGCCGCGTGAGTCCCAAGCCCAAAGACAGCTGTGCCACCCCTAGCTAGAGAACCATCTTCCGATCCGCTTCTCTGAGGACGCGAGCTTCTGACTTCGCGCGCACTCTGAGCATCACGACACCGGTACAGTGGCGAAGGAGTTGACCTTCCTGTGCTGAGGCGTCCCTGCGAACGACTGCGCTTCTCAGTTGCAGCTCCGCCATTGCAGTGTTCACCCCCCGGCGTGTGGCCGGGCCGCTCTCGGGAGCAGAGGCGACCGCAAAGACACTCCCGTCGGCACCGAAGAGGAACCCCTCCAGCTTCTCGCACGCGATGACCTCACATCCTCCACCTGCTGGAAGCACGCAGTCACGCGCTGCCCCCCAACCTTCTTGGCAGGCGCACCCGCCGGTCGGCGTACAGTGACACCCAAAAACGCACTCATTCCCTTGGCCCACCGTCGTGCCTGGGAAGGCAATGACAGCCGCCATCGCTGCGATCACCGGAATCGCAAGCTTCGTCAACATCGATACCTCCTACGTGAGGAGTTGATTTTCACACTTGTCTTGGTCATGCACGACCAAGACACACTCGCCAAACACGAACGCTACTGCTCTCCTCTGCGAGCGCTGCCCACCGTGTAGTCATAGAGGACCACCTCGGGATAATCGAGGTTGCGTACCGCCAGCAGGCGTCCTTTCCAACGATCAGTGAACATCACCGGACTGTGGACTTCCTGTCTCCTGAGTAAGCGGCAGTCTATCGTGACCAAGTCGACCGTCCGTCGTTCAGCGACGGGGTCGAAAAGCACGTTGAGTAGGAGGGAGTCCGAAAGAAACAAGATCCTAGCGGAGTGGATGTACGAGTTCCAGTCGAGGTGCGCCACCTCTGTGCTTCTCGACACGACCGTTCGAGGGTCGCTCGTCCAGTTGGGCCGTCCGGCGCAGAACACCTTCGCATTCGTCTCTTCAAACAGCCAGATCTCATAGGGGCTCTTGTTCGTGTACGCAACCTTGCCTCCCATGACATCGATATAGCCGCCGAGCAGCGTGGCTTGGAACGGCTCGAGTAGCGGTCGAGATGGTCTTGGTCCGAAGGACCGCAAGACGGCGCCGGTCATGTCGACAATGTGCAAGACCCTGCCGCTTTGTGGATCAAACGCCGAAACGAGTAACTGCCCGCCGGGGAGACTCCTCATGCTCGATACAATCCACTGCGGGGGAGTCCGGAACGATCGTACGTACTTCCCCTGGGCATCGAAGAACGAGATCGTGCGGGTGCGGGCGTCCCAAACCAGAAGAGAGTCATCGGCCCCAGCGGCCAGGACGGCGGGAAGCCGAAACTCACCCGGGCCGTCGCCCGAACGACCGATGGACCGAACCCAGCGAGCATCCTGGGAGAACACCACGACTTGTGCGAGGATCGCATCCGCGATAGCGATGGCGCCGGACTCAAGGAACACAGCGTCTGTTACGCGGCCGAACGCATCGTATTCGCCGTTTTCGCTTCCTATCCTGACTGCCTCGGACAGGTCGAGAATCGGATGGGGGATCTTCGTTTCCCGAATCTGTCTCGGGATGACCGAGTCAGTTGGCGCCTGACTGTGGAGGGGATGTTCTAGAACCGGCGTCAAGAGCAAAGGGAGAGCGACTCGCGATATGCGCGCAACGACGTGCCGTCGCAGGGTCTTCGACGGGGGGTGATCGACGTTACTCATTCTCTACCACCGACGCTTCTCAGAGCCTACTTCCATGCTACGGTCTTGGTTGCGGCCGTCAAGCTACTACCACTAGTAGGGTATCGAGGTTGGTTAGACGACCGAGGCTTCGAGGATTGGTGCTGCGGACCCGGCATGGATTCTGCGCAAATCGCGATGAACGGACTTCCTGTTATCAGATACCCTCATAGCGATGGTCACTTTGAGTGGCGGACCGGGGGCTGTGAACGGGCCTTCCAAGACGTGCGGGGAGCGGGGAGTGGTTCCCTTCTCGCGGAAGGTCCCGCTCCCCGCTCCCTGCCAGCCGGCGAACTCAGTCCTTTGGCTCCAGGATCTCGTCGATCCGCGCCTGGACATCGCGCAAGTGAAGCCGCGTGGCGCGGTCGGTCACCCGCGGCAGCGCCGCCGTGATCTGGCGCTTGAGCGCCTCCAGCTCGCCGCGCGCGAACGCCCGAATATCGCTCTGCGCGACGTTCACGTCCGTGCGGGTGACGAATTGACGGAACTGCGCCGGAATCGGCGGCAGCTCCTCCGTCATGAGGTACTTCATGCGCTCGATGTAGCCACGCTGCAGGTTGCGGCGGTACACGTCCGTCGTGCGGCCGGCCGCCAGCTCCGTCCACACCGCGCCGCGCAGGTCGTCGAAGAACTCGCCGAGCGTGTAGGCCTGGTTGCCGATCGCCGCGTCCGACTCGATCAGCCGCTGCAGCCGGTCGAACGACAGCAGGTTGTTGAGCACCGAGACCTGCCGCTGCCGGATCCGTTCCACCGCACCCGCGTGCTCGATGCGGGAGAGGATGTCGCGGTCCAGCATCCAGGTGGGCGTCGCGAACGCCTGCTCGCGGAAGAACCGCATGGCCTCGCGCTGCTTGGCCTCCGGCACGATCGCGTAGACCGGTCCCGCCTGGTCCACGGTCTTGCGGGTCTGCGTGACGCCGCCCACCACCGTGGCCACGTGACCCATGTACCGGGCCCACTGGACGATCACCTGTCCGTACAGCTCCTCGAGCTGGCTGTAATCGTTGAGGCTCTCGTGCGACCACTGGATCAGGTTCGGCACGATCCGCTTGAGGTTGGCGATGCCGTACTCGCTGGCCCGCACGCCGTCGTCACTCAATGCCTCGGTCTGCGAGGTCGGGTCGATGCCGGACGGGTCCCCGAACAGGTACAGTGGGTCGCCCTCGTGCTCCCGCACCCAGCGGTCGAGCGTCGCCCGCTCGGCTTCCGGCGTGGCGGCGTCGAGGACGGGCCGATACCCCCAGCGGATGGACCACTTGTCGTACACGCCGATCCCGGGCATGAAGCACACGCCCTGATCCTCCGGCTGCGCCACATAGTTGAATCGCGCGTAATCCATGATGCTGGGCGCCGTGCCCATGCGGCACGTGAAGCTCGCCGACCGCAGCGAGTCCACCGGGTAGGCGGCGCTCGCCTTCATGTTGTGCGGCAGCCCCAGCGTGTGCCCCACCTCGTGGGCCGAGACGAAGCGGATCAGCTCGCCCATGACCGAGTCGTCGAACTTGATCCGCCGGGCGGCGGGATTGGCCGCCGCGGTCTGCACGAAGTACCAGTTGCGCAGCAGGTTCATCACGTTGTGGAACCAGCCGATGTCGCTCTCGAGAATCTCGCCGGTGCGCGGATCCGAGATGTGGGGCCCGTAGGCGTTTTGCACGTCGGACGAGAAGTAGCGGATCACCGAGTAGCGCACGTCCTCCGGGCTGAACTCCGGATCTTCTTCCGGACTCGGCGGGTCGGCGGCGCGGATCGCGTTCCGGAACCCGGCCTGCTCGAACGCCACGTTCCAGTCCTCGACCCCCCGCTTCAAGTACGGCCGCCATTTGGCCGGCGTCGCCGGATCGATGTAGTAGACGATCGGCTGCACCGGCTCCACCAGCTCGCCGCGCCGGAACGCGGCCGTATCCTTGGGTTCCAGCCGCCAGCGTGTGATGTAGCGCCGCTGGGTCGCCCGCTGCTCGTCGAGCCCGTAGTCCGTCTGGCGCACGCTGAAGAACCCCACCCGCTCGTCCCAGGTACGGCGCGGCATCGGCACCGCGGGCAGCAGAATCATCGACTGGTTCATCTCGAGCGAAATGGCCCCCGTCGACGCATTGGCCGGCGGCTCGCCCGCCTCGTACGTGAGGACGTGGCGCACCTCGATGTTGCGGGGGAAGCTCTTGGCGGAGACGAGATAGGTGCGGCTGTCATCCAGCCGGCGGACCTTGTAGGTCTCGCGCCGCTGCCGCTGGAGGCCGAGCAGCGGGACGTCTTTGGTGAACAGCTCCGTCACCTCGATCACCGCGTTGGCGCTGTCGGTGCTGAACGCCTTGATGTCGAACGCCTGGACGATCGGCTCGAAATTGGAGTTGCGGACCGCCGTGTAGATGGGGAGCGATTCGCTCGCCACGTTCACGTGCGTGACCACCCGGAGCAGGATCTTGTCATCCTGCCGCTGCCAGCGGAGCACCTGCTCGTTGGCCTCCTCGCCGCCGTACCCGATCTCGTTGTGCGTCTTGGCGATCCGGGAGACGAGCAGCATCTCCTTGTCCAGTTGGGTCAGCGGGATCTCGTAGTAGAGCTTCTCGGCGATCCGATGGACGTGGAACAGGCCCGAATCGGTCTTGGCCTCCGCGGTGATGACCTCCTTGTAGGGCTTGGGCTTTTTGTCCTGAGTGCGCGCCGCGGCTCGCGCGGCGGCCGAATCCCGCGGGCCGGTCTGCGGGGTGGGGGCCTGGGACTGCGCTCGGGCACACGCCCCCGCCACGACGACCGCCGTTGCAAGCACGAACAGACTCCGAATGCGTCGCATGAACACCCCTGCTGAGGAAGGACCGAGACTCATTACGTGCAGCCGGGCTCCGCCGTTGAGGCACCGGCAGCCGCCCGCCAGAAGCGGGGCGGAACGTAACGCGACGGGCCGGGGGTGAGAAAGGGCAAGACCGGGGTCGCCAATCGCTTGACGGGACCGTGCCGGACGCGGGAGGTTAACCCAACGGCTCCGGAAGGGGACCCATGCTGCGTCAGACGGCCATGCTGGTCCTGACCCTCGTGGCGGCCGGCGGCCCGCTCGTGGCCCAGGCCGGTCGGGACGACGCCGCTCAGCGCGCGCGCCGGCAGGCGATGGTGGACGTGATCGTCCGCGCCGGGGTGCGGGACACGACTACGCTGGGCGCGATGCTGCGGGTCCCGCGGCACGAGTTCGTGCCGGCCGACGTGCGGGACCTCGCGTACGGTGACCACCCGCTGCCCATCGGCCACGGGCAGACGATCTCCCAGCCCTACATCGTCGCCTTCATGACCGAAGTCCTGGGCGCGCGACCCGGCCTGAAGGTGCTCGAGGTGGGCACCGGCTCCGGCTATCAGGCGGCCGTGCTCGCCGCCATCGGCTGTGACGTGTACACGATGGAGATCTTCGAAGTGCTCGCGACCGAGGCGGCCGCGCGGCTCCGCCTCCTGGGGTACGACGGGGTGCGGGTGCGCCACGGCGACGGCCACCACGGCTGGCCGGAGGCGGCCCCGTTCGACGCCGTCATCGTCACGGCGGCCGCGGGCTACGTCCCACCCAAGCTGCTCGAGCAGCTCAAGCCAGGCGGCCGGATGGTCATACCCGTGGGTAGCGTTTACGGTGTGCAGAACCTCATCCTGGTGGAGAAGGACCCCCGTGGCCGGATGACCACGCGCAACCTGCTGCCGGTGCGGTTCGTCCCGATGCTCGAAGGCCTGCGGTGACCGCACTCGCGGTCGCCCTCGCGTCCGCGGCGGCGCTCGCCTGGCAGATCCTCCTCGTCCGGCTCTTCGCGATCGAGCAGTTCCATCACTTCGCCTACATGGCGGTGGGCGTCGCCATGCTGGGGTACGGTGCGAGCGGCACCCTCGTGGCCCTGCTGCGGCCGCGGCGCGCGACCTGGGTGGCGTCGTGGTTCGCAGGGGCCGCCGCGCTCACGGCCGTGACGTTGGCCGCGGTGCCAGTGGCCGTGGGCCGGCTCTCGGTGGATCCCACGCAGCTCGCCTGGCAGCCGTCACAGTGGGCGCGGCTGGGACTGGTGTACGCGCTCCTCGCCGTTCCGTTCGCGGCGGCGGCGCTCGTCACGCTGCTGGCGCTGGTGCGGGAGCCCGCGCGCACGGGCCGGCTGTATGGAGCGAGCTTCGTGGGAGCCGGGCTCGGAGCGGCAGCCGCGCTGGCGGGACTCGCGCTCGCGCCGCCGCCGCGGGCGCTCGCGGTGCCGGTCCTGCTCGCGGCGGCCGGGGCGGTGTGCGGGGCGTGGACCCTCGCCAACCGCCGGGCCCGGCTCGGCGTGGCGGTCGTGGGCGCGGCGGTCGCCGTCGTGGTACTCACGCGGCCGGTGTGGCGGCTCGACGTGCTGCCGTACAAGGGGCTGCCACAGGCGCTGGCACTTCCTCAGGCGGAGCGGGTTGCGGACCAGGCGAGCCCGACGGGCTGGCTGGTGGCCGTCCGAGCCCCGGCGCTGCGGTTTGCCCCCGGGCTCTCGTTGGCCTACCGCGGGCCGTTTCCGACACAGACGGGGCTCTTCGTGGACGGCGACGCGATCGGGGCGGCCACGACCTGGGATGACTCGACGGTCAGCCTCCTTGACTGGCTCCCCGCCGGTCTGCCGTATGCGCTTGGGTCCCGGCACCGGGTGCTCGTGCTCGCGGCCGGGGGCGGGATGGACCTGCCGGCTGCCCTCGCGCACGGTGCGCACGAGGTGACGGCGGTCGAGCTGCACGGGGCGGTCGCAGCGCTCGCCACGCCGCGCTGGCTCGAGGCGCGCGCCGGCGTGCACGTGCGGTGGGTGACGGGCGATGTTCGGAGCGCCGCGGCCGGGATGGCCGCCACGCACGATCTCGTCACGTTGGCGCCCACCGGTGCGCCCGGACACGCGGCGGCCGGCATCCACGCGCTGGACGAAGACTTCGATCACACGGTGGACGCGTACGCGCGGTTTCTCCGGCTGCTGGCGCCGGGCGGCGTGTTCGCCGTGACCACGTGGCTGTCCCTGCCGCCACGCGGGGAAGTGCGGGCGGTCTTGACCGTCGCCGCGGCGCTCCGCCGGCTGAATCCGGCGGCAGCGGCGCGCGGGATGCTGGTCGTGCGGAGCTGGGGCACCGTGACGGTGCTGGCCAAACCTGAGGGCTTCACGGCCGCCGATCTCGCCGCCATCGAGGCGTGGACGGCCGAACGCTGGTTCGACGTGGACTGGCGGCCGGGGCTCGAGCGACCGGCCACGCGGTTCAACGTGCTGGAGCCGCCCGCGGTGTTCGAGGCCGCGCACGCGGCGGCGACGTCCGCAGCGGCGGCGGACGCGTTCGCCGACGCCTATCCGCTCCGGGTCGCCCCGGCTACCGATGCCCGTCCCTACCCGCATCATGCGCTGGGCTTGGGCGCCCTCGCCCGGTTCATCGGCCCCGACCGCGGGGCGCTGCTGCCGTTCGCGGAATGGGGCGTGATCGCGCTCGTGGCGACCCTGGCGCAGTGCCTCGTGCTGGCGGCCGTGTTCGTGCTCCTGCCGGTGGCCGTGCGCGGCCCGCCGCCGGGGCCGGGCAGCTTCGGCGTTCTGCTCGCGTATTTCGGCGCGATCGGTCTGGGCTATCTCGCGGCCGAGCTCGCCGCCATCCAACAGCTGACGCTGCTGCTGGGCCACCCCGTGTATGCGGCGAGCGCCGTGCTCACCGTGCTGCTGGTGAGCTCGGGCCTCGGGGCCGCCTGGTCGGATCGCCTCGACTGGCGGCCGACGGCGCTCGCCTTCACGCTTGCCGCAGGGCTCACGCTTGTTGCCCTCGCGCTCCTCGGCGTGCTGCACGCCATGCAGGGATTCCCGCTCGCGCTACGGGCGCTCGGCGCGACGCTCCTCCTCGCTCCGCTGGGCGTGGCGATGGGGATGCCGTTCCCCTTGGGTCTGCGCGCGCTTGCGGGTGGTGATCGGCCCCGCGTGGCGTGGGCCTGGGCAATCAACGGGTTCGCGTCGGTGGTGGCGGCACCGTTGGCGGCCCTCGTGGGGCTCGAGCTCGGGTCGCCGAGGGTGTTCGCGCTCGCGGCGCTGGCGTACGGGGTGGCGGGGCTCGCTGTCCCGGCCGCCCGACGCGGGCCGCGCGCGACCGGCACGGCGATTGTTTGACACACTGGTGACTGCGGACCAATGTGGCCGGAATCGTCCGTATTCCATGTTCGGGAAGGGAGGCCCGTCATGAACGCCCGTCTTGCCACTTGTGTGGCATCCGCGCTCGCGCTCGCCTGCGCGGGCGACCAGCCCACCCAAGCGGGCAATCCCCCAGCCGCCCCGGCGTCGATCTCCGCGGCGGTGCAGGCCAACAACATCCTGATCACGTGGACCGATGTCCCGGGCGCCACCCGGTACAACGTGTACATGGCGGCGGTCGGGGGCGTGAAGCGGATCAACTATGCGACGCTCACGGGGAACATGTTCCACCCCAACCTGTCGGACAAGTTCGATCATCCGCCGGGCCTGGACCCCAACATCCTGTACTACTTCGTGGTGACCGCGCTCAACGACGACGGCGAGAGTCCCGAGTCGTGCGAGGTGACGGCCAAGATCGCGGACGGGACCGGCGGGACCTGCTGACCCAGCACAAAGGGACGGGGCGCTGGCCCCGTCCCTCGTGATGTTCCCCGCGGTGGGCTAGCGGCGGCCGAAGCTGATGGGCACCCCGATCGAGACGTAAATGTCCGGCTGCAGCTTGGACTCGTACTCGGTGCCGGTGCCATCCGGATCGAAGGCGTACAAGTAGCTCTCGACGTTGACGGTGAGGGCGATCTTCGGCGTCACCGAGGCGCGCGCGCCGAATCCCACCACGGCCGCCGGATCGGTTTTCCCGGTGATGCCGGAGAAGTTCCACGTGTCGCCGCCGTGCGACACAATGCCTCCCCCGATCAGCAGGTAGAAGTTCGTGCGCGCGGGACGGTAGAGCAGTCGGCCGCTCGCCGCGATCAGATACCCGGGGAGCGAGACTGACACGGGCGTGCTGGTGGGGTTGGTGGACGTGAACTTCGTGCCACTCCACGCCATGGAACCCGCGCCCTCGAATCCGATGGACCGCCCCACCCAGAACGTGAGCCGTGCCCCGAAGCCCGGCGCGGCGACCTGCTTTTCGTCGATCGTCTGATCCCCGCCGACGGCGTCATCGACGGTCGCGATCGGGTAGTAACTCGTGAAGAACGGGGTAAACTCGACCGCTCCCTGGGCCACCGCCGGTGCGGGTGAGAGCCCGAGCGCGAGCGCGCAGACCGCGCCGATGCCCCATGCGTTGCGTGTCGACACGAAACCCTCCAGGTGAGGTGTGCGTGTGACCGGCGGCGTCACCGCCGGACGATGTCGGCGGACACGGGGACCGGGACGGGCGAGCCGTCCGTGCCGCCGGTCCCCAGCTGTCCGCTCGCGTTGGCGCCCCAACAGATCGGCAGCCGTCCCTCGGTGAGCGCGCAGACGTGCCGCTCCCCGGCAGCCAACGTCTCCATGGCCACGAGGGACCGCACGCGCACCGGCCGCGACTTGTTGGCGCGGGTGCTGTCGCCGAGCTGCCCCTCGCGGTTCCGACCCCAGCAATAAGCCTCGCCGCGCCCGGTCAGTCCACAGGTGAACTCGCGGCCCGCCGCGAGACTCGCGAACCGGGTCGTGCCGGTCACTTGGCTGGGCGACATCCGCTGCGAGGAGGAGCCGTCCCCGACCTCGCCGGACTGGTTGTCGCCCCAACAGTAGGCGACGCCGGTGCCGAGTACCGCGCACGAATGCCGTCGCCCGACGGCGATGCCGCTCGCCGCCGCCGGCAGATCCACCGGGTAGGGATCGCGCGAAGACTCGAGAATGCCGCGCCCGATCTGGCCGGAGAACCCGTCACCCCAGCAGTAGACCTTCCCGGCGGTGGTAAGTCCGCAGGTGTGCTCTTCGCCGCCGGCCAGCGCCTTGAACTTGTGCCCCCCCGCGATGGCGACGGGGGTGGGGCTGTCACGGGTCGAACCGTTGCCCAACTGGCCGGAGCCGTTCGCGCCCCAACACCACCCGCTGCCGTCGTCGGCGATGCCGCAGGTGTGCTGGGCGCCGGCGGTGAGGGCGGTGTACCGCCGCGCGCCGGCGACGGTCACCGGCTCCGTCACCGCACGGTTCGACGGGCGGCCGGCGCCGAGCTGGCCCTTCTTGTTGGTGCCCCAGCATCGAGCGGAGCCGTCGGCGGTGAGGCCGCAGGTGTGGTCGTCGCCGGCGGCGAGGGCCACGAGCCCGCGCACGCCGGACGCGAGTCCCACCTGACCGGCGGCGTCGGTGCCCCAGCACGCGGTCGCACCGTCCTGCAGCACGCCGCACGAGTGCGCGGTCCCGGCGACGATTGTGCCGCCCCGCATGGCCGGCATGCCGCCCCCGCTGGGACCGGGCGTGGCCGGCCCGGGTTGCGCGACCGGCGGAGTGACGGGGACCGGCGGTGCGGTCACCGTCACGGTGGCGGAGGCCGACTGGCTCTCGCTCGTGGCGGTGATCGTCACGCGGCCCGCGCGGCGCCCCGTCACGATGCCGGCGGTGACGGTCGCGATCTGCTCGTCGCTCGAGCGCCACGCCACGAGCCGGTCGCTCACCGCCTGATTCCGCGCATCGCGCAGGGTCGCCCCGATCGTGACGGTCTGGCCGACCTCGACTTCCGCCGTGCGGGGTGTCACGGCGACTCCCGCCACCGGGGCCGGCGGCGGCGGCGCTACCGTCACCCGGATCTCGCCCGTGCGGCCTTGGGCGGTGGCCGTGATCCGCGCCGTGCCCTCGCGGCGCGCCGTGATGAGCCCCGCCGCCGTCACGGACACGGTGCGCTCGTCGGAAGACGCCCACGTCACCGGCCGATCGGTCACCACGCGACCGCGGGCATCCCGGACCGTGGCCGTGAGGGTCGCCGTCTGCCCGGCGCGGAACTCGCCGGGCGGCTGACTCACGGCGATGCTGGCGACCGGCGGCTGGGTCACCGCGACCCGCAGGGTCGTCCGCACGCCCTCGATTACCGCCGTGATCGTGGCGGCGCCCTCCCCCCGGGCCAGCAGCCCGCCGGCCGGCGAGATCTGGAGGACGGACGGATCGCTCGACGTCCACGCCACCTCGCGATCGCCGAGGATCGTGCCGCTCTGGTCCTTGGGCAGCGCCCGAAGCGCCGCCGTGTCGCCGGGGGCGAGGCTCACCGCGCGCGGCGTGATCTCGAGGGTCGCGACACGCGCCCGCGTCTCGGTCACCGTGAGAAACGCCGCCCCCTCGCGGCCCTCGCTCGCGGCGGCGATCGTGGCCGTCCCCGGGGCGAGCCCCTCCACGATGCCGGCCGGACTGACCCGAGCCACGGCGCTGTCCGAAGACCGCCACGCGATCGCGCGGCCGGTGAGCGGATTGCCGAGGCTGTCGGCCGCGATCGCCGTGAGCCGCATGCTGCCGCCGACCGCGATGGACGTGGGCGACGGGCCCACCAGGATCGTGCTCACGGGGGCGGGCAGGGGCTCACCGCCCGTGGCGGGGCCCGCCGACTGGCCTCCGCGCCCGGGTCCGAACGCGAGCCACGCGGCCGCCCCTCCGGCGCCGAGAACCGCGACGATGCCGGCAGCGCGCAGCAGCGGCGCGCGCGACGGTGCCCGCTTGGCCTTGGGTGCACGTGGCGGCGCAGGCGCTGGCGCCGTGGGCGCCGCCGGCACCGTCCACACGGGTTGTGGCGCTGGGGGCTCGATCGCGGGCGGCCGGGTCGGTGCCACGGGCGGCAGCGTCATGTCGTAGGGCTCGACCGCGGGCGGCCGGGTCGGTGCCACGGGCGGCAGCGTCATGTCGTAGGGCTCGACGGTCGGCACCGGGGTGGCCGGCGCCGGCGGGACGGCGCCGATCGGCGGGGCCGGCGGCGGTGTGGGGGGCGCCGCGGAGGCTCCCGACGGTATCGTCGGCGCGTCGGGCGAGACCGACGGCGGGGCCGGCGCACCGGGCCGCGTGGCGGGGATCGGACTCTCGGGGGTGTGGACCTGCGACAGCATCTGGGCCGCGTGCCCGGCGCGGGCGAGGCTGCGCATCTGCAGGCGCACCGGATCGTCATGCGACAGGACGGGGGCGCCGGCCACCGCCTCTTCCATGCTCAGCCAGCGCTCGGCCGGTCCCTTGGCCAGCATCCGCATCACCGCCTCAGCCAGGGCCGGCGGACAGTCCGGCCGGCGCTCGAGGATCGGCGGGGGCGGCTCGTTGAAATGCTGCCACATGATCGCCATCAGCGAGTCGGCCCGGAACGGCGTCAGGCCGGTCAGCATCTCGTAGGCGACCACGCCGAGGGAGTACTGATCGGAGGCGCCCGTGATCTCCTTCGCGCCGCACTGCTCGGGGCTCATGTACGACGGCGTGCCGATGGCGACCCCAGTCATCGTGAGCCCGCGGGCATCGGAGACCTTGGCGATCCCGAAATCGGTGACGACCGCCCAGCCCTCGTCGTCGAGCATGATGTTGGCGGGCTTGATGTCGCGGTGCACGATGCCGCGCCGGTGCGCGTAGCCGAGCGCGCCCCCCACCTGGGAGAGGATGGCGTGCACCATGGGGATCGGCAGCTGGCCGTGCTCACGCACGACCGTGTCGAGGCCACGGCCGTCGACGAACTTCATCACGAAGAACAGCAGCTGGTTGGTTTCGCGCACGGCGTAGATGGGGATGATGTTCGGGTGGCTGAGCGACGCCGCCGTGCGCGCCTCACGCTTGAAGCGCTCGACCATCCCCGGCCCCGTCACGAGGGACGGGAACATCACCTTGATCGCGACCTTGCGGTCGAGCGCGATGTCGTGACCCAGAAACACCGTGGCCATGCCACCGCGCCCCAGCTCGCCCACGATGTCGTAATCGCCGAGCGTCGCCTGCCGCAGCTGGCGCAGCAGGTCGGCCTGCGGCTCCGCCGGGGGCGGCGGCACCGCCGGCATGCCGGCCGTGGCGATCGCCGCCTGCTGCCCCGACACGTCGTGGCCGCAGGTGGAGCAGAATCGCGCGCCGGCCGTCAGCGGGGCGCTACATCGCGAGCAGTGGATATCAGTCATGGCAGCCGAAGTCCCCCAATGTAAGTAACGCGGGAGAGGTCTGCCAATTGTGATGTAGGGCCATGGACGCGTGGGCGGTTGGGCGGTGGGGGCGGTTGCCCACCGCCACTGCGGATCCGCCCATCCGCCCTATACTTCAGCGCCCCGCTGCTCGGGTCGCGAGGGAACTCACCACGGAGGCGGTCGTGGGTGCAGGGTCGGCCACATCGGCACGCGGGTTCTGGCAGGTCGCCGCCGGTGCCGTGCTCCTCAGCTTCGCGGCCGTCTTCGTGAAGCTCGCGCGGGTCGGTCCGACGCCGGCGGGGTTCTACCGCATGCTCGTCGGCGCGGTCGTGCTGTTTGCCCTCGCCGTGGTGCGGCGAGAGCGGCTCTGGGCGGGCGGACGGGCGGCCGGGTTCGCGCTCGCCGCAGGCGCCTGCTTTACGCTGGATCTCGTGTTCTGGCACCGCAGCATCCATCTCGTCGGTCCGGGCCTGGCCACCATCCTCGCCAACTTCCAAGTCTTCTTGCTCGCCGGCTTCGGGCTTGCCGTGCTGCGCGAGCGCCTCACCTGGCGTCTCCTGATCGCCATCCCGCTCGCGCTGCTCGGGCTGTTCCTGCTCGTGGGCGTGGATTGGAGCCTGCGACTGCCGCCGTATCGTCTGGGCGTGGTGTTGGGGCTCCTCACCGCGCTGGCCTACGGCTCGTTTCTCCTCGTGCTACGGGCCAGTCAGGCGCGGCCGCAACGCCTCGAGCCGGTGCCCAACCTGCTGCTCCTCTGTGTCGCGACGACGGCCCTGCTCGGCGTCAGCACCGCTCTGGAGGGCGAGAGTCTGCGCGTGCCGGATGCCGGCACGGGGCTCGTGCTCGTCGCCTACGGCGTCACGGCCCAGGTGGTGGGCTGGCTGCTCATCTCCCGCGGGATCGCGCACGTCGAGGCCGCGCGGGTGGGCCTGATCCTGCTGCTCCAGCCCGCGCTCGCGTTCGTCTGGGACATGCTGTTCTTCGCTCGGCCCACGGATGTGGGCGACCTGGCGGGTGCGATGCTGGCGTTGGGGGCGATCTACTTCGGCGCCCGACGGGCGCCGGGCGGATCGGCGGTTGGGCGGGGGGGCGGCTGAGTGGATGATGGTAACGGGATGACGGGATGCTGCGATCCGCTCAACCGCCCACCCGCCCAACCGTCCGTCGTGTATCTTCTCCCCCCATGTCCGGCCCCCCGCTGCTCGAGCTGCGCGACGTGGCGAAGCACTTTGGCACCCACGAGGCGGTGCGAGGCGTCACCGAGGCGTTCCAGGCCGGCGAGTATGTCTGCATCCTGGGCGCCTCGGGCTGCGGCAAGACGACGCTGCTCCGGCTGATCGCGGGATTCGAGACGCCGTCCCGCGGCGACATCGCGCTCGAGGGGCAGTCGCTCATCGCGGTGCCGCCGGAACGCCGCAACGTGAACCTCGTTTTCCAGGACTACGCGCTCTTTCCCCATCTCACCGTGCGGGCGAACGTGGAGTTCGGTCTCGAGATGCGGCGCGTCGCGGCGGCCGACCGGGCGCGTCGGGCGGACGCGGCGCTCGCGCTGGTGGATCTTCCGGCGACCGGGGACCGCTTTCCGCAGCAGCTGTCGGGCGGTCAGCGCCAGCGGGTGGCCGTGGCGCGGGCGCTGGTGAACGAGCCGGCGGTGCTGCTGCTGGACGAGCCGTTGAGTGCGCTCGATCGCGGGCTGCGCCAGCAGATGCAGGCCGAGCTGCGGCGGATTCAGCGCAACGTCGGCATCACGTTCCTGCACGTGACCCACGATCAGGGTGAGGCGCTGAGCCTGGCCGACCGGGTCGCGGTGATGCACGCCGGCCGGTTCGTGCAGGTGGGAACGCCGCGGGAGATCTACGAGCGGCCGCGTTCGCGGCTGGTGGCCGAGTTCGTCGGCGCGTCGAACGTCATCCCGCGACCCCGCCTGGCGCCGTGGCTCGGACCGTCGGGTGCCGGCGACGGCGTCACGCTGGTGCGTCCCGAGCGGATCGGGATTGCCGCGGAGCCCATGGAGGGACGCGCGGTGGTCGGCACCGTGCGGCGCACGGCGTATTTCGGCGCCACGGTGGAGTGCCTGGTGGACGCAGCCGGCCTGGCCCTCGTGGTGCACGTGCCGGCGGCGGCGGCGGCCGGCCTGACCGACGGGGCCGCGGTCTGGCTCCGGATCGCCGCGGAGGACGTGGTCGCCCTCGCCGAGGACGTGGCGTGAGGGTCGAGCGTCGCGGCCGCCTCGTGGCCGCCACCGTGGGACCGGCCGCGCTGTTCCTGCTCGTGTTCTTCCTCGTCCCGTTCGCGGTGGTGGTAGTCTACGCGCTGTCGCCGGCCGCGCCCGGCGGGGGGGTGGGGCCGGGGTTCACGCTCGAGCAGCTCGGTCGCCTCTGGAATGTCGACTACCTGCGCATCGTCGGGCGCTCGGCGCGGCTCGCCGCCGTGGCGACCCTGCTCACGCTCGCCATCGCCTATCCCGTGGCGTGGGCCATCGCCCGGCTCGAGCGCCGGCGGCAGCTGCTGCCGCTGCTCGTCATCGTGGTCCCCTCCTGGATCAACCTGCTGATCAAGAACTACGCGTGGATCACGATCCTGCGCCGTGAGGGCCTGGTGAACACGGCGCTCACGGGACTGGGAGTCACCAGCGAGCCCCTGCCCCTGCTGTTCACGGAGGGGGCGGTGGTCGTGGGGCTGGTGCACTCGTACCTGCCGTTCATGCTGCTCCCGATCTACGCGGCGCTCGACCGGATCGAGCCCGCGCTGATCGAAGCGGCGCGCGATCTCGGGGCGACGCCCGGGCGCGTGTTCCGGCGCATCGTGTGGCCGCAGAGTCTCGCGGGCGTCGCCGCGGGCTGCACCTTCGTGTTCGTCCTGGCCTTCGGCTCGTTCGTGACCCCGGACCTGCTCGGTGGGGCGCGCGGGATGATGATCGGCAACCTGATCCAGAACCAGATCCTGCAGGTGCGCAACTGGCCGCTGGGCGCGGCCCTGTCCGTGGCGCTGACGGTGGTAGTCGTGGCGGCGATCGGCGGCGCGCTGCTGCTCGCCAACCGCGCGCAGCGCGGGCGGACCGCATGAGGCCCGCCGCCCGCCGGGCGCTGTTCGGCGCGGTGCTCGCGTTTGTGTACGCGCCCATCCTGGTGGTGGTCGTCTACTCGTTCAACGATTCGCGGTTTGCGCTGGCCTGGCAAGGGTTCACGCTCCGCTGGTACCGGAGCCTCCTGGCGAGTGCGGAGTTTCGCACGGCGCTCGAGAACACGCTGGTGATCTCGCTCAGCGCGACCCTGCTCGCGACGGCTCTGGGAACGCTGCTCGCCGTTGGGATCCACTTCCTGCGGTTTCCGGGTCGGCGCGCCCTCCAGGCGCTGCTGTATCTGCCGGTGGTGATGCCCGACATCGTGATGGCCGTGGGCCTGCTCGCCCTCTACGTCGCGACGCATCTGACGTTGGGCCGCGTGTCGGTGATCCTGGCCCATGTGTCGTTCCAGATCTCGTTCGTCGCCCTCGTGGTGGGCGGACGCCTGCAGGGGTTTCCGGTCAGCCTCGTCGAGGCGGCGCGCGACCTCGGCGCGGGGCCGCTGGCTGTGCTGCGGCGGATTGTGCTCCCGGTCATCCGCCCCGGGATTGCGGCGGGGGCGGTGGTGGCGGCCACGCTGTCGGTGGATGACTTTCTCATCACCTACTTCACGGCCGGGGCAGGTGCCTCGACGCTGCCGATCCGCATCTACGCCATGGTCAAACGGGGGGTGACGCCCGACGTGAACGCGCTCGCCACGCTGCTGCTCGTCTTCACGATCGGTGTGAGCCTGCTCGCGCTGCGCGGCGTCGGCAGGCCGAACCGGACGGGAGAAACGGCATGAGCGCCCGCGGGGTGACGGCTCTGCTGATGGCCGCCGCGTGCGGCGGCGGGCGTCCGGATCTGCCGGCGGTCATCGAGGCCCATGGGCGGGCGGTCCACCGGGACAGCCTGGCGTCGCAGGTGATGGTCTTCAACTTCACGGATTACCTCGCGCCGACGATGGCCCGGGCATTCGAGCGCGCCTACGGCGTCCGGGTCGTCGTGGACTTTTACGATCACACCGACGCCATGATCGCCAAGCTGCTCGCCGGCGGCATCGGCCAGTATGACGTCGTGATCGCCGCCGACTACGCGGTTTCGGTGTTGCGGGAGCGCACGGTGCTCGAGCCCCTCAACCAGGCGCGCCTGCCCAATCTCGCCAACCTCGATTCCCTGTTCCGCGACCTGCCGTTCGATCCGGGGAACCGCTATTCGGTGTGCTACCAGTGGGGCACGACGGGGCTGGGAGTACGGACCGACCGGATCGACGCCGGCCGACCACTCGACACCTGGCGGGTCGTCTTCGACCCGGCGTACGGGGTGGGGCCGTTCACCATGCTCGACGAGCCACGAGAGACGATTGGAGCCGCGCTCGCGTATCTCGGGTTGTCGCCGAACACGATCGACACGGCTGAGCTGGCCCGCGCCGAGGCGCTGCTGCGCGCTCAGCGCACCCGGATTCTCGCGTATGCGTCGGCCACCGGCGGCCGCGACCTGCTGGCCACCGGGGACGCGCTCGTCGCGCACGGTTACAGCGGCGACATCGTGACCGCTCGGAGCGAGATTCCCGGCGTCCGCTATGTGATTCCGCGGGAGGGATCCATCCTGTGGACGGACAACATGGTGATCCCCGTGCGCGCGCCGAGCCGGTACACCGCCGAAGTCTTCATCAATTTCGTGTTGGACGCGCACCAGGGCGCCGCCCTGGCGAATTACACGCGCTTCGCCACGCCCAACGCCGCCGCCCTGCCGTACGTGGACTCCGTCCTCGTCGCCGACCCCGCCGTGTATCCGCCGCCGGACGTCCGCCGCCGCCTGACCGTGCTGCGGGATCTTGGGCCCGCCGCCCGGCTGTACGATGCGGTCTGGACACGGGTGATGGCGGGGGGGCGGTGACGGGTCCCGCGTCGCTCACTGCACCGAGGGAGGCCCCATGTCACGCCTCAAGAAGACCATCCCCTTCATCGCGGCCCTCGCCCTCACCGGCGCCGCACAGGAGCCCGCCATGACCGTCAAGAAGCTCACCCCCATCCTCGTGGTGGACGCCATCGAGCCGTGTCTGGCGTTCTGGACCGATCAGCTCGGCTTTGCCCGCACCGCCGAGGTGCCCGAGGGCGACCGGCTCGGGTTCGTCATCCTCGCCAAGGACGGCGTGGAGGTGATGTACCAGACCCGGAGCGGCATCGCGGCCGACATCCTGGAGGTGGCGGAGAGCGGGGCCGGCACGAAGAGCCTGCTGTTCATCGAGGTGGCGGACGTGGCGGACGTGGCGCAACGGCTCGCGGGGCACGAGGTGATGGTGCCGATGCGCGAGACGTTCTACGGGGCGACCGAGATCTTCTTTCGGGCCCCGTGCGGCACGGTCGTGGGGTTCGCGCAGTTCAAGGCGGAGTAGCCCCGGTTGCGTGCCGCGTGGCCGGCGCGGAGCTTTGGGAGCGGCTGGAGGGGGGAGCGAGGGATGGCCAGGGACATGCTGCCGATGGTGCGGGATGCGCTGGCGGGCCGCTACGAAGTCGGCCGCGAAGTCGCGCGTGGCGGTGCGGCACGCGTGTTCGCCGGGCGCTCGCCCGATGGCGGCCCCGTGGCCATCAAGATCCTGCACCCGGAGCTGGCCGTGACGGTCACCGCCGACCGCTTCCTGCGGGAGGTGGAGCTCCTGCGGCGGCTCGAGCATCCGCGCATCGCACGCGTGCTGGATTCCGGTGAAGCCCGGTTCCTCGTCTACTACGTCATGCCTTGGGTGGAGGGGCCGACCCTGCGCCAGCACATCGACCGGGTGCGGCGCGCGTCGCTCAACGACACACTCCGCATCGCGCGCGACGTGCTCGACGCGCTCGGCTACGCCCACATGCGAGGCATCGTACACCGCGACGTCAAGCCCGACAACATCGTGCTCAGCGGCGACGGCGCGGTGCTGCTCGATTTCGGGATCGCAAAGGCCATTGCCGCGTCGGGTTCCACCCGGCTCACGCGGTCCGGGTTCACCGTCGGTACGTCGACCTACATGAGCCCGGAACAGGTGGCCGGCGCGGCCGACATCGACTACCGCAGTGATCTCTACTCCTTGGCCTGTGTCTTGTATGAGTGCCTGGCGGGAAGGCCGCCGTTTGCGCACCCGCGCGAGGAGATGGTCCTCAAGCTGCAGCGGACGGAGCGCGCCATGGACGTGCGCGAGCACCGGGCGGATGTCCCGGCCGGCCTGGCCCAGGCCATCGCCCGGGCGCTGGAAAAGGACCCGGAGCGGCGCTGGGGATCGGCGGGGGAGATGGTGGTGGCGATGGAAGAACGTGAGACGTGAAACGTGAAACGTGAAGGGTGAAACGTGAAAAGTGAAAAGGGAAACGAGGGTTGATCCGACGGTCCCTTTTCACTTTTCAGTTGTCACTGTTCACTCTTCGGTCACAGACTGAACCAGTAATTCAGCTTCACCACGAACGTATTGGTGGCCGGCGCGCGGAACAGCTGGTCCAGGCCGTCGCTCACGTCGAACCGGCCCTCGCTGAAGAAGTCGCTGCGGCCGTGCTGCCACACCACGAACAGCGTCGAGCCCGGCCGATACTCCCACCGCAGGACCGCATTCGACCGGAACGAGAGGAACCGGAAGTTGGGGTTCTGGATGAACAGATCGGTCGTCCCGTCCCGATCCAGGTCCACCAGCACGTCCCCGTCCGCGTTGGTCCCGAGCTGATCGGCCTGGTACGTGGCGAACCGGTCGGCGTAGCGTTCGGCGCGCGGATCCGCGACCTGCTTGTACTCGAGGTACTCGCCCGACGCGATGAAGGGCTCCAGGTAGACCTGCAGGGACAGCGTGGGCCGGAACGTGACGTTGCCGCGGACCTGCATCGCCACGGTCGTCTGCTTCAGGTCGCCGAACACGTACCGCGTCTCGCCCAGCGCGTCTTCGGTCTGGAGATACTGCCAGTCGTCGCGGGTCCGGCTGTACCGCGGAGAGAGGCGGAAGTCCATGTTCGTCACGGGCTGCAGGGTCAGGCCCAGGTTCGCGCCGTAGCCCCCCGTCTCCGCGGCTTCCTGGTTCCAGACGAAACCGTTGAAGTTCACCCGGACCGGCTTGCGGTGATCGCTGAAGAACCCGAACCAGCCGTTCACGAAGTTCGGCTGGCGCATCGCGGGGCCACCGCGGGTGGCGCCGGTGTTCAGGCCGCCCCACTCGCGGTTGAACCCGAAGAACCCGCCCCAGTAGTTGAGCAGCGTGAAATTGGCGTTCACGTTGCCGCCCACGTTCAACTTGTCCCAGCCGTAGTTCCAGACATACCACTGATTGACATTGATGAACACGCGGCGGAAGACCTTGCCGGGCTGCACCCAGCGGCGCTGCAGCCAGGACCACTGGATGGACCGATCGGCCTCGCGCATGAACCCGAGGTCGTTCACCTCGAAGCCGGGCGAACGCGTGTCGACCCCCACTTCCCAGCGCCAGTTGCCGCCGCCGTGCTTGCCGAAGCTCAGCTGGCCGGCGACCCCGTCGAGCGAGGTGCGGGTCGGATCGTACGTGACGTAGTCGTTGTCCGTGCGCTGGTAGTACCGTGCCGGCGAGCGCTGCGTCTCGTCGATGGCCTCCGGGGAGCCGTGCACCTGGCTCCCGGCGACCCAGCCGCGCAGGTGGTACGTGTCCTGCCGGAACCGGTGATCCCAGTTGGTGCCGAGCGCGAAGCCGCTCGAGCGGAGGAAGTCCAGGTTGCCGGCGTCCGGCAGGTCGCGGATCGCGCCCGTGCCGAACACGCCCAGCACGGTCTGGCCGTTGCGCAGGTCGCGGCCGAGCCGGCCCACGAGGTAGGTGGTGCGCGGCTCGACCACATCGCGGAAGTCGGCGCCGCTGGCGTCGCGCACGCGCGCCGCTTCCTCCGCCGTCAGGGCGCCGAGGAACCCGATGGTCCAGCCGCTGGGTGTCTTGCCGGAGAGCTTGGCCGCGCCGAGGATGGTCGTCTCGCCGAGCACCTCCGCGTACCCGTCCCGGGGATCGGCCTCGCCCTGCGGCGCGCGGCCCACGCGGCGGGTGTAGAACAGCTCTTCCTGCCCTCCGTCGCCGTCGCCCAGGCCGATGTTGAAGCGGAAGATGTCGAGGCCCTCATTGAAGAACGGGCGTTTCTCCTCGAAGAACGTCTCGAACGCCGAGAGGTTCACGACCGCGGGATCCGCCTCGACCTGCCCAAAGTCCGGGTTGATGGTGGCGTTCAGCGTGAGGTTCGACGTCACCCCGTAGAGGATGTCGGCGCCGGCGCGGAACGTGCCCTCGCGGCCGGTCGCGAACGGGTTCCCCTCTTCTGCGGGGAACCGGCGGCCCTGGAGGACCGTGTACGGCTGGATCTCGAGCCGGCGCGGCGGGCGGATGTCTTGGATGCCCACCAGATCCCCGAACCGGGACACGACGCCGGATTCGGTTTTGGAGATCAGCCGCCAGTGTTGCTCCTCGTTGAGCCGGTTGATGACGCGCACGACGTTGAACCCGAACTCGTGCCGGTCGAGCTTGGGGAACCGCAGCTGGCTGAAGGGGATCTCGAATTCCGCCGTCCAGCCGAGCGAATCCACGCTGACCGCGACGTCCCACACGGCGTTCCAGGAGTCATCGCCGTCGGTATCGTTGTAGAGGTACTCGTCCTTCTTCACGCCGGCCGGGTTCACGGAGAACGCGAACGCCGTGCGCCGGTCGCGGTAGGAGTCGATCGCGATCACGATCCAGTCCGACGGGGAGTCTTCGTCGCGACGCGTGAGCCGTTTGGCGATCTGGTCGGGACGCGAATCGAACGCCCGCACGCCCACGTAGAGCGCGGCGTCGGTGTAGAGCACGCGCACCTCGGTGGGCTCGGTGGGGGGTTGCCCTTCGTGCGGGTCGCGCTGGACGAAGTCGGAAAAGGGAAACGCGCCCAGCCACGCGGGTTCGTCGAGCCGGCCGTCCAGGTGCACCGCGCCGCTCGGGGCACGAATGGCGATGGCCTGCGCGGGCGGCGTCGCGCCGACCGACGAGCTCTGCTGCTGGGCGGTGAGGCTCGAGGTCGTGCTCCAGAGCACGGCCGCGGCCGCGAGGCCGGCGATGCGCATCCCACTGATCATGCGTGCTCCCTCTAAGGAACGTCTGCACCTGTCGCGCCGTGGGCCCTCCGGCCGCGCAGCTCGCGAATACCACGGGCTGGTTCGCCGGGCACCGCTCCCGGACGCGTCCTCCGGGACCCACCGCCGCCGACTTGTGCAGAACTTCCCTCTCACGAATCCATCGTCGGCGGGCCGGACGCCGTCGACGGGTCCTACGTAACGCGCAGGCGTCCGGTTTCGGTTCGATCGTCCGGTATGACACCCGCGGGAGCCGGAGGGTTTAGTTGGAGGATGTATGGGTGAGGTGGAGGGTCGCGCCGTTGCGGCTTGCAACGCTCCGGAGGGGGACTAGCTTCCCGGCACACCATCGATCCGCCATCACGAGGAACTGGCATGCATACGGTCGTCCTGCTGCGTCACGGCGAGAGCACCTGGAACAGGGAGAACCGGTTCACCGGCTGGACCGACGTGGGACTGACCGATCAGGGCGTGGCCGAGGCACATGAGAGTGCCCGGCAGCTGCGCGCCGGAGGGTACACGTTCGATCTGGCGTACACGTCCGTGCTCAAGCGCGCGATCAAGACGCTGTGGATCGTGCTCGAAGACATGGACCTGATGTGGATCCCGGTCCACCGCAGTTGGCGTCTCAACGAGCGCCACTACGGCGCGCTCCAGGGGCTCAACAAGGCGGAGACCGCCGCCAAGCACGGCGAACAGCAGGTCAAGATCTGGCGCCGCAGCTACGCCACCCCGCCGCCGCCGCTCGATGAGGACGACGAGCGGCATCCCGCCCACGACCCGCGCTATGCCGGCGTCCCGCGCGGCGACCTGCCGCACACCGAGTCGCTCAAGGACACGGTTGCCCGATTCCTGCCGTACTGGAAAGACGCCGTCGGGCCGGTGATCCGGTCGGGGAAGCGTGTGCTGATCGCCGCGCACGGCAACAGCCTGCGCGCGCTCGTGAAGCACCTGGACGACATCCCGGAAGACGAGATCGTAGGGCTCAACATCCCGACGGGCGTACCGCTCGTCTACGAGCTGGACGACGCGCTCCGCCCGCTGCGCCATTTCTACCTGGGCGATCCGGCGGCGATCGCAGCGGCGCAGCAGGCGGTGGCCAACCAGGCCAGGGCGAAGTGAGGACTACCGCTTCTCGTCCCGCAGGTACTTGCCCGACGCCGCGTCGAACACGCGGACGTGGACGATGACGCCGCTCCGCTGCTCGTGCAGGTACCGTACGTGGATGACGCGGCGGTCACGGCCCGGCCGGTAGAGAATCCACGCCCCGGCGGGAGCCGTGGCGAGGATGCCGTCGCACGCCCGCGCCCGTGCCTGCCGGCCGGGCGGCCGACCGGGCACCCAGATGCGGCAGTGTCCCGGCGGAGGCAGGTGGCCTGGCGGGACGCCGAGCGC